>SAMEA104315429__coassemble_299_pt1 | contig 58445 bp, 41 predicted proteins | sample SAMEA104315429__metabat2_high_PE_009 | metagenome-assembled genome bin SAMEA104315429 (sample SAMEA104315429) | gut metagenome | biome: Monkey gut; feature: monkey-associated habitat; material: faeces | place: China | collected 2013
AAAATATAACCAAAAATTTATGAAAATTTCCCCAAAGTGTCAAACTTGGGTTAAGAGTACCCAATCTACCATGCAGACGCGAAAGGCGGGTGTGGTGGCAAAAGGACAGGTGGTAGATGATATTGGCGAACCATTGCCAGGCGCCACAGTGAAAGTGAGGGGAACTAAAATCGGCACAACTACAGACAAGAATGGACGCTTCTCACTTGCCATTCCAGACTTTGCTACCGACAAGACTTACTATCTCGACTTTAATTTCGTGGGAATGAAGAAGAAATCCGTTCGTTTCCATGAGAACAGCAACGGAATGCGCATCGCCATGGAGTCGGATGAAAACACCCTTGATGAGGTGGAAATCGTGGAGACAGGTTATGGTCGTCTGCCACGAAAGGATATGGTAGGCGCTTTCTCCACTGTGAAAGCAGAGGATGTTCTCATGCCTGCTTACCAGTCTATCGACCAGATGCTTCAGGGCAAGATAGCCGGACTGATGGTAGTCAATTCATCAAGCCGTGTCGGACAAGCACCGAAGATTTCCATTCGTGGTCGCTCTACTATTCTCGGTAATACAGACCCGCTATGGGTAGTAGATGGTGTCATACAGGATGACCCTATCTCCATCGATGCCAGTGCGGCGATGACCACAGACATGAAGGAACTTATCGGCAGTCAGGTGTCATGGCTCAATCCACAGGACATCGAGACCATCACGGTGCTCAAGGATGCTTCTGCTACAGCCATCTATGGTTCTAAGGCTTCCAATGGCGTCATCGTCATCACTACCAAGAAAGGCAAGGCGGAGCGTATGAGCATACGTTATTCCACCAATCTCTCTGTCAGCGTGCGCCCTACATATCAGTTGTTTGACTTCATGAACTCCAAGGAGCGAATACAGTTTAGTAAGGAAGCATACGATGCAGGAGTACGTTACCAGGGTGACCCTCTCCCTCAGATTTACACTTACGAGGGATTGATGAATATGTTTAACAAAAACCAGATTTCAGAAGCAGACTTCATGAAGCAGATGGAGCGTCTTGAGACCGTCAATACAGACTGGCTCAAGATACTGTGTCGCAATTCATTCAGCCAGAATCATAATCTCAGCATAGCGGGAGGAACGGAGAAAGTCACTTACAATGCTTCATTCGGCTATCAGGACAGCAAGGGCACTGAGAAGGGAAATGACCAGAATCAGTTTACCACTCGCCTGAATATCGGAGTGCAGTTTAATAAGCGTCTCCGTGGCTCATTCAGCATCAATGGCAGCATCCGCAACAGTAAAGGCTATCGTGGCGTAAGTCCGCAGTCATACGCTCTGGCTACAAGCCGTGCCGTGCCTTGCTATGATGAGAATGGTGACCGCGTATTCTATAAGCAATACTACACCTATCAGCTCAACAAATCATTGGGTTCCAACAATATGTATGGATATAACGTGCTCAATGAGATGGACAACAGTTACAGCAAGAACAAGGCCAGCACATTCAATGCCTCTGCAAATATCGACTATAAGATATTGGATTGGCTGAATTATCAGCTTGTAGGTTCACTCTCGCAGAGCACCAATGACATGGAGAGTTTCCTCGGCGAGCGCACTTCCACCATCGAAATGCTCTATCGCGGCTATCCGGTAGGTGGAGCAGAGCCAGGCAGTGACCTCTTCAAGGCTGCTTTGTTGCCATTTGGAGGACAGTTGACCACAAACAATTCCTCTATGCTCTCTCTCAATATGCAGCATAAGCTCGTGGCTTCCAAGACCTTCAATGAGATACACAGATTTAATATGATGCTCGGTATGGAGGTGAGATCATCCAAGAGCAAGGGCAAGGCAAACAATGTATGGGGCTTTGTGCCAGAGCGAGGCGAGAGCCTTGTCTCACCATCATTGCCAGAAGATGTCACACCAATCGGCGGTGCACAGAGCATAGGATGGGGCGCTCTCAGACAACTCTTTGAGGGAGGATGGAGCAGCACCAACACTACATCCAACTATATGTCATTCTTTGGCACCTTCGCTTACTCACTGATGAACAGATACGTGGTGAATATGAATATCCGTTCAGATGCTTCAAACCGCTTCGGACAGGATGTCAACAAGCAGTTTGACCCTACATATTCATTCGGAATCTCATGGAAGATAGCAGAGGAGAAATTTATCAAGGACCACGTGAAATGGCTCAATCAACTGAATCTCCGCGCTACTTACGGCATACAGGGTAACGTAGTCAACTCAGTAAGTCCAGACCTCATTGCGCAGTATGGCGGCATCCTCGCAGGATATAATGAATATTACACCACTATCTCCAGCCTTCCAAACCCATACCTCAAGTGGGAACGCACTCGCACTTGGAACCTCGGTATGGATATGCAGGTGTTTAATGGCATTTCAATGAGTCTCGAATACTATGGACGTCGCTCTAATGCAGTCATCGAACAGGACGTGGCAGAGGAATACGGCATGGGAACACTCAAGCTCAATGGTGGTATCATCTACAATCACGGACTGGAATATACCCTGAATATCACTCCAGTAAAGACCAAGGACCTCACGGTGAACATCGGCTTCAATGCTTCCAAGAACTGGAACAAGACGGAGACCGACGACCGAACAGCGCGTGCAGACGAGTTGACGCATCGTGATTTCATCTCCGGCAACAGCAGCCGTCCGCTCAAGAAGGGCTATCCTCTCAATGCTTTCTGGTCGTATGACTTCATAGGACTGGATCATGAGACAGGTCTCCCTATGTTTAACAATGCCACTGTGGAGAAGGTGAGTGAAGACAAGTCAATCGACCCTACTACCTTCCTCGTCTATTCAGGTCAGACAGAGCCTTACTTTACCGGTGGTATCAATCCGCGCGTGCGCTGGAAGGATCTGCAGTTGAGCGCAAGCTTCGCCCTTATCCTCGGCTCAAAGAAGCGCCTTCCTAACCCATACTCAGCATTCACCAGCGGCAAGATGCCGAGTCCGCTCAGCAATCTGTCAAAGGAACTGACAGAGAGATGGAAGCAGCCAGGCGACGAAGCCCACACCAATATCCCGGGACTCTACACTTCGGTGGTGGATATCCTCAATCTCTACACGCCGGACGGACTCTTCACAGACCGTTACTCCATGTGGTCGAACTCCACAGCGAGAATAGTCAGCGGTTCGTTCCTGCGCTGCACGCAGTTGTCATTCTCATATTATCTGCCGAAGGCAATATGCCAGAAGCTCCATGCCACAAGTATCTCCGTCAGCGGCAATACAAACAATCTCTTTGTCATTGCCAGCAAGAAGTGGAATGGCTTCGATCCAGAGTTAGGCAACAGTATTCAGCCAAGAATATTCTCTTTCGGTCTGAGTGCTTCTTTCTAAACCAAAGTAGCAGATCAATATATCAATCAATATCTTGAACAACTACTTATAAAAAAGAAAAAGAATATGAATAAATATATCAACAGCATAACCGGAGTCCTTGGGGCGGCATTATTACTGACCAGTTGCGGAGATTTCCTTGACCCGAAATCCCAGAGTGAGTTTGTCCCAAAGGATGTCACTTCACTCAATGAGATACTCCTCGGTGAAGCATACCCACGTAATGATATGGGAGGATTCAATTATTTCCTCACCATGATGGACGATGATGTCACAGCGGCAGCATGGCAGGAGCCTGATGATAACTATGATGAAAACATTTTCTTGGCATCATATACCTGGCAGCCTGATATGTTTGAAATCATGAAGACGGCAGGCGTCACCCGCAATGACATGTACTATACGTACTACAGAAAGCTGAAAGGTGTCAATGCAGTGCTCGATTATATCGACACCGTGACAGGTTCAGACGATGACATGAATAATGTCCAGGCACAGGCTTACGCATTGCGTGGATTCTATTATTTCAACCTTGTCAACATTTTCGGACAGCCATACAATTATAATCCAGATGCTCTCGGCGTGCCATTGAAGCTCAGCAGTGGAGTGGAGGAGAACCTTCTGACCCGAAACAAGGTGAAGGACGTGTATGACCAGATAGTCAAAGACCTTCTTCAGGCAGAGAAACTCTATGAGCGTCTGCCTGTGGCAAGCCAGTGGAAGACCAACTATCGCACCAGTTTGCCGATGGTTCAACTGCTCCTCTCACGTACATATCTATATATGGAGAAATGGGAAGAGGCTGCCATTTATGCAAAGAAGGTGATGGACAACATCAAGTTCCAGCTCCTTGACCTTAACACCGTGCCAACCGAAACCACAGAAAACGGTCGCACCACTCGTACTTACATAAACTATCATTCATTTGCCAGTTCGCCAGAAGTCATCTGGCCATACGGTCAGGTAAGCGATTGGGCAGGATGGGTGGAGAGCTATGCCACGGAGAACAGTTCCGGAGCAGCCAGTCATACATATTTCCAGGCTTCGCAGGACCTTCTCGATTCATACGAGCCAACCGACCTCCGATACGAGCGTTACATCGTAAGAAAGCCTTTCGGATATAATGATACGATACCTCTGGCTATCGGAAAGCTCAATGTAAACAATGCTTACCGTCCTACAGGAGGCACTGGAGTCTTCGGCAGAAGTATGCGCCTGTCAGAAGCTTACCTCAACTATATGGAAGCAGAGGCAATGCTCTATAAGACAGAAGGCGGTACAGACCATCTCCAACTCTCACTCAATGCGCTCAATAATCTCCGTCAGAAGAGATTTGCTCCAGATGATTACAAGGCAGTAAACATCACAGAGGCTGACAAACTGGTGGAGTTTATCCACAATGAACGTAGGCGCGAACTATGTTTCGAGAGCCAGCGCTGGTATGACTTGCGCCGTTGGGGAATGCCGGAGATAAAGCATATCTGGTTTGATTCCAAGAACACAGTGACCACTTATACCCTCAAGGAGAAGGATCCACTCTACACAGTGCCTATCCCTGACGTGGCAATAGAGAAGAATATAAGACTCGAACAAAACCCTCTGGGGGAAAAGCGAGTAGGTGTAACAACTAAAAAGTAAGACTCATGAAAAAAATAGTATTTTATGCCATTGCCGCTTCTTTCATGTTGTCGGCTTGCGATATGACAGAAGACCCGATAACTCCATCGGGCAATTACTCTGTTTTGAGAATGACTTTCCCACAAGGCGATAACCCTTGGGATGAGGAGATAAAGCAAATCCACGATAATTATGGCGTGTATCTCTTGTATAAAGATATTACAGCTGCCGACCTTAACAGAAGATGGACAGGTATCGGAACGGGAAAACTATATTATGGCGACGATGTTCCAAGTGATGAAATCACATATTATGTCAATTTCTTCAAGGACAACGTATTCCCTTATGTCTCCACAGAAATGATACGCTCCACTTTCCCGGTCAAGATTTATATGCTCAAAAACCTAAGAGGTGTCGATCCAGACTTCAATGGTGGCGGCGGTACTGGTGGTGATACTGGTACTGGTGGCACAGGTACTGGCGGTACAGGCACAGGTACAGGCACTGGTGGCACAGGTACAGGCACGGGTGGTACAGGTACTGGTACTGGCGGTACAGGCACAGGAACTTGGGATGGTACAGGCACTGGTACAGGTACTGGCGGTACAGGCACAGGTACTGGTACAGGAACTTGGAATGGCACAGGAACAGGCACAGGTACAGGCACAGGCACGGGTACAGGAACAGGCACAGGTACAGGAACAGGCACAGGTACAGGCACAGGAACAGGCACAGGTACAGGCACAGGTACAGGCACAGGCACCGGTACAGGTACAGGAACAGGCACAGGAACAGGTACAGGAACTGGCACTCAGGAAGAGATTGTTCCAGGCTTTACTCCAACAAAGTTTGACGGTTTCGATTACTGGGCTATCAGTTTCAAGAAGTCTGAGATTCAGAGTCAAGACCCACAGAGCCTGAAGAAAAATCGTTACAGCTTTATCAACCAGATATTGACAAACCTGAAGAAGGATGGCACTATCGTAGATCCAGAAGGCTGGCGTGACGGCATCGACTTCACCACAAGGCTCAACAGAAGCAATCCTAACAACCCGAATTATGTATATAATCGTGGTTTCATCAGTTGGATAAATGATGATATGGTGGATGAAGGAGTATGGTCTATCTCCCTCTCTTACTTCAAGAATCCAAACTACAACTCAGGTGGTTACTATGCCGACTACTTCCTTTCTTATGTCAGAGCAGCTATGGTTCACACTCGTGCTGAGTTCTACAAGATGTATCCGAAGGATAAGTTCCCGCTCGTGGCACAGAAGTTTGAGCAAGCTATCTCTTACATGAAGACAAAGTATGGCATTGACTTGCAAGGCATTGCCGAAGGACCTAAGAAATAAGAATAGGTAAGTATATTGGTGAGCAATGGCGAAGCTACGCTATTGTTCACCATTTCTGACCTCCTTAAATATCGAAAAACCATTCAGAAAACAATGAGAAAACTAATCTTATTATGCTTGATGTTTGTTGCAAATATTGCAATTTCACAGGCACAAAACGAAGGAATCAACTTCCTACAAATACCATTACGAGAGGCTTTTGTCAAAGCAAAAGAAGAAAACAAGCAGATATTTATCGACTGCTACATCAAGACGTGTGTGCCATGCAAGTATCTGATGAAGAACGAATTTCCGAAAAAAGAATGCGGAGATTTCTTCAATGACCGCTATATCTGCCTCTCTATGGATATGGATGAAGGCGACGGACCTGCTGTGCGCAAGAATTATGAGGTGGGCATTTACCCTACATTCCTCGTCATCAATCCCAACGGAACCCTGTTTTGCAAAGAAGAAGGAGCCAAATGCCTCAGTCTGAAGATCTCTTTCGTAGAGCAAATGAAGCGTGCTCTGGATAAAGCATCATGGAATAAGCAATATAAGGAAGGACGTAGAGATAGCAGTTTTGTGAAAGAATACATCACTTATCTGCGTAATCTCGGTGATAATAACCTGCCTATTGTTGTCGATGAATATCTCTGTTCGATACCTGAAACTCAGTGGGTAAAACCAGAAAACTGGAATATGATTGTCTCTGATGTTAATAATCCAGAAATGGCCACTTTCTTACGTCTCCTTACTTACAGACCATCCTTTGAGAAGGCAATGGGAAGAGCAGTGGTGGAAGAGAAGATAATGACAGTGTTTCAAGAGGATTTCAGAATGCACAAGATGCTAAATATCGATTTCCAAAAGCGAATAGAAGATCTCAATCTCCTCGATAAAGCAGGCTATAAGCAAGCACGTCTCCTCGCCGACTGCATGACTATACGATGGATTATCAATGAGAAAGACACCAATCGTGTGGATGAAATCATCAATATTCTCGACCGGATGAAGGACTACGCCAACCGTGACGACCGCATGGCTATCATCAAGGAGATGGTTCGCTTTGAGAAAATGGCTAATGCCGACCAGCGACAAAGAGCCGTACAAGCCCTCTCCGCTCTTCGTAAGGGAATGAGTGAGGCTGACATCGTTGAGATTGATAGGGTCATCAGGAGAAGTCGTTAAATGAAGAATAAGACCCCCTTAAATGAAGAATCCCTTAAATGAAGAATGAAGAATGAAGAATGAAGAATGGGAGTTAGTCTTGTTTGCTTGAGAAATTCCACTAAGAACCTCAAAGCGGAGAACGTAATCCGGATTCTTCATTCTTTATTCTTCATTCTTTATTTAAGATATTCTTCATTTAGAACACTTTTCACTAAACCACAAATAATTCCCCCAACTCTTTGTAATAAAAAAATAATTTATTACCTTTGTAGCCAATTACTATTACGAATTACTAACTTGACCAACAAATGAGAAAAATCTTTACTCTTGCAATCTTGCTCATGACTTTCATGGGAATGAATGCACAGTCCTACAAAGACTTGAAATGGGGCGAGATATGCTCCGGAAAAATGGGAACGAAATGGTATGGCTCCGCTGAAGCTGTCAGCGTGGCTGATACGCTCGTATCCGTGCAGAAAACTAATGGCGGATGGATGAAGAATGATCAGTTTCATAAACTGTCCACCAGCGAATTGACTGCCCGACAGAAGCTCAACGGAGATAATGGACGCAGCATCCATTCCTGCTTTGACAATAATGCCACCACCCAGGAGATGCGCTTCCTCGCAAAGGTGTATCAGCAAACCCACCAACAGCGCTTCCTCACTGCTTTCAAAAGAGCCCTCGACCTCATCTTCGTCTCTGGCAATAGCTTGAAAGGCGGATGGGCGCAGTACTGGCCTCTATCCTCGGATAAGTTTAGCTACCAGAACTATATCACCTTCAATGACGACCTGATGCTCAACATGATGCGTATCCTTCAGGAAATATCAGAACAGAAAGGTGACTTCGCAGGTCTCGTGGACGATGCCACCCGCGAGAAATGCAAGGCACAATGGGACAAGGCGATAGAGTGCGTTATCAATTGCCAGATAGACGACAACGGCGTGAAGGCGGCTTGGTGCGCACAGCATGATGCGGCTGACTTCCTCCCTACAGAGGGACGTCCGCATGAGATGCCGTCAGTCAGCGGATATGAATCTGCCAACCTGCTCTATTATCTCATGTCAATCAATAAGCCTTCAGAAGAAATTCAGCAGTCTATCACCGCCGCCGTGGAATGGCTTAAAAGTCATAAATACAAGGAGAATGCTACAGTAGAGGACTATACCAACGCGAAAGGTGAGGCTGACCGCCACATCGTGGAGAAGCAAGGTTCTAATCTCTGGGGCAGATTTATCCAGATAGGAGGCGAGAGCGGAAAGAAGATATATCAGAAATTCTACAACAAACTGAAGGCGAGAGGCAAGTCGCGCACTCATCATCTCACGGGATATTCTTATCCGGAATGTGACATCCTTGAGGCTTCTTACGATGAGACTAAGGCTTACCAGCCTATATTCGCCATCTATTCCAATGACTATCCGGAATTGTTCTATCGCCATCTCTACAATTACGATGACACGCCAGACGCGAAAGACAAGTATGGACAGACCGTTGCCACATCGCTCATGGCGAAAAACCGTAGAAGTTACCAGTATCTGGGCAGTTGGTGTGACGGCGTCATAAAGACTTATGAGACTTGGAAGGCGAAGATAGATGCCGAGAATGAGAGTGGCGACCTTGAGAGTTACGTGATTTCAAGCGAGACAAACACCACTAATAAGGACGCAACATGGAATTTCAGCAACTCCATCTCCGTAGCCAACAATAAGAACAAGGGCTATGGAGCAGGAAAAAACAGCACAGTGAAGTTTTCGAGCGCTGACTATACGGTGACTCTCCCAAAGGACAAGAAGGTGGTGAAGGTCTCTTTCTCAGGATATGACAACTATGCCGACGCTGATGCCTACATCTCAAAGCTCAATGGCGAGACTTTCTCCAGCACGCAGTATGTCTTTCCTGCCAAGGTCAATGATGAAGCGCAGAATGTGACCCACACCATCACCCTCGCCACTCCTGCCTCCGGCACCCTCACTTTCTCCATTGCCAAGAAGCAGGTGTGCGTCATCATCACCCTTTATTGCACAGATGCCACCGGCATTAGTAAGGTGGAAAGCCAGCAAGGTGACTCCACCACTAAGAAATATCTCCATAATGGTAGAGTCATCATTGAGCGTAATGGCTTGAGATACTCTATAGCAGGAGCGAGAATGTAATCCTTTTAATTCATAATTCATAATTCATAATTCATAATTCATAATTCATAATCAAAAAGGTTGTCGGTTGTGGGTCTTGAGTTGTGGGTCGTATAGTTAAATCTACCGATAACCGACAACCCGCAACCGCCAACCTTTTCCCTATATGTGCATTTTATTTTTTCCTTGAATTAAACGAAATGCGCATTATTCCGTCTTTATGATAAAAGCCTCCATTATACTAATTATGAATCTGCTAAAAAGAATCTGCTAAAATGAAGAATGAAGAATATGAGTTAGTATCATTATCGTGGGAATCTCCATCAGAATACTCCACAAGTCGAAGAACGTATCCAGCCTCCCACTACTGGGGGATAAGAGGGGGTCTGTTACGCATTATGAATTACAAACAAACACTAACCACCCTATTACTGGCAATACTCTGCTTGACAGCGAAGGCAGATGCCATCGACTCACTTGAAACACTGTTGAGAGAACATCCACAGATACAAGAGAAAGTGTATCTGCATCTCGATAACAACTGCTATTTCGTGGGCGACACACTATGGTATAAAGCTTATGTGGTGCGGGCAGACAGTCTCAAGCCCACAAGAATGAGCAAGCTGCTCTATGTCGAGTTGCTCTCACCTGATGGTTTCGTAGTGGAGAGACAACACGTCATATTGGCAGGAAACGGCACCACTTACGGACAGTTTGCCCTGCCAGACAGTCTCTATTCCGGTTATTATGAGGTGAGGGCTTACACGAAATGGCAACTCAATTTCAATGTGGAGCATAAGAATTATACATTCATCGACGAACGAAGATTCTACAATAAGCAGATGTGTGCCGACTATTTCCGTGATTTCGAAGGACTTTACTCACGCGTAGTACCTATCTACAACAAGCCAAAGACGCCGGGCGATTACGCTCAGAGATATATCTCAAAGCGTCCGCGACAGAATGTGGCTAAGGAGCATCCGCGCCTGTCCGTCACGTTCTTTCCAGAAGGAGGCGAATGCGTGAAAGGAATACAGGGGAGAATCGCCTTCGAAGTGAAGGATCATAATGGTCAACTCATCGACATTGAGGGCACACTCTCCGATGGTACAAGAATCAGTACCACGCATTTAGGTAAAGGAACCTTCCTCTTCACTCCGAGCAATCAGGATGCTAAAGCCACATTTACATGGAACAATAAGGAGTGGACCTTCCGCTTGCCAAAACCGACAGACGGATGCGCACTCGCTTTTGACCCTGAGAAACGCATCGTCAGCGTCAAGTCGGGTGGGGCAGTGCCAAGCGCTTTAGCCGTGCTTTGCCGTGGCAGACTACAGCATTTCCAGCGTCTCAAAGGAAGCGAGAGCGTCAATCTCAATGCTTTGCCAAAGCCTTTGCCTACAGGTATCAATGAGATAATCATCTATGATGCAGATGCCAATCCAGTGGCTTCACGCCTTTTCTTTGTCAATAATCATGACTTCGGCAAGCCTGTAAAGGTCTCGCTCACGTCAGCCGATGCAGAGATAGGCGATAAATCCACGCTCCAGCCTTACGCCAAGGTGGATATGAAGTTGGAAAGCGGTATGAAGACCAATGGAGTAATAAGCTTGGCAGTGCGTGATACGCAGACTGATGATCCTGCTTATGATGATGGAAACATGATGACGGAAATGCTATTGTCGAGCGAGCTCAAAGGGTTTGTGCCAACGCCAGGCTACTATTTCGCTGCCGATGATGAGGTACACCGCCGTAATCTCGACCTCCTGATGATGGTGCAGGGATGGCGCAGGTACAAGAGGGTGGCGCAGTTCCGCTATCTTCCGGAAAAGACCACGACATTTGAAGGCACCGTCTATAAATTGCTTTCCACCGCTTCGATTCTCGAAATTGATGACCTTGCCGGCATGATGCAGTCCACCAACGTGGCGGAAGAGGCGCTCGCAAAGATAGAAGGACTGACAGAGACCACCACATTGAAGGAAGATACAGAGGATGACGGCACCGGAATATCCACCGAAGTGACGGAGGAAAACGTGGAGTATGCCGTTGCCGAATATGAAGAAGGCAGGGTGCAGAATCGTCCTGTCTGCGTGGAAGCGGAGGTGTCAAAGGATGGCGACACCGCAGGAGTGGTGGTGAGAACCGACAAAAGGGGAAGATTCTCCTTCCAGTTGCCACCTTATTATGACGATGCAGTGCTCTTTGTGAAGGCTTATAATCCAAAGGATTCAATAGATAAATGTATGGCTTCCACCAAGGACAAGGGCTGGAGAGACGAGCGCAGCATACCAGATTATTTCGTAAAGCGCGATATGTTCTTCCCGATATTCTCACAGCCATATTCATGGTATCAGGTCAATTCGCCTGAGATACAGTTTGTTGACGTGGAGGATGACGAGAATATACCCGAGAGCAGCAAGCTTGCGGGAAACCATACCCTGCAGACTGTCTATGTGAAGGCAAAGCGCAGAGGCAAGCGTGCCATAGATTTCACCAAGCCGGCGATGATGTGCGACACGTACAGACTCTATAATGACGTGACCGACTACGGACTGTCGATGGGCGTGTTCAATGCGGCTACGTTCCCCTATCAGGTCTGTACTTACCTCTTCGGCAATATGGGACGCGTAAACCGTGGCATGAACGTCCGCGCTATGGTGGAGAAATCCACCTTCTATCGCAACTATACCCCTACGGTGACGGAGTTTGATAAGCCTATGTCCTCTGCCAAGATGTTTGATTTCCTGCATCTTAACCGTATGAATGAGGTGCGCGTGTTCACCGACTACGAGCTTCGCACCGACTCTTTCGATGTCTCTGCCGCCAATTCAGCGGACGTGACACTCGACTTTGTGCCACTTCCTGACGAAGGAAAGCGTTACACTTACCGTGACCGTCGCTACATCTTCCCGGGAATAGCTTACACGGAGGAATACTATAACCCTGATTACAGCACGGCAATACCGCAGACACCTACGGATTATCGTCGCACGCTCTACTGGAACCCAAACGTGAAACTGGATAAGAACGGCACTTTCACCACCTCTTTCTATAATAATTGTCGTGAGACACGCGTCAAAGTGTCGCTTTCTGGTTTGGATGCAGAAGGGCAGACCTATGTTTTGGGGAAATAGAAACCCACTCTTGACAATAAATCCCCACAAACAGAGTTATATAAGTAGGTAATCAAGATTATTTTGATTACCTACTTAACAATAATTCCCAACAAACAGAGTTATATATAAATATATATGACTCGCATAATCAAAACATATTATCTCCTGATGGCATTCCTTGCCGTGGCGCTTATGCTGCATTCCTGTGCGGCAGATAATGCCATGCGCAAAGGAGAGAAGTTTCTTGCCATAGGTGAATACCATGACGCTGCAGAGCAATTCAAGAAGGCTTACACCAAGACACCGACCAAAGAGAGGCAACTACGCGGACAGAGAGCACTGAAGATGGCACACTGCTATCGCTATATCTCCAGCACGCAGAAGGCTATCTCTGCCTATCGCAATGCGCTGAGATATAATGTCGCTACGCTCAATGATCGTCTCGACTATGCCCGTCTCTTGCTGAAGAATGGGGAATACAAGCGTGCCCTTGCCGAGTTTGAATTGCTCAATGACTCTATGCCAAATAATGTTCTGGTGAGAAATGGACTCCTTTCCGCCAGGATGGCTCCGAAATGGAAAGAGCAAGGGTCGGACTATACCGTCAAGAAAATGACAGAATTCAATTCCAGACGCGCCGATTACTGCCCTGTCCTCGCAGGAGATCAATGGGATAGACTCTATTTCTCGTCCACCAGAAACGATGCTTTGGGCGATGAACTCAGCGGTATTACGGGGGCAAAGCCTGGCGACATATTCTTCTCTGACAAGGATGATAAAGGCAAATGGAGCAAGCCACAGACCATAGAGAGCGGACTCAACACCGAATATGACGAGGGAGCCTGCTGTCTTTCCCCTGATGGAAGTACCATGTATCTGACGCAATGCCTCTCAGATGCTTCCTATCCGCGCTTTGCACAGATAGTCACCGCACAGCGTTCTGACGCTTCTTGGGGCAAGACGACTCCGCTTCTTATCACTAATGACACGCTCTCCTCCTATGCGCATCCTGCCATTTCCCCAGATGGAGAGTGGCTCTATTTCGTCAGTGATATGCCTGGAGGAAAGGGAGGACTCGACATCTGGCGCATGAGACTGACCGCTAACGGACCTGTGGGAGTGGAGAATCTCGGCGAACCGATAAATACTCCGGGCAATGAGATGTTTCCTACATTCCGTCCTAATGGCGATTTCTATTTCTCAAGTGATGGTCATCCCGGCTTTGGAGGATTGGATATATTCATTGCCACAGTGGGCGAGGATGGCAAATATCATCTTTCCTACCCAGGTTATCCGCTCAATTCGCAAGGCGATGACTTCGGTATGACCTTCCAAGGACAACTCAATCAGGGATTTTTCTCCAGCAATCGTGGCGACGGAAGAGGATGGGACCATATCTATTCCTTCTATAATCCGGAGATAGTGCAGACCATTCGTGGATGGATCTATGAGCAAGATGGCTATGAGCTCACCGCTGGCGAAGCGAGAATAGTGGGCACTGACGGCACAAACCTGCGCCTCGGAGTGCGTGGCGATGGCTCGTTTGAATATGTAGTCAAGCCTGGTGTGGACTATATCATCCTGGCAATGTGTGATGGTTTCCTCAATCATAAGGAGGAAATACACGTGGACAGCGTGAAGGAGTCCAAGGTCTATGACCTGCAGTTTCCTCTCGCTTCTATCTCAGCGCCTGTGCTTATCGACAATATCTTCTATGCCTTCGACAAGGCTACCCTCCTGCCTGAGAGCAAGAACGCCCTCGACTCGCTCATATTGATGCTCAATGAGAATCCTAATATCACCATCGAACTGTCTGCCCACACTGATTACCGTGGAGCCGAGGCTTACAATAAGAAGCTTTCGCAGAAGAGAGCGGAGAGCGTGGTGAAGTATCTGATCAATCATGGCATTGCTCCTGACCGTCTGACTCCTGTAGGCTACGGTGAGGAAAAGCCTAAGACGATACGTAAGAAGGTGGCTGAACGCTATCCGTGGTTGAAGGAAAACGATGTGCTCACCGAGGAATTTATCCTCAAACTCAAGCCAGAACAGCAGGAGACAGCGAATGCCCTCAATCGCAGAACCGAATTTAAGGTGCTCCGCACCACATATAATATGTTCGACAAGGACGGCAATCTGAAGAATCCGCCTAAGAAACCAGTGGATAAAGAGGTGGAAACGGATGATGATGCGTTCGGGTTTGATTTAGAAATGTCAGTTAAATGAAGAGTGAAGAATGAAGAATGAAGAATAAGACCCCCTCTTATCCCCCTGTAAGGGGGAGGCTGGTTACGTTCTTCGGCTTGAGGTTTCCAAATTGCGTCAGCGCGATTTTTCACTTTTCACTTTTCACTAAAAGAAAAGTAACTCCCATTCTTCATTCTTCATTCTTCACTCTTCATTTTAGTATAACCATGCTACCAAAAGATTTTTCCGACTATACATCCAAGCTTTTCGGCAAAGAAAGATGGGAGCGATATCTCGCTTCCTTCGAAGGCAACGTGCCGGTAAGCGTAAGATACAATCCATTCAAAAAGAGAGAAGACGATGAAAGCCTCGCTATCAGTGAGCCATTGCCTTGGTGTCGCAATGCTTTCTATCTCTCTGAGCGTCCTGACTTCACTCTTGATCCTTTGCTCCATGCCGGAGTCTATTACGTTCAAGAGGCAGGATCCATGTTTCTCGACGAAGTGATAAGGCAGTTAGCCACCGATTATCTGCCAGAGAAAGGCGTGGCATTAGACCTCTGCGCCGCTCCAGGAGGCAAGTCAACGCTACTTCGCGCTGCTTTGCCCGAAGGCTATATGCTCTATAGTAATGAGCCAGACCGCCGCCGCGCCAATATCCTGATGGAGAATATACAGAAGCAAGGACATCCGAAAGTGGTGGTGACAAATAATTATGCCATCGACTATCAGCGCTCAGGAATGCAGTTTGACTTCATACTGTGCGATGTGCCATGCTCTGGCGAGGGAATGTTCCGCAAGGATAGCGGAGCGATAGGAGAGTGGAGTATGCAGAATGTTATGAAATGCACCGCCCTTCAGCGTAGCATAATAGAGGATATTTGGCCTTGCCTTAGTCCCAATGGCATACTCGTTTATAGTACGTGCACCTTCAATACTCATGAAGATGAGGAGAATGTGCGCTGGATTTGCGAGAAGTTTGGAGCCGAATTATTGCCTATAAAGATAGAAGATGAATGGAATATCACGGGCTCTCTGCTTCCTGAATGGCAACAACAGCCTGTCTATCGCTTTATTCCTGGTGTGACTCGTGGCGAAGGTCTCTTTATGGCGGTACTCAGAAAGAATGGAGATGATGTGGTGAAAACTAAGCCAAAGGGATGCCTTCGCATCATGTGTGACGGACATTATGAGGCTGTTCAGCGCACCAGACCGAATGCAAAAGCCGAACAGCGTAAGGAGAAATATTCCTCTTCAAAGGAGAAAAACGGGAATGCGAAAGAGAAAACTGGGAATGCCAAGTGTAATAAAGCACCGCAACTCGTTCCTGCTCATGCAGAAGCCCTGCTTATCACCACTCCAGAAGATAAGTATCCACGTGCCGAACTCACTCTGGAAGATGCCCTGCGCTATCTCCATCATGAAGCTATCGTGCTGGATTCATCAGTGCCTCGTGGCTATGTAGTGGTGTGTTATCATGGTCATCCCTTAGGATTCGTCAAGAATATAGGCAACCGTGCCAATAATCTCTATCCGCAGGAATGGAAGATTAGGAAGGATTTGGGTTAGTTGATGAATAAAATATCAATAAATAAAAATAAACAAATATATTTTTCTTTGTTTTTTCTGTGTTTTTATCTATTGATGTTTCTTTTTTGAGGAGGTACTGTCTTCCAGACAGCCATTCTCTTCATGTCTATAATCCCGAGACTGTGTCCCGGGTTACTCTCGCTACGCTCGGTATTGGCTTCCAGCCATATCTACCATCTATGCCAAATCTACCATCTATGTCACGACCCACAACCAGAAACTATGAATAAGATTATACAGTTGATAAGGACATGGAAACTGCCAGTGTCCATGGTGATTGGAGTATTGCTCTATTACGTATTTGATGCGGCAATACCTGATGATGATGTGAGAAACGCCTTCTATTATGTCGTCTCACATTACTTTCAGCCTGCCCTCATCTTCTCAATGCTCATGCTCTCATTCCTCAAAGTGGAGCCTCGCAATCTCAAACCGCATCGCTGGCACGGCGTGCTTCTCTTCACGCAGGGCGCATTCTTCGTCCTTTTCTCTTTGCTTGCCATTGGGATAGGAATGCTTAGCTCGTTGCCTTTATTGGGCGTGAACGATGGTAAGATACTCTGTGAGGGCGCAATGCTCTGCTTTATATGCCCCACAGCCACGGCTTCTGCGGTGATAGTGCATAAGCTGGGAGGCTCTCTCAGTGGCGTTGTGACCTATCTGGTGCTCTGTAATCTCATGGTTTCATTGCTCGCCCCAGGCTTTCTTACGCTCGTAGAACCACATGTCGGACTGGATTTCTACACCGAATTTTTCATGATTATGGGTAAGGTGTTCCCGCTTTTGCTTTGCCCTTTGTTTGTTGCGCTTGTGATAAGGCATTATTTCCCCCTACTGAAAGACAAGCTTCTTGCCATTCCCGACCTCGCTTTCTATTTATGGCTCGTAGCCCTTGCCCTCGCAATCACCGTGACTGTGCGCACGATTGTGGAGTGTAAGACTCCAGTCAGCCTGCTCCTTGCCCTCGCTTTGGTGAGTGCCATCTGCTGTGTGATGCAGTTCTGGCTCGGAAGAAAGATAGGCAGACGATGGCCACAGCCAACCGTCAAGTCGGCAGAAGCATCCACTTCACAGTCTCCTTCTGCCCCTTACATAGATGAGCAAGAGCGTAGCGCCATCACTGCAGGACAGGCTTTCGGACAGAAAAACACAGTCTTCATCATCTGGATGGGTCTCGTCTTCCTCAATCCCATCACCTCCGTAGTGGGAGGTTTCTACAGCATCTGGCATAATATCATCAATTCTTGGCAGTTGTATAAGAAGGAAAAGACGCGGACTTAGGTGTGATTGGTCGTTTAGTTGTTTGATGATTGTGTTGTCAGGTGGTCTGTCTGGAAGACAGTACCGAGCGTAGCGAGATTAACCCGGGACGAAGTCTCGGGATTATAACTAAGGAGAAGAGTACTGTCTTGTTAGAACACTTTTCACTAAAAATAAACGTATTTACCTATTACCTAAGAGGAGGTGGCTTCCATAAAAATGCAAACTTTTAACAGTCGTTAAGATATTTTCCTGCCTTTTCCCAGAATTTTTTTTTTTGTCATTTGTAATTCCACCCTTCCACCTTGGGGTGGTCATTGCTCTGATAATCAATGAATTGCGTATGGTGGAATTCGGGGTGGAATTAGGGTGGAACTTCATGTAATTCCACCCATAATTCCACCTCGTCTAACGCGCTGAGTATTAAACATATAATGTCAGTGGGGTGGAAGGGTGGAATTTGTTTTGCAAAAATAAATTTTTAGGGAATTATAGCCGAAAAGTTGTGAATAGATGTTAAATAGGCGCTAAAACAGGTTCATTTATCCACAAAAAGCCCTCCCCAACCTCTCAATAAAGCCCCCTCCTGTCCCCCCTGGGGGATGATAGGTTAGGCACTGGCTGCTTAAAACCCGAACTGACAACCCGAACTGACAATCCGTAACTAAAAGAACGCCCCTCCAGGGAGGTTGGGGAGCGCTCTTCCTGAGGGGTTGGGAAGGAACTTGTCGGGTTGTTGTAAAAGCTATGTTATTAGGAGGTAAAAGCAATGTTATTAGGAGGTAAAAGCTATGCTATTGGGTGGCAAAAGCATAGATATTAGGATGTAAAAGCTATGCTTTGTTTGGTACTGTCTTCCAGACAGTCGCTCATTATGCAGTTATAATCCCGAGACTTCGTCCCGGGTTACTCTCGCTTCGCTCGGTGCTGTCTTCCAGACAGATCATTATACTAAACAATACGAAACCATCAATAGATAAAAATGTTTAGTTGTTTAGTTGAGGAATAAAATATCAATAAATAAAAATAAACAAATATATTTTTCTTTGTTTTTTTTATATTGATATTTTATTCCGCAACAAAACAACCCACAACCTACCTTCCTTCCACTCTCTTTCCTTTTCCACCTATTATATATATACCGCGCTGGAGAGCGGATGTGCCTTTCTTCGTAGTGTTGCCGATGCGCTGGCCTGAGACGGTGAAGACAGGTGAGGGGGAAGGGGAGGACGCAGTGGAAGAACCGTAGAGGATTGAGTGTATGCCGGTTGGAAGGTCGGAAGAGTCAGAGAATAGGAATCGAATGCCCTTGGCTCCAGAGATAATCTGTTCTCCTACGTTGGTGTTTACCATCTCAGCAGGCAACCATGCTTTGTAAGGCTTCAGTTCGCTTCCAGTGAATTTATAGAAACCAAGTCCGAAGTTCTTGTTTGCAAGGACGTAGCAATTATTATTCATGGAGGAGACAGGACTGTCAGTAGGGTTTCCCTTTAGTATGGTAGGCGCGTTACCGTTGCGCGATGTGGCTTTGAAAGCATAATCGCCAGCAGGACCGAATACCACGTATCCTTTCTCCTTATTGAGAATATCTACGGGAGTGAGGGTGACATAGAAGTCCTCCACCATATCCTTATCGCTGGTCTTGCCATGCGCAGTGACAGCATATACGATGATGCCCTCTTCTGTAGGAGATTTAGCATTGTATGGCAGGCAGATAGTGCTCCATCCGCAAGGCTTGCCTTCATTATCTGTAAGGTCAGCGAGAGGATGGATGGTGAGCGTGTATCTCTGTGTCTCTACATAATTGATGGCTTTGGTGGCAGCACCGAGACCACCATACTGATTAGCGGCGCGGACGCAGTAAGTTCCAGCACCGAGGGTGAGTTGGTCGAGACTGATGCTTGTGATGGCATCGCTATCGTTAGCTTGCGCCACCTGTGTCTTGTATATCCATTTGCCATTCTCTTTCTTAAAGATAAAATAACAGAGGGCGTAAGGGTGACTATTCCATTGCAGTCTGTCATCATCTATTTCGATGTTGTCATCCCATGTATCACTGTTGTATAAGTCTTTATCAGCATCATTGCCGGAGACGGCATCTATCTGCATAGTGCGTTCTACAGGGTCGTAACCATCAAGACCGCCCAGCACATTCTTGATAGAGTATTTTGCGGCATCGCCATCCGACAGGACGCAGTCGTCTGAACCGACAGCAGGATTGCACGCAGCCAAAGAGCGTCCGCCCAGTGAGAGTACTGTGGAAAGTCCATCGCCTGTGCTACTTGGCTTGAGTGAGCGGTTTTCGTGGAATCGAAGCACAGCATTGGCACTCATCGCTCCCCATCCTTGATCCTTCGGCAGGACGTACATGGTGGTGTTGAGGAAGGTGATGGCAGGCGATTTGCTTGCCTCGTTAGCCCAAGGGCGAGCGAGCGTCCACGTCTTGTCCTCCAGTTTATTCATCTGACTGAGAGGATATTCAGGCACGAAATTACAGTTGCTGAAGACATAGCCCCACTGCTGGTCGGCAGGATGAGACGGAGCGCTGAAGTTATTGCCGGCACGGTCACGCAATACGAGGTCGCAACGCTCAAACCATATATTGCCATCTCCGCAAACCCAATCGACGACACCGCCTATGCGGCAGTCTTCCAAGTAGCCACGATAGTCGGAGATGCTATTGGTGGAGTAGTAAGTATCCTGCCAACTCATCATTGACACATTCTTCAGCGTGGTGCGCTGTCCCTGATCCCAGAATGCCACGGCACGTCCCGCAGCGCTTCCGCCACCGTTAGCTCCCCAGTAATTGTATGTATTTTCCAGACTGAGGTCTTCGCAGTAGAAGTCTTTAGCATTAGTACCTTTAGCATTCTTTCCGATATGCAGCGTAGCGGTGTAACTGATGCCTTCCACAATAGGCTTATTCCATATCCTGACTCCATTGCGGCTCTGTCCTATGAGAGAGACATTAGACCGCGAGATGAGCGTTCTTCCATTAGTCTTGCCGAGCATATCCATGACAGGCTCACCCTTGTCATTGCGTGGCCAATTACCATCAGAGTCTTTGCCATATTTGGTAAGCGGCTCGTTACCTTTCAGTTCATAGTCGCCGTCAGGCACGAAGATATAGTATCTATCCGTTCCTGAATTAGCATTAGCAGCATTGATAGCATCCTCAAGCGAGCCATCCTTTCCCACGATGAAATCGAATGTGTCGTGTAATATTTCATGAGAAAAGCTCCTTGTGGAGAAGTTCATGAGGAAAGATAGTTCGGTGCCATCCTGCGTGGTGGTGAACACCTCATTATATTTATTGCCATATATGTCTTCGAATTCGCCCTTCTTGACAGGCACCGTAATGTCTTTGATATTTGCCAAATCCCAATAGTAGAAGGTAAGCTCTTTGCCTTGACTGGCAGTCCACGACTCCATCTCATCACGTATCTCGCTCATATTGAAGGAAATGCTCTTCATAGTGCGGTCGAACACCATCTTGACATATCCGCTTGGAGGCATATCATTGATGGAAATCTCCTTGGAAGAGTATTTTGTGCCGTTGACATTATAGTAGAGAAACTGCGGACTCTTGCCTTCAGGAGCTGTGAGCGTGAAGTCTATGGTGTACGTCTCGAGCAGCGAACCGCCTTTGCTGAGCAGTCTGATGATAGCTTGCGGATTATCGATAGTAGGCTGAGTCACTTCGATAATGCCCTGTCCGTCGATGCTTGTGGCAGATACATCTCCAATCTTTTCCACTACAAATCCATTGGCATCACGCACCTCCTCGCCATTGGCATCGAGAGAGATAGGGCAGGTCTTGATAGTGATATTCCTGTTCGCCTTCAGATTATTGATTTCATCCGCCTTCAGCGACGTACCGCCTATGGAGACGCTTTCCAGTTGTGGACGGGAAAGAGTCTGCGGCATATATGTGACGGAGAAAATGGTATAGTATCTGCCGTCGCTCTGGAAGTTGATGGTCTGCTTTCCCTCGCTTCCCTTCCAGACGGTGGAGACTTTGTCGCCAGCTGTGTATCCGCCATTGGCATTGGTAGCACCAGCAATCACTGTGGAACTAATCTTGTTGACGGCTTCCAGTTCTATCTTGCAATTCTTGGTGACGGAGAATGTCAGTATGGAACCGTTATTGATCTGGCATCGGCTGTCATCGCTCGTATTGTTGAATTTACCATTTGTGGCATCGAGGTAGATTGGGATGTCGATGAATTCATTCTCTTTTTTGTATAGTTGGGTGACGAGAATACCGGTGGTACGTTCCACTGCAATACTCGGTGCACCGTTGGAAAGCCTGAAGTCCCACGTGGCTTTGTAGCCGTCGGGATTAGTCATATCTTCGTCGAAGCGAGTGAATGAGTTTTTCTCAAACACTGGATAGAGACGCAGACTGTAGTCGGGAGTCTCATCTGAGCCTGCCCAGTTGTGGGTGAGGGAATAGGATTTGCCAAACTCATAGACGTGACCAGCCGAGACATTCTCAGAGAATGACTTGCTGTCGTCATAGAGATTGTCCTTCCAATATTTCAGAGTATGACCGGAATAGTAGAGAGTGGTATTCTTAGGGATGGTAAACTCATCGCCTTTCTCCACCCAAAGCGCTGTAGGAGCAATGCCGGAGGCCTGCTTTCCGGGATTGAAGGTGACGTAATAAGTAGGCTTTTCCTTGAAATAAAAACGCAGATTGCGGTGTGAGGTGATGTCAAACTCCACCTCATACCTTGTTCGTTTGCCTGCTTTAGCCTCCTTGTCGGTAGGTTCAATGCGGCGCAGTTCAAAGGTTGTCTTGCTCTCTCCAGTGCGATGTCCCCATGAATTGCCGTCGGCATTAGTAGCCACGACAGAAGTGGTGGTGGCATTGTTGAAGTTTACCATATCCACATTGCCATCATCGCGTATCTTTAGCACGGTAAGAGGCTTGCCATTGACAATATTGTTCATATCCACAATTTTGTCAAATTCATATCCAAACTTGCGTTGAAACGAGATAATGGCTCCATTGCCCTGAATCATAGAGACGCCTCCGTCCTCCAGAGGGATGATAGGAGGATTCTCTATGTAGTTTTCCATATTCTTATTGGTGGCATCGATAGCAGTTATCACGCCCTGTTCTTCATTATCTACAGCGGTATGGAGATCCACGCGAGCAGCCTTTCTGGTGTATGCTTTAATCCATTTGTAGTAAGAATAATCATCGCCGATGACGATAGGAATGCGTGAAGCCGAACTGTGAGTGGTGTAAGAATATACATATCCGTCGGCAGTCTTGACGCAGTCGGTAGGTACCACGCCGTCAATGGTGGTGGAGGAGATAGGAGCGTAGGTGCAAATCTCAAATCTGGTGTCGGCACAGGAAGCGATGGTGAGCGTGGTGCCAGGACCTATTGCTGCCCATTTCTCAAAGCCAGTATTGCGCACAAAGCCTTTCTTTCCAGTGTTTATCCAAAGGGCTACGTCGCGAGTATGGTCGAGGTTTGCACCATTCTCCATGATGTGAACATCGACTTTGCCAGAATAATAGAAGTCTTTGCCCTTAGGAATGTTGAGACGCTGGGCGCGAATGCCAGAGGCGGTGCCAAACTCATAAGTGAGCACAGGCGCATTGAGACGGTTTATCATTCCGGCAGGGTTTTGCTCAAAGACAGGTATCAGAGTGATATCCTTTTTGTCTTTGGTGAAAGAATAGTTCTTGCCTATTTCGTATTCATCGCTGATATCATCCTTATTTACCCAATATTTCAGGGTAAAACCCTTTTCGTTAGCCGCAGCATCGTAGGTCTTGAAGATGGTGTAGTACTTAGGAACGAAGAAAGAGCGGCAGTTTTCCTGGTCGTCAGGAGCGATGCTCTTCTCGTCGAGAGTCAAAGCCTCACTGTCATATACATTATTTCCATTAGCATCCTTGCCCTTAAACAGTTTGCAGAGCCATTTGCCATCCTTGTCTTTCAACTGGAAATGTATGCTTCCCTCAATACCGAGAACGAAGTGTGCATAGTAAGTGACACTGTCATTCTCAGCCGGAGCGATGGAAGAATATATGGCAGAAGAAGACACCACTTCGCCATCCCTGGAGTCTTTGGTCCATCTGTCTATGACATAGTTGTCTTTGGCATCTGTACTTACCATTATGCCAGGCTCTTCTGCCACGAAATAACTTTCCACAAAGCCGTCGCCTTTCAGATAGAAATTATCGTGGATGTCATCAGCTACGAAATCCACATTGCCGAGAGACTTGTCGGCAGTCACCACTCTTACTTTCGACATAGGCTTGCGCTTGTACTCTACGGTCACGGTGCTGGTCTCTTTTCCCACGGTGTATTCCGCACTATATTCCGTCGCAATGACATTGCCAGCCTCGTCCTTGACTTCATTCTTCTGCATTTTGAGGACGTTGTTGCCAGCCTTGAATTCGCTTATCTCATAGCCATAGCCTGCCTCTGCGGTGATGGTTACTTTATCACCTTCCTTATAGCGCTTGCCAGTGTTGGTGCCTGCTGCAGGGCTTGATTTCTCCAAAGCCAAAGAAGCCTTGTCGGGATCCTCATTCCTGTCATTGAGAGGTTCGGATGTAATCTTGTTTTCCAGCAGGACATCAGGGAGAGCAGGGTAGGTGACCTTAAGATATTCGAAGAAACCATACGTCTTGGTAGAGCCGCCATTGATTACCTTGATGTATAGGTATTCAGCGTCACCACTGTAGGAGAATGACATCATTTTCGGATTATTCTCATCCTTTGTCGCATTGCCCTTGGCTTCGGTGGTGGCTCCAGAGTCTTCATAGAAGCCAATCTCTGCCAGTTTATTGACATTATTGCCGTCTTTCGGCTGTGAGAAGAAGGTCTCATTGATACCATTAGGGTCCTCTTTATCCACCTTTCCAGAAGCCTTTATCTCGACATTCATGCCATAAACGGCAGGAATACGGAGGATGAGATTCTGATTAAACTGCGCACCACGTGCCTCATTGCCGTCTATGTCTTTCAGATGGTTGACTCTCGCATCATTATTGTCAGCCTTTGCGCCAGAGAACAAGAGTGGCAGGTCAATCATATTATCTTTGCCTACGCAGACAGACTTGGTGTAAGTGAAGGTTCCATCCTTTTTAGGAGTGAACGTGCCAGAGATGATAGGGGCACCATCTTTCTGGTCGAAATTCCATGTGACAGTCAGAGGTATGTCAGTGTCTGTAATCTGCTTTTCACTCAGAGTGACCACAGGAGTAAGCGTAACGTCATGCGAGAAGAATTGCTTAGTTCCTAAAGGATATACTTTTGACCCATCAGTCCATCCTATCAGCGCGTAGTCTTCCTTCAAGAGAGTGGTGTTTTGCGGAATGATAATCGAGCCATCATCGTCGGTATATACTTTTTGAGGTACACTTCCATCAATTTCTATCTTGCCTTTGTCGAATGAAATGCAAGGGAGTTTCTCAAAGACAGCTTCGCAACTGAGATCCTTATCCAGCTTTTCGATATGGATTACCTGACTGTCTCCCATATCATTGCCAGTCTCATAGTCCCTCCATTTCACGAATTTATAACCTGTCATAGGCGATGCAGTGAGCGTAACTCGCTTTCCTGCCACTATATGCAGTGCGGCAGGAGAATGAGAAACCTTACCTCCATCAGTTGGTTCTGCTGTGGCAGAGATGTTATAATATTGACCTTCATACTCCACACCGCTGAATGTGCCGGAGATAATAATGTCATTAAAACCCCATTCCTTCTTGTTGGCGAGAGTATAGATATAGAATTTCAATGCCCATTCCTCGGCAGCGCCTGGGATTTCTGCTATCTTTGTCTTGAAATCATTATCAGAAAACACCTGCATTTTGTCGCGGCTGGGCAATACGCTCTGGATGAGAGGATAATTTTTGCTCTCGGAAATGAGTTCCACGTCCATCAATCCGCTGCCTGTAGATAATGCAACCGTACTGAAAGAGATACCTGTCGGACGGAATGAAATGCCTGCCTTAGGAATAATATTGAATGCTATGGATGACTCTTCATCAATGTCATTCACTACGTTATTATTGTCTGCAGGCTTGAATGAAACGGCAGTGATGCCATTTTTATTATAGACGCCAGCTGATAATTTCTTGCCTATTACAGCCTTGGTACTTGCGTCTATGATGTCAGAGATGTTGTTACCATCTATCGTAGGGACATATTGCAGAGGACCGGATGTATTCCATGCCCACTTGAAGGAGCCTTTGACATTGACATAGGCGGTGACGATGTCTGACGGAGTCTTGTCGCCTGATGCAGCTATAACCTTGATAATCTTGCCGTCTGTCTCAGATGCCGGGATGATGCCGGTGCAAAAACTGCTTTCTGTAGTCGGCGTACTGCCGTCTGTGGTGTAATAGAATCTGGTGTCAGCATCGCCAGACTCATGTTTCTCCACAGAGATGGAGCCGTCTGCATTGACTGTGACCTTTGGCTTATCGGTCTGCTCTGCGCCAGCGATATGCCTTGCGGAGAAGGCTGATACTTGCGCTTTGCCCCCGATGAGCAGAGTGATTATCAGGAAGCAAACCGTGGCAAACCGTGCCGAGAACGCACAAACCGTCTTGGAGTGATGATTATATATGCCTAATAAGTCTGTCAGAGTATTCATATCTTGTGTTATTGTTTGCATTCAATGCAAGTGAAAAGAATGGATGGACCAGTTATGATGATGGAAAACAGCCTATTGTTCGTCCACGAGCAGCAAGCCTTCAGCCTTGTCTTCATCGGCAAGAACGTAGAGATAGCGTGGCTTTATGAGGATGCGAATGGCGTTGACATGACCAGGAAGCCCGGCTTTTATCGCGTCGAAATTTATTTTGCTGAACGTAATCCTACTTGTGACATTCTCTCGTGTGGTGACTATCCCATTCTTTGAAAGTTCTACATCGTAGGTCACCTCAATGACAGGATTGAATGAAGCGTCGGGAATAGCATAGAAATCACTGCCCCATTTGCGATAAATTCCACTGGTTGCGACGAGCGTCTTGGTGCTGGTATCGTAGTATTGCTTTTCTGTATCATTATTGCCAGAGTTATCGGCAAAGGCGATAGATACGGCATTTTCCTTTGTTATCGTGGTTTTTTGAATGTCAGACCATTTGATTTCTGCCGCGCTCCACGAACTATTAGCCGCATCCCATGAGTAGGCACGACTCACTTTTCCTCCTGCAGGAAGAGCGTCGCCATAGAGATGGACTTCCTTGATGCGGAAATGACGTATGGCATTCATCGAAGGGTCAATCTGAAACTGCACATTATATCCCGTCAGAGTCTGGTCGAAGAGGAAATGAATCTTCTCCTTTGTGTCGATAATATCCTGGGATTCATGCACCGGCACATTGCTTATTATCGGTGCATATCTGGAGTCTGTCAGTATAGGGAGGGTCGTAATGCCGTCTGATGAGGCTGAAGTGGCTGTGGTTGCAGCTGGCACAGCGAATGAGAGAACGTAACCATTCTGCAAATCAGTGGCTTTGCTGAACGTCACACCTTCGCGATAAGGCATATAAGCCACGAAGTCGAAGGTCTTGCAATGGGCAAAGTCTGCCCAATATTTCTCATCCTTCTTATTGGTGTATTTCCAGTTTTTGCTCGTAATGTCGTAATTCATGCTGACGTTGGAGAGCATGGAAAGGTCTGCTGGCGATGCGGAAACGGAGGCAGATGTCATATCATGATAGCCGAAGACGCCCATTGTGGCAGGATGTCTGGTGGCATCATAGGGCTCATATCCGTCTGTTGCTCTGGTGATAGGCTGCTCTGTACGTGCAGAGAAGGTAATCATGCCGTAGTCATCAGGGTGCTGAATGGGCAGATTATCCTCGCTTTGGCAGGCGGTAAGGAGCATGGATGCAGTCAGATATATATGGAATTGCTTGATTGTCATATTTGTTTCTTTGTTTTTTTTTCGATAGGAAACCAGCCTGTAACGCGGCTGGCACAATGGCGGGGCGTTTATGTTTCACTACCAATCATCCGTTCCAGTGCCGTCATTGTCGAAATTGGTGTCATTTTTCCATATTTCCACTTCCACGGGAACGAAGTCTATAGGCTCGTCAGCTTCCAATGAGGCAGGCGCCCATTGCTGCGTTTTGTTTTGTGCTATGTTGATTTTTGTCAGTTTATCTTTCGCTCTGAAGTATGTCTTATTGCCGTTCTTATCATGTCCTAACAGATAGAGCGTGCTCTTTCCGATGTTGGCAGTATTGAGATTGATTGGTGCAAACATCATATAGGCAATGATATATCCGCGCCTTCCTGACGACGGCGTGCCGTAATAATGATTGTCTGGCGTGTCAGTAAGGTCAAAACCAGAGTGAGAGACGTTTCCGTTTTCATCCTTTTTCTCCTTCTGGAAAGACAAAGAGACGATATGGCTGGTGACAGGATTGGTGAATGCCTCTGAGGAGTTGGTCTTTGTGATGTCCATATCAGCGTCGAGGATGAAGGCTGCATCCTTATTGATTACCTGGATGCTGTCATAAAAGCCTTCGGCAGGAATTCTGAGATAGAAACGAACGATGGAACCCAGACGCGTGAATTGGAATGACATATTGCCATGTTCTGGTGCGGTGGCTGCAGAAACCATATAATCATACTTGCCTAAATGCGCTGAGGCTTCCTTCTCAGAGGCGAGATATGCCTGCATTTGCTCGTCAGATTGGGACCTTTGGTAGTACGCATCCATATTGACGCTCTCTTTCTGTATCTGATTGCGATAGGTCACATGGATGACATTCTTGTCTTCATCCACTGCGGTGAAAGGGCTGTAAGCTACGTATCTCTGTCCTGATGTGATGGAATTTACGTCCGTATCAGCATTTGAGAATTTGGCACTAAGTCCGTTTATATCATTTGCGTTGATGGAAAATTTCTGCTGTGCAGTGGAGATATTTGTGGCATTGATAGGGAAAACGCCGAGAGCGTCAGTGGCGTCCCAAGCGAAAGTCATAGCGCGAAGCGTAGGACTGAACGTGAGGGAAGAGCGTGTCAGCCCTTCTTCCTCTGGCTCTATCTGAGGACTTATGCCGATGATGCAGTCCTTTGAGTCAGCTAAAGGCAGGTCTTCGGCAGTCAGTTCCGCTAAATCGTTAGTGCAGCTGAAGGTCAGAAGCGCTATGATGAATGCTATGAAGTATGTATAAAACTTTCTCATGATTAGCGTTTGATGTATTTCTTGCCGTTTAAGATGAATGCTTGCTTATGGTCTTGCTCTTTTATCTTTATGCCCGAAAGCGAGAAAGCCGTGTCGCTTTGCATACTATGGTGCGGGGTAGAAACAAGAGTTGAGTGAATGCCAGTCTCGATGTTCTGAGTCAGGATATGCTCTGTGTCGATAGGAAAATCGCCCGTCGTGACAGAAGGAGACTCTAAAGCCGACGTTATCGAGACGACGGAAGTAAGATTCTTGCCAGTCTGCTGGCTTTTTGCGCCAGCCTTTTGTCCGCTGATAGCCACGGGATAAGTCTTGCCTGCCTGCAACTCAGTGCCTCGAATGCTTGCTTCATGCTCGATGCCATCGGTCGTGACGAGAGAAATCCTTATCATCTTGTCGGTCAAATCCACGGGAAGAAGTGAGATATATGCAGTCAGAGGCTCGCCGTCTGCCGGACTGATGTCGTCCAGCAGGAGGGTGATAGTCTTGCTTCTGTCTGTCGCCGTAACCTTCTGCTCAGGTAGGTTCATCTCTGCTTTGGTGGCAAAAAGCGGTTCGTCGGTGGAGAGAGTGATGGAAGCCAACTGTCTATCATCCTCCATTTGCCATTCTATGCGGATGATGCTGCATAGATGCTGCAGGATGATGTCAGCCGAATTATCCCCCGTAGTGTATTTCCCCATCATGAAATCGAAGGCAGAAAGGTGCGAGAGATCATTGTTGTTGCATTGCTTCTGCCCTGTGAAAAGGAGAGGCAATGCCGTAATATTATTGCCATCGGAGACGTAACGGGTGTTGTATGGAGCGTAAGCATAGTATGAAGTATTTGCTTTTGTGCTCCATCCCAGGAAGGAGAGCAGGGCTGTGTGCGGGTCACTGTCCACGTCAGTCACTTCTGAGTAGAGACGTGTGCCTGAGACTGTGTAGGTTCCTACCTTGTCTTTCTTTTCCCAACTGAATATTATTCCCTTGTTTGCAGAAAAGACATAGTCGTTTGCGGAGACATTTCCCACCGCCATCAGAGTGATTATAAATGTGTATAATGCAGTTTTTATCATTTGTCAGTTTTTGTTCTTTGTGCCGATGCCTGTTGGATTCGTAGTTTCCAGATACGTTGCCGTGTTATTTTTAATTTCAGAAAAATGCGTACAAAGATAATATAATTATCTTGCGCACGCAAGAAAAAATGTGCTTTTGTGCTGTTTTTCGACAATAATACTTCGTTTTTCTTTCTGGAAAAGTGAGAATTGCGGATTTTTTTATTAACTTTGCATTGGAGTGAAGATGGTGGTTGTTGGTTGTTGGTTTTCGGTTTTTGGTATTTTACTACATAACTACCGATAACCAACAACCGAAAACCACCAACCAACAACCGACAACCAACAACCGACAACCAACAAATGCCGACATTTCAAGAATTAGTAAATAGTCTTCAGAAACAATATCCGCAAGGTGAAGCAAAGAGCATAATAAAGCTATACCTCGAAAAGCGATTCTCATTGACTTTCGTCGATGTGTGTCTTGGCGGGCTTTCATCGCTCGATGACGCTCAACTACAAGACCTTGAGCGAGATATAAACCTTATGAAAGATGGCGTGCCAGTGCAATATGTGCTCGGGACGGCAGAGTTTTATGGTCGTGATTTCAAGGTGGAAGAAGGCGTATTGATACCTCGTCCTGAGACAGAGGGCATTGTCGAAATAATCAAAAATATGACAAGTGAGGCTGAGCGTAATGTCACGGTTCAGGGAAAGCCTTCCTCTGACGGCGTAAAAGGGCAGGAAAAGCGGCGGATTCTCGACATAGGATGCGGCTCGGGATGTATCAGTGTGACCTTGGCATTGGAGACTTGCTCGCAAGTGACGGCATGGGATATCTCCGATACAGCTCTGAAAATGACTAAAAGAAATGCTGAAGACCTCGGCGCAGAAGTGTCTGTGGAGAGACAGGACGCTCTCCATGCTCCAGAGGATGATGTGCAAAAGTGGGATTTCATCGTCAGTAATCCACCTTATATCTGTAAGCGTGAAGCGGTGGAAATGGAAAAAAACGTATTGGAACACGAGCCCTCACTGGCTTTGTTCGTGCCTGATGACGACCCATTGCTGTTTTATCGCGCCATAGCTGAGTATGGACTTCATGCCTTGAAGCCCGAAGGCGCATTGGTATTTGAGATAAATGAGGCGTATGGACCTGAGACAGCCCAACTTATGATGAGTCTCGGCTATTCGCAAGTGCAAATCAGCAAAGACATTTTTGAAAAGGAAAGATTCGTATATGGCAAGAAAAAGCCCCTCAATTGAGGGGCTTTTTCTTGTTGAAATTATTTCAGATACGCCATTACTTTCTGGTAATAACGCTGTGTACTCTTCACCTTGTATTTTATGCCACCGTTCCATAGGCGGATGGCTTTCTCGATATCATTAGTAGGATTATACTTACTCATGAATATCACAAACATCTCTCTGCTCTTCTTCACATTATAACGATCCTTCAAAGTGTAGCGTTTCTTCTCGCCACGTGCTTTAAGAATCAGGTTGCAGTCTTTCACGCAGATAGGCTTTATCTGCATAGCACCGACACAGTTGCCACTCTTGGCATTTGGATCTCCCTTACTCTCCACTTTTGTGATGGCATCCATCAAAGGACCCCAGTCGAAAGTCTTGTCTGACTTTGCGCTGCCTTCGGTGGCAGCAATAAAAATTGAAACAAATACAAGTACAATCTTTGCAATCTTTGAAATAAACATATCTAAAGGTTTTCCGGAACTTGAGTTCTTGCCGCGGGCGTCTTCTCTTCTAAAGGAGAGTCTTGTAGCTATTGCGTTGCGTACACTCTCTGCGTGACGTCTGATTGTATTCTCCACTTGTCCAGCAGTCTGTCGCCTTCTTTTCGTTGAGGCATTCTTCTGTGGTCATTACGCTGTGGACTGTTACTGTCACGGAGGCAGGCTCGTGGCACTCTGGAAATATATGCCTAATGGATTTATCTATCCTGAATAATAGAGGTGAAAGTTTGAATTGTTTCCAAATAAAACTTTACTTATCCAATGTGTAAAAGACACATTTTCCGGTTCCCATTTTTAATTCAGCAACCTCAACGCATACCCATCTTTCGGGCATTACACTTGCGCTAATAATTGCCATTAACATCTGCAAAGGTAATAACAAACTCCTTTTCAAACAAATGAAATCCCATATTTCTGACCTTTTTTGTCTTATTTTTTGATATGAGTCAATGGTATTATAAGTTGCGAATAATCAGAAAATTACGTTAATTTCCCTTAATAATGTGTACCTACACAATCAGAATCGATGAAGAATGAAGAGTGAAGAATGAAGAATGGGAGTTACACTTTTTCAGTAAAGAATGAATAGTGGAGAGTGAAGGTGTGGGAATCGTGCAGATGCGGGTGGCGAGGCTGATTTGTAATTCGGATAAATGTGAATAGAAGAAGGCATGGATTGGTGCTTTCAGCTGGCTTTGATATGTATGTAAAGCGGACGGAAAAATAGAACAAAAATGTGAAAGCAATCGTATCGAAAAGCGATATCTAAGCTTTCACGTTGCAATAACATAGATATTAGGCGGTAAAAGCTATGTTATTACGTCCTAATAACTATGCTTTTACCGCCTAATATCTATGCTTTTGCAACGCTCTTATTATCAATTGGTTATAGCGTAGCTTCGTGACAGTCGGTTGTAAACGGGAAAATCGAACAGTTTTTCTCCTGCTTTATAAGTTCTGGAAATGTAATTTCGTCCACCAATGCCCTTCGCATTATTCTCGTGTGTAATCCACGAAAGAGTAGCGATAGGCGTGCTTCTCGTCGATGTCGTGGTCTTCTCGCGCTGATTCTTTCCAGTCGGAGTAGTCAGGGAAGAAGGTGTCTGCCTGAGCAGGAGTGTCGTGTATCTCTGTGAGACAGAGACGAGCAGCGAGTGGAAGGGCTTGATTATATACCGAAGCTCCACCTATTATATATATATCCTCGTCTGGTGTGCAATGACTGAGCGCTTCCTCAAGGGAAGGATAGACGTCACAGCCTGGCAATTCACTGACGGAGCGTGAGAGAACCACGTTGCGACGGTTTGGCAAAGCGCCTTTCGGCAGTGAGTCGAAGGTGTTGCGTCCCATTATTATTGTGTGGCCCGTGGTAAGGGCTTTGAAGCGTTTGAGGTCGTTTGGGAGCCAGTATATGAGTTTGTTCTCATTGCCTATGGCGTTGTTTTGGGCTACTGCTGCTATTATGTTTATCATGTTTATGATTGTTTTTTCTTGATTGTATCAGCCGGCGGGAGTAAATGAAGAATGTAGAATGAAGAATGAAGAATGGGAGTTACGTTTCTTTTAGTGAAAAGTGAAAAGTGAAAAGTGAAAAATCGCGCTGACGCAGTATGGAGACCGCAAGCGAATGAAGCTAATCTCCTATTCCCTAATACCTATTCTCTATTACCTAAGAGATGGCTATACGGAGACCTCTGCCTTGATATGAGGCCAAGGATTGTAGTCGATGAGCTCGAAGTCTTCGTATTTGAAAGAGAAAAGGTCCTTGACGTCAGGGTTTATCTTCATCTTAGGGAGAGGACGTGGCGTGCGTGACAACTGGAGATTGGCTTGCTCTATGTGGTTGAGATAGAGATGAGTATCGCCAGTGGTGTGGATAAACTCGCCGCATTCCAAGCCAGTTACCTGCGCCATCATCTGCAGAAGGAGGGCGTAGGATGCAATATTGAATGGCACTCCGAGGAAAGTGTCTGCGCTACGCTGATACAACTGGAGTGAAAGCTTGCCGTTTGCCACATAGAATTGGAACATAGTGTGGCATGGAGGCAACGCCATATAGTCGGTCTGACCAGGATGCCATGCGCATACTATCATGCGTCGGCTGTCAGGATTATGCTTTATCTGATGGAGCACATCCTTTATTTGATCTACTACGACGCGGTTTCCATCCTTGTCGAGGGTCTCAAAGGCACGCCATTGCTTGCCATATACCGGACCGAGCTCGCCGTTTTCGTCCGCCCATTCGTTCCATATACGCACTCCATGCTCCTGAAGGTACTTCACGTTAGTATCGCCATTCAGGAACCAGAGCAATTCATAAATGATGGATTTGAGATGCAGTTTCTTGGTAGTAAGGAGCGGAAAGCCTTCAGAAAGGTCAAAGCGCATCTGATGTCCGAAGATGCTTTTGGTGCCAGTGCCAGTGCGGTCTGTCTTTTCCACGCCTTCGGTAAGAATTCTATTAAGTAAGTCGAGATATTGTTTCATGGTTTTATATCAGGTCATCATCATCATCGTCATCATCTTTTCTATCCACAATAGTGATAGGACGATTGATGGCCTCATTGAATGAAATGATAGTCTCGGAGCGAGAAAGCCCGAGAGGCTGTAGTTTGTCATGAATGACATTGAGAAGGTGGTGGTTATTATAAGCATAAAGCTTGATAAACATATCGTATCCGCCAGTGGTGTAATGACATTCCACCACCTCTGGAATCTTACGCAGTTCCTCCACTACATCGTCGAATTTCTCCGGATCCTTCAGGTAAAGTCCGATGAAAGCGCAGGTCTCATAGCCTATTTTCTCAGGGTCAATATTAAACTGGCTACCTTTGAGAATGCCGATGTTGGTCAGTTTCTGTATGCGCTGATGAATAGCGGCACCACTCACATTGCATGCGCGAGCCACTTCAAGGAAAGGAATTCGTGCGTCCGCAATAACGAGTTCGAGTATTTTCTTGTCTAATGCGTCTAATCTGTGAGCCATTTCTTTAGAGGTTGTTGGTTCTTATGTTTTGAAATATAAATCGCAGAAAAACGAAAAGGATAACTCTTTTTGCTGATTATTCCTAACAATCTGTATTCCAGAACATATTGTTTGGTTACTATATACTTGGTTGCAAAATTACATTAAATTACGGAAAAAACCAAAAAGTTTTATTATTTTATTTGTAAATTCATTATAATTTGCTACTTTTGTAGCCTAAAACCATTTCAATAGTAAAACAAAAGTAACCAAAAATCTAAAAAAATGAACTACTCAAAAGATTTGATAGACTTCCTAAATGTCTCTCCAGTGAATTTCCATGCAGTGAAGGAAGTGGCTCGCAGACTCGATAATGCTGGCTATAAGTATCTCTCAGCTGAGGAAAAGTTGGGCGAAGTGAAAGCTGGTGATAAATTCTATGTCACAAAGAATGACTCTTCCATCTACGCATTCCAGATAGGTAAGCAAACTCTTGGCGAGGCTGGATTCCATATTATCTGCGCACATTCCGACTCTCCTACCTTCCGTATCAAGCCTAATGCTGAGATGACATGCGAGAGAGGAATGACAAAGCTCAACACAGAGGTCTATGGTGGTCCGATAATGAGCACATGGTTTGACCGTCCGCTAAGCATCGCTGGTCGCGTAATCATTAAGACTGATGACGTGATGCACCCTGAGACACGCCTCCTAAAGGTGGAACGCCCAATATTGCTCATCCCTAATCTTGCCATACATTTCAATCGTCAGGTGAATGATGGCGTGAAACTGAGTAAGCAGAAGGACATGTTGCCAATCATCGGAATCGTCAATGACGAACTGGAAAAGGGCAATATGCTCATGAATCTTATCTGCTCAGAACTCGGTGTGCAGAAGAGTGACATCCTCGATTTCGACCTTTACCTCTATGATGTGACTCCTGCTTGTCTCGTAGGTGTCCATGATGAGTTTATTTCTGCCGGAAGAATCGACGACCTCAGTATGGTACATGCAGGATTGGCTGCCCTTTTGGCTGATACAGAGACCGTTCCGGAGACTACAAAGGTGCTCGCTATCTTCGATAATGAGGAGACTGGTTCGCAGACAAAGCAGGGTGCTGGCTCGCCATTCCTCGCTTCTTTCATCCAGCGTATCGTCCTCGCACAAGGCGAAACCACAGAAGATTATTTCCGCAGCATAGAGAAGGCATTCATGATAAGTGCTGACAATGCACACGCTTGGCATCCAAACTACTCTGAGAAGTATGACCCAACTAACCATCCAGTGCTTGGTGGAGGCCCTGTTATCAAGTTTAATGCTGCTCAGAAGTACGCTTCTGATGCCGTTTCTGCCTCTATCTTTGCAGGATTGTGCGATAAGGCTGGCGTTCCAGTACAGCGTTTCGTAAACCATAGCGATGTGGCTGGTGGCAGCACTCTCGGTAATATCCTTGCTTCTTCACTCCCTCTCAAGGGCGTGGATATGGGTAATCCTATCATCGGAATGCACAGTGTGCGTGAGACTGGCGCCGCTATCGATCAGGAATACTGCGTCCGCGCATTCATAGAGTTCTATAAGAACTAAGAAAAAAGGTAGTAAGACCGTTGCTTTCCCATTTATTTTAAAAAGGTAAAGGTAGGCAAGAACGGAAAAGTAAAGGTAACTATACAGCCTATGGGTGGCTTGATTATCAAGTAAAAACAAAACTTTATTGCCCTAATCACTGGGCAATAAAGTTTTATTATTAAGTAGGTTATCCGGAATTATTATTAAGTAGGTGATCAGAATTATCTTTATAATAATGAAAAACAATTATAATTATCTATTCATTATCAAAATAATATTGATTATCTACTTGTAATATTGATTACCTACTTATATTTTTTTTGCATAATCAGTGGTCTATCGCCTGTCCATTAGCACCGGAAACTTCTCTCTGAAGGCGTATAGTCTGGTCATGTTGAGGTCGAATGTGCATGACATTACAGTGTCGTCCTGGCATTCTGCCACTGTTTTGCCATAGGCATTGAAAGCACATGTGCCTCCGCTATAAGAGCAGTTAGGGTCTTTGCCTGTGCGATCGACACCCACTACGTAACATTGATTCTCCAAAGCACGTGCTTTCAGGAGCGTGCGCCATACGTCAAGACGCGATGTAGGCCATGAGGCTACATAGATAGCGCAGTCGTAATCGTAGGATGGAGTATTGCTATTATGGGCAGAAACGCAGTCGGCAATGTGTCCTGGAATGTGGGAATCTTGAGCAAAAGCGTTGCAATCATGGGCATTATCAATGCCTTTTTCACTGCAATATGCCAGAGTTGCCCCATTGCGTGAGAAGCAAGGGAAGCGCAGATCGTAGCATATCTGGAGCAGGAATTTCACTCCGCGCCACTCCACTATAGTGCGATTATCGCCTGCGGTGTAAGCGAAATGCTCGTTGCCATAGGAGAAAAGGTGATGCTTATCGTAGAAATAGGTATCAGATGGCGTAACGAAATAGAGGCGGTTACGGTAAGTTCCGTCCTCCGCTTTCACCGAAATACTTCCAGCAATGGCGCAATCCAGTCGCTCTGCCATGCTTTTCATCCAGCCGAGCGAATCGTCTTGCTCGTAATTGTAGCCGTGGGCAATGAGCGAATAGGGGTTTCCGAAACCAGTGTTCCACATCTCAGGCAACACATATAAATCACTTGAAGGCGCATTGAGGATAGCCACCTCAGTGCGCCTTTTATTTTCTGTAGGATTAGCCCAGCAGATATCCTGCTGTAAAAGGGTTATTTTCACAGTTCGATTACGGATTTTAGTTTCTTGAGAGAGATAACCTCATTGGTTTTCTCAGTGTCTGACGTGCGGAATATAAGCACACCTTTACCCTTGAGCAGGAAGGTGTAGATATAGGAAATGACTATTCCTGCCTCTGCCAGTTTGCGAAGTGTAGCAGCCATAGCGCCCGGTTCGTCATCCACATAGAGTGCATATACGTCAGTGAGTTGAAGGTTGAAGCCCTCTTCTTTCAGTACGATATATGCCTTTTTAGGATTATCACAGATGACACGATATATGCCATAGTCCTGTGTATCAGCTATAGTGGAAGCAATAATCTGAATGCCAGCATTGCTCAGTTTGTCGAGAATCTTGATGAGCGACCCGCCCTTGTTCTCTAAGAAGATGGATAATTGCTTTATTGTCATAGTGATTCGATATTATTGGTAAACAGTACGCTTGTCAATCACGCGGACAGCCTTGCCATCGCTGACAGGTAGTGAGCCCTTAGGTACAAGCTTAACGTGCGGAGTAAGCAGTATTTCATCCTTCAAAGCGCGTGTCACATCCTTCTGTAGGCGTTGCAGACGCTGGAAGTCATCGGTGAAGAGTTCTTCGAGTTCCACCTCTACTGTCATGTTGTCATTATTCTCGTCGGTGGTGAGAGTGATGAGATAGTTGTTTGCCAATTCCTTGAATTGCATCAGAATCTTCTCAATCTGGATAGGGAAGATGTTCACTCCGCGGAGCACCATCATGTCATCAGAACGTCCCTTCATGCGGTCGAGACGGATATGGTTACGTCCGCAAGGGCAAGTGCGACCGAGAACGCGTGTGAGGTCACGTGTGCGATAGCGGAGAAGCGGCATTGCTTCGCGGTTGAGAGTAGTGAGTACAAGTTCGCCAATCTCACCATCTGGCACGGGTTCGAGTGTCTCTGGGTCAACGATTTCCACGATATAATAGTCCTCCCAGAAGTGAAGACCATTCTGCTCTTTACATTCAAATCCCACACCAGGGCCGCACATTTCTGACATACCGAAGGAATTATAAGCTTTTACGCCCATCATTTTCTCGATACGCTTACGTTGTTCCTCAGAATGAGGCTCTGCTCCGATGGCGAGCACCTTGAGTTTGGTATCGCGACGTGGGTCAACGCCCATGTCTTCCATCACCTCATGTATGCGAGTGACGTAGGAAGGGACGGCATGAATGGCAGTAGTGCCAAAGTCGCGTATAAACTTTATCTGTCGCAGAGTGTTGCCAGCAGCGGCTGGAATGGTGAGCATACCGAGTCGCTCAGCGCCTAATTGGAATCCCAATCCGCCTGTAAACATACCATATCCGCTGGAATTCTGGAATACATCAGTAGGACGTAGTCCCACCATGTGAAGGCAACGTGCCACAGCATTCGCCCATTCGTCGATGTCTTTCTGAGTATGCAGTATGACAGTAGGGTTTCCAGTCGTGCCACTTGATGAGTGGAGACGAGTGCATTTCTCAAGAGGTACGCATGCGAGACCGAAAGGATAGTTGTCTCTAAGGTCCTGCTTAGTGGTGAAAGGCAGTTTGCGCACGTCGTCGAGAGTCTGTATGTCGTCAGGGGTAATGCCCATTTCGTCAAATCGTTTCTTGTAGAATGCGTTGGTATAGCAATGGCGCACCGTCTTTTTCAGGCGCTCCAGTTGCAGTGCCTCAATCTCTTGACGTGAGAGGCACTCTTTGTCGGGGTGGAGATATTCGCTTTTGTCGAGCATTTGTTTATGGTTTTAGGTTTGTGCTGAATTGTAATTGTCCATGATGGATTGCTGGAATATGAATAGCCGATGATGATTATTTCTTACCGTTCACCATAGAGAATAAAGATTCCGTCCGTCATATAGAGAATGTATAATTCAGTTTTGATTATAACTGATTATTTTTGTTTCTGTCCGCAAAAGTAATAAAAAATAACTAAATTGCACCCTTTTTCCTTTTAATTTTGCATAAATTTTGCCTATATGGAAGAAAAATTGTAACTTTGCCGAGTATTTATCTCAAAAAACAATCATTTTAATCTGTTTCGCATACATTTGACTTATCTTGGGCGTAAGGTAACTTCGTCAATGTAATCAGAATGAACTAATGCCAATGAAAAATGCACGGAGAGACCAAAGTGTGTGTGAACGTAAAAACGAACTAAGAAGAAAAATGAACTTTTCACGCAAGTGCGCAGCCATGCTCTGCATCGGTCTGCTATCGCCAATCGCTATGATGGCGCAGGAGAAATCCGACACTGAGAATGTAAAAGATTTTATTGAGGATGTGAGCAAGCGTATTCAGCTCCACGGTTATGCCCAGGCAGGCTATACCTACCAGTATAAGGGAGGTGAGGAGACCAATACGTTTGACTTCAAGCGCGCTTTCCTTATCGCCAATGCAAATATCACTGACAGATGGAGCACCGTCTTCATGTACGATATAGGCGGCAAGGTGCAGGAATACTATACAGACTATCGTCTGACTAATAATAAGGCATTGTCCGTGCGTTTCGGTCAGTTCAAGAATGGATTGACTATGGAAAACCGTGTGTCACCGACCAATTCGGAGGTAATAGATGTCTGTTCGGAGAGTGTCACCTATCTTACAGGTTGCGGAACCGACCCTCTGATGGGCGTACAGTTTGGTCGTGACCTCGGAATGCTTCTCTATGGCGAGGTGGCAAAAGGCAAACTCTACTATGAACTCGGCGTGATGAATGGTCAGGGCATCAACCAGAAAGACCAGAACAATGCAAAGGATATCATCGGACGCATTGAGGTGCGCCCTGCTAAGGGACTCAATATCGTGGCTACAGGACAGCTTGGTAAGGGTCATGCCATTGCTCCTTCTATCTATAACCCTGATATTCTTCCTGGCCAGGACTACACAAGAGACCGCTACAGCGTAGGTCTCGACTATAAGTCACGCCCATTCAACGTGCACGGTGAGTACCTTGAGGGTAAGGATGGCAATACCATCAGCCGTGGTGCTTATATCACTGGCAGCGTCGCTATCGTGCCAAATGTATTTGACATCGTAGGTTCTTACGATTATTTCAATTACAATACCGACCTCGATTATGATATGCACAAGGCAGTACTTGGTGTCCAGTGGTGGTATTTCAAGAAATGTCGCTTCCAGGTGCAGTACGTTTATCGCAGTGCTTACACCACAAAGACCGAATTCGTGCATGGCGCAAACAATGCCATCATGTGCCAGATGCAGGTGAGATTCAACTAATTGCTGGGCAGACCACTGCCCTCTGATAACCAGACAAAGGAAACACGGAAACCTGAACCATGAGAAACCCGCAGCGAGTCTGTGGATTATGACAGTTCATGTTCCTGTGTTTCCTTTGTTTTGTTATGTCCCATCAGTTCGCCAGATTGACGGCATCTCCCGACAATCCCGACCTAATAGCCACTGTGCCAACGGTTTCTGCCGTTGTTACACAATAGCAATAATAACAACCCAAACACTATGTTAATAAAAGTAACCCTGACAATCATCTTCCTCGTCGTAATGGTAGGCGTAGGATTTTATTCCCGTCAACAGGCAAAGAGCGTTGACGGATTCGTGCTCGGAGGTCGTTCGGTAGGACCATGGCTTACCGCTTTCGCTTATGGCACAAGTTATTTCTCTGCTGTGGTCTTCGTAGGCTATGCCGGACAGTTTGGCTGGAAGTATGGACTATCTGCCTCATGGATAGGTATAGGCAATGCTATCATCGGCTCATTGCTGGCATGGATAGTCCTTGGAAGGCGTACAAAACTGATGACCCAGCACATCCAGAGTCGCACTATGCCCGATTTCTTTGGCACACGATACGGCAGCGAGGGACTGAGAGTGGTGGCTTCCATCATTGCTTTTGTGTTCCTAATACCTTATACGGCAGGCGTTTATATGGGAATATCCAAACTCTTTGAGATGGGTTTCGGCATTCCATATTCCTATTGTGCCATCATTATGGCTTGCCTCACAGCGGTATATGTCATACTCGGCGGATATAAGGCGACGGCGATAAATGACTTTATCCAAGGCATCATAATGCTTTTCGGCATCACCACCGTCATCTTTGTGGTGCTCCAGCATCAGGGTGGACTCGCAGAAGCAGTGGATAAAATGACGGCTGCAGTGCCTACAGCTCATGATATGGAGGATAAGTCAGGACTATTCTCAGCTTTTCGTCCTGGAGACTTCGCTTCCTGGTTTGGTCCTAATCCGCTTAGTCTGCTCGGTGTGGTGGTGTTGACCTCGCTCGGAACGTGGGGACTGCCTCAGATGGTGGGTAAATTCTATTCCATCACTGACGAATGCGCTATCAAAAGAGGTACAGTCATTTCCACCATCTTCGCCTTGATAGTGTCTGGTGGATGCTATTTCCTCGGCAGTTTTGGCAGACTTTTCCCCGAGCCAGCCTTCTCTCCCGACATGCATAAGTACGCTTATGATTCCATAGTGCCGTCGATGCTGGAGACATTGCCCGACATTCTCATCGCTCTTGTGGTGCTTTTAGTGCTTTCAGCATCAATGTCCACATTGGCAAGTCTTGTCCTGACGTCTTCATCCACAATGACTCTCGACCTTATCTATCGTGATAAGAAATCGCAGGATGGCGAAGTGGAAGGCGGCGAGATAGATGACATGGTGGCAGAGAAGATAGAGCGTCGCAAGGTAGTGGTCATGCGTGTTCTGATAGTCTTCTTCATTGTCCTCTCATTGATGATAGCTCTCAATCCTCCACAGTTTATTGCTCAACTCATGGGCATCTCCTGGGGAGCACTTGCAGGTGCATTCCTTGCTCCGTTTATGCTCGGACTATATTGGCGTGGCGTCACTCCAGCCAGTGTATGGGCTTGCTTTGCGTGGGGCGTAGGGCTTACAGTGGTCAATATGATGCTTGGCAATTCCCTTCTCAATCCTATCGACTGCGGAGCAGTGGCAATGGTAGGAGGCTTCGTCATCGTGTTCATTGTCAGTCTGTTTACCCGTAAGATGAATCCATCATTTGTGGATGATGTGTTCAAATGCTATGGGTAAATGCAACAGTCGCTATGTCTGCTTTGCTTGATTAAGCATTACAATTAAGCATTATGCAATAAGAATTATGCATTATGAACTATGATTTATGAATTAAGAATTAAGAATTATGAATTACATTTTTCTTCTCTTTTTGATTTTTTTCCCAGTTTCTCTCTGTGCGCAAACGCTTTATGTCAACCCATCCAAGTCGACAAATCTGCGCAAAGAAGTATTCCGCACCGTCAACGAGGCATTGCGTCAAGCCGAGAAAATATCGCAGGAAAAGAAACTGAAAGGCGATACCACATGGACTACGGTCAGCATTGCTCCGTCAGTCTATTGGATAGATGATCCAAATAAGCAGGATATTGCGCGTCCATTGCAAGGCGAAAACACACCTTATGGCATGAAATTGAAGCTCGACAGAGTGAAGATTATAGGCGAATCCGGCAATCCTAAGGATGTCATACTGGCGTGTCAACGTGGTCAGACCCAAGGCGCTGACGGCAATTTCACCATGTTTCACATCACTGGCAGTGATATAGAGGTGGAGAATGTGACGTTCGGCAACTACTGTAATGTCAATCTTGTCTATCCGAAGAATCCCAAACTTAATCGCCCTCGCCGTGCTGATGCCATCGTGCAGGCGCAACTTGTCATCTGCGATGGAGACCGTTATCATGCACGCAACTGTGAGTTTATCTCCCGATTAAACCTCTGTCCATTTGCAGGAGCAAAGAATGCAGTATTCGATAATTGCTATTTTGAATGCACTGATGATGCCCTCTGTGGCACAGGTACTTACAATCATTGTCGCTTTACCTTCTTCTCCAGCAAACCATTCTATGCCACTTCTGCCAGAGGCGCATTCTTCTATGATTGCGACATACATTGCAAGACCCGTGGAACACAGTATCTTACCAAGGTTTCAAGTCCGGTGACGCTGCGAAATTGTCGCTTTACGAGTGACGATGAGGCTCTGAAAGTGGAGTGGACGCGCAAGCCAAATCCCAAGGATAAATGCTATATGATGGATTGCACGCTCAATGGCAAACCGCTCATAGTGCCTACTACGCCTGATATTCCCATGCCTTTAGGTTTCCCTTTGTTTGGCATAATAGGGACGGATAAAGTGGAGTCAGGTCGCTGGACCATTGATGCTTATTGTCCGTCAGACCTTGGAGATTACGCTTTCGAACCGGATAAGTCTCGCCCGGCATGGGTGTTCGGTGAAGGAATGGACGGAGCGGAGGGTTGCTACGGACTGATACAGAATGTACGTGGCGCCAGACTCATGTTTACTTCCCTTGACGATGAGAAATATGGAGGTCAGCATCTCTCGCTCAATCTCGACCCTTGCAAGGGACCAGGACAAGGTTTTGGCAGTGCCACAGGTCAGTATCTCGACATTTGTATCAAGTTTGACACCCGCACACTCTCAGGTTATGGCATACGCTTTGTCCGCACTCCGCACCATGACAAAGCTGTTGAGATATATCTCGTGGCATATAATAAAGGTGTAATAACGCCGATTTCCTCCCCGGAAAAGTGTACCCTCTTCCGCCGTGGATGTCATATTGATATGCTTGCCACGCACGATTCTCTCACTGTAACCGTCACTAATGCAGTGCAGAAGGCAACATCTGACGCGCAGTCCGTTTCCTCCCAGACGCTGAAAGCGCCAATTTATCACAATCCTTTCGGAGGAATCCATATCCAGCATACTGGCAGCACCGGTGCTTCAGCCACGGTAATCAGCAATCTCCACTGCGACTATAGAGATTAGTTCGGGTGGGAGAGGGGTAAGTTATAGGGCAGTTCTATAAATTACCACCGTTATATAAAACTAAATTTGAATAATGACGTTTTGTTATCTTTCGGTCTCTTTTCGGTTCTAAGCGCAAGTTCGTTCAGTCGTTATGCACCGCATAACTCCTTTACTCACTTGCACTTTGACCTCGAAAATAGCCTCGAAATATAACAAAGCTAATTTATAGAACCGCCCTATAATGTTAGTAGTTTTACAATAAGTAAGTGGTCAGAATTATTTTGATAATGAAAAAGGAATAACAAATGCTTTTTCTATTATTATCAAATAATTCTGACCACCTACTTAATATCCTTAAGCTTCATGTGAATATTTCTGATAGTCGCCTAGAAGCTGCTCGACATGAATGACTTCAGAACAAGCATCCCAAGTCACGCCTCCACCAATAAGATACCAGTTTTTTCGCTCTTTAGAAGAAATACGCTTCAAACTCGGGAAGGCAGAGATTGGCATAATGATAGAACGACCATCCACTAAATCCACTTGCCATTTGCCACGCAAAGGGAAAGATACAGACTTAATTTGAGGAACAACGTCCCAAAAACCTTCTTTCTTAAACATAGTATTTTATTTTTTTATTTTTATTATTCTAATGGCTTTACCTGCCTTGAAGTTCTGCCATTGCTTGATTAACTTAGTTTGATATTTTTCAGCCAGTTCAAGTACTTGTTTTACTTGAGCATCTGTAAGGTCTCCTTGTTTTGCTAATTCAACTTTGGGTTCAAGCCATATCTTGCATAAGTTCTGTGTGTCTTTTTTACCTATATGAATATGAGCTCTATTTTCGTTGAAATCTTTATTATAGAACAAGAAAATCCACATAATCTTGGCTGTTATGTAAAGTAAGACTTTTGGCATATCTTATATCATTATCAAGTTTATATGTCTCATTTCTGCAAAGATAATATATTATTTTTACAAATGCAAGAAACTTAATGGTAAAAAATGTTACATAATATTCTGACGCTAAGAAAGGCTATTTGCGCATAGTTCTTTTGATATAATTGTCCTATTTTTCCGTCAAGACTCAGCGTTGTGAAAGTGTCTTTGTAACACATTGAAATTCAATACGTTGCAAAAGCATAGAAATTGCGTTGTAAAAGCATAGATATTAGGGGCTAAAAGCATAGATATTGCAAGGTAATAACTATGCTTTTACACTGTGATAACTTAGTTATCGCATTCTGATAGCAAAGTCATCAGGATTTTGTTCTATTTTTCTCGCATCGTTTTTGCTGCCTCCAGTTTCAGTCAGTTCGGTCAGTCAATCAAGCCAACAGGAAAAATGTTATGCTGTTTTGTGGTTTCATAGGATACTCAAGTTGAAAACAAAACAACAAGACAACAAATCGATAAGTAGGTAATCAAAATTCTTTTGACAATCAATAGCTATCGTAAAACCTACTTAAATGTATTTTTTTGTGCTTGTAACATCAATAATATTCTCGTTTTTTGCATATTATTGATTTTATTTTATTACCTTTGCAAGACTTTATCAAGCATTCTGTAATGATATTGGAATAAAACAAATCATTCTGAGAGGTATAATGTAAAAAAGCAAACATAATAAATATGGATAACGTCAACGAATTTTTCGCCGCGCTCAGCTCTTTTCTTTGGGGCTGGCCAATGATAGTATTGCTACTTGGCACCCACATTTTTCTTACCATTCGCCTGCGCTTCCCACAACGTAAGTTGTTCACAGCCATCCGCCTTTCCGTCCAGCGTGACAAATCACAGAAGGGAGACGTATCACAGTTTGGCGCACTTGCCACAGCCCTTGCTGCCACTATCGGTACGGGAAACATCATAGGCGTAGCAACAGCAGTGGCGTTAGGCGGTCCAGGAGCAGTCTTCTGGTGTTGGCTGACTGGCGTTTTTGGCATTTCAACAAAGTATTCTGAAGCGTTGCTCGCCATAAAATACAGAGTGAAATCAGAAAGAGGACTTATGCAAGGAGGTCCTATGTACACATTGGAGCGTGGCTTAGGCTGGCGCAAGATGGGAATACTGTTTGCTTTATTCACTGCTATTGCAGCGTTCGGTATTGGTTGTACGGTACAGGCAAATGCCATTTCCACAATAATGTATGCTTCTTATGGCATAAGTACCGAATTGTCAGGTGGCGTATTGATGCTTCTTGCAGCGGCGGTAATCATCGGTGGTGTACGAAGTATCTCGAAGGTATGCAGTATGTTGGTGCCGTTTATGGCGTTGCTTTATGTATTAGGGTGTATATATATCCTATGGGTCAATGCCAGTTATGTTGCGCCAGCGCTTCAGCTGATAGTCAGTTCTGCTTTCTCTCCAGAAGCCGCTGGCGGCGGTTTTGCAGGCTCCACAGTCATCATGGCAGCCCGTTACGGTATTGCACGCGGTCTTTTCAGCAATGAGTCAGGACTTGGCTCCGCACCTATCGTTGCAGCAGCGGCACGCACAAAGAATCCTGTGCGTCAGGCTTTAGTCTCCTCCACCGGCACTTTCTGGGACACCGTGGTGATATGTGCGCTTACGGGACTTGTCATAGTAAGTAGCATCATCGCTTATCCAGACATTGATTACAGCAATGGAGCAGAACTGACAAAGATGGCATTTTCCAAGATTCCCGTCATAGGACCTTTCATATTAAGTTTTGGTTTGCTCACTTTTGCCTTCAGCACTATCCTCGGATGGGGATATTATGGTGAGCGTGCTATGGAATATCTCAAGGGCAAGCACTGGACACATGCCTATCGCCTGCTCTATATCGTGGCGGTCTTTGCCGGCAGCGTGGCAAATCTCACTATCGTGTGGAACATAGCCGACTGCATGAATGCCCTCATGGCTATTCCTAATCTCCTGTCGTTGCTCTTTCTTAATGGAGTCATCGTGCATGAGACCCGCAAATATCTGTGGCGTGACAGGCTCGACCGCGAGATGAATGAATGATGTAAGCCTGTCTGCTTTGTGACGGTAAAACAATAACTTGGTACGATTTGAGTGAAGAAAATATCTCAAGAATATGAGACCCAAATCATACCCAGTTGTTTTTTTTGCCGTCACTTTAGCGTAAACTTATATCCTGCCGTGATATATATGGCATGGTTGCGTGCCGTTGGAGGGTTTACTATATAGCCGCCAGGATAGTCTGACTTCAGATTGATAGCCTCTCTCACTTCGAAGCAATAGGAGGCATCGAGGGTGATGTTTCGCCATTCATAGCTCACGCCAAGGGGAATACCTATGACGAAGTTGCGGAACTTGCTGCTCACATCCTCCGATTTCTTCTCCTTGTATGTCTCCCACAGATACATTGAAGAGGTGCCGTTGCCGAGGTCCATCGTGCGAATGCTTTGTATAGTCATCTTCTCCTTTGCCGAGATAAGTGCGCCGGCCTGCACGCCGATGTGTACTGCCAGACCCTTCACGTTGGATAAGTAAGCCTTGATCTGCAGTGGAATGGAAACATACGTTGCATCGAGATGTTCCTTTGCAGTAGCGTATTTCTCTTTTTTCTCTTCAAATCCAGTGCCGATAAGGCTGAAGTCAGCTCCCGTAATCAGGGATAACCTCTGCGACAAAGGAAACTCAAAGGTTGCTCCGACAGTGTATCCGGTTTTCCATTTCTCTGCCGCAGTCAGTGCAGAACCCTCCATCTTGGATATAGTCAAACCAGCATGTGGAATGATGGACGTATGTCGAGTTTCGTTTTGAGCCGTTGCCAGCATAGGCAGCAGCGCCATGATAGCGACTGATATGATGTGTTTCATTGCGTTCATTTTCTTTTGTAAAAGTATGTTTGAGTTGACTGACCATCTTTGCGAGTGAGTTTGATGTTGCTTTCTGTCATGTCGCTTATGGTCCATGTTTCTGTATAGCTGAATTTCGGATAAATGAGCGCGTTAAAGTTTTCGGCTATTGTGATGTCGTCACCGTCCAATGCGAACCATTGATCGTAATAGAGGTTGCCAAACCTATCCCATTTTTTCGTTTTGTGATTTTCAGAGAACGCTATGGTATGGTAATACTGCTTGCTCCATTCGTCGCCATTCTGGATGTCAACATCCGTGATGTCCTCTCCATTGACATTGTAGGTATAGTGTGTGGTTTCCCATTTGCCAAGCAGTTCAGCAGACACAGGAGTCCTTATTATCTCTTCAGCCCGCTTCATCTCTTGCGGAACGTCCTTCTTCACGAAATGTTCCACCTGCTGTTCATTGCCGTTACTGTCAATGGCAAGCAGAGAGTTGCTGCCAACTGCATACACATTCCATTTCGAACCGTTAGAAGGTATGACGCAGTAGTTGGCATCAAGGTTCACCTTAGCCGAATGATATCTCACGGAATGATGACTGTCCACGTTGTATAAATATGTCAAGTCGGAGATGTTTCCTTCGTCGTCGATATAGAAACCGATTCCGTTTCCGTTGTTCTGTTCCCAATAACCAGAGAAGTCAGCCATGCTAAATCCCGACATCTTCATGCCTTCCAGTTCGCTGATCATCTTGTCTCCATCTCCAGGCAGTGAGGTAATCTTGTAGAAAGGCACTATGGAAGTCTTGCCGTTGTATGCAAGATACATCGTTTTGCCGTTGTTTCCAGCCACAGTTACGTTGTAGTAAGTGTTGTAACTCATCGGAAGCTGCATCTCATAGTGGTTGCCGTTCACGCTCCATTTGCCAGTTTTGAATCCCAATTTGTAAGGATTTGCGGTCTCTCCGGTATATAGCCATTCGCTGACAGTCTTGTCATTGTGCACCACGATGCCTTGAATGGCGCCGTCGCCGTTCATGTCATCGTCAGCTATCTGCCAATAGCCTGTGATAGGGGAGTGGATATCAGGAGAAATGTCAGGTTCGTCGTTGCAGGAAGTCAGCATAATGATGGCGAGCAAACATACTGAAAGGAATGTGAAACAAGTTCGTTTCATGATTTTTTGTATTTAGTTGTTGTATTGTTTTTTGACTATGCAAATGTACGGATATTATCTGGAATAGCAAAAGAATATGGCAAAATTATTAAAGTATTTCGCAATTATAGATTATTGGTGTTCCCTTGTGGAAAAAATATTCAATATGATACGACTTTCATAGTTCTCTTAGCCTTGCAATTTGGACTCCCTTGCAAGTCGTTGTTCCCGCAAACGCTTGAATTGAGCTAAGCACTCCTCCAGCGAAAGCGGATGCTCTCGCCAATAAGCCATGCTCTTTTGCATTTGGGCATTGACTTTCTTGTGATAATCGTTCAGTTGTATCTCCATTCATTATGCTGATTTATAGTTACGTATGCAAAGTTATATTTTTTTCTGATATATGATTAAAAAGAAGGAGGAAATGTTTGTAAAAAATAACATAAAGCAATAAACTGTAATCAGTCACAATAAAAGTTTATTGTCGTATTCATTTATGTCATAAAAAGGCAATCACTTATCGCCTTTCAGCGCAGGGAATTCTTTATTTAGTCTGTAACCGAGGCCGGTCATTATGGCTATGATGTCACCATTCTGGTTACTTATCTTGATGTCACAGTAGGGTAGGCGGTGATGATTCACCACTTCTGTTGCCTCTGCAATGATGGTGTCACCGAGCAAAGCGGATTTCAATATGGTAATGGAATTGTTGATGCCGAGCGTTATAAGTCCGTGACCATTTGCCACGCCAGCGAACGCAAGGTCGGCAAGAGTGTAGATGACACCGCCCTGACACACGTCTGCGCCATTGAGATGATGCTCTTCCACGGTCAGTTCGGCACGGGAATAGCCTTCGCGTAGCTCTGTGAGCTGTGCTCCAATGCTCTTTGCAAAACGGTCTTTTTCGTTAAGGAAGTCTATTAGTTGCATGATTGCTTCTTTAGTAATATTAAATATCAATAAATAAAAATGGTTGTTGGTTGTTGGTTGTGGGTTGTTGGTTGTGGGTTGTTTAGTTGTCTTGTTGATTGCATTGTTTATACATTTAACAAAACAACCAAACAACAAAACCACCAAACAACAAAACAACCAAACAACAAAACAACCAAACAACAAAACAACAATATTAAAACATTGCTATCTTATTCATTATCGAAAAAAAACTAAAGCGGATGATTTCTATGGAAGTCTTCGATGCGTTCCTTGAACATCACTTCTTGTTCTTTCTTGAAGAAAGAGGTGCATACGCGGACACCCTGCTCATTGGAACCCATAGTGTCGAGAGGGTAAACTGCGATGCCATAGAACATCAGTTCGCGAGTCAACTGCAGATCATTCATTCCAGGATACTGCACAGTGAAGTAGAAACCGTCAGCCAGCGGTGCTCCCATATCATTGTCATATACCAGATAGAAGCCGTTGGAGAGCAACACATCCTTCAGATATTTGGCACGGCGACCGTACTCCTTTACATCATCGAGGAAATTATAGCGACCTTCGCAAGCTGCTTCCATCAATGCAGCCATGGCATGCTGCACGCTATGCGTCGTACCGCTTGATAGTGTGTACATCAGTCTGTTGCAGAGGAAATTACCAAACTCGCCCACATTGAATTTCTTTTGCAGAGGTTCATAGACGCGATGGTAGAGTTTGTTGCTGATGCAAGTCACGCCAATACGCTGTCCTGCGTAAGAGAAAGCCTTGGAACCTGATACCCACAGCACGTAGTTATCCGTATATTTAGCCACAGTAGCCTGATAAGGAGCCTCGTAAGGGTGGGAGAGGTCACGGCGGAAGTCCATTGCAAAGTATGCAAGGTCCTCCAGCACGAGTATATCATGCTTGGCAGCCAGTGCGCCGATGCCTTTCAGTTCCTCTTCAGTGAAGCAAACCCACGACGGATTATTAGGGTTTGAATAGACGATACAGCAGATATTGCCCTCAGCCATTATCTCGTCGAGCTTCTCAATAAGGGCATTGCCACGGAAATCATGAATGTCAAGACCAGTGTGGTTGAGTCCGATGACGTCACATTGCGTGGTCTGCACAGGGAAACCAGGCTGGATAAACAGCACTGTATCCTTCTTAGTGCCTGCGCAAGCATGCTTGATAGCGAGGAAAGTGGCGAATGTGCCCTGCATACTTCCAGTGGTAGGGATGCAGCAGAGCGGGTCGATATCCACTCCGATGAACGCCTTGCAGAATTCAGAAGCAGCCTTTTTGATGCGTGGTATTCCGCCATTAGGAGGATAAGACGTGGCACATCCATTTTCGAGAGCCTCCTTTTCCGCTTTTATAGCAATCTCGGAAGGCTGCAATCCCGGCACTCCCATTTCGAGATGAATGACAGACTGTCCGGTTTTCTCTTCGAGAAGTCGGGAGAGAGCTTGGATATCGCGAATGGTAGCCTGCGAGAAATCTCCGAGAGCCATGCTGTTCATGGCTTCAGTGACGATATTGTAATCTAATGGAGTATTCATGTTCTTGTGGTTTAGAGGTTTAGTTGTTTGGTGGATTAGTTGTTTTGTTGTTTTGTTGTTTTGTTGTTTGGTTGTTTTGTTGTTTGGTTGATAGTCAAATTACAAATAACTAAACAACCAAACAACAAGACAACTAATCAACAGAACACTATCCTATTGATATTTTATAATCACCATTTTCTTATCAGTTGATGTCTATTTCAACTCAAAGTCCAAATTATTTGAACTTACGCTTGTCGTTGACATGCTTCGCTTTACCCGTAGAACGCTCGATGGCGTATGGGGGAAGAATATGGATATTAGGCTTGATGCCTACCATAGAGAGGATGCGGTTATAGAGCGGTTTGATGAATTTCATCTGATCTTGTGGGTCTGCACTGAAGAAATCAGGCTTGAGTTCCACGTCGAGATCGAATGTGTCTTCATTCTTTACGCGGTCAACAGTGATGAAATAATATGGCTGGAATGCAGGAAACTCCGTCAGACAAGTCTCTATCTGACTTGGGAATACGTTGACGCCACGGATAATCATCATGTCATCAGAACGTCCGAGGATGCGGTCCATGCGTACACAGGTGCGTCCGCACTTGCATGTCTCATAGTTGAGACGCGTAAGGTCACGAGTGCGATAGCGCAATACTGGCATTGCCTCCTTGCAGAGAGAGGTGAAAACGAGTTCGCCAAACTCGCCCGGTGCTACAGGTTCGAGGGTGTCAGGATTGATTACTTCAGGGTAATACATATCCTCCCAGAGGTGAGTACCGTTCTGGCATTCGCATTCACCGCCCACACCAGGACCAGACATCTCTGTCAATCCATAGATATCGTATGCCTTGATGTGGAGCTTGCGCTCCAATTCCTTTCTCATACCTTCAGTCCAAGGCTCAGCTCCGAAGAATCCGGCACGCAGTTTCATCTTGTTGACTGATACTATCTTACTCGCATGAATGGACTCTGCGATGTGCATGGCATAGCTCGGAGTGCAAGCAAGGGCAGTAGAGCCGAAGTCCTGCATCAGCATAATCTGCTTGACGGTGTTGCCAGAAGATGTAGGCAACTGGATAGCACCGCGAGCAGCTATACCATCATGAATGCCCATACCGCCGGTAAACATACCATATCCATAAGAAACCTGAACGGTATCGCCATGTCCGATGTCAGCTACAGCCAAGCAACGAGCCACACCTTCTGACCAATGTTTCAGGTCATTCTCAGTGTAAGTGAACACTACAGGTTTGCCAGTGGTGCCAGAAGAGGCGTGAATGCGGCGGATTTGTTCGTGAGGTACTGCCTGAAGACCGAAAGGATATTCATCGCGAAGGTCGTGTTTGGTAGTGAAAGGCAACTTGTGAATGTCGTCTATCGACTTGATATCCTCAGGTTTTACGCCTAAATCATCCATTCTATGCTTGTAGAAAGGAATATTCTCATAGCATCTCTTTACTGTTTCTATCAGTCTCTTTGACTGCAATTTGCGCATAGCATCCCTGTCCATGCACTCTATTTTCGGATTATGAATCATTTGTGTTTTGTGGTTTGGTGGTTTTGTGGTTTGGTGGTTTTGTTGTTTGGTGGTTTTGTTGTTTGGTTGATTGTCAAACTCATTCAACAAAACAACAAAACCACCAAACAACAATGTATAAGTTTTACTTGCCAGACTGGCTTGCAGCTACGCCCATATCGAAAGCTTTAAGGTTGCCTTCCACCACCTTTTCACCCTTGCGGGCAAAGATTACGGCGATGGCATCACGGAGCTGTTCCACAGTGACAATCTCAATGAAAGGAGCTGCCATGCCCAGCAATACCATGTTTGCACCGCGTGCATTGCCAGCATCCTTAGCGATACTCTCAATATCGAGCTTTACCACAGAAGGCAGAGCATCAAGTTCGGCATTGAGTGCAGCCTCGTCTGGATAATTAGGAATATTGATAAAAGGCTTGCTTGAGGTCACGATAGTGCCACTCTTTGAGAGATATGGCAGATAGCGCAACGATTCCATAGGTTCCATAGAGATGACTACGTCAGTGCCTCCCATCGGAATGAGGTCGGAATAGATAGGATTAGTGCTGAGTCTGAGATTTGACTGCACGTCACCGCCACGCTGGCTCATGCCATGAACCTCGGCTTGCTTGAGATGGAGACCAGCTTTAGTAGCTGCCTCGCCTATGATGGTAGCGATGGAGAGGATACCTTGTCCTCCTACACCGCAGAGTATAATGTCTTTTTTCATTGCTTTGCCTCCTTTGCTTTACGAGCCTCACGCAGATGACGCTGAAGAGTCTGCATACATTCGCGACGAGGAATGATGACGGAAACACCGTCGTATTCTATTTCTTCCTTGATGACCTGGGTAATCTCATCCATATTCTTTGGCAATGGAACAACTACGCGTACATGCTCAGGCTCCACGCCGAGACCGAGACAGATAGCCTCAAACTTGTTGGTGCCGGCTGAGTCCTGACCGCCAGTCATGCCTGTAGTCAGATTGTCGGAGATTACCACCACGATATTACTCTTGTCATTGACAGCATCAAGGAGACCAGTCATGCCTGAATGGGTGAAGGTGGAGTCACCTATTACGGCTACTGCAGGGAAGAGTCCAGCATCAGCAGCGCCCTTTGCCATAGTGATGGAAGCACCCATATCTACGCAGCTTGACAATGCCTTGAATGGAGGAAGCGCACCAAGAGTATAGCAACCGATGTCTCCGAACACGCGATGGTCTGGATATGCTTCAAGTACTTGGTTGAGAGCGGTATATACATCTCTATGTCCACATCCCTGACACAACTGTGGAGGACGTGCAGCAAGATTCTGTGCAGGAGCAAATCCCTCTGGAAGCTCAACGCCGAGAGCCTTGGCCACGCAGTCAGGATTGAGCTCGCCCTGACGTGGGAGGGCTCCAGTAAGACGTCCCTTGATAGGAGCAATGTCGCCCACGATATTGCGAACAGCTTCTTCCACTACAGGTTGACCATCCTCCACCACAAGGAGTTCGTCGCATTCCTTTGCCATCTGCATCACTTTTTCTGCAGGTACAGGGTACTGTGAAATCTTCAGTATGTTGGCGTTGTCGCCGATAACCTCTTTCACGTAGTTGTAACCTATGCCACAAGCGATGATGCCGAGCTTCTTGTCGCTGACGGTTTCCACCTTATTATATATAGAGTTCTCCGAAGCTTTCTCCATCACAGGTTGCTTCTCTATCAGAGTAGCGTAACGCTTCTTTGCAATTCCTGGCAGCAATACCCATGCTTCTTCGGAAATATTCAGAGGTTTCTCTTCCATTATGTCGCTTGTTTCAACGGCAGCGCGAGAGTGGGCAAGGCGTGTTACAATGCGGAGTACCACAGGTTCCTTTATTGCCTCAGAGTATTCGAAGGCTGTTTTCATCATGTCGTAAGCCTCCTGTTGGTTTGATGGCTCAAAGGCAGGAACCAATGCAAACTTTGCATAGAAACGGGAATCCTGCTCATTCTGGCTCGAATGCATGGATGGATCATCGGCTGCAAGGACGATAAGACCACCGTTTACACCAGTAATGGCTGAGTTGACAAATGCGTCAGCGCAAACATTCATGCCCACATGCTTCATGCAGACCAATGCCCGCTTTCCTGCATACGACATACCGAGGGCAGCCTCCATAGCAGTCTTCTCATTGGTACACCAACGACTATGGATGCCACGCTCCTTGGCAATACTATTGCCTTGGATAAACTCTGTTATTTCGGTACTTGGAGTGCCTGGGTAAGCATATACGCCACTAAGTCCAGCGTGTATTGCTCCAAGGGCTATAGCCTCGTCTCCGAGAAGAAGTCTTTTACTCATGTTTTGTATATTTTATGTTTAGATCGTTGTCTTAGGTATCTTGTTTCAAATGCCTTAAACTGTCTTTTCCCTCATTTTTGAGGATATAGGCATCAGACAATAGCAATTATATCGACCGTTTGTGTTTGTGTTAATATTGTGGAGAAATATCTCTGAAGTACCATCTTGAGCAAGCATCATGATAGATTTTTTTTGCTGTAGATGATACAAATCGCCAACAAAGTTAGGAAAAAAATCCTATCTATGCTAACATTTTATTATAAATTTACTATATTTAATGATAAACCTTTTGTATTTTGCAAGGAAATAACTACTTTTGCATCCCAAAAGCGGGCTTTGCCCATTGACTTGCGTTAAACCATGAATATGAAAAGAAATAAGAAAATCATTACCTTTACATTGACTTTGCTGCTGTCGCTTAATGTGTCTTTTGCCTTCGCGCAGAAGGAAAATAATGCGGTACAGCCTGGTAAAACAATAATGACAGACTCTTCTGCCACTGCCATCGACACAACGAATGCGGTGGCTGTGGATGATAATCTCCTTGCCGATGGCGAAGAGTCTGCACTTGATTCGGCTCTTGTTGCCAATGCTGACAAGGGAGCATATACCCAACTGAAGAAGAAATTCGTAGAGGGTGGTGCCGGATTTATGTCGCTTGTCGCTCTTGCACTTGTCCTCGGACTCGCTATCTGTATCGAGCGTATCATTTATCTTTCTATGTCGGAGATTGATGCTAAGAAGTTTATGGCTGACTTAGAGAAAGAATTGAAAGATAATGGCGTCGAAGCTGCAAAAGAACTTTGTCGTAATACTCGCGGACCTGTGGCAAGTATCTGCTATCAGGGATTGCTACGCATTCGTGAAGCGCATGATGTCATTGAGCGAAGCGTCTCTTCTTATGCCACAGTGCAGATTGGTAATATGGAGAAGGGTTGCTCATGGATTACACTTTTCATCGCTATGGCTCCGTCTTTAGGATTTCTTGGCACGGTGATAGGTATGGTTATTGCTTTCGATAACATTCAGACCGCTGGAGATATCGGTCCTACTATCGTGGCATCTGGTATGAAAGTGGCACTTATCACTACCATCTTTGGTATCATTACAGCTCTTATCCTCCAGTTGTTCTACAACTATGTACTCTCTAAAATCGACCATCTCACTGCCCAGATGGAGGAATCTGCCATCACTCTCATGGATATTCTTACTGCATTGAAGAATGAAAAAGAATAATGTTCATAAAAAGCCTACTGAGAAGATTTCGCATCTGTTCATGTATGTCATGATGGGCATCATTGCATTTGTCTTTCTTCTCTATTATCTCGTGGGATATAATGCACCGGCTGCGTGGGACGAGAAATATAATAGTCCGCTTCTCACCGACCTTGTCATTTTTCTCATGATGATTCTTCTTGTGGGAGCGCTCGTCACTGTCTCATGCTCCAAACTCCTTTCGCTTCGCAAGAATCAGACTCCTGCCGTGGTAAATGGCATTCATGGCAAAAGAGTGACTTGGTGTGTCACTGGTGGCGTCATTGCAATTCTTGCCGTTACTTGTCTTGCTTTGCCTACAGACAGACTCTTTGTCAATGGCGAAGCTTTTGATGATGCTTTCTGGCTACATGTGACTAATATGTTTGTAGCCTCTTCTCTTGTCCTTATTGTTGTAGGACTCTGTGCTATTGTTTTTGGTATGTTTCAAAATAAGCGTGAGAAATGATTTTTCGTAGAAAGCAACATAGCGTACCAGGCTTGAACACCACATCGACGGCTGATATTTCGTTCATGCTCCTCATCTTCTTCCTTGTCACCACTTCTATGGATTCTGATAAGGGAATGCAACGTCAGATGCCTCCGTATTTTCCTGAGCAACAAATGGAGCAACGTGATGTGGATCGTAATAAGGTGCTTTCTTTGCATCTTCTGAAAGATGGGTCGCTGACTATTGATGAAAAACCGATAGATATTAAGGATGTACGTCGCCCACTCAAGGAATTTATCGTGAAAGTGGGACCAACGCATATCATCGAACTCGATACTGACCGCGAATGTAGTTACGATGATTATTTCGCTCTGCAAAATCAGATAGTGCGTGCATATCGAGAAATTAGAAATGCGGCTGCAAAGCAACGATACAATGTTCCATACTCTCATTGCAATGCTGATCAGCGCAAGTCTCTACAAGACCTCTACCCACAAAGAATCCAAGAAGTCTATTAGCTCCCCGCCCATTCGCTCTCCTTATATATAATAATAATGATAAAGATAAGAAGACATAAGAAAAGAAGCGTGCCATCGCTCAACATGGCAAGCATGCCCGACCTTATCTTCACCGTCCTATTCTTCTTCATGATAGTTACCCACATGAGAAATGAGACAGTGAAGGTACAGCTCGAAGTGCCACAAGGTACAGAAGTGACGAAGCAATCTCATCGTTCTTCCACTATAAATATATATATAGGTAAGACTCCTGACGGAAAAATCCATATCCAAGCGGCAGATAAACTCTGTGACATTACACAAGCCACAGCCATTGTTCTCGAACATAAGAAGGCTCTTGCAGAAGAAGAACAAGAATCCATGATTGTCAATCTTCGTGCCGACCGCACCGTTCCGATGGGCATCATCAACGAACTAAAATATAATCTCCGCAAAGCCGGCGTTCTCTCCATCCGTTATTCCGCAACAGAGGAAAAGGCGAAATAGCCACCATCATTCCCCCAAAAACATCCCGCCACCGTGTCGGGCGCGTTACCGCCCGATATTTTCCCTGTTTTTCATCATTTTCATTGACATACGTCAACGAAAAGGCGAATAACGTATATTTTTCGAAAAAAAATCCCCAAAAGTTTTGGTAGTTCAGAAAAAAGCAGTACCTTTGCACTCGCTTTCCGGAAAA
>SAMEA104315429__coassemble_303_pt1 | contig 57801 bp, 34 predicted proteins | sample SAMEA104315429__metabat2_high_PE_009 | metagenome-assembled genome bin SAMEA104315429 (sample SAMEA104315429) | gut metagenome | biome: Monkey gut; feature: monkey-associated habitat; material: faeces | place: China | collected 2013
ATATCTGAGGGCATGGCCTTCACACAAATTCATTAATTTTTAGAACTACCCTAAATATAAATAACGAATTCATGGTGTTTGGGGAGACGAAAAAGATATGGGCTTGTGGTCGTGAAATTGCAATAGATAGTATTAACGATTTTATTGTGGATGATGAATCAATAATTCAAAAAGGTCAAATCAAATCAGTATCATCTACGAGTACAGGAAGTATGGTTGGTCGTACGATTACAGGAGCAATCATTGGAGGTGGAGCTGCAGCGGTTATTGGTGGACTTACTGCTAAAAAACAAACTATATATACTCAAAAGAATGATAAAGTGATTCATAACTATATGCTTGTTATAAATGTACAAGACTTACAGAATCCAATTGTAATGATAAAGATAGGTAATGATAAGAATAAAGCTATGGAAATAAATGCTTTAATGCAAGTTGTGATGTCTATGAAATAGCAAATATAGGGAGCAGAGAACACAATATGTCTGGAAGACAGTACCTGAATGCGGCATGATTCAGGAGGATTGCCTTTATGTCCGTCAATTTCAAGGTACTGTCTTCCAGACAGTTCTTTTTATTGTGCTTGAAATCCCGAGACTTTGTCCCGGGTTACTCTCGCTTCGCTCGGTACTGTCTTCCAGACAGACAAAACAACTAAACAACAAAACAACAAAAGTCCGTGGACCTGATAGAGTGTGGTCCACGGACTTTTTGGTTATGGAGTGGGAGTGTATGCTTACAGGAATGCGTATTTCAAGATGAAGAGCATTGCGAGGATGATGGAGCCAATGTTGAGCTCCTTGTACTTTCCGCTACAGATGTGAAGCAACACCCAACTGATGAGTCCCATCAATATACCGTCAGAGATGGAGTAGGTGAGCGGCATGAAAGCTATGCAGATAAAGCATGGAATGGCTGTGATATACTTGCTGAAATCCACCTTGCGAATGTCGTGCATCATCATTACGCCTACAAGGATAAGGGCTGGAGCCGTAGCCTGTGCAGGAATAGAGAGGAAGAGAGGTGCAAGGAAAAGGGCAAGAAGGAAGCAGACGGCTGTGATGAAAGCTGTAAGTCCGCTGCGTCCACCTACATTTACGCCAGAAGCGCTCTCCACGTATGTGGTGACAGTAGAAGTACCGAGGATAGCACCGAGTGTGGTTCCGATGGCATCAGCCATGAAAGCGTCCTTGAGGTGAGGGATATTACCTTTCTCGTCCACCATTCCGGCACGGTTGCTGACACCGATGAGGGTGCCGATAGTGTCGAACATATCGATGAAGAGGAATGTCAATACGCAGACTATCATATCTACGCTGAGCACATTGTGCCATTCAAACTTGCAGAAGATAGGCTCGATGCTTGGTGGCACATCCACTACGGCAGAGAAATTAGTCACTCCGAGCGGTATGCCTGCTATGGTGGTGACGAGGATTCCGATAAGGAGAGCACCAGTGACATTGCGCACCAGCAGCACAGCGCTAAGCAATATGCCGAAGCAAGCCAAGAGGACGGCAGGAGAATGCAGGTTGCCGAGAGAGACGAATGTAGCCTCATTGGCAGCTACGATGCCGGCATTCTTCAGTCCGATGAAGGCGATGAAGAGTCCGATACCAGGAGATATGGATCTGCGGAGCAGCAGTGGCATGCAATCTACTATCTTCTGACGAAGTCCGGTGAGGGTGAGAAGGATAAAGATGACACCCTCGATGAAGACAGCTGTGAGCGCAAACTGCCATGAGTAACCCATTGTCAGCACTACAGTGTAGGCAAAGAAGGCATTGAGACCCATTCCAGGAGCCAGAGCAAAAGGCAGTTTGGCATAGACAGCCATCACGATAGTGGCACCGATGGCCGAGATGACAGTGGCTGTAAACACCGCTCCAGAGTCCATACCGGCATCCCCGAGGATGCTCGGATTGACGGCAAGGATGTAAGCCATGGTGAGGAAAGTGGTGATTCCGCCCATCACTTCCTTGCGGATGCTCATCTTTGAGGCATCAAAGCCAAAGAATTTTGTCAGGAATTCCATTTATAGTATGGTATTAGAGATTGAACTTAACAGCAATAGTAGGGTTGATGAAGAAAGAATCATCATTGTAAGTGTTATAGACGAAGTTATTGCTTATCTCCACCTCACTACCGATGCTGAAATTCTTTGTCACATTATACCATATCTGTGGTTCTGTGAGGAATACCAACTGACCGTGGCGGTTAGCCTTTTCGCCACGCCAGAGATCTACGAAGCCTGAGAATGTCAAAGCATTATTGGCGAAGGTGGTGCTCCATACGCCAGTCAGCTGGCATGAAGCGTATGCGTTGGTATAGTCGTAGCTCTTGAAGTAATGCTTGTAGAGAGCCTGGATGGAGTAGGTGGTGGAGAAGTCAGCGTTGTGACCATTCCATGCTATACCAGCGAGAGCAGACTGCTGGAAGCTGCCGCTTTTATTGAGACCGCCGTCATACTCCATGTGTGCAGCGAAGCCTTTCTGTCCGATGTTGAACTCACGGGAAATCTCAGTGTAGGCTCCCTCTGTGAATTTACGGCTGAGGTCGATATCCACGAAGTAGTACCAAGAGCCGAGTTTGTCAGCCTTAAACTGCTCAAGAGTGACAGTAACCTTTTGGCGTCCAGCCTCTGTGTCAGAATAAAGGTTGCGACCAAAGTCGTAATGTACCTGAATGTCCTGTGCCTGTGCGCACAATGCTGCCAAGAGCATGAATGGAAGGATGAATAACTTTTTCATTTTTCTTTTTTTATTAGTAATAAGTTTATAAAATCTTTGATTATTGTTCGGTATGTTCTTGATGCTTTTTCTCTTTGCCGTTGAAACTCTTTACCTTCATGCCGAGTTGTTCTGGCAACACAGCATTGAGAATGATGCCTACAAGGGCAGCGATGGCAAGTCCGGAGAGGTGGATGCTGCCGATGGCAACGCTGTCATTGGCACCATATTTCACACCGATAGCGAGGACAAGGATGAGAGCTGCCACAAATACATTGCGCGAGCTGGAGAGGTCAACCGCTGACTCTACAAGGTTTCTTACGCCGACAGATGAAATCATGCCATAGAGGATGAGACTCACGCCACCGATGGTAGCGGCTGGCATCAGACCTATGATGCAAGCAAACTTAGGGCAGAAGCTCAGGATGATGCTGAAGATTGCAGCAAGGCGAATGACAGCAGGGTCAAAGACGCGTGTAAGATTGAGCACGCCAGTGTTCTCTCCGTATGTGGTATTGGCTGGTGCACCGAAGATGCTTGCAAGAGCAGTGGCAAGACCGTCGCCTATCAGTGTGCGGTGAAGTCCTGGCTTGGCGAGAAAATCCTTGCCTACAGTGGAAGATATGGCGCACATATCGCCGATATGCTCCATGATAGTGGCGAAAGCGATTGGCACGATAGCTATGATACTGCTGAGAAGGAACGAGCCATTGAAGTCGTCAGTGACGGCAAGAACGCTCGTCTCACGACTGAAAGGCAAGCCTATCCATGCAGCATCATTCACGCTGGAGAAATCCACTTCGCCCATTGCGGCAGCAAGAGCGTAGGATGCTACGACGCCGAGAAGGATTGGCACAATCTTTATTATGCCTTTTCCCCAGATACTGCTCAGGATGACTACCACGATAGCTACGATGGCGAGGAGCCAGTTGCTCGTGCAATTCTGTATAGCTGAGCCAGATAGAGTCAGACCAATGGCTATGACCATCGGACCTGTCACGACAGGAGGAAAGAACTTCAGCACCTTCTGACTGCCGAAAGCCTTGATGAGGGCAGCCATGATAAAGTAGCACATTCCTGCACACATCACTCCGATGCAGGCATAGTCGAGCGCAAGGGTCTCACTCATGCCCTGTTCCATGCCCAGTTGCTTGACAGAGAGGTAACCTCCAATGAATGCAAAACTGGAACCGAGGAATGCTGGCACCTGCATCTTGGAGATGAAATGGAACAGGAGTGTTCCTATGCCGGCAAACAGAAGCGTGGTGGAAACGGAGAGACCGGTCAGAGCCGGCACGAGTATCGTTGCTCCGAACATGGCAAACAGATGCTGAATGCCAAGGATAGTGAACTTTCCAGTGCCTAATTCGCGGGCATTGGTTATTCCATCTTGATGTTTGAATTCCATAGAATGGGTTGTTGGTTGTGGGTTGTTGGTTGTGGGTTGTTGGTCTCTTTATTCTGCATCCTTAGGTAGAACCAGGTTGAGGACTACTGCAAGGAGGAATACCACGGCTACACAGTTTTCTGCAAAGACGGTCTGAACAATCTGTGGGAAGATGGCAAACATCTCTGTGGCTTGGGTAAATCCGAGACCTACGCTGAGAGAGAGGGAAACGATAACCATGTTTCTATTAGAGAAACCTGCCTTGGCAAGCATACCGAAGCCGGCAAACATGATGGAACCGAACATCATAATGGTGCATCCTCCCAAGACAGCCTGAGGGATAGTGGTCAGCACCTTGCCTATGACAGGGAACAGTCCGCCAATAATCATTATGCCAGCACCTACGGCAATGGTGAAACGGTTTACCACTTTGGATATTGCAGCAAGGCCTACATTCTGTGAGAACGAGGTGATAGGGGTACATCCGAAGCATCCTGCTAAGGTGCTGACGAAGCCGTCGCAAGCCACTGACGCTCCCATTTCCTTCTTCTGCACGTCACGTCCCAGAGCTCCAGAGCAGAGGGCAGATGTATCACCGATGGTCTCAGTGGCGGAAACGAAGAATACGCAGATGATGGCGAGGATAGGACCTAAATGAAATTCAGGAGTGAAAGGCATGAGATGAGGCAGGGATATGATGCCTACCTCGCTCAGGGATGAATAGTCTATCATGCCCATGCAGAGAGATAGGATGTAACCCACGATGAGACCCATCAGCACAGACAGCGCACGGAGGAAGCCTTTGGCAAAGACTTGTGTGAGGAGGCATGTCAATAAGGTCACTGTGCCTACGATCCAGTTGTTGATACTGCCGAAATCAGCAGCGCCGACGCCGCCTGCAAAGCTGTTTGCTCCGATAGGAAGGAGCGAGAAACCGATAGCCGTAACGACGGTAGCAGCTACTACAGGAGGGATGAGGTTAGTCCATTTGCCAGGGAACAGTCCGAGCATTCCTTCGACAAGACCGCCTATGATGACAGCGCCGATGAGGGTTCCCATGCCCTGCGTCGTGGCTATTGCAATGGCGAGGGAGAGGAATGTGAAACTGATACCCATCACTATAGGCAGTCTGGAGCCGATTTTCCATACAGGATACAACTGTACGAGGGTGCCTATACCGGCTATTATCATACAGTTTTGTATCAGGATAGCACTGAGTTCGCTGCCGAGGCCAGCTGCTCCGGCAAGGATAATGATAGGAGTGATGTTAGAAACGAACATCGCCAGCACGTGCTGGAGTCCGAACGGAATGGCCCTTAACAGGGGCACTCTGCCGTCTAATTGATAGAGATTGTTATCTTCCATTGATTCTTTTGGTGTGTTGGGTTGCTTGGGATAGGGGTATTATTGCCCGGTAACGCGGGCAACACAGTGGCGCCTGAGCGATTACATTATTTTGAGCTTGGTGTTCTCCAGAGGAAGAACAGGCTGGTCGCGGAACTTGATGGTCTGTGTCTTCCAGTCCATAGTCTCTACGATAGCTATAGATTCCACGCGGTATCCCTCTTTGCGCAGTTCGCCACCACCTTTCTGCTGTCCTTTCTCGATAGCGATGCCAAGGCCTGCTACCTTGCCTCCAGCTTGGTGTACGAGGTCGATAAGGGCGTGTGCTGCTTCGCCGTCAGCCAGAAAGTCATCGACGATAAGCACCTTATCAGTGGATGAAAGATAAGGCTTAGAGATGAATACATTGTTCATTCTCTTGTGGGTGAAGGAGTAAGCCTGTGATACATACTTGTCGTCTGTACTGTTGGCTGTTTCGCTTTTCTTTGCGAAAACCACAGGAACGTCGTAAAGGTCACCGAGCAGTGTCGCAATGGCGATACCGCTTGCCTCGATGGTGAGTACCTTGTTGACCTCAATACCGTGGAAGCGACGCTTGAATTCATACGCCATCTGGCGCATGATATCTATGTCGATCTGGTGGTTAAGAAAACTGTCAACTTTGAGGATGTTACCCTCCTTGATTACGCCATCGAGCAGAATCTTTTCTTCTAAGAAATTCATGATAAATTATAGTTGTGGGTTGAAGGTTCTTGTTTACCGAATACAAAGGAACAAAAAAATAATAAAAAAAAGGACTTTTTTGTTAAAAAAGTGATAAAAAAAGTGTTTTTTCTTCCTTATTATATTATAATCTCGCGATTTTGTTAGTATATTTGCATACTTAATCATTATTATGACCTGACAATGAAATACGCGGAATACATCAAAAAAATAGAGATAGACTCCCTTTGGAGTGGCAGAAAACACATAGTATGGAACCTGGACAGACAGGTCAACATACTAAGTGGAGTGAATGGTGTGGGCAAGAGCACCATTCTCAATAAGCTTATCGCTCCGCTGAAATTTCCAAATAAGGGCGAGATACCGCATGGAAACGGCGTGAAGATAGAGACCGTGCCTGAGGATGCTACGCATATCCGCTTTGATGTGATTCGCTCTATAGACCGTCCGCTGATCAATGCGGAGATAGCTTCACAGTTAGATTTCAAGGTGGCTACAGAGCTTGACCTTCAGATATATACGCTTCAGCGTCGCTATCTGGACTATCAGGTCAATATAGCCAACCGTATGATAGAGGCTTTGCAAAATGGCAATGCGCCAGAAGCACAGAGATTGTCGGCTGTAAAGACTAAGTTTCAGGACATGATAGACCGCCTCTTTGCCGAGACGGGAAAGACGATAATCCGCACTGCCAATGAGATTCGCTTCCTCCAGATAGGCGAAGAACTGACTCCTTATCAGCTTTCGAGCGGTGAGAAGCAGATGCTCGTCATCCTGCTCACTGTTCTCGTGGAGGATAACAAGCCTTATCTACTCTTGATGGATGAACCTGAAGTGAGCCTCCACATCGATTGGCAACAGCAACTCATCGAACTTATCACTACTCTCAATCCTAATGCGCAGATTGTTCTCACCACGCATTCTCCGGCATTGATAATGAATGGATGGATGGATAGTGTCACGGAAGTGAATGAGATAGAGGTCTAAAGACTTGGAAATCAATGCTATCATAGACTTTGATTGGAGCGAGAACGGACCTCGGAAAGAACTGATGTAAACTGATAACTTGAGTCCTTATGTCAAAACTGACCATCACATCAAATTATATCTCTGCCGCCAACGCATTGCACGGTAAAAAGAAAAAGCGTAGAATTGTGGCATACGTGGAGAGCTATGATGATGTGCTCTTCTGGCGCACTGTGCTTAGTGATTTCGAAGACGAGCACCGCTATTTCGAAGTGATGCTCCCCACACGCAAATCATTGTCGAAAGGCAAGAAGAAAGCTATCATGTCAATGCTCTCTCACGGTGGAGGAGAGAACATGATAGCGTGTGTCGATGCTGACTATGATTACTTATTGCAGGGTCGCACCGAGACTTCCAAGACGGTAATCAATAATCCTTATGTCTTTCATACTTACGTCTATGCGATAGAAAACTATCAGTGTTATGCGCCATCTTTGCACAACACCTGCGTAATGGCTACGCTCAATGACCATGCCATCTTCGACTTTGAAGCATTCTTCATGGCTTTCTCCGAAATCGTATATCCGCTCTTTGTATGGAATATCCTGCTTTACCGCACTGGAGACTATCATAATTTCACCATGACGGACATGAATCATGTCATTGAGATAGGACGCTTCCCATTGTATAATCCTAATCCAGTGCTTGAGAAACTTGCACGCAAAGTGAAGTCAAAGTTGGGCGAAGTGCGCAAAAATCATCCAGGAAACAAAGAGAAATATGAGGCATTGGCGGCAGAACTCGCCACTCTTGGTGTCACTCCGCAAAACACCTATTTATACATTCAGGGACATCATATCTTCGATAGCATAGTGGCACCAGTCGTGGCACGCGTCTGCGAAAAATTGAGACTGGAGCGTGAGAATGAGATACGCCAGAAAGCATGCCATCATATCCAGCGTCAGAATGAGCTTTCTGCCTACTCACATTCCGTCACTGACTCTGTACAGATGCTGAAAAAGAACACTGGATATATGCGTTCTGCACCGTTTAAGCGCCTCCAAGCCGACTTGAACAAGCTCTTTGCCACGGACGAAGAAGCGACATGTTCCATGCCTTCTGTGTGCCATCCGGTGCATTAAATTGTTCGATTTTTCCACTTTCGGGAAATGATAAGAAAATGGTGATGTAATGATTTGATAATCAAAGCGTTGTAAAAGCATAGTTTTTAGACTGTAAAAGCATAGATATTACAGCCTGAAAGCTATGCTTTTGCGTTGTAATATCTATGCTTTCGCAATGTAATGACTAAGCTATCGCTCCGCAATAGCTTTTCTCTCACGTTTCTGTTCCATTTTTCCGATGTCCAGACTTGCTATGTAAGTCAGTCTGGACCTTGCATGAAGAATCTGCCGATAAAGCGTTGTGTCATACTGTTTCCATTATAGTTCCAGGCAATGCGCAGTGTGTATGATTCATCGTTTCATATCTTTTTATCGCCCTTTTGCCTTTCTGTATTCAGTAGGAGAGCATCCCAAGTGGGCTTTTACGAACTTGCCGAAGAAAGAAAGATTGGGAAAGTCCAGAAGGCTTGCTATCTCTTTGATGCTCATTTCCGAGTGAGACAGCAGACGGTCTATGTCCTCCGTGACATATTCCATAATCCATTCATAGGCAGTCTTGCCACTGTTGCTTTTGCAGATGCTTGAGAGGTATTTGCTCGTTATACATAGTTTCTTGCTGTAGAACTCCACATTTCTCGGCTTGATTTCCATTGATGCCAGCAGTTCGATGAACTGTTTGAACTGCAGACTGCCTCTTGACATTTTGAGTACTTCCCTCTGTGGAGAGGCTTCCTCAATGATGCTCAGCAGGCAGAAGAGGAAGGAATTGACCAGACTTCCCACAATCTGCTTCTTGTAGCAGCTTGTCCCTTTCAGCAACTGTTCGGACAGCAGGGCATGATATTTCTCGAATGTGCTCATGCTGGATTCGTCCACATGAATGATGGGCTTCGACTTCAGGAAAAGCGAAATGTCCACTACGTCGCCTATATGGAGCATCTTGCGTGCCATCTGTGCCGAAAGACACACGGCTTTAGCAGTGAAATCGAGACTGAACAGGCATTTGTTCATTATGGTGTTAGGCTGACATATTATTATGTCGTTGCAGGAAGCGGTTGTCTCTATCTTGTCAGCCCTCATGGCCACACGTCCCGATTTCACCACTATAATAAGGAGGAAATCGACCTTTATCGTCTGAAACTTAGAGAAATTGCGCAGGTCATCGAGTATCACGACGTCATTGTCAGCGTAATCGACAAATCCGCTGTTTGCCAATTGCCTGATTCCTGTAGTGTCTATTCTGTCCGAATTTGCCATATCTTGAATGTTATTTGCTGGCAAAATTAGTAAATAAATGGCATAAAAGGTAGTCTAATGGGAGAAAATATTGTCCTTTTTTGGAGCGAGTTCCATAATAGAGCCTTTATTATGTCTATTGGAACACTGAAAAGTGCCTGCAAGATGGTAATTTTGCCACAGATATTTTGAACACCTACATAAAAGTAAGATATGACAATGAATAAAAAAGTATTGATACTTGGAGTGATGTCGCTTGCCTTTGCAGATGTGTATGCCATAGGCGGCAGCTGGCCGCTTGACTCGTTGAGAGCCAAGGCAGTGAGCAACAACAAGTCACTCCTTATGGCGGAACAGAAAAAGGTGTCTGCCCATTATGCCAGCAAATCAGCTGCGACGAACTATCTGCCAAAGGTATCAGCCAATGGCGCTTATATCTACACGAGCCGTGAACTGTCCCTGCTGAGCGATGAACAGAAGCAGACTCTTTCCAATATAGGCACAGGATTGTCCGCTATGGTCCCTGACCTTGCGCCTTTGAGCCCGCAGATGAATGCAATGGGACAAGGTCTCGTGGATGCTCTGCACACCGATACGCGCAATGCCGGCGTGGCGGCAATCTCTCTTACCCAACCTTTATATATGGGAGGAAAGATCAGAGCATACAACAAGATAACCCAGTATGCAGAACAGGCATCGGGGACAATGTATGACAAGACCCTGCAGGACATCATCGTGGAAGTGGACGAAGCCTACTGGAATCTGGTAGCTCTGCAAAGCAGGAAACGGCTTGCAGAAGGCTATAAGGCTCTGGTGGACAAACTGGAGAGCGATGTGGAAAAGCTTGTAAAGGAGGGAATGGCCACAAGAGCTGACCTGCTGAGCGTCAAAGTGAAAGTCAATGAGGCTGGCGTGGCACTCATACAGGTGAGCAACGGCATAGAACTGTCCCGGATGAACCTCTGCCGGATATGCGGTCTCGACATGGATGAACCTATAGAGGTGGAGGCAGATGCAGACCCGATGGCGCAGGCTGCAGAGGCAATCGGCAATGGCGAACTGGTCAATGAGACGGCAGACGACCTGGTGCAGCAGGCGGAAACGAACCGCAAGGAACTGCAGACCCTCGGGCTCCAGAACAAGATCTATGACGAAAAGATAAGACTGGCACGTGCTGAATACTTGCCGAAACTGGCATTGATGGGAGGTTTCCTCGCCAGTAACCCTTCGGTGTTCAATAGTTTTGAGCGCAGATTCAAAGGCATGTGGAGCGTCGGCGTGACGCTTAATGTCCCGATATTGACGTGGGGAGACCGGTCATACAAGGTGAAAGCCGCCAAGGCTGAAGCCAGACTGCATCAATATGAGACAGAGGAAGTGAGAGAAAAGATCGGACTTCAGGTAAACCAATGCCGTCAGAAACTGCAGGAAAGTATGGAACGATATCAGACGACCCTGCGCAGCGTTGACGAGGCAGAGGAGAATCTCCGGTATGCCAATCACGGCATGAAGGAGGGAGTAATCACCCTCAGCAATGTCATGGAGGCACAGACCGCCTGGCTGAAGGCAAAATCGGAATGGGTAAACGCACAGGTGGATGTCCGCCTTGCCAATCTGTATCTGAGAAAAGCCATAGGTAATATCAATACACACTTATAATGTTCAATCAGAAAAAAGCAAGAAATGAAAAAGAATAGAATCATCACCAGCATATTGGCAATAGCCTTCGCTCTCATTGCCATAATAATAGTAGTCATTCTGGTAGGCTTGTTACGCACCGCAAAGGAAGAAACTCTCGAAGGTCAAGCCGAGACTACCGACTACCGTCTCTCGTCCAAAGTGCCCTCGCGAGTGCTGGAAATCAGAGTGAAGGAAGGCGACTTCGTGCATCAGGGCGATACTCTCGTGGTGCTCGAAGCCCCGGAAGTAGAGGCGAAACTGTCGCAGGCCAACGCTGCCTATGATGCTGCAAGGGCTATGGAGGAGAAAGCTTACAACGGAGCACGGCAGGAAGATATACAGGCCGCCTTCGAGATGTGGCAGAAAGCGAAAGCGGCTGTCGATGTGACGGGCAAGACGTACAGCCGTGTGCAGCGTCTTTTCGATACCGGGGTGATGGCAGAGCAGAAACGTGATGAAGCAAAAGCGCAGTATGATGCCGCCATAGCAACGGAAAAAGCCGCCAAAGCAAAGTATGATATGGCAGTGAATGGAGCGCGGAAAGAGGACAAGAGCATGGCAAAGGCGCAGGCTGCACGAGCAAAGGGCGCTATTGCCGAGGTGAACTCATATATCCGTGAGACGGTGCTTACGGCTATAGCAGACGGACAGGTGACAGAGATTTTTCCGGAGATAGGAGAACTTGTCGGCACAGGTGCGCCAATCATGAACGTCTCAGTGGTGAGCGATGTGTGGTTTACCTTCAACATACGCGAAGACAAACTGAAAGGCTATTCTGTAGGAACAGTGGCAGAAGTGTATGTACCGGCAGTTGACAAGACATATCCGGTGCGCATCACGCTGATGAAGGACGTGGGCTCTTTCGCAGTATGGAAAGCCACCAAAGCCCTTGACGACCTCGACCTCAAGACGTTTGAAGTGCAGGCACACCCATTGCAGCCGTTGACAGGCGTAATGTCCGGCATGTCAGCCGTGCTCAGAAAGCATTCATCCGAAAAGGATTAGACCCACTACTAATCAGATAATAATAAAGACCAACATCATGAACATCATAAGCAAGACTATCAGAAGGCTCGCCATGATAGGCAAAAGAGAACTGAAGATGTATTCACATCGTCCGCTCTTCCTCTTCTGCATGATTATTGCGCCGCTGTTCTGCCTCATATTCCTGACCTCGCTGATGAGCGAAGGCTTGCCTACAAAGCTGCCGGCGGCGATGGTTGATGAGGACAATACCCACATCACGCATACCATCACCCGGATACTTGGTTCGCTGGAGGAGGTGAAGATCGTCAAGCACTATCCTACGTTCAGCGATGCAAGAAAAGCGATGCAGCGCGGGGAGATATATGGTTTCTTCTATCTTCCGAAGAAAACGACCGAGAAGGCATTGGCAAACCGTCAGCCAAGGATTTCATTCTACACCAATGAATGTTATTACGTGTCTGGCAATCTCCTGATGAGAGATATGCGCTACGCATCAGAACTGACAGGTCTCGCTCTCACGAGGGAGACTCTCTATGCACATGGCATGAATGAACGTCAGGCGATGGGCGTCATACAGCCGGTCAAGGTGGAGACGCATCCGCTCAACAATCCATACCTCGACTATTCCGTATATCTCAACAATATGCTCATACCGGGCATATTCATCCTGCTGGTAATGCTTTCAGCGGCTTATACCATAGGAATCGAGTGGAAACGTGACACACAGCTGGTGGTCTATCGCATGTCAGGCGATTCGCCGGTCACAGTTCTTGTGGGGAAACTGTTCCCTCAGACATTGGTGTTCTGGCTGATTGCAATACTGTATGCCGTCTGTTTCTACCGCTATCTGCAGTTCCCTTGCCATTGTGGCATAATGCCGATGATACTGATCGGAATGCTTACAGTGCTGGGAGCGCAGGGACTTGTCGCTTTCATCTTTGGAGTCTGCGGGCAGATGCGCTTGTCGATGTGCCTTTGCTCACTGTGGGGTATATTGTCATTCTCTTTGGCTGGCTTTACATATCCGGTTACGGCAATGGCCCCGATACTGCAGAAACTGTCAGTCCTTTTCCCGCTGCGCCACTATTATCTGCTGTATGTCAACCAGGCTCTCAACGGATATAGCATCGTGTATGTCTGGCAAAGCGTGCTGGCTCTGACGGTTTTCGCCCTCTTGCCTGTTCTCACGCTCCGGCATTATCATAGTCTATTCATCAACCATAAGTATATACCATAATGAAAAGGTCAATCATCAACATCATACAGATATGGATGACGGAACTGAAGGAAATAATGCGTGACAAAGGCATACTGATATTCATCATCTTTGTTCCGCTGTGTTATCCGTTGCTCTATTCCTATGTCTATACCAACGAGGTAGTGCGTGATGTCCCGTTTGCTGTAATCGACGACTGTAACAGTGCAAAGAGCCGTGAGTTCATCCGCAAGATGGACGCTACACCGGATGCCAGGATGGTGGCGAGATGCAATGACGTGGCAGAGGCGAGACAGCTGCTTATGGAAAGGGAAATCTATGGAGTGGTGCGTATTCCCCAAAACTTCGAGCTCGACCTGTGGCGCGGAGAGCAGACCACCGTCGGACTGTACTGTGACATGAGCTCGCTGCTCTATTACAAGGCACTGCTCCTTGCCGCCAACAATGTGTCGCTCGACATGAACCGTGACATAAAGGTGGAACAGTATCTCCATCCTTCTACCCGGGAAGATGAAGAAATATCGCGGATGCCAATCGAGTACGACTACATCAGCCTTTACAATCCCCAGAGCGGTTTTGCCGCCTTTCTCATACCGCCGGTGCTGATGCTCATCATCCAGCAGACGCTGTTTCTTGGCATAGGAATGTCGATGGGAAACCAGAGGGAGAAATGTATTGCCAAGATGCTGCCCAAGCGCAAGTGGTACAGGCGGCCGTTTGACATAGTGATGGGCAAAGCCGTGTTCTACTTCATGCTGTATATCCTGATGGCAATATATATGTACACGGCAGTGACCAAATGGTTCGGACTGCTTGCCCTCGGCGATTATCTCGTCTTCCTGCAGTTCATCACACCTTACATACTGGCATGTATATTCATGGCAATGGTGCTGTCAGTGCTGGTATATAGGAGGGAGGACTGCATAATGCTGTTCGTGTTCCTTTCGGTGCCATTGCTTTTCATGTCGGGCATTTCATGGCCTGGGTCAGAGATACCTCAGTTCTGGAAATACGTGTCATGGCTCTTTCCATCCACTTTCGGCATGAATGGATATCTGCGCATAATGGGAACTGGCGCATCAATAGCCGATATACATAAAGAATATGCAGGACTCTGGTGTCAGGTGTTCGTATATGCCATACTGGCTTGCTTCATGTATCGTTTACGATTGAAAGCCATCATCAGAAGACTGTCGTCAGCTGACACAAGAACAAGTGTTTACAAAGAAAACTAACAATCGTTTATGAAAAAAGGTAGAAGTCCATTTTATAATCCGGAACATTGCAGTTCGTCATGCCGGCTGCTTCCCAGTAGGATTCCTGCCACATAGTTTACTATGCCACATCGTCCGAACAGAACAACAATCCTGCATTGCGAACAAGACAATATACTAAGTTACAATTATTCATTAACACTAAAACCACAAAACTATGAGACATGAAATCGGAAAGATGGCTGGTGTCGTTTGGCAAGCAATATCGGCTCGTAATGGAAGAATTTCCTTTGAGGAATTGTTGAAGGCTACAGGACTTGGCAAGGTACAGATCTTGTTGGCTCTCGGATGGCTGGAACGTGAGGACAAAGTATCGCTGCATGGTGATATAGGAGCCATAGAGGCTGTAACTCTATATCACGAGAGATATTTCTAAAGATGTCACAGACCTTTTAGAAATCTTATATTCATACCGTATCTTCTTTTAAATGACAAGTGCCCACCAACCATACTTAAGCTTTGCTGACAGAAAGGTTGGCGGGCTTTGTCAGCAAATCAAAATCATCATTTACCCCCGAAATGAAAAAGGAAAACAATGCTGCTGTGATGTCGCAGCCATCTTTCGGCCTCGTGCTTGAAGGAGGAGGTTTGAGAGGAATGTTCACCAACGGAATACTGGATGTGTTCATGAGCAACGGAATAAGATTCGATGCTATGGTCGGCGTATCTGCTGGAGTGCTGTTTGGTTGTAATTATAAATCAAACCAACCGGGCAGAGCGCTAAGATACAACATAAGATACAAGGATAATCTGGATTATATGAGCTGGATGTCACTTTTCCGAACAGGTGACTATGTGAACGAACGGTTCTCCTATGATTTGATTCCCCATGTATATGACCCGCTTGATTTTGACACATTCAGAAAGAATCCTATGAAATTCTATGCTGTCTGCACTGATATAGAAGTGGGCAAGCCTGTATATAAGGAAATAGAAGATGCTGATGGAATCGGAATGAAATGGATGCAGGCATCAGCATCTATGCCCGTTTTCGCGAGACCGGTAGAGATTGAAGGGCATCATTATCTTGACGGTGGAATAACAGACAGCATACCTTTAAGGTTTATTCAGGAGAAGGGATACAGAAGGAATGTGGTGATTCTGACCCAACCCGCTGATTTCAAGAAGAAGAAAGCTCATGTCAGACTTGCTATGAGAATGTTCCACAAAGACTATCCCAAGGTGGCGGAAATGATGGCGAGGCGACATCTGATGTATAATGATGAACTGGATTACCTGCACTCGGAAGTTATGAAAGGTGATACATTCCTGATTTGTCCTGATGCAAAACTGAACATAGGACGGCTCAGCCTGAAAGAGAACAAGATGAGGGAAGTCTATGAAGCCGGAGTAAACAAGGCGCTTGAACTCCTTCCGCAGGTCAAGGAATTCCTTTCTTGCGAATCCCGACAGTAACAGATGTCCGGGATTTCTGATTTTATCTGTTTATGAAAAGAAAAAAGCCATAGCATCAGTTGATATTCTTCTGACGCTATGGCTTGACTGTCTATTCCATGCTCTCCACCAGACGGAAGCCGATGTCGGGAGTAGGGGAGATGAGGGAGTTGTCCTGACGGTAGGTGATACGGCAGCAATGGCTGCTGGAATTCCAGCTTCCACCACGGATGACGTGGTAGTCTCCTGTGGCAGGCCCCTTAGGATTAGTTTGATTCTTGGCTTGGTAATCACCGTACCAGTCGGAGCAGTATTCCCACACATTGCCGCTCATGTCATATAGTCCTAAGGCATTCGGTGCGAGCATACCGACAGGATGCGGACGATTACCACTATTGTCGGCATACCATCCCATAGTTTCCAGGTCGTCACCACCGCTATATATGCTTCCTTTATTGCTGGCTTTGGCTCCACCTCTTGCCGCATATTCCCATTCAGCCTCAGTAGGAAGGCGGAAATGGCGACCAGTCTGCTCATTGAGACGCGAGATGAAAGTCTGCACTTCCTCCCATGTCACGTTTATCATAGGGTATTTTCCATTTTTGCTCTTTTGTGCTTTAGTATCCTCCATCACCTGTTTCCATTCCGATTGAGTCACTAAATACTTTCCCATTTTGAAAGAACTGACAGTCACTTGATGCCGTGGAGCTTCGTCTTCCTCAGCATCAGGGTCGGTATTGAGGTCAGAACCCATAGTGAAAGAGCCACCTTTGATTTCCACCATAGGCATATCAAACTGCTTGACAGTTGGCGCTATGGTGATTGGCGCTTTGTCATCCCTGTCGCTATCGTGCATGAATATGACGCCGAACGTGCTACCTAACACTACGATAGATAAGATAATGACCATCCATAACTGAAATTTGTGGTCCTCTTCCTGCTTGAAAATGGTCTCATCGTCGATGCGAGGTAGCATATCGAGGAATGCTTCCACGGTCTTTAGGCGCTTCGCCTTGGTAGGCTCCATAGCGGCTTTGATGGCGTCGATGCTCTTCTGACTGACGTCTTTCTTGACGAGCGGCATAGTGTTGAGGCCTCTATTGAGCACGTCGATGGCGGTGTTAGGCACATGATTGGTGAGCAACTTATAGTAAGTGGCGCCAAGAGCATAGACATCCAGTTCGGGAGAAAACTCATGTTCCATGTTTGCATCCGCCTGTTCCAACGGAGCATACCCAGTAGTGCCGAAGCCGAGGTTGGCACTTGATTCAGGATCGCCGTTTTTCTCGTATCTCTTAGCCAGTCCGAAGTCGATAATCTTGAGCGTATTAGTGCTCTCGATACGCATGATATTGGCAGGCTTGATGTCGAGATGCAGGAGTTTATTGGTGTGGAGATACATCAGGGCGGAGGCAATCTGGCGTATGCAGCCTATCGCTTCCTTCTCTGGGAGTCCGCCTCTCTTGTCCACATAGTCGTCGAGAGTGCCGTCAGGGAGGTACTCCATAGAGTAGTAGATGGTGTTGTTAGCCTCAAAGACTTCCAGCACCTTCACGATATTAGGATGCGAAAGCATAGCCAGTTTGGAGGCTTCGCGTCGAAATTTGTTAGCATACTGTTTGACATCAGAGTTCTCAGAGATAGGTACGAGTTCCACTCCTTCACGCTTCATCTCCTTGTGCATGAAGAATTCCTTTAGTGCTACCTTCACTCCAGTGTGTATAGTGCCCAACTGTCCCTGCATAGAGACGTTGGTATTGACGAGATAAGTGATGCCGAAAGCACCGCTTCCGAGCACCTTTTCGATGTGGTAAGTGTAGTTTTCGCTCTTCAATACCGTGCCAGGAGCGAGCGAAGCATCCGATGATTTGCGGTCTGAGGTGTTGAGAATATCCTGCACTCGCACGAATATAGCGGTGTGGTTGTCCCTATTATTGATACATTCATGCAGAATCATCTGAATGCGTTGCACATCACTATAGTTGGGGTCAGTCAGCAGTGAGCAAAGCGCTTCATTGTCCATATTCTCGAATATGCCGTCAGTACAGAGGAAGAAGATGTCCCCCGGCTGTATGTCAGAGATATGATGTATGTCAGCTTTCGGTCTTCTCTCCTGATAAGAGAGCATAGCTCGCGAGAGAATATGCTTCTTTGTGGAGCGCCGTGCTTGAGCGTGGGTTATCTGTCCGTAGTGTACGAGTTCGTTGACCACGGTGTGATCCTCCGTGCAGAAGAGCATCTTGGCCGGTTCGGAAGGACGTGCCGGACGGAAATGATATACCCTACTGTCGCCAATATGCGCCACGGTAGCACCGTTTGCGTGGAATTTGAGCATCGTCATAGTGGTGCCCATCTTCATCACTTCATCGGGGTCATCCTGTTCAGCAAGGGCAAGCAGCGCCTTATCCACCGCCTGATTGACCATCTCATCAGGGAAAACGCCCTCTATTGACGCCGACTTGAGCAGATATGTGCTCATAGCCTGCGTGACAGTCTGGCTCGCTATCTCGCCACGGTCGTGTCCTCCCATGCCGTCGCATACGATGAATAGGCGGTCGTCCGTATGCGGAGTGCCGTCATAGAATGTCCACTCTCTTGGTGATTCATCGTAATGGCAGGGGTCGATGAAAGGCGGATAGAAGCAATCTTCCTGGTTGGTACGATGCCCTATGTCCTGGATTGCGTAGGCGTTTAGGATGAAGTTCATTTTTCTTTTGGATATATCGAAATGGGTGAAAATATGCGCCACGGTGGCGGATTGCTGCTGATATCAGCTGGTAACGTGGCTGACACGGTGGCGTATTGCTTTCTTTTAGTGAAAAGTGAAGAGTGAAAAGTGAAATGCTCAGAACTGCGTCAGTGCGTTTTTCACTTTTCACTCTTTACTCTTTATTCTTCCCTAATCAGCTTATTTAGGTCGCTTTACTTTTTATTCTTTCCTGATTAGCTTATTTAGGTTGCTCAATAGCGAATGGTGGCTCAGACTGAGGAGCTTCGAAATTGAATTCCATGCTCTCCACGATGAATGACTGTGGCGCAATGATAGATGTGCGTACCTCATTCATTATTGTATTGTCTATGATTTCCTCGCGTGATATGTCCGTGATGTGCATCATATCGCTCTTCTTTGCGAGAGGGATAGTCTTGCTACGCACGAGCGTTTCCTTACCAGTCTTCACGTCGAAACGGTAGAGAGTGAGGTTTCCACTATTGTTTGACTTCACGATAAATGCGTAATCGAGACCAGCTTTCTTTGCTTCGTTAGCGAGGCGGTCGCGCATCTTGGCTGCAGGACGAGTCTTGCTGCCGTATATTCTCACGTTGCCAAAGGCAGAACCTGTGGTGAGACCGCGGTTGAGTTCATCGGTGAAGCGCTCATTACCAGAAGGCTCCTCGCATGAAATGGCAGGAATACGACCTGTGAGGATGCGGCGAAGCATACCGTTTTGCACCATAGTGACCTGCTCAGGAGTGCGTCCGTCAGCATCAGCGTCATAGTTGCCGATGAGCTTAATGCCGTTATATTCCTTGAGATTGTTGCACTGCTCGATGTTTATCTTTGTGTCGATGATACGCTTTCCGAACATCATGCTGTTCTTTCCACTGCCGTATTGCAGATTGCGGCTTGCCATGAGGATAGGGGAAAGAATGCTATTGGCGAATGAACTGGATGAAGCTTCGTCCTCATACATGATTGGACCAGTGTAATATTCAGTCAGTACCTCAGCGTTAGCCTCCTCTGTGAGGCGTGTGGCAAACTTGCGCAGGTCGTTTATCATCTTGTCAGCGTCAGGCAGTGGCGCATTGATGTCGATGTCATATTCCCATTTGTCCTGGATTACCGAACCGTCAGCAGCCTTTACGCTGGCAGTAGCGAGAAGCATAGTGTAGCCGATAGGCTGGCGCACACGGATGCCTTCAGATGTAAGGCGGTAAGCATCACCGGCAAGAGTGCTGATTACCACGTTGGAGTTGTAGAGCTTAGGGAAGTCGCAGAATACGGCACTCAGCTTGTCTGCCAGAGCCTGTATCTCCTTATTATTATACTCTTTGTCGAGTACAGTAGGAGCAATGTATTCCTTGGCAGGAGCAGAGAATGTTTCAGCGATGAGGGCTTCCTTGGCAGAGAGTGGGCGCTGGGTCAGATAGTTCTGCTTGCTTGCAAGGGTATTGATGGCATATTTATACATATTGTCGGAAGCCAACCACAGTTGACGGCGAATTTCGTCGTAGTTTACTTCGTTAGACAATTTCATAGGAACTACCGAACCATATCCGCTGTTGAGCATTTTGTCGCCCAAAGTGATGTTTGCTGCGCCTACAGTGCTTATCGGTCTGTCGCTCTGCCACATAGTGCCTCCGAGCGAAGAGACGATGGTGGACTGCTTGATGCGTGCAATGCGGTAGTCCACGAGGTATGGTATTGGCATATCTGCAAATGTCATCTTCTCCGAACGCTTCATCTCATCTTCCATTGCTTTGAAGATGATGGTTTCGTCTTGTTGCTGTCCTTTCGCAATTTGTTGGTCAGGCTGTGGCAAAACGTAAGGTACCTGGCGCTGAGCCTTTGATCTCTGTGTCTCAACCTGTGAAACGAAAATCATAGGAGAGGTAGCAGTGACAGGCACCCAGCCAGACTCTGCACCGCATTCGCCGGTGAAAGTGGAAGGTTTATCGCCAGCAGCAACGATGTTACTGAACATGGAAAGCGGTGTGCCGATAAGATCGACACCACGTACCAACTGGTCTTCTCTGCCATCTACAAATACTCTATACACCTCAATAGGAGAGACATTGAATGAGTTGAGGCTGTTTCCTTCACCAGTAAGGGTGTAACCACTGGTCACTGTGCGGAAATAATATCCGAACTCCTTGCCCTGTCGCTTTGCTTCTTCGATGAGCATCTTGCGCAACTGAGCTTCAGTGTAAGGCTTTGTGGTCTCTACGATGAGGTTTGACTGACGGCTTACAGGGTCGTTGCCACCACGAGTACGGCCGTGACCATTACTCTGCGGGAAACCGTCGATAGGCACACGGCTCATGAGGAAATTCTTCAAAACTCCGTTTACCACATTATCCACTCGTCTTGCCTTTACACCTTCGTCATCATAAGCGTAGTGTCCGTTGAGGATGGTACCGGCATAAGTAGATAGGGTAGGGTCACAATATACGTTGAAACTCTCAGGGAGCACGCGCTCATTGACCTTCTTCTTGAATGTTTCACCACCAGTCTTCAGACGGTGACCTTCCAGTCGGTGACCGAATATCTCATGGAAGAATACACCACTGGCAGGGCCTGACAGAATAGCAGGACCAGTATAAGGATCTACGATAGGAGCATTAGCAAGGGCATGCAAGCGCTTAGTCATGTCGCGTGCTGTGGCTATAAGTACATTAAGGTCAGGTAATTGGTCGTCGGTATAGCCGAAGAAATCCTGGAAGAGGGGACATGACATACCATCGACAGCCTTAATGGAAGCACTGAGCATCACGCGCACGGTCTGACGATTTTGTACAGTCACCGTACCTTCAGAGTTGACAAACCATGTACGGATGATAGTGAAGGTGATAGTAGCGTTTCCGCTTTCCAGTTTACCGTCCTCCTTGAACACCTTACTGACAGCATTCAGTTTCTCAGCCCATCCTTTTTTATCCACATTATATGCAGAAGCAGGGAGTTCCTGCTGATAATATTTCTCCACCGGAGCAGCAGAGAAGCAAGGCGCTTTGTCCTCATTTTCGGCAGATGTCATACTACGGCTCTTGGCATTGTTGTAGTTGGTCTGTGCGATGCGGAAGCGCTTGAGGGTCTCCTGCCAGATAGCCTCGCGAATGGCTTGCAATGGTTTGCCATTGAGAGGCACGTTGACACCGCGAGCATTGCGTCCGTTAGGATCGCTGGTGCCTTGGTTTACGTATTTGAAATTGTCAAATTCCATGCTTCCGAGTCGCACTTGTGGTGTTACAGTGCGCTCATGTTGCTCGCTGAGGCTTGATACGCCGAAGTCACTTGTGATATTTACCACGAACTCATCAGCCATTCGGAGACTCATGAAGTAAGCACCAGCAGGTTGCTGGTTTTTCAACTGTGAGAAATTGTACTGCAATTCTTTTTGCAATCCCCCCACCATCGGATCTGTCTCAATGCTTTGTGCCATTACTGCAATATGCAGGAAGAGCATTAAGAAAGGTAAAAGACTTTTTTTGGTCATAGTGTTTTGTCTGTTTGTTTGTATTCGGGGGCAAAGATACACATTTTTATATAAATATAGCAATGTTTTGTAGATTTTTATGTAGTTTATAGGTTATATTGTTTGGTGATTAGGCCTTTGTGTCGTTTAGTGGTATTCCTTTTGATCGTTTCGGTGCATGATAAGTGTTTTTTCCATATTTCTTTCCTATTGTAAAAGGAAAGTATCTGTAAATGATCCATGTAAAGAAGGTAGTCATAACATATACGATGAGTAATGCTACCATCACGTATAGATAGTTGCCATTATAACTTAGGCCTGTTTTATCTAATACTTTACTTGTAATGAGTGGCACACCTCCACATAGAAAATAGTAAACTAATGAGTGGGAACCTGTCCATTCCAGCCATTTGCAAGGGGGAAGTCTTTTAGAAATCTGTACCATCATTAAACTACATATTAGTATATCCAGTAAGAATACCGGATAGTTGTTGATGGATATCGGACATACCAGCATATTGACATCATTCGCTTTTTCGTAAATTTTGATGCAGATAAGAAGGATACTCAATAATGATGTATATGATAAGCGATTGATGACTTGTGTAGCTTTTTCATATTTATGGTAAGTATATCCTATCCAGATAAATAGCAAAGCTTGCAGACTGTTGTCTATTTGCCATGGATAAGGTTGATTTCCTTGGGATAAGTAGATGGATATGCTAAACCCTAACATGGAAACAATGAATAACGCCATATCTTTTCCACGAGTTATCCATATTGATGTAGCAAAAATCACCTCAGCTATGCAAAGTGATGCAATGAACCATGAAGCCTGCCCGAGAATTATTTGCTCCAGAATATTCATGAAGTTGATTTCGTTGCCGTGTATGAGGTTCTTAGGAAACAAGATGAGAGTAGAAAAGATGAAATAGGGGAGCAATAATGTTTGAGTGATAGATTTCATTTTGTTTCTGAAATCAAAGCCTGTTTCCTTATACATAAGGTAACCTGATAGCATAAAGAAAATGGTGAGCGCATTTACTACATAGACATTGTAATCAATGATGTTAATGCCTGTGTAGTAAATTTCTGTATGATCAAGGAGAATTGCAATCATGCAAATGCCTCGTAGTAAATCTATCCAATGTTTTCTTTGTCGAATCATGAATGCTCTTTTCCTGATATGATTTAATGATATAATCTTATAAAGAGTCTTTGCTTATATAATATCTAATTCTACATATTAAAGAAAATGCTTGGTTTATTGCCTGTAAGCCTTGCTTCTATCACTGAACTGAGAATTGCAAGAGTCAATGAATCTTTTGAATATTTATACTTAGAATATTGGAAAATTTGACTTGAAGTCTGCATTCCCTGTGTAGCTGTTTGTGAAACATTAACAGTCGTTAATGCTAAAATGACGAAATGGCGAAACAAAAAGACCGTAAAACGACCACATTTTACCTGTCTTTCCAGAAAGCTGGGGTGAAGATGATGAGGACAGAGAATATCTCAAGACGTCCCATCAGCATGAGGAATGAGCATATCCATTTGGCAAAGTCAGGCAGATGATTCCATGACATGGTAGGACCAATCTCCAATCCGAGCGTAGGGCCTACGTTGCTGAGCGTGGAGAGAGTGATGGTGATGGCGTTGGTATTGTCCACACCCGCTGCTATCATGCAGAATGCACAAACTATGCACATGATACAGTAGATGGTGAGGAATGCGAGAAGCGTGACGCGCTTATCGATAGGAACATTGTTTTCACCGATTCTGAGGGGCAATACGGCACGTGGATGGAGCATCTGACGAAACTCATTGCGCACTATCTTGAGCAGCATGACGCAACGGATGGACTTGAAACCACCGCTGGTGCTGCCGGCACAGCCTCCCATAAACATACAGACTGCCAGCACTACCCACGTGACATGAGGCCACTGACCGGCATCATCATTGAAGAGTCCGGTAGTGGTGATGAATGACACCACCTGATAGATGGCGCAACGGAAGGCACGTTCGTAGGCGTAATGATTGTTGAGCACGAGTTCAAACATGATGAACACCGTGAAGATTGCAATGACTATTACATAAAACTTAACCTCAGGATTACGAAACAGATTGCCCACTTTTCCCCTTATCACGGCATTGTAGAGCAGAATGAAATTTACTCCGGAAATAAAACAGAAAAAAGTGCTGAAATACTCCATTGCTGGGGAATGATAGAATTCTATACTTGCATTATGGGTGGAGAAGCCACCAGTGGCAAGTGTGGTCATGGCATGGTTGACACTATCGAAGATATTCATGCCGAGAGCATAGAAAGTGCCTGCACATACTATCGTGATAACGAGGAAGATGGTCCAGATGCTCTTTGCCGAACTGCTCAGACGGGGGTGCAACTTGGTCTTGATAGGACCTGTGGCTTCGGCAGAGAATACTTTCACCGAACCGCCTACCATTGACGGGAGAATGGCGATGGTGAAGAATACGATACCCAAACCGCCTATCCATTGCGACAGGCTGCGCCAGAACAATATGCCATGAGGCAGGCATTCCACGTCGTCGATGATGGTACATCCCGTGGTGGTGAAGCCCGACATGGACTCAAAGTAGGCATTGGTGAAGTCGGTGATGTAGCCGCCCACCATAAATGGCAGCGCACCGAAGAGGCTGAAGATACTCCATGCGAGGGTGACTACGAGGAAAGACTCGCGACGACCGAGGGAGTTGTCAGCGTTGCGACCGATACATCTCATGGTGAAACCAGTCGCTTGTGTCAGTAATATTGATATGAGGAAGGCAAACAAGTCATCCTCATGATACCATACGGAGATGCCGAGACATAGTATCATGAACAGAGACTCAAGAAAAAGCAGTGAGCCTATGATCTTACATATCAGTTTGAAATTCATTTCTTTATGAGAATTAAAATGTAAACCAGCCGATAACGCGGCTGGCACAGTGGCGGACAGAGTGGGGACCGGTGTTAAAGGCGGCTGGCACAGTGGCGGACATGGTGAAACCCTATGCTAAAAGCGGCTGGCACAGTGACCTTTGCTTATACAAAGAATTTCTCGATTCGCTTCATGTCGGCGTTGTGACAGAATACTACGACGATGTCGCCAGGCTCTATCTGCGTGCCACCGGAGATAAGCATTCCTTCACCATTGCGCACAAGACCACCGAAAGTCATGCCATAAGGCAGACCAAGCTCATAGACCTTCTTGCGAGTGACCTTCGAGCCATGCTGTGCCACGAACTCGGCAATGTCGGCATTGGCAGCCATAAGGAATCTGACATTGCTCACGTCAGCGTTAAGGAGCATCTCATAGATGTGGCTTGCGGCGATTGCCTTCTTGTTGATGATAGTACCAATGTCGAGGCTTTCAGCCATATCCACATAGTCGAGGTTTTCCACGAGGGCAACAGTCTTGCGCACACCCATTCTCTTGGCAGTGAGGCAGGCAAGGATATTAGCCTCCGCATTATCTGTTACGGCAACGAAAGCCTGAGTATTCTTGATGCCTTCCTCCACCAGAAGTGAGACATCACGTCCGTCGCCATTGATTATCATGATGCGGTCAGCGTCTGTGAGCAGGTCATTCAGTCGCTCGCAGCGCTGTGCGTCCCTCTCGATTATCTTCAGTTTGATATATTCTGGCAGAGTGACAGCGGTACGAACAGCAATTTTTCCTCCTCCCATCATCATCACATTCTTGACGTCGGCATAGTTTTCCTTACCCACAATCTTGCGGATATGCGGGATAAAGTTACGCTTTGTCATGAAGAATGCAATGTCATGCAGTTTCAATTCATCGTTACCGCCAGGGATGATGGTCTCGTTTCCGCGTTTGATAGCCACGATATGATAAGGGTCTTCCGGTCCGCAAAGTTCCTTGAGAGGCTGATTGAGGATAGTGGCAGACTCGCGTAGCTTAATGCCGAGCATGACGAGGGCGCCATTATGCACGTCCCATCTCTGTCTTACCCATGACATCTTCAAGCCATTGATAATGTCTTTGGCACCGAGAAGTTCGGGATAGATGATGGAGTCAATGCCGATGCGGTGGAGATATTCTGCATTAGCAGTGTCGGCAAACTCATAGTCTTCCACCTTAGCTACAGTGCGTTTAGCGCCGAGAGCCTTGGCAAGAGAACAGGAACTGAGGTTGACATGCTGGTCGCCAGTCACAGCGATAAAAAGATTGCAACGCTGCACTCCAGCTGTCTGCATCGCCTTGATGCTGCCAGGAGAGTCGTGAAGCGTCAGCACATCATAGTTTGCGCTGATATTGTCGAGGCAATCCTCGTCATCATCGATGAGAGTGATGTCCTCATTGTTTCTTGAAAGAAGCTTTGCCAGGTAAGTACCTATTACTCTTGCTCCTGCTATTACTATTTTCATTTGTTATTTATTTGTTTGTAACCTCCCTCTAATTTCTCTGGTGGAGGAAAGGGTCGGGATTGTCATCTTGAGGCTCAAGGCTAATAACTTAACCCTTCATCCCACATGGAGGATAAAAGGTGGCTCTAAAATACTTTACTTTATTTTCTCCAACGCCTGCACAATGCCATCGACATCAATGCCGACGATGTGCTGAAGTTGGGCTACAGTGCCGTGTTCCACGAAGTAATCCGGCAGTCCGAGGCGCTTTACGCGTACGTCATAATCATGATCGGCAAACCATTCCATGACAGCAGAACCCATACCGCCATTGCGCACACCGTCTTCCACAGTGATTACATTGTGGAATTTCTTGCCCACCTCATGTAGTATGTCCTCATCCAGAGGCTTTAGGAAACGCATATCATAGTGGGCTACGCTCTTCTTGACGTTGAGATTGCAGATAGCTTTCTGCACATTATTGCCCACGGTGCCGATAGAAAGGATAGCAATATCATCGCCTTCAGACAGTTTTCTGCCTTTTCCTACCTCCACTTCTTCCAGCGGACAACGCCAATCCACGAGCACACCTCTGCCACGAGGGTAGCGAATCACGAAAGCACCCTTGCCTGGTAATTGGGCTGTAAACATCAGTCGGCGCAGTTCATGCTCGTTCATAGGGGCAGAGATAGTAAGATTAGGCACCGGTCTCAGTGCCGCCATATCGAATGCACCGTGGTGAGTAGCGCCGTCTTCACCTACCAGTCCGGCGCGGTCGAGGCATAGTACGACAGGCAAATCGAGTATAGCCACATCGTGAATGATATTATCATAGGAACGCTGGGCAAAGGCACTGTAGATATTACAGAAAGGTATAAGTCCGTCTTTAGCCATACCGCCAGAGAAAGTCACGGCATGACCCTCAGCAATACCTACATCGAATGCGCGCTCAGGCATTGCTTCCATGAGTTTGTTAAGAGAGCATCCCGTAGGCATGGCAGGCGTAACGCCCATAATCTTAGGGTTTTGCTTGGCTAATTCCACTATAGTCTCACCGAAAACGTCCTGGAATTTAGGAGGCAAGTTTTCTTCATTGCCCTTGATTCTCTTACCAGTGTCAGCGTCGAATTTTCCAGGGGCATGCCATATCGTAGCCTCATGCTCGGCAGGCTCGTAGCCTTTACCCTTCACGGTGTGGATATGCAGGAGTTTCGGACCGCGCATATTCTTCAGTTGATTGAGCACGCGGACGAGTTCTTTTACGTCATGTCCATACACCGGACCGAAGTATCGTATGTTGAGTCCCTCAAAGATATTCTGCTGCTCGCTGATGAGAGACTTGATGGAATTGTTGAGCCGTATTATCGCTTTCTTTCTGCTGTCATTGAGAATGCCTTTGCTGAACATCCATTTCGCTGCCTTATCGCGCCAGTGATTATATGATTCGTTGGTGGTGAGATTGAGCAGATACTGCTTCATTCCTCCGACGGAGTGGTCGATGGACATATTGTTGTCATTCAGGATGATAAGCAGGTCGTTAGGCGAAGAGCTCACATTGTTGAGACCTTCGAAAGCAAGACCACCGCTCATGGCGCCGTCGCCTATCACTGCAACGACGTGGCGAGTAGGTATTTCCTTCGCATTGTCGCCTTCGCGAGCCATTTCCTGCTCCCTTTGTGCAGCGACAGCCATACCGAGAGCCGCAGAGATGCTGTTGGAAGCATGACCGCAGGTGAAGGTGTCATATTCACTTTCTGCAGGGTTAGGGAAAGGGCAGATGCCGTGAAGCTTGCGGTTGGTGCAGAAATTATCACGGCGACCAGTCAATATTTTGTGTCCGTAAGCCTGATGACCTACGTCCCATACTATTCTGTCATACGGTGTGTCATAGACATAATGCAGGGCGACAGTCAGTTCGATGACGCCCAGACTCGACGCAAGATGCCCGGGATTGACCGATAATTCCTTCACGATATCATCGCGAAGCTCACGGCATACCTCGGGTAATTGGTCCACCGGAATCTTTCTAAGATCCTTCGGTGAGTCGATGTTATTTAGAAATGTGTAATTCAAGACTACTTGGTTAAAGGCTGTTTTTGATGGAAACCATCGTTGATATACAATATAATAAGGTGTAAAAACATTGGCATTCCTTGTGGAAAAGCCGTTGTCGGACAGTCATTCTTTCCTTTAGTCTGAGAGAAAAGATTATAATCGACTGCAGATTTCTTTTTAAAAAAGACGAAAAGCCCTCCTTGTCACCCTTCCGATGCTAAGGTCATAGGGAGACAAGAAGGACTATGCTGAAAGTGGATTACTTTATGTTGCCCACCTTGATGAGATATTCAGCAATCTGAACAGCATTCAGAGCTGCACCCTTACGAATCTGGTCACCAGTGAGCCAGAGGGTGATACCATTGTCATTAGCCAAATCCTGGCGGATACGACCTACATACACGTCGTCCTTGCCAGCGCTTTCGAGTGGCATAGGATAAACATAGTTCTGAGGATCATCGACGAGGGTAACGCCTTCTGCTGCATCAAGAGCCTTGCGCACCTGATCCACTGTGAGCGGAGCCTCTGTCTCTACCCATACAGACTCAGAGTGACTGCGGAGGGAAGAAACGCGAACGCAGGTAGCACTGGTGCGTACATCGCTGTGCATAATCTTGCGTGTCTCGTTGTACATCTTCATCTCTTCCTTGGTGTAGTCATTCTCAGTCATCTTGTCAATCTGTGGAATTACGTTGTAAGCCAACTGATGTGGGAACTTTTCGATGGTCTTCACCTCGCCAGTCTCCACGAGTTCCTTGTACTGCTGCTGGAGTTCAGCCATAGCAACAGCTCCTGCACCAGAAGCACTCTGATAGCTTGAGATGTGGATTCTCTTGATGTGAGAGAGATTCTCAATAGGCTTGAGTACCACTACCATCATGATAGTAGTGCAGTTTGGATTAGCGATGATGTTGCGAGGACGGTTCAAGGCATCCTCAGCATTGCACTCCGGAACTACCAAAGGCACGTCGTCACACATACGGAAAGCACTGGAGTTGTCGATCATCACAGCGCCATACTTAGTGATAGTCTCAGCGAATTCCTCGCTTGTGCCACCGCCAGCAGAAGTGAATGCGATGTCCACGTCCTTGAAGTCATCGTTGTGCTGCAAGAGTTTGACCTCGTATTCCTTGCCTTTGAATGTGTATTTAGTACCAGCGGAACGTTTGCTTCCGAATAATACCAATTCATCCATAGGGAAATTTCTCTCATCGAGGATGCGCAGGAACTCTTGTCCCACTGCACCGCTTGCGCCAACAATTGCTACTTTCATTTCTTCTTCTTTTTGTTTAGTTGTTATTACATAAAATATATAATTCCGATGCAAAAGTACAAATTTTCGGCTTAATCTTCGATATTTTGATATTTTTTTTGCAATTTTGCATCATAATTTATGCCTAACGTCAATAAAAATGCTCGATTTCTCACAATATCTCCCAATAACCAGTCCCACTTTGATATTTTTCGTAGTGCTCTTTATCATTCTGATTGCTCCAATCGTGATGGGAAAACTGCGTATTCCGCACATCATTGGCATGGTGCTTGCCGGTATAGTAATAGGTCCTTACGGACTGAATATCCTGGAGCGAGACTCCAGTTTCGAACTCTTTGGAAGGGTAGGTCTGCTCTATATCATGTTTCTTGCTGGAATTGAGATGGATATGGAGGGACTAAAGAAGGACTTAGGCAAGGTGACCGTCTTTGGATTGCTCACCTGTTTCGTACCCTTCATCCTCACATACCTCTCCTGCGTCTGGTATTTGGGCTATCCATCGCTTGCTTCACTCCTCTTGGGATGTATCATGGCGAGTAACACTCTCGTGGCTTATCCTATCGTGGTGCGCTATGGATTGCAACGCAGCACGGTGACGACGCTCTCCGTCGGAGCATCAATGCTGTCTCTCCTCATTGCCCTTGTGGTGACAGCGGCATTGGTGGGAAGTATGTCCGGCGATACGGGGACGCTCTTCTGGGTGATGTTTTTCGTCAAGTTCGTGGTGTGGTGTATAGCAATGACATGGCTTATACGTCACATGACGCGCTGGTTTCTCAGACGATATTCCGACTCTGTGATGCAGTATATCTTCGTGCTTGCAGTGATGTTTATCAGTGCGGCGACCTGCGAACTGATAGGATTGGAGGGCATACTCGGAGCTTTCGTCTCCGGATTGGTGCTCAATCGCTTTATCCCTAACATCTCGCCACTGATGAATCGCATTGAGTTTATCGGCAATGCCATCTTTATTCCCTATTTTCTTATAGGTGTTGGTATGCTGATCAATGCGGGATTGCTGCTCGAAGGGGGAAATACCATATTGGTAGTGGCGTGCATCGGTATCTTTGGCACGCTGGGAAAAGCTATTGCAGCCTTCCTTACCAGTTTCTTTTTCCATCGTAGCGTGCACGAAGGCAATCTGATGTTTGGCATGACATCGGCTCATGCTGCTGGTGCGATAGCCTTGGTGATGGTAGGCGTCAATCTGGAAATAGCGCCAGGACAGCATCTTCTCGGTGATGAAGCGCTCAATGCTGTCGTGATAATGATACTCTTCACCTGCATTATCTCCACTGTAGTGACGGATTATGCCTCCAGAACCATAGTATTAAAGGAAAAATCACAGCGCAAGATGCCAGAGGATGATGGTAAAGCTGATGATGAAAAGATACTGATACCAGTGAAATATCCTGAGACTTGCGACACATTGCTTAACATGGCTATGCTGATGCGCAATGAGAAACTCAGTAGAGGACTGATAGCTCTCAATGTGGTATATGATGACCTTGACGCTACATACAATCAGCAGGAGGGACAACGATTGCTGGAACAGATAGAGAAGAAAGCCGCTGCTGCTGATGTTCAAGTGCAGACACAGGTGCGTCTCGCCACGAATATAGCCAATGGCATAAAGCATGCCTTCAAGGAATATGATGCTTCGGAGATTATATTGGGACAGCATATCCATGATAATTCCACGCGACGTTTCTGGGGACAGTTTGCTCAAAGCCTCTTCAATGGTCTCAATCGCCAGATTATCATAGCGCGATGCACCATACCGCTCAACACCATCAGAGTGTTTCATGTCGCAGTACCCTCAAGAGCAGAGTATGAGCCTGGATTCTATCGCTGGCTCGAAAGAGTATCGCGCATGGTTACAAGGCTCGGATGCCGTATCGTTTTCCATGGCAGAGACGAGTCGCTATCGCTTATTCGCACCTTCTTAGGTAATAGATTTCCAAGCATTCGTGCCGATTATGCCATCATGCAGCATTGGAATGACTTCAAGAGTCTGGCAGCACAGGTGGAAGAACATCAGATGCTCGTCGTCGTGACGGCTCGTCCAGGCACCGTATCATATAAGTCTGCGATGGAGCGTCTCCCTGACGAACTCACCACCTATTATAAATATAAGAACGTGATGATTATATTCCCTGACCAGTATGGCAACCATCTCGACCTGATGTCGTTTGCCAATACCCAGCATTATGAGCAGGAAAGCATCTGGGAAAGCATTCAGAATATGCTCTCAAGGCATTAACCAGCCACTCAATGTCGGGCATATTGATTAGTAATCACATAGCAAGTCGCCCATGTGTCCACCGCGTTATCGCCCGATATAAGCAAGAATAAGAAACAAGAATCCCAACGGCGTCAGCCATTCTTCATTCTACATTCTTCATTCTTCATTAAAAAAAAGAGTCACTGTGTCGGGCGCGTAACCGCCCGATTCACCTCCAAGAGCGCCCAAAAATAAGAAAAAAATGATAGAAATAAAGAATATAAGAAAATCCTTCGGCAACTTAGAAGTGCTAAAAGGCATAGATCTCCACATCAATAAGGGAGAGATAGTAAGTATAGTAGGTCCAAGCGGAGCAGGAAAGACCACTCTCCTGCAGATAATGGGCACCCTCGACAAGGCTGATAGCGGTACCGTCATAGTGGATGGAGTAGATGTCAGCACTCTGTCAAAGTCGAAAATATCTGATTTCCGTAATCAGCATATAGGTTTCGTGTTTCAGTTTCACCAACTGTTGCCTGAGTTTACTGCCCTCGAAAACGTGATGATTCCTGCCTTCATCCGCGGAGCGAAGCGGAAGGAAGCAAAGGAAAGGGCAGAGGAACTCCTCGCCTTCATGGGACTATCCGACCGTGCTGAGCATAAGCCAGCCGAACTATCAGGTGGCGAGAAGCAACGTGTCGCTGTGGCAAGAGCATTGGTAAACAATCCTGCCGTCATCTTTGCAGACGAGCCATCCGGCTCTCTCGATACGCATAATAAGGAGGAACTGCACCGACTATTCTTCGACTTGCGCGACAAATACGGTCAGACCTTCGTCATAGTGACTCATGATGAGGGACTTTCGCAGATTACTGACCGTTGCATCCACCTGAAGGACGGACAGATAGAGAAGGAACAAGAGGCTGTAACAGTAGAGAATATTGTGAATACAGAATCCAGTGACCCTGCAATCTAAAGGAAATCCATGTAAAAAACAATTCAATTCTCGTAAATAGAAACATAATATGAAGAAAATCCTTTTAGGACAGAAAAATCGTCTCAAGGCAGCATGGAAAGTGGACTTCGGAGTATATCTCGAAGGCGACGAAGAAGGAAAGATACTTCTTCCATCACGATATGTACCTGATGACCTTGAGATAGGCGACGAGGTAGATGTGTTCATCTATCTCGATAATGAAGAGCGACGCATAGCCACCACCGTCGAACCAAAGGCAATGGTGGGCGATTTCGCCTTCCTCGAAGTGGCATGGGTGAATGAATACGGCGCTTTCCTCGACTGGGGATTGATGAAAGACCTCTTCTGCCCATTCCGTGAGCAGAAGCAGCGCATGGTGAAAGGACGCTCATATATCGTCCATGTGCACCTTGACGAAGAGAGTTTCCGCATCGTGGCGTCAGCGAAAGTGGAGCATTATCTGTCTTCACTTCGTGTCATAGAAGAGGGCACAGCCTACGAAGTGGATGAGAGTGGAGCGCCACTCCTTGTCGATGACCAGCCGATTACGCTGAAAGTGGGCGACAAAGTCGATGCCCTCATCTGGCAGAAGACTGACTTAGGCTTCAAAGCCATCATCAATAATCGCTATGCTGCCTTGCTCTATGACTCTCAAGTGTTTAGAGATTTACACACAGGCGACCGTGTAGAGGCATATATCTCCAAGATACGTCCCGATGGAAAGATAGATATAGCCCTGCAGCAGGCAGGTCGTCAGCACACGGAAGACTTTGCAGAGTATCTCCTTCGTTATCTCCAATATCGTGGCGGTCGTTGTCATCTTGGTGACAAGAGTAGTGCAGAGGAAATCCGTGAGCAGTTCCATGTCAGCAAAAAGACATATAAGCGTGCTATCGGCGATCTCTACAAACGCCGTCTCATCATTATCACTGATGATGGAATAGAGTTGGTGGATTAGTTATTGATGTTCTATTTCTACTTAACTTTCGCAAGCAATAAATAGCCCCTCAGTCCCCACTGCCGTGGGGAAGTGTAAAATATCAATGTTTTATATTGTTGTTTTGTTGTTTAGTTGTTTAGTGATTTTGTTGAATGTATAAACAATGCAATCAACTAAACAACCAGACAACACTAACGTATTTTTATCTATTGATATTTTATTTCTATTTATTGATGTTTTATCCTAGTTGTCTTGTTTATACATTCACTAATTATAGCAACAAGATTTGTCTGGAAGCCAATACCGAGCGAAGCGAGAGTAACCCGGGACGAAGTCTCGGGACTACAACTAAGAAGAAAAGAGCTGTCTGGAAGACAGTACCAACACAAACAGAATTTACGTGCTCATCGCTACGCGACGACCACAAATGTTCAAAATCTATCACGGATAAAGCGGATGCGACGGATTTTATCTTTTTCACGGATTTCATTTAATCTTGTGTAGCCACTTGATATGGGATCTACTACGGATTGTATTTGCGCCTATACGGCGCTGGATAGCCTCCAGCAAGAGATAATCCGTGACAATCATAGCGCCCGGCAGGCGCAGACAAATCATAAATGAATAAAAAAATCCGTGAAAGAACAAATCCGTCGCATCCGCTTTATCCGTGATAGATTTTGAACGTGGCGAGTGAGCCGAAGGCGAAAGAGCTTATAAGGTACTGTCTTCCAGACAGCAGTCCTCCTCATCTTGATAAATCCCGAGACTTCGTCCCGGGTTACTCTCGCTTCGCTCGGTATTGGCTTCCAGCCAAATCTTGCTGGCTTTTTATGATAAAATATCAATAGAGAAAAATAATAAAAAAATAGAAAAAATATATTTGTTTATTTTTATTTATTGATATTTTATTACTGATTAGTAGCATGTTAGCCACTTGCGAAAGTTGAGTTATTTATTGATGTTTTATTCATTCAGTATAGTTGTTTTTCCACAACCAAACGCTCCACAAGTCCTTTAATATACAACCTTTTTAACGGTTGTTAATACTTTTTCCTGCACTTTTCCAGAAAAATATTTTTTGTAGTTTGAAGTTCCACCCTTCCACCTCGGTGTAGTTATCATTTTGATAATCAGACGATTGCGTGCGGTGGAATTATGGGTGGAATATGGGTGGAATTACATGAAATTCCACCCATAATTCCACCATAATTCCACCCTGCCTAACATGTTGATTCTTAGACATATAACATCCATGAGGTGGAAGGGTGGAACTTCAAACGACATAAAATATTTTTAGAGAATAATAGCCGAAAAGTTATGAATAAATGTTAAAATAGGTGCTTAGGGGAGAAGACTGGTTACATTTTCTTCTTTAGTGAAGAGTGAAAAATCGCACTGACGCAATTGGGAAACCGCAAGCCGAAGAACGTATATAGCCTCCCCCTTACAGGGGGATAAGAGGGGGTCTTTGTAAAAGCTATGTTATTAGGATGTAAAAGCTATGTTATTAGGATGTAAAAGCTATGCTATTAGGATGTAAAAGCTATGTTATTAGGATTTGCCACAATGCAGCAGCTGTAGTGGTAGGGCAGATATCCCCATAAGTAGGTATTTCATTGAAACCGTCATTTTTAGGTATTGCAGATTATGGGAAAAGAACTTACCTTTGCACCCAGAAATCACAACGTAACTTTTTAAAAAAACAAGAACAAATGAAATCAACAATCGTAATTTATGGCTCTTCCACTGGCACATGCCAGTCGATTGCCGACACCATCGCTTCTAAGTTGGGCGTGAAAGTTGTAGATGTAACTAACATCGATGCCAATACTATCGCAAGTCATGACAACCTCCTGCTCGGCACTTCCACATGGGGCGCTGGTGAGATACAGGATGATTGGTATGATGGCATGAAGACATTGAAGAGTGCCGGCTTGGCAGGCAAGACAGTAGCCCTCTTCGGTTGTGGTGATTGTGAGTCTTATCCTGATACATTCTGTGGTGGCATGAAGGAACTATATGATGCTGCTGTTGAGGCTGGCGCTACAGTATTGCCTGGCGTTTCAACAGAAGGATATACGTATGATGACAGCGAAGCCCTGGATGGAGACAAGTTCCTGGGACTGGTACTCGATGAGGTGAACGAGGATGATAAGACGGAAGCACGCATCAATGCTTGGATTGCGGCTATCCAGCCATCGCTATAATGTTTATGGAATAAAGTAGGTAATCAAATTATCATTGATTACCTGCTTAACAAAAAAACTTGAAAAATCTGGATAGTATGCAGAAAACCGCAACACCAATAGATCTGAAGGTCCTGATGAATCATATATATGAATATAAGAAGGGCGTGCGCCGATTGGTGCTCTATACCTTTAATAAGAAGTATCAGTCTTTTGCCATAACGAGATTGGAGCATCAGAACATTGACTATATTATTCAACCTGTGGGCAATGAACGCTTGAATCTTTTCTTCGGGAAAAAGGAATGTCTGGATGCTATCCGTATGATTGTCACCAAACCATTATGCCAGCTTTCACCAGAAGAGGATTTTATACTTGGTGCTATGCTGGGGTATGATCTCTGTGCTCAATGTGAGCGCTACTGCGAGCGTAAGAAGAAGGTATGTTAAGATAATTTCTAACGTATGTAGGTAATCAATATTATTTTGTATTGCTGGTCGCTTATAATAAAAATATCAATAGATAAAAATAAAGAAAAAATATTTTTTATCTATTGATATTTTTATTATAAGAAGCCAGCAAGATTTGTCTGGAAGACAATACCGAAGCGAAGCGAGAGTAACCCGGGACGAAGTCTCGGGATTTATAAAGATGAGGAGGACGGCTGTCTGGAAGACAGTACCTTGTCTATAGAATCATGAGCTCGAGTTTACATCTACTTCATTTTGGTACTGTCTTCCAGACAGCTGTTTTCTTTTTATTCTTAATCCCGAGACTTCGTCCCAGGTTACTCTCGCGTTGCTCGGTATTGTCTTCCAGACAAATCTTGTTGCTATTATTAGTGAATGTATAAACAAGACAAACAACAAAACAACAAAACAACCAAACAACCAAACAACATTCCTATTAGAACGTCATTCGGAAGGTAAATCGGATGCCTTGCTTATTGCTGGTAGGCAGTTCGAGATAGTTCATACGGCGTACATACTCCACGTGGAGAATCTTGAAGATATTATGTATGCCGGCAACGAGCTCGATGTAAGGCTTGTTTTTATCCATGAGGTAACAGCCTTCCGGGAATACCATGAGCATATCGCTTCCTGCATTCTCTTTTAGGTATGGATTATTCTTGTCGGTCAGGGTGCCCCAAAGCGCCTTTATGCCGATATACTCACGCCACTTTAGTTTTTTGAGCAGAGGAATTCTATTGAATATCTTGCCGTTGAGGTCCCAACTCAGGTCGAGCGAAACGAAGCGGTCGTTGAGAAATTCCATATTATTGATGAGGTTGAAAGTCTCGTCCTCGATGATATATGAGAGGTTTGCCGCTGGCATTATGAGCAGAGGATAAGGCACCTGATTCCATTGTATTCCGCTCTTGATGTAGCAGTCTATCTTTCCCCAACTCTTCATCCAGAAGCGTTTGTAGATGTCGAGCGTGGTGTAATTGAAGCGATAGTCGCCTCCGAGGACGTCTTTCAGTCCGAAAACATGATTGATACTGAAGACTGGAGCGTCGAGATTGATGGTAAGGCGGCGCTGCTTGGTATTGATGAATGTCTCACCTGGAGCGATGCGCACACCGAGACTAAGCTCCGTGGTGCGGTATTTGCCACGTCCATCCCATATGTGAGGATAGTCATGAGGGTTGTAAGGGTTGACAGCCTGCTGGGCGAGGGTAGTGTAGTGCATAGCTCCGCAAGCCTCATTCTCCTCTGTCTTGAAGCTGATGGTGGTCTTGAAGCCCCATTCTTCCTCGCGTTCAAACTTCAGTTCCTGTCGGTTTTGGAACATCATCTTGTCCACGGTAGCCCATTTCCAGGCAGTGAAAACATTGTCCTTATCCGTATGAATGAACTTATCGCTTGGCGAAGTGACGTCGTAAGATGATGTGAAAGCGATGGTGCGGCGTGGGAACTCTCGTGGCAGGTATTCCTTCTTGTTGAAAGAATAGATGATTGAACCGCTGTAATAATTCTTCTCACTGCCCCAAGCGCGTGCTGCATATCCGGAGAAGAACCAGTGCTTGTTGAGGTTTGCCGTGGACTGTGCAGAGATACGTGTGCGGAAACCGTCGATAAAGTTGGATGTCAGCATCGTGTTGATAGGGCCAATATCCACCTTTGAGTCTTTCGCGCTTGTCTCTACGAAGTTCTCGATGAAAGCTTTCGCACCGAATATGATGTATTTGAATCCTTTGAGATTCTCGATATGAGAGAGGAAAGTGCCCATTCCTTTCTCGCCTTTGGTCAGTTCCACCTGGCGATATTTATTCCAGAAGTCATCGCCACGCATCTGTGCGTCAGCCTCTTTCACCTCTTTTGCCTTGCCTTTGAAGAGTTGTTTCGGCAGGTCGTCGAAGGCATAGTCGGTCAATCGCGTGGTTCTTATCACGGCGGCACGCGAGAGCCATTTGTTGAATCTGAGTTCGGCAACCATATCATCTACGCTGAGAGACCATGAAGAGTCAGGCAACTGCGTAAATTCCTGCAGCACCTTGAGGTTCTCCACGAAGTTGACGTCGCTCTTCTTAGGAATAGTCAGTTCGCAACGCTTCACCTGATAGCTGGAGTCAGCCATGATATAGATGTCGCCACGGAAGCCAAAGTCTTGCTGATTGTTAGGCAAGAAATTGAGGTGTATGCACTTGTCCTTATCCACATAGGTGGTATCTTCGATATAAAATCTATAGAAAGCGATGGCATCCTTACCTATTGGCGAAGTGAAAGGATACTGGAGCATTCTGATTTGGTCGTCATAGATATTCACATCGGTGAAGACGTCCTTCAGCACGGTCGTCATGATGTCGCCAGTCTGGAAGAGATCATTGATACCGGTGGAGTTTTGACCCTTGATAATGGTCTTTTCAGAGTGCGGATGCTTACGATAAATCTTCTGTGAGACGGTCTCATCGACGGAGATAGGGAGGATTACCTTGCCTGTATAGTCACATCTCTCCAGCTGGTCCTTGAGCCAAGGATGCTTCTGGAAGCGCTTTGAGCGCAGGGTGTCGGTGTTGACGTCATTGAGTGCCAGCATTATCTTCTGGTACTTGTTGTATTGATAGAAGTCGCGGTTGCTGAGGTCGGTCTGTTTTTTATGCTCTATCACCTTTTTCATCAGTTCCACGGCAGGATTATTCTTACGGCTGTATTTATGCTTTTTGGTCTTGATGACCACCTCGTCGAGCCTTTTATTGTCAGGCTTGAGGCGGATATTGACATGGTCGGATGTGCTTTCAGTGATCTTCACAGACTGTGACACGTAGCCTACGGCACTGAAAGTGAGTACCCAACCGTTGCGTCGGGCAATCTTATAGTGGCCGTTGATGTCGGAGATAGCAGAGATGCCATGTCCTTTATAGATTACGGAGACGAGCGGAATGCTATCCTTTGTCTCAGCATCAAGGATATGACCTCTTATCTGTGCGTTTGCAGGAAGCACCAGGAAGAGTAATGTTATCAGTATGAAATACAATTTCTTTACCATAATAATTTAATATGGAAAGCCCCCCTCACTCCCCATTGGGGGAGCTTTTGCTTGGGTTACACATTATGTAAGTGAAACATTAGGTCATTAGTTTGTGTAACTTGTAAAAGCTTTCTCAATGGGAATTTGAGGGGGGCTTGGCTTGTTTGAAATATTATTTTAAGGTGGTTGTAGTCTAATCCCACCGTTTATCTGTAGATGATACAAGGTATATCATTTTGCCCACCTACTTAAAAGTCGATTTTTAATCGATTTCCTCGTCAGCCTCGTAGCCACCCATCTCGCGGATAGCGTTCTTGAGCATGGTGTACTGCTGGTAGAGGTTGTTGACAGCCTCTTCACCCTTGGTGTAGTCGTGCATAGGAGACTTGAGGAAGAAGCTGAGGAAGCGCTGGATACCGTGGCGTCCTGCGCGAGCAGCGAGGTCAGAGAGGAGACAGAGGTCGAGACAGAGAGGAGCAGCGAGGATAGAGTCGCGGCAGAGGAAGTTGATCTTGATCTGCATAGGATAGCCCATCCATCCGAAGATGTCGATGTTGTCCCATCCCTCCTTGTTGTCGTTGCGAGGAGGATAATAGTTGATACGTACCTTGTGGTAGTAGTCTGTATAGAGGTCAGGCTGATTTTCTGGCTTGAGGATGGTCTCAAGAGTAGAGAGCTTTGAAACCTCCTTGGTGCGGAAGTTAGCTGGCTCGTCGAGCACGAGTCCGTCGCGGTTGCCGAGGATGTTTGTAGAGAACCATCCGCTGAGACCGAGGCAGCGAGTGCCGATGATAGGAGCAAAACCAGACTTGACGAGAGTCTGACCAGTCTTGAAGTCCTTACCGCAGATAGGCATGCCAGTCTTCTCAGAGAGCTCCCACATAGCAGGGATGTCAACAGTGGTGTTAGGAGCACCCATGATGAAAGGAGCACCTTCAGAGAGCGCTGCATAAGCATAGCACATAGATGGAGCGATGTGCTCGCGGTCGTCTTCCTTCATTGCCTTTTCGAGTGCAGCGAGGGTGCCATGTATCTGCTCATCTACAGGAACATAAATCTCAGTAGAAGCAGCCCAGAGAACTACGATACGTGCGCAGTCGTTCTTAGCCTTGAAGTCGCGGATATCCTGACGGAGAGCCTCCATCATTTCCCAACGGTTCTTGCAGTCCTTTACGTTGTCACCATCGAGGCGCTTAGCGTAGTTCTTATCGAAAGCTGCCTTCATAGGCACGATCTTTTCGAGTTCGTCCTTTACTGGAAGGATGTCCTTTTCCTTGAGAACTTCAGCGTACATAGCGCTCTGGAAGGAGTTCTGTGGATATACATCCCAGCATCCGAATACGATATCGTTAAGGTCAGCGATTGGCACAATCTCTTTGTAGTGGAGATACTTGGCGTTTTCGCCTTTGCCTACGCGAATCTTGTCATACTGAGTCATGCTGCCTACAGGCTTTGCGAGACCTTTGCGTGCCATGAGCACACCAGTCATGAATGTAGTAGCAACGGCACCGTTACCTACTACCATAATGCCGAGCTTACCTTCTGCTGGCTTTACATTAGTTTTGTTCATTAGATGAGTTTTTTATTAAGATGTAGTATTCTCTTATTGTTGTCTTCTAATTGTTATTTTATGTCCATGTATAAGGGGGGCATATTCATAGTACCCTTTAGTATAGGGGAAATATAACGCATTATTTCTGCAAAGTTAACATTTATTTCTTTAAATAAAGAAACTTTTTTGCTAATATTAAGCTTTCTAACAAAAATAAACGGAAATGTTGTCCAAAAGGGGAAAAAGTGTTCAAAAAAACGTCTCTCTTCCTCTATATGTAAGGAAGGAGAGACGTTTTCGTATTACGTTGGAAATCATCAGACTTCCATTATTTTAGTCTATTTCACGATTCTCTTGCCGTTCTTGCTAATCTGGAGTCCTTTAGTGTTGGCATTGATGCGCTGTCCGAGGGCATTGTAGATAGGAGAAACGCTGTCGTCAGCCTTTTCCACTTCATGGATTCCAGTAGGGATTACAGCCTTTGTAGCCTCACTGAGACCGCCCATCTCATTAGCGGCGCGTACTGTCCATGTGGCGTTAGCGTCGTTGATGGAGAAGGTTGGCTCGGTGGTGTTGCCGGCATATTCGCCATTCTTGAAGACAACCCAGCAGAATACGTAGTCGCTGTTGTCCCAAGATATGGTAGAACCCTCGATGATAACATGGGTAGGAGCAGAAGCTTGCTCAGTGAGAGCAGTAGGATCCCAGTCGTCATCCTGTCCCATCACGTTGGCGAGGCTCATGCTCTGCACGTCGTCGAGAGTGAGGATAGGGTCGTTGCTGTGCTTCTCGTTGTTGTTGTCGGTCCATTCTGTGCGACGTCCTGAGAGGTCGATGCTTGTTCCGCTGCTGAGGTAAGAGTTGTATTCAGCGAATCGCTTAGGCCAACCGCCGCTCATATCTGCCCAACCATTGCCGAGAGGAGCAACGTCCATCTTGGTATTGATGAAGCACGCGATAGGAGTACCAGAGCCCCATGGGCGACCGAGATAGTAGGACACGTCCTTTGACTCCTTCTTGATGTAGCAGTTATAGAATACATATCCGTATTTCTTAGCCTGTGAAGGAACGGCGAGATAGCCACCTGTACCACACTGCTGGAGAGTTACACCATTATAATATACGTCACCCTTTCCGCAGAGATAGTCGGTGCGACCACGGATTACGCCACCTTCAAAGTAGAACTTACCCTTCTGATTGTTAGAAGTATAAGTGTCCTGATAGCCCCAGAGGCAAGCATCCTTGAAGATAGTCTTGTTACCCTTGTCCTGATAAGCGATGTCACGACCGCGAGCATCGCCCATAGAAGTCTTGATGGTCACGCCCTGGAAATAGTTGAGAGTACCGCTATTCTGGAGTACATCACCTTTTCCGATACCTTCAGCGACGCAAGCAGTACCGTATTTTCCTTCGTAAGTCTCGAGGTCGCCAGCCTTATTCGTGATGATTACCTTGCTGTAGTCCTCACCGATGAATGATACATTGCTGCTCTTGAAGTAAGTTATTGGGTTCTTGTATGTCTTGGTTGCGTTGGTGCCATCAGCAAGTTGGACAGTGGTAGTCTTTTCCTCACCTGAACCAGCGAGAACGTATTTACCATTCTTGATGAAGATACGATAGCGAGAGTTCTGGTCAGCACGCTTGGAAGCAGCCACGATAGCGGCGTCAAGTTCCTCGGATGTGGAGACGATAGCATCGTAAGTGCCCTTTGTTACGGCAGGTTTCACCTTGGTCTCGAATGCTATTGTGATGTCTTCCTTGATGACGTTGTTGCCTGTGAGGTCAACCACAGAACCAGCTGCAAGTGTGAATGTGTAGTTGGTAGAGTAGGTGAGACCCTTGTATTCGCAGGTTACGGTCTTGCCGTTTGCCACAGGAGTGAGGTCAGTAGTGCCGATATGAGCCTTTGCTGCCGAGGTGAGCATCACCTTCTTGTCGAATGTAAGCACTACTTTGCCGTTGGCAGAAACGCTGGAACCATTGTTTTCCGGAACGGAATTGACAAGCACAGGAGCCTTGCCATCGTCGATAATCTTGGTCTTGCCCACGATGAATGTAGCGCCAAGAGCGATACCGTCGTTGGCAGAAGAAGTGCCATCAATGCTTGAAGTCTTGTCGCTTATCCAGCGGATATAGACTTTTTCCTTGTTGTTGACCTCAGCAGGGAGGGTGATAGTGGCGTCTTTCCATTGCTTGGCGCCTTCCAAAGTCATAGAGCCAGCAGTGTTCCAGTTCTTTCCATCGAGAGAATACTCTATCAGTTGCTTGGTGTAAGCATTGTAATTATACACCATAGAGGTGATAATCTTCAAGTCAGTGAAAGCGGCGGCATTGATGGAAGTCTGCCAATAGTAGATACCTACATCGCCATTCTTGCTACCAGCATGCCAGCATACGGCAGCAGGACGACCCTCATAGCCGCCAGAGCCTTCCATGCTCTTGTCGAGCCAGCCCTTCTCATTGCCTTCTGCATCGCGCATGATGAGGCTTGCAGCGTCATTGTCAGCGGCGGCAAAGTCGGCTGCTCTGCCAGCGTTGCCCGGCTTGACGAAGTCCCAGCCTACGATGAAGTCAACGGCAGAATAGGATGCAGTGAAGCTTTTGTCCTCATTCATTACTATAGGCATCTCCGAAGCAGTCTCGCCATTGCTCCAGTTAGTGAATTTCAGCACTGCATTGGAAGAAGCAGACAGTGTCACCTTAGTGCCTTTCTCATACATGAATTTACCGTCGATGACAGTAGGAGCAGGATTGAGCGAAACCATATAGTCATTGGCACCGCCTTCCACCTTGATGTCGAGAGCATAGGTGCTGACCTTCTTGAAGTTGGCAGTCAGAGTGTTATTGCCGATGACGGTGTATTTGATTTTGTTTTCCTTGGAAATCTCATTGCCGTCTTTATCAGTCCAATTCTTGAAATTATAACCGAATTTTGCTTCAGCATTGAGGGTTACTTCATCATTTTCCACATACTCATCAGACTTAGGATAGATAGATGCCTCACCGCCTTTGGCAGGAGAAGCGACAACATTGAGAGTGTATTTGTTTACGTTTGCGATAGTTCCGCTTACAGTACCGTCGATAGCCACCTCGCCGAAGAGACCTTCCTTGGCGCTTCCCACACCGATGGCAGCAGTAAGATAGAAACCATCTGCTCCGGCAAGTGCAGTCTGCTGGTCAGCAGTAAGGGTGATTTCATACTTATATACCGCTGTCTTGTCGTAATCCTTGCCGGAAGATGACTTGCCCTGGCGCCATGCTGTGAATGTGCCGAGAGCGATATCTTTGCCGTTGGCCTTCTTTGCTGTTACCACAACGCCTTTCTCTGCGTCGGTTCCGCAACGGTTGATGTAACCTGACACCTTAGTAGGGGTGAGGGTAAGACCAGGTGCTGGCTTTACAAACCATGTGAGAGACTTGGTAGAACCGGCTGGCTTAAACTTGATACCTGTCTTTCCTGTATCAGTGCCATCTGTCATAGTGACGTTTGCAACGCCTGTTATTGTGGCGTCGCCATAGTCGAATGCCACTGTGCTGAAAGCGTCAGCAGGTGCTGAGGTGTAAGTTCCAGGTTTGTTCTTGTCGTTCATTGCGTAAACGACAGAGAATGGTTCGTTGGTATAAGTCTTTCCTGCATCTTCCTTAACCACAGGGAGTACGGTCTGGATATAGCGATAATAACTGCCGTCTCCGATAACGATGTCTATGGTCTCGCTCTTGCTTCCTATCTCCATTGAGATGGTGTTGCCGGCTGCGGTGTAGTCGGTCAGTCCGTCGATAGTAGTAGTGGTCGGTGCTGAGTAAGCCTCAATGCTTACCACTGCGCCTTTGCATGAAGGGATAGTAAACTTTGTTCCATTATTCATCTGTGCCCAATCGGTCCAGTTGCCATTGGCAATCTTGCCGTTTGTAGCATCATAATTCATCTTTACATCGATGCTTTTACCATCAATGATAGCCTGTGTGACGTAAGGACCAGTCTTGCCAGCGCCCTGCTCTGAAAGCAATGGAGCGCCGTTCTTACGCTGGAAATCCCAAAGGAGGGTGACTGGTTCGGTGCGATCTGCCAGTGTCTTCTCGTTCTTCTCAAAGCAAGGTGTGAGAGTGACGTCAGCCGTAGGGGTGAAACCTGTGCCAGGAGCATACTTGCTTGTGCCGTCAGTCCATGCTGTAAGGGTAAATCCTTCCTTGTAGAGAGTCTTGTTAGCAGGGATCGTAATAGGCGCATCGCCTTCGGTAAATGCCACTGTTTCAGGTGCCTTACCCACTGCTTCGCTGTCATTGGTGGTGAAAGTGACATTGAATTTCTGGATTACTGCAGTGCTTTTCTCCACTGCAACATAAGGACAGTAACCCATACCAGAGATGGTAAGAGTCGTTGCACCGCCGGTGTAGTAGAGCTCTGTGACGTTGTCGTGGGAGTTTTTCCAGCAGTTTTTGCCAGGAGTCTTGCTTGCCACTACCTGTCCGCTGGCGTCAGTTACCTTGATGTCGCTGCCGCTGAAAGTGCATTGATCGATAGTAATCTTTACGTTTCCATCTACAGGCACCACTACAGAAAGCCCTGTAGCGCCATGATCACTGTGGAATTTTCCACTTACTGTTGCCACGCTCGACGCATCTGTGGTTTCCACACGGCTTACTGTGCCGTCGGCAGCCACTGCCACGCCAAATGAGAACTGCGTGCCTTGTGTCTGTTCTGCAGCAGTAAGAAGTGTGCCAGCCTGATTGTTGACCTGCACTGAGAAATTCTTGAAATCAGCCCAAGACGTTTGTGAGCACAATATCATCAGGCATGTGACAAGAAATAATCTAGTAAATCTTCTCATTTTGTAATGCTAAGTTAGTTAGTGTATTATAAAATTAAATAGAATAATATAGTGGTAGTTTTTGAAAAATGCGTTGCAAAGATAATAAAAAAAAATAAATAAAAGAAAAAATAGTAGATTTTTTTATATTTCCACCTTATTATATTATAAAGAGGCTTGCATTATGTCATAAAGAGGTCTATGTAAAGACAATTTGAAAAGAAAAATTTGCCCATGTCATGAAAATGTGATAATTTTGCCGTCGCAATGAGTAAAAAGGCACAAAACATATTCCTTATATTCGGACTCACAGTCCTTGCCATCATGGTGGCACAACTTGATTTCGCCGAAGTGTGGCAGGGCATTCGTAACGCAGGTTACTGGTTTATAGCAGTGATTGCGCTGTGGGCTTTCCTCTATATTTTCAATGCTGCGGCATGGTACATCATCATCAATTCCGACGGTAAGAAAGGCATCTCATTTGCCCATATCTATAAGCTCACCGTGTCGGGTTTTGCGCTCAATTACGCCACTCCTGGCGGAATGATGGGCGGAGAGCCTTATCGTATCATGTCCATTTCTCCGTATGTAGGTGCGGAGAAAGCCTCGTCGTCGGTCATCCTTTACGCCATGACCCACATGTTTTCGCATTTCTGGTTTTGGACTCTCAGCATCGTCCTCTTTATCCTCACGCAGACCGTGACTGCGGAATTGGGCATACTGCTCTTTGCCAGTGGCGTGTTTTGTGTGCTCGGACTGTGGTTTTTCATGACGGGTTATCGTAAGGGACTCGCCAATCGCATCCTCGGACTTGCACGCCATATCCCTGTGCTGAAACGCTGGGCGAAGCCTTTTGTCGATTCGCATAAGGAGCAACTCGACACTGTCGATAAGCAGATTTCTGCTCTCCACAGTCAGAATCCGAAGATTTTCGTGTCGGCAGTGCTTCTCGAACTCGTCTGCCGAGTGGCCTCTTCATTGGAGGTTTATTTTATTCTCCTTGTGCTGATGCCAGATGTCAGTTTTGTGCAATGCGTCCTCGTGCTTGCCTTTACCAGCCTTTTCGCTAACCTCCTGTTCTTCATACCATTGCAGTTGGGCGGTAGAGAGGGCGGCTTCCTCATGTCCATCACAGCCTTTGGCATTAGTTCCAGCGCAGCCATCTTTGTGGCGTTGCTCGTTCGTCTGCGCGAATTGATATGGACTGCCGTCGGACTTCTGCTCATCAAAGTGAGCGTAGGGCGCGAGCCTTCCTGTAAGAAATAAAAACAAAATCACAATAATATGTCAATCAAAGAATTCATATCACTGACTAAAAGCACCTTTAAGTCAATGGATACTGAGGAGCATATCGACATGTATTTCACGCGTCCGATAGGTCTCTTCTTTACATTGATTTGCAAGCGCTTAGGCATTCATCCTAATGCCGTCACCATCTTCTCGTTCTTTCTCGGCGCTGCAGCCGGCTGGATGTTTCTCCATACCGACCTGGAGCATAATATCTACGGCGTGATATTCCTGCTCTTCGCCAATTTCTGCGACTCTATCGACGGACAGTTGGCACGCATGACGGGCAAGACATCCCTCGTGGGACGTATGCTCGACGGCTTTGCATCCGACGTATGGTTCTTCTGTGTCTATGTGGCTATCTGCATCCGACTCTTCAATGAGAATATCCCAGGCACGGAAATACATTGGGGTGGCTTCATCTGGGCGCTCTGTATAGCTGCCGGAATCATGGCTCACGCACGCCAATGCCGCCTTTCCGACTATTATCGCAATATCCATCTCTTCTTCCTTCTCGGCAAGAAAGGGTCAGAGCTCGATTCCTATGAGTCGCAGAAAGCTGTGGCTGACAAATATCGTGCGGAAAAGAATTGGGTGGGAGTGCTCTTCTTCTCCAACTATGCTAAATACTGCGGAGCGCAGGAACGCATGACTCCTGCTTTTCAAGCACTCAAGAGAGACCTCATCGACCGTTACGGAAGTCTCGACAATGTGCCGCAGGAATTTCGTGATGACTTCCGCAAAGGTAGTCTGCCGCTGATGAAATACACCAATTTCCTCACGCACAACTGGCGCGCTATAGTTCTTTTCACTGGTTGTCTCATCAATCTCCCTTGGATTTATCCAGTCTTTGAGCTTACAGTAATGATGGTTGTATTCTATTATATGCACTATAAACATGAAAAACTCTGCAATAATCTTCGACTACGGTGGCACGCTTGATACCAAGGGTGACCACTGGGGCAAAGTAATCTGGCATGCTTACGAGCGTAATGGTATTCCTGTAGGAGAACCGGATTTCCGTGATGCCTACGTTTTCGCTGAGCGAACTCTCGGTAAGGAGAATATCATCAAGCCCACAGATACATTCTTTCATACGCTGGACGTGAAACTCGATCTCCAGTTTTCTTACCTTCGTGACCATAATATCTGGCAATGCACTGAGGAAGAGCGTCGTCAGAAGCATGACATAGTGCTCAAAGACCTGTATGATAACCTGCAATCCACGGTGAAACATTCGCGTGAAGTGCTCCTCGCACTGCGTGAGAGAGGTTGCCGTATGGTCCTTGTGAGCAATTTCTACGGTAATGTGGAGACAGTGCTTCGCGAGATGCAGCTCGATGATCTCTTTGTTCGCGTCATAGAGTCAGCCGCTGTTGGCATCCGAAAGCCAGACCCACGTATCTTCCTTCTTGGCGTAGAAGCCCTTGGGGTGCCTGCTGGTGAGGTCACTATAGTAGGCGACAACTATGAGAAAGACATCTTCCCAGGTCATGAAGCCGGCTGTCATACTGTTTGGCTGCGTGGTGAAAGTTGGAAAGATGAAGATGTTGACGGTAAGGCGGCAGATGTCCAGATACTCGACATCGAGGAAATCCTCTCGCCGTCCTTCCCTTTCTAAGGAAGTAACGCATAGACATTCCGCAGTCATTCCCAAGCAGCAACTTAGAATTAGAACTCAATAAATAGAAATATTTCAGTCGTTTGGCTGTTTAGACGTATGTCCTATAGATACATTCGCCTAAACAGCCAAACTGCATTCTCTCCCCATCGTCCCAAGATTCCGTCCCAATCCTCCCGAGATTCCGCCCCTGTCTCCTCAAGCATCCGCCCCTGTGCCAACGGCTTTTACCGTTGGTTCCCTCAGCAATCCCACCTCCTCGTCTCAAGCGTCCGCCACTGTGCCAACGGCTTTTACCGTTGGTTCCCCAAAAGCCCCCCAACGCCCTTATTTTAATAATCCCCAGTTTATCAGCAAAAAAATGCCCTTTTAAGGCGAAAAAGTATGCTTTTAATAGGTTTTTTAATCTGACAAAAAGCTATCATAAACACCATTTTCCTTTGCAAAATGTAACCAATAAAAATCCGACTTCATAGCTCTTTTCTGGAGATAATAACACAAAGAGAAACCAAAAAAATAGGAAGAAAAAGGCAATCACTTACAGAAAATAGCATAAGAACATAGTTTTTACAATGGAAAAAAGGATTTTAGGCAACTAAACCCCAGCACTTTCTCATCCTAATAACTATGCTTTCACGTTGTAATAACTATGCTTTTACCCTCCAAAAGCATAGCTATTACCCTCTAAAAGCATAGCTTTTGCACCGTATAATCAAAGAAATTTCGCAATAATTTTATAACTATCTGATTATCAAAATGATGCGAAATCATCACGAGAATCGCAAATTTAAGCCCGCAATAGGGTGCGATGGATAATTCTTCAGCCATTTATGACAATAAAAAATCAGAATGCCAGCAAACTGACACAAATGTTATCAAAATGAGAGAAAAAAGGTTGTTTGCACTGGAAAGGCAGTGGGCAGGTGGGGAAACGGATGAAATGGCATCGCATTGCTGATGCGCAATACTTTGACGTTTTGTCTTGATTTTATCAAAAAACGCTACTTTTTGGTTGATGTATGTCAAAAATACACTTATATGCATTATTTTCTTTACAAAATATTTGGTGTGTTCGCAAACAATTTGTACTTTTGCATCGTCAATAGATATAAAGGCTTTCAGACAAGGTAATAAAGATTTATTCAAAGGGTAAACATTGCATGACGAAACAAGTGTCAAGGTGCACTTGCAGACTCAAGAGATTCGGAACGTAAAGACCACGTGATGGAAGTTCCAATCGCAATAGATTAGTAATAGTATTAGGTAAAAAGATAAATTTTATGTAGTCATAACTACTCGTAGGTTAACAGCTTTGACAAGGTAAATAGATTGCAAAGGATGCACATACAAGCAAGTGGCGATTAGCATAAATAGGTTTTAGAGAATAGAATTTTGTTAGGTTAATTTTGAGAAACGAAGGAGCCAGTAATGGTTACTCCGTTTTTTTTGTGTCTTTTTCCTTGGGATGAGAGCCCTGTTTTTCCTGCCGTTTGCTGGTAACCAACGGTAAAAGCCGTTGGCGCAGTGGCTGTGTTTGTGGGCTTTTTCTGCGCCATGCAAACAACAAAACAACAAAACAACCAGACAACCAGACAACATTTTTTCCCCTTTTATATAATAAACCACGCGCACGCTCGTTATTATATAGTATATACGTGCGTGTGTCGTGCGCGTGATAATAATTTCAATAAAAGAATCATGATAGAATACATCAAAGGAGAACTGACAGAGGTGACACCGACAGTCGCTGTGGTGGAAGCAGCGGGAGTGGGTTACGCTCTCAATATATCCCTTAATACATACACCGCCATACAGACCAAGAAGGATGTGAAGCTCTACGTTCATGAGGCAATCATGACCGGAGGACGCGATGATTCCTATACTCTCTATGGCTTTTACAATAAGCAGGAGCGCGAACTCTATCGTATGCTCATCACCGTTAGCGGTGTCGGAAGCAATACGGCGCGCATGATTCTCTCTGCCACTACGCCTACCGAACTGGTCAATGTCATCTCTTCAGGCAATGAGAAAATGCTGAAGTCGGTCAAAGGTATCGGACTTCGCACAGCGCAACGCATCATCGTCGATTTGAGAGACAAGATGGCGGCAAGTGGCATCATCGCCGACCTTGAGTCGAGTGCTAATGCTGGCGTTTCAACGCTTACCGCACAGCAGAGCGAAGTGCGCGATGAAGCCGTCGGAGCTCTCACCATGCTCGGCTTCTCTCCTGCGCCAAGTGTCAAGGTAGTCACCGAAATCCTTCGCTCACATCCTGACACTCCTGTCGAGATGGTCATCAAGATGGCGCTGAAGATGATAAAGTAAATAATTTGTTGTTTTGTTGTTTGGTTGTTTAGTCGTTTAGTTGTTTGTTTTGCTAATTTAAGTATTTGATATACTTGTCAAGCAACTGAATTGCCAAATTGCCACACAACAAGACAACAAAACAACAAGACAACGAAACAACTCCACCCCTATGTCCCACCCACATTTCCTAAAGAAGATAATGAGAGCCCTCTTCCCTGTGAAGGAGAGCTCAAAGAGTGTGTGCATATTGGCATTGGTAGGACTGCTTCTCCCTACGATGATATGGGGTTCTGTTGCCCTTCAGGACGACAAAACAAAGAAAAATCAAACAACAAAACAACAAGATAAAGAAAAATCAAACAACAAAACAACAAGACAACAAAACAACAAGACAACAAAACAACCAGTCAGCCAAGCCGACGAAGAAATACCAGACAGTCTCCTGCATCCGCGCTGGAAGATACAGCGCACTACGCCAATCAGTTATGATGACTTCAAGAGTGGAACGGCAGACCTCGATGCACCGGAGAATGTAGAGCAGAAAGCAGAGTATAATGACACTCTCAATTCATACATGATAGGTTCAAAGATGGGCAATACATGGCTCGCGGCACCTGTCATTATGTCCATCCCAGAGTATCTGAAATGGACGGAAAAGGTAAACCGAAACAATTTCTTCCGCTCTAAGAACACGGAAGTCTTTGTGACAAAGGGCAAGGAGAAATTTGATTTCTCAGATATGCACTTCGATTTAGGACCTGCTGAGAAAATATTCGGACCGGGCGGTGTCCGCATCAAAACACAAGGTTCGGCAGAATTAAGGTTTGGCGCAACGCTCAAGAATATAGACAATCCGTCGCTCCCTATACGTAACCGTAAGACGACAGCCATCAATTTCGATGAGAAAATCAATGTCAATGTCAATGGTAAAGTGGGCGATAAGGTCAATATGAACCTCAATTACAACACTGACGCCACCTTCGACTTCAACAAGCAGGACATGAAACTGAAGTATGAAGGCAAGGAAGATGAGATAATAAAACTCGTGGAGGCTGGTAATGTCAGCTTCCCAAGCAATTCTTCACTCATCTCCGGCTCATCTTCTCTCTTCGGATTACGCACAGATATGCAGTTTGGAAAACTCAAACTCCAGACTGTCCTCTCGCAGAAGAAGTCAAACTCCAAGAGCGTCAGCAGTAAGGGCGGAGTGCAGTTGAATCCTTTTGAGATAGATGCTGCCGACTATGAGGAAAACCTTCACTTCTTCCTCTCCAAGTATTTCCGCAATATCTATGACAATGCAATGCAGCATCTGCCAAATCTCACCACTGGCATACAAATCAATCGTGTCGAGATTTGGGTGACTAACAAGACCGGACAGACCAATGATACCCGTAACATCGTGGCGCTTGCAGACCTCGGTGAAGGTCAGCCTGCCAATCAGATGTGGGGAGGAAAAGGCGCTTCCGCTGTGCCAAGCAATGATGCCAACAGCCAATATGCGGATATGGTCTCCACATATTCTGCAGCCCGCGACATCGATCAGGTCTCCACTGTGCTCGAAATGCTCCACGATAATGAGTCGGGACGTAATGATTACGAGAAACTGGAGAAGGCACGCAAGCTCAATAGCACGGAATATACGCTCAATTCTGCCCTCGGCTACGTCTCTCTCAAATCTACTTTGCAGACCGATCAGGTGCTTGCCGTGGCATTCGAATATACTTACGGCGGAGTGACTTATCAGGTGGGAGAGTTCTCTTCAGATATTACTGACGTCAGCAAAGCCCTCTTTGTCAAGGCTTTGAAGAATACATCAAACAATCCTCAGCAAGCCAACTGGCCGCTGATGATGAAGAATGTCTATTATCTCGCTTCCAGTGTAGAGAAGGAAAAGTTCCGCCTCGACATCAAGTTCCAGAGCGACACAGCCGGAGTCTATCTCACTTACATTCCGGAACCGCAGGTAAAGGACAATACTATCATCAAGGCTATCGGAGCAGACCGCCTCGATAATAATAACAGAGTACACTCCAACGGAGCATTCGACTTCGTGGAGGGCTACACCGTAAGCAATGGTCAGGTGTTCCTTCCTAAGGTAGAGCCTTTCGGAAGAGGACTTTATGACTTCCTCGTAAGTAAAGGCGTGGACCCTGAAAAGGCATCAAAATATGCTTATACCGAACTTTATGATTCCACCAAGACGGTGGCTAAGCAGATTGCAGAGAAGGATAAATTCTTACTTCAGGGACAGTTTAAGGGCGCTTCTGCCAATGAGATTTCACTCGGAGCGATGAATGTGCCGCAAGGTTCCGTCGTGGTGACGGCTGGTGGAGTGACACTCACTGAGGGTAGTGACTACACCGTGGATTACTATTCCGGCATCGTCACCATCATCAATCAGAGCATCATCGACGCAGGAACGCCTGTCAATGTCTCACTCGAAAGCGACATGGACTGGGGACAGCAGCGCAAGACCATGCTCGGACTCAATTGGGAGTATGACTTCAGCAAGAATTTCCAGATGTCGGGTACCATCCGTCATCTGTCAGAGCAGAGCCTTACCACAAAGGTCGCTATGGGATCAGAGCCTCTAAGCAACACTATCTGGGGCTTGAACCTCAACTGGAAGAAGGAAAGCCAGTGGCTTACCAATATGTTGGACAAGATTCCGTTCCTCAATGTCTCCCAACCTTCTTATATTCAGTTTAATGCTGAGTTTGCACATCTTATAGCAGGACAGGCAAGCGGCACGCAGGACAATGCCTCTTATCTCGATGATTTCGAGAATACCAAGTCGGCTATGTCTGTAGGCACACCGTCATCATGGATTATTTCCAGCGTCCCTTCCATGTTCCCAGCAGAAGCCAAGGACAAGACCACGCTGGCAGGAGGTTATCATCGCGCTCGTCTGGCGTGGTATAATATCGACCCTCTATTCACCAGACGCAGTTCTACGCTCACTCCAAGCCACATCAAGGGCGACCTCGAACAGCTCTCCAATCACTACGTGCGTGAGGTTTATGCCCGTGAGGTCTATCCTAATCGTGACCTTTCATCCTATGGAGAGGGCGCTGTCAATACGCTGAATATCCTCAATCTCGCTTATTATCCAGCAGAAAGAGGACCTTATAACTTCTCTCCTAACCTCACTTCCAAGGGACTTCTCGAACGTCCGCAGGACTCATGGGGCGGTATGATGCGCAAGTTAGACAGCCCTGACTTTGAGGCTGCAAACATTGAGTACATCGAATTCTGGATGCTCGACCCATTCATCTACACTCGTCGTGAGGGTAAGGCATCCCAGTATGGCGGTGACCTCTACTTCAATCTCGGCGAAATGTCAGAGGATATTCTCCATGATGGAAAGAAATTCTATGAGAGTGGAATGTCTGTGGATGGAAAAGACCAATACACTTTCACCCAGTGGGGCAAGGTTCCACAGCAGAGTATGGTCACTTATGCTTTCGCAACGTCCAGTGGCTCAAGAGCTAAGCAGGACGTAGGTCTCAATGGTCTCACCGATGATGAGGAGCAGACCTTCGAGAGTTATCAGCCTTTTATCGAGACTGCAAGTGCAAAGGTGGAACCTCAGATATTTGATTCCATCTATGCTGACCCGGCAAATGATAACTATGTCTATTTCAGAGGAGACAAATGGGATCGTATGCAGGCGTCTATCCTCGATCGTTACAAGTATATCAACAATCCGCAGGGTAACTCTCCCGACAGCGAGACACGCTCAGAGCGTTACGATACATCATACAAGACAACACCGGACGTGGAGGATATCAATCAGGATTATACCCTCAACGAGACTGAGAAATATTATCAGTACAAGGTGTCTGTGCGCGATGAAGACCTCGAAGTGGGCAAAAACTTCATCGTCGATAAGCGTGTGGCTTCCGTAGGACTGCGTAATGGCAAGACGGAAGAGGCTACATGGTATCTGTTCCGCATACCTCTGAAGACACCTGACGGTCAGGGACGCCAGCGATTTGGCAATATCTCTGACTTCACCAGCATACGTTTCATGCGTATGTTTATGACTAATTTTGAGAATCCTATCGTTCTCCGCTTCGCAAGCCTTGACCTCGTAAGAGGAGAGTGGCGCGTTTATGAGCAGAATCTTAACCCTTCTGCCGCTAATACCGGTACTATAAACGTCAGCGCTGTAAATATTGAGGAGAATAATGATAAGCTTCCTGTCAACTATGTCTTGCCTCCTGGCATCTCAAGAGTAGTCGATCCGTCACAGCCACAGCTCAGAGAGCAGAACGAACAGTCTATGGACATCGTGGTCAATAATCTCTCCACTGGCGAGGCAAAGGCGGTATATAAGAACATGACGCTCGATGTGAGACAGTATAAGCGCCTTCAGATGTTCGTGCATGCCAACGCTTTAGAGCATAATACCACTAATCTCAAGGACGATCAGCTTGCGCTTTTCGTTCGTCTTGGTTCCGACTATAAGAGCAATTACTATGAGTATGAGATACCATTGAAGCTCACTCCAGCGCCGGAAGGCACGAAATACAGCACTTATTCCCTCGCTGACTGTAAGAAAGTATGGCCTGAAGAGAATATGCTCAATATTCGTCTTGCTCTGTTTACTGCCTTGAAGAAGGCTCGTAACATGGCTAAGGCTGAGGGAAGAGCGTCTTACAACGTGGAATTTACCGCTTATGACGATGACAATCCGAAGAATAAGATTACCATTCTCGGAAATCCTACGCTCGGAGAGGTAAAGACCATGATTATTGGTGTAAGAAATCTGTCCGGTAGTCAGAAGAGCGGAGAGGTTTGGGTCAATGAAATGAGACTCCTCGACCCTGAGAATACTGGCGGATGGGCTGCACAAGGCAATCTCAATGTACAGCTTTCTGACCTCGGAAGTATCAATGCCACAGGCAAATATGTCAGCGAAGGATTCGGAGGACTCGAAGAAAGCGTTGCATCACGCTCCACTGACAACTATGCCACTTACAGTTTCACCACCAATCTTGAGCTTGGTAAGTTCTTCCCTGATAAAGCCAAGGTTCAGGTGCCATTGTATTACAGCATTACTCGTGAGCGTACTTCGCCTAAATACAATCCGCTCGACACTGATATGCGACTCGATGACGCCCTCGATGCTGCTGCCGACAAGCACGAGAGAGACTCTATCGAGAGCATTGCTGTCATGAAGAACGTGACAAAGAATTTCTCATTGTCGGGTGTTAAGGTAGGTATCGCCACCAAGCGTCACCCTATGCCTTACGATCCTGCTAACTTCACATTCTCATATAGCCATTCACATACACATACAGATGGCGAGACTACCGTCTATGAGAATGAGGACAACTGGCGCGGAAGCATGGCTTATTCTTGGACACCTGTATATAAGCCGATTGAGCCTTTCAAGAAGATAAAGAGCAAATCAAAGTATTATGACATACTAAAGAAGTTCGGACTCAACTGGCTTCCGCAGAATATAGGCTTCAATACCGAAATGACCCGCAACTATTATGAGTTGCAGGAGCGTGACCTTGAGGACCTCGGAAATAGTAATTCCATTCCTGCTACGTTCTCTTCACAGTTCCTTTGGAACAGAGAATTTCAGCTTCGTTGGGATCTCACCCGCAATCTTAGATTCAGTTTCCAAAGCGCTACTCATGCCGAAATCGAAGAGCCTTATACTCAAATCAATAAGGAACTATACCCTGACCGATACGAAGCGTGGAAAGACTCTGTCTGGACAAGTATCAAGAACTTAGGTACTCCGCTCGATTATCAGCAGAGCGTGACGGCGTCTTATCAGTTGCCGCTCAATCTTATCCCTATCTTCAACTGGGTAACAGCTGATGTCAAGTATCAGTCTTCTTATAATTGGCAGCGAGGCACCGACCTCGAAGACGGCACTTCGCTCGGCAATACCATCGGAATGAACCGACTCGTAAACCTCAATGGCACATTCGATATGGAGAAACTCTATGCTCATGTGCCGTTCCTCAAGAAGGCTAACGACCGATTCAAGAAGGCTATAAGGAGAAATCAGCCTAAGCCTGCAAAGACTCAGAATAAGAATAAGGAAGATAAAGACGACAAGGCGAAGAAGGCTTTGCCTAAGAATAGCAAGGCTTTCGAAAGGGAAATATCCATCAAGGCTGATACTGCCATCATCTTGTCGCACGGCAAAAAGACCAGAAGACTCATCGTTTCAGCACGCAATGCCGACGGTAAACTCATCGACATTAAGTATAAAGTGGTGGACGATAATAAGATTAAGGTCTTTAATCGCGCAGATTCCACAGTCAAAATCAAGGTCTCTGTGCTTGCAAAAGAGCCACTCGATAATAAGAGTTGGTACCGCACAGCGCAGTCAGTGTCACGCTTCCTCATGATGGTGCGCAATGTCGGAGTGTCCTATCGCGACCAATACTCCATGTCATTGCCAGGCTTTATGCCTTCTGTAGGCGA
>SAMEA104315429__coassemble_305_pt1 | contig 57286 bp, 41 predicted proteins | sample SAMEA104315429__metabat2_high_PE_009 | metagenome-assembled genome bin SAMEA104315429 (sample SAMEA104315429) | gut metagenome | biome: Monkey gut; feature: monkey-associated habitat; material: faeces | place: China | collected 2013
TCTCTATTGATATTTTACACTTCCCCACGGCAGTGGGGACTGAGGGGCTATTTATTGCTTGCGAAAGTAGAGCACATAATATTTTCGGTTTTCCCACGTTTATTATATAATGGGGAAAAGGTATCGGGATTTCATATCGGCGATTAAACAGCCACGGGATTACGCATTTTCTCTACTTTCTTGAAGAATAGACTGTTAGCTTCGTGCGAGAAATGATCGCATATATATAAACGATAAAACTATTGACCACCCGCTTATGACAAAGATATTGATTATAGAGGACGATTTGGCTTTCGGCACCATGATACAGACATGGCTCGGAAGGAAAGGCTTCGAGGTGGAGAGAGCCACTTCGGTGGGCGCTGCATTGCAGTTGCTGGAGAAAAATGCCAAGCGCGACTTGATACTTTCTGACCTTCGCCTGCCTGACCACGACGGACTTGCCACGCTGAGATGGGTGCAGAAGCATGGACTTCACATCCCTTTCATCGTAATGACGAGCTACGCCGAGGTGCAGAATGCTGTGCTTGCCATGAAATCCGGCGCTGCCGACTACGTGGCAAAGCCATTCCAGCCCGACGTGCTGCTGGAGAAAATCCATGAGGCTATACAGTCATCGCCATCTCTTGAAACTGCCACGACACCTGCCAAGCAGGACAATACCGAGTCTGAAGCCATCAATGAAGCGCCACGATATATCGAGGGAAAGAGCGAACCGTCCCGCCAACTCTATAATTACGTCTCGCTCGTAGCGCCTACTCCAATGTCGGTACTGATACTCGGAGCCAGTGGTACGGGTAAGGAATATGTGGCACATCGCATACATGAGTTGAGTCCGAGGGCAGGAAAACCATTCTATGCCATCGACTGCGGAGCCATTCCTAAGGATGTCGCAGCGTCAGAATTCTTCGGACACGTAAGGGGAGCCTTCACCGGAGCGGAGAAAGACAAGAAAGGCGCCTTCGAAATGGCTAATGGCGGCACGCTGTTTCTCGATGAAATGGGTAATCTGAGCTATGATGTCCAGGTGCAGTTGCTTCGTGCTTTACAGGAAAGAAAGATAAGACCGGTGGGCGGTTCTAAGGAAATAGACATTGATATCAGACTGGTCTGCGCCACAAATGAGAATCTGGAGCAGCGCGTAGCTGAGGGATTATTTCGTGAGGACCTCTATCATCGCATCAATGAGTTTACCATCTATATGCCCGAACTGAAGGCGCGTGGCAATGATCTTTTCCTTTTTGCCGACCTCTTCGTCAAGCATGCCAACAAGGAATTGGGTAGGAGAGTGATGGGTTTCGACGATAAGGCTTCGGAAATGATTGCCTCCTATGGTTGGCCGGGAAACCTGCGAGAACTCAATAACGTGATAAAACGCGCTGTGCTGCTGACTAAAGGCGACTATATCGGCGAGGCTGAACTGACCCAGAGCATGGGACATCTTCAGCCAGCAGAGCCTATCAGACTGCGCGATGAGCAGACCGAACTGCAACGTATCGAGGCTGCGCTGAACGCGGCAAACGGCAATAAGAGTCGCGCGGCGCAGATGCTGGGAGTGGATAGGAAGACGCTCTACAACAAGATGAAGAAATACGACCTGCTGTAGATTCCCCAACTTTTTGTGGAATTTATCCACACTGTTTCCCCACATTCCCCATTTCCTCACTTTTTGGCACGATTATCATCTGCGTTGATTATCAGATACTTAGCGAAAAATCTTCGTTTTTGGCACGCTGATTGTGATTTAAGATAATGAAGTCGCAACACATCCGGCATCCGGAAAGCGACAAAGAATAGATCACAAAATAAAATAGTAAAAATAAAAACTTAAAAATCAGCACAATTATGAAGAAGTTATTTTTCGCAGCTATCGCAGCATCACTCGTGTTCGTTTCAGTAAACAATGTGTTTGCAAGTAAGTCAATGGTTAGCTCATCTGCTTCAGAGCCAACTGATACCGTTGCTCCTAACGATACAGTAGCACCTGTTGACACCACACAGACTCCAGTGGAAGAGACACAGCTCGTAGCACTTCTCGGCGCAGAGCCTACAGACACTGTCACTCCTACAGATACTACAAAGACTCCAGTAGAGGAAACTAAGTTCATGACGTTCATCAATGTAGAGCCTACAGACACTGTCGCTCCTACAGATACCACCAAGACTCCAGTAGAGGAGCCTAAGGAAGACGTAGTTGCAAAGGCTTATTTCACAGTGTAAGACGACAATAAAATTGTTTAGTTAGTTAGTAGAATGGCGCATCCGCCACTGTGTTGCCCGCGTTACAGGGCAATGACAAGCGACCGCCAAAATCATGAATATCTTGCTTTCTCTTTGGAGGCAAGATATTTTTTTGTATTTTTGCAGTATGGTAAAAAACAATATTCCTTTCAAAGTGGCCGTAGGATATGTAGCCGTAGCCGTAGTAATGGTTATGGCAATCGTCCTCGTGTATGGGAATACGCAGTCCCTGCTGAATATCAATAAGATGTCACGAGACTATAATTACAAGCGTAATGTGGTAGATAGTCTGGTGTATAGCATGCTGGATGTCAGCAATAATGAGCGCTCCATATATATGGGCACATCTAAAGATTGGAAGAAGTTGCGCCTCTCTATCAAGGAAGCCAAGCGCTTGACGCTCAGTCTGAAAATGCTGGAGCAAGACTCTCTGCAGCGAGCACGTATGGATACGCTCGTCAGTTTGCTATCATTGAAGCAGGATAACCTTGCAGAACTGAGGAAAATCATGAATTATGACACTCGTGAAAACCTGCTCAATGAGAAGATGGAAAACCTCAATAGCGGTAAGGATTCCGTCATGGTGCATACCAAAACCGCTATGACACATGAGAATGAGCGCACCACCGTCGAAGTGGTAAAGACCAGAAAAGGATTCTTCAGACGCCTTGCTGATGCCTTCAAAAAGGGAACTACCGACACTATCTCCATACATAATGACGTCAACAGCACCACTACCGACTCGGTGGCCATACCGGTGGACGTGGCTGACGAGGTGGTGGAAGTGCTTTCGCAGATAAATCGGGAGGAAAGAAAACACTCCATCAGAAAGCAGATGACGGTGAGTAAAGAGTTGGGCGACTTGAGAATCGTCAGCCAACAACTGGCACATCGCACCACGCTATTGCTCGATACTATACGTGACAATGAGAAGCGCACGATGCAAGAAGCACTGGTCAGAGCGCTGAAATCGCGCCAATCACTGCTCTGGCAGATTTCTCTCCTTGCATTGCTTGCCATCGTTGCTGCCGGCATCCTGTTCTTGTATATCTCAAGGGACGCAAAGAAAGAACGCATTTACAGAGAAAATCTGGAGAATGCCAACGCGGAAATACAGCGCATCATGAATCAGCGCGAAAGGCTATTGCTCACCATCACCCATGACATCAAGGCGCCTGTAGCGTCCATTTCCGGATTTATCGACCTTATGAGAGACTATGTGAAGGATGAAAAGGCGATAGGGTATATCGACAATATCGTTAATTCCTCCGATCATCTCTCGCGTCTGGTGGCTTCATTGCTGGATTATCACAAACTGGAAAATGGGCAGATGGAACTGCATCCCACTGCTTTCTCGCCATCTGCACTTGTCTGTCAAGCCACTGAAGGCATGAGAATGCTGGCTGAAAGGAAAGGTTTGAGCATCAATATGTCGTTCAAGGACGATGCAGCGGCACGCTCCGAGTCTGCCAAGGCTTCGCCAAAACACTATGTAGCCGATGCTTTCCGCATAAGGCAAGTGCTGGATAATCTCATCAGCAATGCCATAAAATACACACAAAAGGGTGAAATCAGCGTCAATGCCTTTGTCTCTAAAGCGCCAAGTGACGGCAATCGTTATCTTACTGTAAGCGTGAAAGATACCGGAATGGGAATGACAGCAGAGGAAAGCAGAAGAGCATTCATGGCTTTCACTCGTCTCCAGAATGCGCAGGGCATAGAAGGTACGGGATTGGGACTCTCCATCACCCATGAACTTGTCACTCTGTTAGGCGGAAAAATCACTCTGAAATCGGTGAAAGACGTCGGTTCTACATTCACAGTAACGATTCCTGTCAGTCAAGCAACGGCTGATGACAATGCAATATCTGGCGAAAAAGCCGATGACCAGGCTGCTTCTGCGCCTTTCCAGCACAGTAAACCGCTGACTTTGACCAACCAAAAGATACTCATATTGGACGATGACAGACTGCAATTACAGCTCCTTCAGGAGATGCTTCGCAGTAAGACGGAGAGTGGATGGCAGGTGTTTGCTTGCCAGCACGTTACGGATGCCTTGACTATTCTCCATAATGAGAAGCCAGCTCTCATGTTGATGGACATCGAAATGCCGGAAATGAGCGGAATGGAGATTATCAGAATGATAAATCATAGCCAGATGAAAGTCGTAGCAATGACTGCCCATGACCCAAGTATCAAGGCGGAATTGGCGAAAGCCGGCTTTGATGGATGCCTCTTCAAGCCGTTTCAGCCTGACGCTTTGGAGAGCCTTATCGGTCCGTCGCCTGCGGAGTCACCACAGCAATCCTGCCCTTCTGCAGCGTCAGAGCATAGTAATGTTTATCTCTCTGAGCTCCTCGCTTTTGCCGCAGGCGACAAGGAAGCGGAGCAAGAAATCCTTCGCACCGTCATTGCCGAGCTGCATACTTACCGCAATTCATTGCTTTGCCTCCTGTCATCTCCATCTGATGAGCAGTCACCATTGCCGGATTTTAAACAGGAAGCAGGCAGAATCGCCCACAAACTCCTGCCAATAGCCACTCTCCTTCATGCCGATTGTCTCCCTCAACTCCAGTCTCTCTCGCCAGAGCAGATGCATAATCTCAATGCTGATGCCATCCATGAATGCCTCAATAAGGTAAATAATGGCCTTGCCTCCATCCTCGATGCCATCGAGAGATAGCGCATTTCGTCATCCGCCTTATCATCAATCTCCATCATAAATCCGCGTAGTCGCCCCTGTGTCAGCCGCGTTACCGGCTGATATAAGCAAGAATAAGAAGCAAGAATCACACTGGCGTCAGCCATTCTTCATTCCTCATTCTTCATTCTTCATTTGAGAAGAGCCACTGTGTCAGCCGCGTTACCGGCTGATATATACAAAAAAAGAAAGGCAAGCCCCCCAACCAAGGGAGACAAGCCTTTCATTACATATATTATATCAAGGAGATTATTTGACCTCGATGTGCTTTACTTCATCCTTTTTCTCATCCTTGCCGGTCTTAGGCATCTCAATCTTCAAGACACCATCGCTGACCTCAGCAGAGATATGGTCCTTATCGACATTCTCAGGCAGAGCATAACTCTGAGAGTAACTGCTGTAAGAGAACTCGCGGCGCAAGTAATGCTCCTCTTTCTTCTCGTCCTTTTTCTCCTCCTTGTTTTCTATAGAGAGATTCAGATAGCCGTCCTTGTCGATGTTCATCTTAACGTTCTCCTTCTTCAGACCAGGAGCAGCAACTTCCATTGTGTATGCCTTCTCACTCTCTTTCACGTTGACTGCAGGTGCTGTAGAGTTCATGTGATGAACCAAGTCTGTATCAAAGAAATTGTCATTAAACCAACTGTTCAACCAATTTGAAACACTGTTATTATTTCTACGAGCTAACAACATAATAAATACCTCCTGTTTTTTGTTTTTTCCCATTCGTCCTTTCATCGCCTTTCGGTTCAGCAGGGATTTATGATTGTTCTTTGTTTGTCTGTTATTATTTAGCTTTAGCTTCGCGGTTCAGGGAATGTTTCGAACCACTCGGTTGTCACTTACAGGTTTATCATCGTTCCCATTACCTTTCGGCTTCAGCTTTCACCAAGACAATAAGCAATATATATGCCGGAAACCTTTCATCCCCAATTATTTACATTTAGCGCCAACATTGTCGTATATCGATGCCACTGATGTCATGAAAGATTAAATTTTTTATACTTTGCTGACAAAATCGACCGCAGAATAAGCCGAAAATACTGGCTGAAATCATCGTGCTCATTAGCCAGCAGCGATGGAATGAGTTACAAAACTGTGACATTTCCCACTGAAATATTTTGTTAGCATCTATGTAATAATGCTGTAATCTCGCCCTCGTACCTTTGCAGCGTCATAAGGAAAGAAAACCTCGCTTGCCTTGTGAAGTAAATGAATATATGACAATAAGATTGATGTTATTGATTGCAGGATGCGCAGGATGGACTACAGCGATGGCTGGTGTAGTAAAAGGAAAGGTGGTGGATGCCGAGACTGGCGAGACATTACCGGGAGCTTCAGTCACTTTTGCTGAAGGAAAGGGCATCTCTACTGATGTGAATGGAATGTTTTCACTCGATATTCCTAATGGAAGACGCACGCTGACAGTAAGATATATAGGATATAAGACCGTCACGAAGGACGTACAGGTCGGCGATGGCACACAGACTCTCGACCTCTCTCTGGAGGCTGACAATGCTACACTGGGCGACATTACCGTGACGGGCGAGGTGCGCCATGACACAGAAGCTGCCACGATGAGGGAGCAACAGCAGGCTCATATCTCCATGACCAGCGTGTCAGAGCAGCACATCAAGCGCACTCAGGATAAGGATGCGAGTGAGGTGATACGTCGTATTCCGGGCGTTAGCATCATCGATGATAAATACGTCATGGTGCGCGGATTGTCCCAGAGATATAATAATGTGTGGATGAATGGCGCTGCAGTGCCGTCAAGTGAAGCCGATCAGAGGGCTTTCTCCTTTGACATCATCCCTTCTTCACAGATTAGTGGCATGAAGGTAGTGAAGTCGGCATCGCCTGAATATCCCGCTGATTACACCGGTGGCTTTATCATTGTAAATACAAAGGATGTTCCCCTGCGCAATTCATGGAACATCAGTATAGGGGGAAGCCTTAATAATGAGACTCATCTGAAGAATCAGTTGGGCTATGCAGGGAGCCCTACTGACTTTCTCGGCTTCGACAATGGCACCCGAGGACTTGCCGATGGCATCAATACGGCGCTCAATCCTCAGGGCAATGGCTATTCTCTCCTGGGCAATGGGCTGAATAATGACTGGACTATAAGTAAGATAAAGCCAGTGGCTGACCTAAGTATTTCAGCCAGTTTGTCGCAGAGATGGCATACAGCAGGCGGTCAGACGTTTGGATTGAACGGCAGTATCAATTACAGTAATGCTTACCGCACGCTGAAGGATGTGGAGAATAATATGTTTGGTGCCTATGACATCACCCACGACAAGTCCAACTATCTGCGCAAGGCAAAGGACGATCAATACACCAATAACGTGTGTCTCGGAGCACTCCTGAGCTGTGTATGGCTCTCTTCTGATGGTAGTCAGCGCATTGAGATGAAGCATATCTTCAATCAGTTGGGTAAGGATAGATACACATATCGTAAGGGTTACGACGCGCAGAGCGACTATATGGAGCAGGCAGAATATTATTATCAGAGCCGCACCACATACAATCTCGGACTCTCTGGCAAGCATTCGCTCGATAACAGCAATCTCATCGACTGGAATATAGGCTATGCTTATGCCAACAGAAACCTCCCTGACCGCCGTCGCTACACCGTTTTTGCACAGGAAGACGGCACTTTGGAGGTGGAAAACCTCAATGATATCAACCGCGAATTTTCCTTCCTTAAAGAGAATATATGGTCAGCAGGTGCCAATTGGAACCATGATTTCGACCTTGACGGTTGGAAACCATCACTCAAACTGGGCGCTTACGGTGAGCATCGCAGCCGTAAATACGACACAAGATTCTTCACATACGCTTGGCCCGACGGACAGTTGCCACAGCAGATGCGCGACCTTGACGTGCCTACCCAGCTCCTTACCGACCAGAATTACGGCAAGGATGGTCTCTATCTCTTAGAGCAGGTGGACTGGAGTAATAACTATGAGGCGAAGAACACTCTCGGAAGTGGCTATCTGTCAGTCCTTTTGCCATTCTTCGGGAATAGACTTGAGGCTTACGGAGGAGTGAGATTTGAGTCGTTTCACACCGAACTGATTTCGAATACACGTAGGCAGGAGTATTCTCCTCTTTCCACATACTATGATTATAACAATCTTTTTCCATCACTCAATCTGACTTGGCATCTGACAAAAGCGCAGCAGTTGAGGCTCGCTTACGGCAGAACGACAAACCGACCCGAGTTTCGTGAACTATCTACCAGCGTCTATTATGACTTTGATCTCGCGTCAAACGTGCAGGGAAACCATAATCTCCGTCCTGCATACATCGACAATATCGACATGGGATGGGAGTGGTATCCTCACGCAGGCGAAGTGATAAGCCTCTCACTCTTCTACAAGCACTTCCGTGATCCTATAGAGTGGACATACACTGTGGCTGGAGGCACTGACCTCGTGTATTCTTATATGAATGCTGAAGGAGCTGATAATTACGGTGTCGAACTGGATATCCGCAAGCAACTCGATTTTATCCGCCTGCCACAGCTATCGCTTTCGCTCAATGCAGCTTGGATTCATTCCAGCGTCAACTTCCCTGAAGGCAGCAATGAGAAAGATCGTCCGATGCAAGGACAGTCGCCTTACCTCGTCAATGCAGGCCTTTTCTATTCCAGCGACGCCACCAATCCTGCCTCTTCTATGGCAAAAGGATGGACAGCGTCATTGCTCTACAACACTATCGGCAAGCGAATCATTGGCGTAGGACGCAGCGTAGGTAGTGGAGAGACTGACGTCAGAGTGCCTGATAGCTATGAGATGCCTCGTCATCAGGTGGATATCAATGTGGGAAAGTCATTCGGTCACTTCGATATAAGGCTCTCAGTGCGCGATGTCCTTGCGCAGAAAGCACAGTTTAAGCAATTTGAACAGACCGCTAAAGGCGAGATACAGCAGGTCACCCGCTCTTACAAGCCTGGCAGAACATTCTCTATTACTGCAACATATAAAATGTAGGTGGATGGTTGTTGGTCGTTGGTTGTCGGTTGATGGTTGGTGGTTTTCGGTCGTTGGTCGTTGGTTTTTGGTCAGATTACTCAGCAGACAATGAATCGTTTTATCCAATTAAGCCACACATATTGAACACCTTACATCATAATTATCCCCCACAATATATAATAAACAAAATAAAAACGGAACAAAGATGAAAAGAAACTTTTTCCTTTCAGTGGCAACTTTAGCCACAGTGATGACAATGACTGTTACATCTTGTAGCAGCAGTGATGATGATGACAAACGTGATGATCAGCCTCAAGTATCCTATGTATGGGGCACAGAAGGCAGTATCAAGACCTGTGACCACCTCCTTTTCGGCACTGACGGTAAGGAAAATGCCAATGGCACAGTGATAGGAAACGGCGATAAGGAATTTATTCTCAAAGGAAAACAGACTCTCAAGAAAGGTACTTACCTCCTCAAAGGATGGGTATATGTGGGCGATGGTGCCGAGCTTACCATCGAGCCAGGCACTATCATCAAGGGAGAAAAGGAGTCTGCCGCTTCTCTCATCGTCGAACCAGGCGGTAAAATCTATGCTAAAGGCACGGCTACACAGCCTATCGTCTTCACTTCTGCACAGCCAAAGGGCAGTCGTAAGCCTGGTGATTGGGGCGGACTCATCATCTGCGGTAAGGGAACAAACAATAAAGGCGTTCTCGGACAGCAGATAGAAGGTGGTCCTCGCACTAAGCATGGTGGCAATAATCCTGAGGATAACAGCGGTGTGCTCAGTTATGTACGTGTGGAATTTGCCGGTTATCCATTCCAGAAGGATAAGGAAATCAATGGTATAACATTCGGAAGTGTGGGTAGTGGCACTCAGGTGGATCATCTGCAGGTGAGCTATTCCAACGATGATTCTTATGAATGGTTTGGTGGAAACGTAAATTGTCGTTACCTTGTGGCATACAATGGCTGGGATGATGAATTTGATACAGACAATGGTTTCAGCGGAAAGGTGCAGTTTGCCCTCTCCATCCGTGACCCAAGAACTGCAGATACCTCACAGTCAAACGGTTTTGAAAGCGATAATGACGCTGACGGTTCGCTCACAGAACCTTTCACTTCTGCCACATTCTCTAACGTCACATTCGTAGGACCTATGGGAAGAGAAGGCTTTGAGAATACTCCTGACTATATCAATGGTGGCAAGATGTTCCCTCAGAATGGCTCTGCACTGGGTAAATATCAGGCTGCAATGCAGATCAGACGTAGCAGTCGCCTCGCTTGCTTCAACTCTGTAGCCATCGGTTATCCTATCGGACTCATCATTGATGCAGAAAAGGGCAACACTCAGGAGTATGCTAAAGCAGGCAATCTGAAGCTCCAGAATATCTATTTTGCAGGTATGGGAGTGACTGGAAGCGATGCAAACAAACGCTATACTGATGACCTTTACGATGCGGCAAAGAAGTCTGTCACCGACGAAACAAAGGAATCATACAGTTCCACCTTCTTCAAGGCACAGACAGGCAATCGTCTCTTCGCTGAGACATCCGACCTCAAGTTGACCAGTGCGGGTCTGATATCCGGCAGCAACGCTCCTGCCTTCGTGCCAGAGGTTGGTTCTCCGCTCCTTGGAGCAGCCAGTTTTCAGGATGTTCTCCTCTCATCATGGTTTGAGAAAGTCACTTATATCGGTGCTTTCTCCACAGGCAACGACTGGCTTCAGGGCTGGACAGAGTTTGATCCTGAGAATGCAGAGTATTAAGTTTACTCAACTTTAGTAAGCAATAAACTGCCTCTCAGTCCCCACTTCCGTGGGGACTGAGAGGCTATTTATTTTCAGTATTTTTTTATATCAGCGAGATGGTACAAAAAAAAGCATCCCCGAAAGGATGCTTGTGGGCCATCTATGGCTTGAGACTTGTTGACCGAAGGGAGACCCTCTGACCGTAGGGAAGAAACCAAAGGACCTCCAGATTATGAGACCAATAGAATGATAGTCCGTGATATTTCGTTATTATAAACTTTTGTTGATAATCAGTGAGTTATCTCTATTTGATATTTTGTGGCATACCATTGAATGTCCATAACTCAAACACTTTGTTTACGCATTATTTACGCAGAAATTAGGAAGTGAACAGAACTTCTACCAATTCATTGGCAAGTTTGTTGTCTACCACTTTTATCACATTGTCCTCTTCTGTTGCATAGCCAAGAGTATTTATAGCGCCATACCATACGATGTCATTGTCTATGATAGTTGTGCACACGGAAACCTCACGGAATTTTTTTGTTTCTTACAAGCTCTCACTGTATAATAATAAATCCAGATAATCAGGCACTTACGTTATGCGTGCATCCTCTATTGCAAGTAAAAACCGCGTGTAAAACCTTGTAAGCGCTTGTAAATTTTAGCCATTTACAAGCGCCCAAGTTGATTTATTGCCAGCTATAGTAGTGTTGCTAATCTTTCCTTCCTTTCTAAGTTTGCGCAAGAGATTATTTATCTTATATTCTTTCTGCTTGTCATCAAGTTGGTCAGGCAACACGTCCCAAAGCAAACGCACTATTTCAGGTTTCGTCAACGAACCATGATCCTTCAAAGAATCAAGCAATAATGCCTCGCATTTCTTGTCGTCCAATCCCTTGTGCTTGGAATATTCAATCTTCTGGTCTGTCACTTGAGCAATATCCTTTGCTATGAAGATATGTGGTAAAAGACCTTCTATCAGTTTGCGCTTGCGGAGCATTGCAACAGCTTCAGACGATATGCGCTTGCCTTTCTGTACAGAGTCTAACAGAACTGCATCTGTAAGAGACAGATTTTTGTTTTCTAACAATAAGAGACTATAAGTCTCATCAATAACTGTACCAGGCAAGGTCAAGACCACTTCTGTTGCTGTGGATTTATCATAATCAGGCATTGGCAGATAACGTTCCTTTTGGCTCACAAACATTTTGTGAATACCGTAGCCTTGGGTATCAATCATTTTGATATTCACCATAGCTTTTACAAGTGCAGGGTTTCGGTAGTGCTTCGGAGTTTTCTCACCAGTTATATATTGGCTATAGTTTCCTTCAAAGAAGTAACCGTCATTTAGGAACGTCAGTTTGTCCTTGTCTTCTGTAACAATGATTCGTGCATCGCTTTCGTATCTTTGATGAGCTATTGAATTATGAAGGCCTTCAAGAATGCTCTCCGTATCATATTTCCACACCTCGGCAGGAATAAGCGAGTTCTTCGGGTAAATCTTGAAGCGATAATTTCTTATTCTGTTCAGCAACTCACTCGTGGTCCTTATGAATGGTATAGTGTAGATATCACCAAAGGTTTGTCCGTCTTGAAAGCATTTCCATACAATCTGCGCAATGTGATTGAGTTTATGTGCTTTTTCCTCTTTGCCGACAAGTAATAGTGTGGCTTTCGTAATCTTTCCGTCTATGGTCAAACACGCTTTGTCAAGAAACACTTTATCACTCCAAGAGTCACACTCCTTTGCAAACTTTGGATAGCGTTGCTTATAGCCTTCGCGAGCAAGCATGATGGCATCGGAGTCAAGGTCGTCTATCGTAGCGTCCTTGATGGCTTGTGCTGTCCAATCGTATGCGGAATCTTGCTCGTCAAGTATTACATTAAGACGAGAATCTGTCAATTCCACCAACGAATCGTCCAACCTCTGCCATGCCTTGCTATGTGCATATACAGGACGACGCTTCATGTGTTTTGGAATATGAATTACCCATACAGTCTTGTGCGAGTCGTCCGTGATGAATTCTTCAACCAACAGTCCTTCAGATGGTAAGTTGGCGCACAAATCTGTCATCCTTAGTCTTGCCTTCTGTGCATTATAGTTATATGTGTCGGTACCGACAATTTCCAACGTCTTGTCAACAACACCAATAACCAATTGTCCGCCTTCCATGTTGGACAAGGCAGAAACATAAGAAATGACATCATCCTTTTCTTTACCGTTGAAGTCATTCTTCATATTCTTGAACTCTTTCCATTCACACCCTTCGTTTTCCTTTGGATATTTGGAAAGTAGATATCGTTGTAATTCTTGTTCGGTCATGCTCTATATTTTCTGTTTTCTGATAAGTTTCTGTACTGGTATTTGCAATTATTCTGAACTCTTGAGTAGGGGTGCAAGTGATGGTTGCGTTCTGTATATACACCACTTGCTAACAGGGACAGGATTTTTGTCTATAGGTTCCGCCAACCATTTTGCAGTTTTCTTTTGTTATACAAGAACTACCTTTATCCGATTGGGAACCTTTATATTCATCGTTGTTCCAGTTTGATTTGACTCCAAAGTTACATCATTTATCCGAAAAAACGCCATAAATACAAAAAGAACTGAAGAAAAATCAATATATTTTTTGCGTTTAGGTTCAATTTTCTATTATTTGAGTTTTTTTCGTAATTTTTCTCTATTGATATTCTGAAGTCTTGCAAGTTGCTAACATGCTACTAATCAGTAATAAAATATCAACAAATAAAAATACGTTAGTGTTGTCTGGTTGTTTTGTTGATTGCGTTGTTTATACCTTCAACAAAATCACTAAACCACTAAACAACAAAACCACAATATTAAACATTGATATTTTACACTTCCCCACAGCAGTGGGGACTGAGAGGCTATTTATTGTTTGCGAAGCTTCAGTATTTTATTTTATATCAGCAAAATGGCACAAAAAAAGCATCCCCGAAAGGATGCTTGTGGGCCATCTAGGGCTTGAACCTAGGACCTCCAGATTATGAGTCTGTTGCTCTAACCAACTGAGCTAAAAGCCCGAACCTTGTCGCCCCGGAACAACCTCATGTGGAAGCCAGAAGTTAGTCCCTTAATGGGCACGACTCGATTTTGTGGATGCAAAAGTACTGCTTTTTTGCGAAATATCCAAATTTTTGCACAAGAAAATCATCTTTTTCCTTCTTTTTAATAAATAATAACTATACTATTACGCTTACTTTGCAAAGTATTATTACCTTTGTACGTCATTCAGCCCAAATGAATAGGGCTGAATTTCCACCACGAAGTAAAACCTAAAACCCATGTCATGGAGAAACTTCTTCACTATGCCTGGAAGCATCGGCTGTATCCTCTCGCCTCTCTCTCTACCACAGACGGACGCACTGTGGAGGTTATTGATGTGGGTATATACAACAGAACGCACGCTGGACCTGACTTCTTCAATGCTAAGGTGAAGGTCAACGGAATGGAGTGGGTGGGCAATGTCGAGATGCACATCAAGGCTTCCGACTGGTATCGCCACCGCCACGACAGCGATAAAGCGTATGATAACGTGATTCTCCACGTGGTATGTCTGGATGATATGGAGGTGATGACGTCCTCTGGACGCATTCCTGCGCAGATGGTGCTCGATATTCCCGACTATCTCAAGACGGATTACGACCACCTGCTGCATACCGACAAATACCCTCCATGCTATGAACGCATACCGCAATTGCCGCCAATCAAGACGCATAGCTGGATTTCTGCGTTGCAGATAGAGCGCCTGGAGCAGAAGACGGAGGCGATAATGCAGCGTCTGGAGCTCAATGCAAGGTCGTGGGAAAAGACTTATTTCCAAACTCTTGCACGAAATTTCGGCTTCGGAATCAATGGGGAAGCATTCGAAACGTGGGCTTCACTCGTGGATCTCACAAAGGCGGGACATCACCGTAACGAACTCTTTCAGCTCGAAGCGATGTTTATTGGGCAGGCTGGACTGCTGGATAGGGTAGAGGAAAGGTATGCGAAGGAGTATGCTTACCTCAAGCATAAGTTTGGATTGCAGGAGATGGACGCTTCTCTGTGGCGCTATCTGCGCACCAGACCGCAGAATTTCCCTCATGTCAGGCTGATGCAACTGGCGAAAATGTTCCACGAACAGCGTACTGGCTTGAGCAGATTGCTCGACTGCGAGGACGTCAAAGCGGTGGGAAAACTGCTCGGGATGAAAGGCGCGAAGCTCAGTCTCGTGGTCATAAACACCGTCATACCAATCCTTTTCGCCTACGGAAGGACAAAGAGTAAGGAGAATTTATGCGACAGAAGTTTCTGTTTCCTCGAAGAAATCGATGCTGAAGACAATAACATCGTCAGGATGTGGCGTGAATGTGGTCTCGAAGTAAAGACTGCTGGCGACTCGCAAGCGCTCATCCAACTCAAGAAAGAGTACTGCGACAAGAAGGAATGCCTCCGTTGCCGCTTCGGTTTTGAGTATCTGTCACTCAGGAAAAACGGCGCTTTAGGGTAGGGAAATGCCACATATTGCCCAGATATAGTGCTATTATTCATAAATGATAACAGGATAAAAATAGAATAATAAATATGGAATATCAATTTGAAACTCGCATGGAAGTGCGTGATTATGAGTGTGATATACAGGGTATTGTAAACAATGCCAATTACCTTCACTACCTTGAGCATACGCGCCACCGCTTTCTTACCAGCCGTAATGTCAGTTTTGCGGAGCTTCATGCCAAAGGAGTCGATGTGGTAGTGGCTCGTATGGAGTTGCAATACAAGGTGCCATTGCGCTGTGATGACGAGATGATTTCTTGTCTCAATGTGGCAAAAGAGGGCATCCGCTATGTCTTCAAGCAGGACATCTTCCGTGCTTCCGACCACACTCTGTGCCTTCGTGCCAAGGTGGAGCTCGTCGGTCTGCGTGATGGAAAGCTCGCTCTCACTCCGGAATATGACGCTATCCTTTAGATGGAAAAGTTATAGTCCGCCACTGTGTTGCCGCGTTACCGGGCAATATGATTGAAATCGTTTTCACCAAATAATATACTTGTTCCAATGGTCCTCAATTACATCTGGATAGCCTTCTTCCTTATAGCCTTCGTCATAGCCGTCGTAAGGCTCGTCTTCATGGGTGATTTTGACGTATTCCCAGCGATGATGAATTCCACTTTCGATGCTTCCAAGACGGCATTCGAGATTTCCCTCGGACTGACAGGAGTCTTATCCCTCTGGCTCGGCATAATGAAGATAGGAGAAAAAGGCGGAGTGGTGAATGTGATAGCACGCATGCTGACTCCCGTTTTCTCACGTTTGTTTCCTGACATACCAAAGGGACACCCCGTCACAGGCAGTATTTTCATGAATATCGCTGCCAATATGCTCGGTCTCGACAATGCAGCTACGCCGCTCGGACTAAAGGCAATGGAGCAGATGCAGCAGCTCAATGTGGCTGAAAATGAAACTCTTCGCCAGCAAGCAGATGCTTCTGGTAAGATAAAAGGTGAACCGATAGATGCTGTCATAGCAAGAAAGAATGCCACAGCGTCCAATCCTATGATTATGTTCCTCGTGCTCAACACCTCCGGACTGACCATCATCCCTGTCAGTATCATGACCTATAGGGCGCAGATGGGCGCGCAACAGCCTACTGATATCTTTATTCCTATCCTCCTTGCCACCTTTGTTGCCACCCTCGCTGGCATCATCATAACCGCCATTTACCAGAAGATAAACCTCTTCAATCGCACCATGATGATTACTCTTGGAGGCGCTTGTGCTGCTGTGGGCGGCATAATATGGGGCTTCTCGCAGATGGAACCTGAGATGATGAACAAGGTCAGCACCTCCGTTGCCACTATCCTTCTGATGACAATAATCGTCGGTTTCATCGTGGCTGGCGTGCGAAAGAAGGTCAATGTCTATGATGCCTTTATCGAAGGTGCAAAGGATGGCTTCCAGACAGCGGTGAGAATCATCCCTTATCTCGTCGCAATCCTCGTTGGAATCGGCGTTTTTCGCGCTTCGGGAGCTATGGAAATGGTAATCGATGGCGCAAAATGGACTGTCAGCGCTTGTGGTTTCGACACCACTTTCGTCGATGCTCTCCCTACGGCGATAATGAAACCCCTCTCTGGTAGCGGTGCGAGAGGCATGATGGTAGATACTATGCAGACCTTCGGAGCCGACTCTTTTGTAGGTAGATTGGCATGTATCTTCCAGGGTTCCACAGACACCACCTTCTATATCCTCGCTGTCTATTTCGGCGCAGTAAACATCAAATACACTCGCCACGCCGTTACAGCAGGACTCCTCGCCGACCTTGCCGGTGTGATTGCCGCCATATTGATATGCTATCTCTTCTTCGGATAATAGGGAATAGCTTAATCTTTGTTGCTCTCTATACAAGAATAGAAAAAAGAATACCATCAGGCGTCAGCCATTCTTCATTCTTTATTCTATATCCTTCATTCCAGAAGAGCCCCTGTGTCAGTCGCGTTACCGATGGATTGCGCCCCATAAATAGCCAACTAACAAACTAACGATATGAAATACGTACTAACTACTCTCCTCGCATTGGCATCAATAGGAAGCCAAGCGCAAAAAATTGACTTCAACATCTCCGGTAAAGATAACATCAGTACCGAAGATGGCTTCACCTCATGGTCTTTTGGTAGAACGACAAGTCCTCAGACTAAGTCATTCGATGGCGTTACCATCCGGGTGGAAGCCGTCACTGGTAGTGGCTTTGCTGGCAATGGATGCAACTGCAACTGGTGGAAAGATGGCGTAAACAAGCACAACAAACTCATCTCCGATGCCGTCTATCCTGTAATCCTTGATGCTGGTAATAATTACTCTGCTTCTTCATCTTCCCCAATGGGAGTGAAGTTTACTATCTCTGGTCTCTCCGCAGGCACCCACACACTTGCCGCTTATCACAACAATACCGACGGCATTACGTCGCCTGGATACCCCGATATTATCGTCAAAATCAACGGTGAAACCGTGCAAAATGGAGTAAAACAGTCCATCAGAGCACAGAGATTGGACGATGCAGGAATGTCCTATGTGAAGTTTTCTGTCAGTGAAGGCGAAGCAGTCACTGTGGAGTATGTCTCCGACCCTAAAGCTGGCGCGTCGTATATAAATAATTATGTGGCAGTCAATGCCCTTATCTTCGACCGTCCTAATCCCAAGACGCAGGCCGTATGCGTATCTCCAGCGCATCTCGATTACCATGCAGACTGTGATAAAGGCAATGCTACATTGTCTTGGACAGGTGGTTCCAGTGCGGTGAAGCATCGCATAATGTTCGGTTCTGACCCGGAGAATATGGCTTTACTGACCGAGACGACAGCCACTTCTGCCGTTACTCCTGCCCTCTCTGCCCTCAATACATACTACTGGAGAGTAGATGAAATAGACAAGGACAACAATGTATATGAAGGCGACGTATGGTCTTTCCGCCCTCGTCACCTCGCTTTCCCTGGCGCTGAAGGCTATGGTCGCTATGCTATTGGTGGCAGAGGAGGCATCGTCTATCATGTCACATCCCTCGATGATGACGTGGAAAACCTTGCAGAAGGCACTTTCCGCTATGGCATCACTAAGGTAAAAGGTCCACGCACCATCGTCTTTGATGTCTGCGGATATATCACTCTCAAGGGACGCCTCACTTGTTCAGACCCTTATGTCACCGTAGCAGGACAGACAGCTCCTGGTGAAGGCATCACCTTCCGTGGCGCTCCGCTCGGCTTTGCTTCCGATGGAATCACCCGTTTTATCCGTTCTTATCGTGGTTATGCTGGCACAAAAGCAGGGCCTTCCACCGAAGAACAAAACAAAGGACTCGACGGAATAGGAATGGCTGGCAATGACAACTCTATCCTGGATCACTGCTCTATCTCATGGACTACTGACGAAGCCTTCTCTTCTCGCAATGCGAAGAACATCACTTTGCAACGCACTATGATTTCCGAAGCGCTCAACTGTGCCGACCATCCAAACTATTCTACTGGCACTTGCCACGGTTATGCCGCTACTATCGGTGGCGGACAGGGCTATGGCGTAGGCTCTTTCCATCATAATCTGCTGGCGCATTGTGAGGGAAGAAACTGGTCATTGTCTGGTGGTCTCGATGGTTCTGGCTACTATGACGGAGCGCATGACGTATTTAATAATGTGGTATATAACTGGGGAAAGCGTGCTACAGACGGTGGTACCCATGAACTAAACTTCGTAAACAATTACTATAAGATGGGTCCTGCCACCACCCAGACATTCCTCTTGCGCCATCAGTTTGAGGGAACAGGCAAGGGTTCGCAAGCTGCTTATGTCAGTGGTAACGTCCGCGTGACAGCAAATGGAGCCATGACGCAGGATGCTGAGGGTGTAACGTATAAGTATGAACTGTCTGGCGGACAGCAGTTGACGTGGAAACCATGGAATGATAAGCCATTCTTTGAGTCGCTTGCTGCCATAGAGAGCGCTGAAGCAGCTTACAGAAATGTGCTCTCTGACGTGGGTTGTAACCTCCCTCTGCTCAATGCTCACGACCGAAGAATGGTCACTGAGACATATAATGGCACCTCTTCCACCGTGGGAAGCAAGACTGGCAAGCGTGGTCTTATTGACCGTGAATGGGATGCAGAGGGATATGTTGCTATCGAAGAGATTGCCCGTCCTGCTGATTTCGACACCGACAAAGATGGAATGCCAGACTGGTGGGAGCGTCTTAACGGTCTGGATCCTAATGTGCCTGACAATAATACCGATGCCAACGGCGATGGATATACCGCTCTTGAGGATTATCTCAACTGGATGGCGCTCCCTCATTTCGAGATACCTCTCGGTAAGAGCGTAGAGATTGACCTCATGCCTTACTTTGCTGGCTATCCTTCCAGCACGTCATTCTCCATCGCGGAAGGTGATAATGCAAATATATCTGGTCAAAAAATCGCCATTTCATCGATGAATACAGAGAGTTTAGCCTCTGTAAAAGTGAAGGCAGAACATCAAGGTGTCTCCCTCGCACGTACATTTAATATACATTATTCCGACCTTTCCACTGGCATCCTCGACCTTCCTGCCACCGTTCCATCAACGTCTTCTCCTGTCATCTATAATCTCTCCGGACAGAGAGTGACCTCCAATTACCGTGGTATCGTCATCCGAAATGGTAAAAAACAGATAAATAAATAGAACTTAAAATGCCCCTCTTCGGAGGGGCTTTTTCGTTTTTTGCTCTTCAATCGCCTTTTTGGGGAGTGATAATCGTAAAAACGTTGCAAGTGCTTCTCTGTCAGATGATTGTCTGGTGAATGTAACATTTTTATGTAACATTTTTCATGATTATCGTAAAAAAATGAAATATTTTTTCTAAAAATCCATTCTTTTTCTCCATTTTTCACCGATGATTTTACGATTGGAAAGGAATATTAAGATTTTTACCACTACCTTTGCAAACAGAAAGATGAAGCAAATCATCTTCTGCATACTACCCCATAACGAAAACAAATCGCAAAGTATGTTCTGTGTCAAACCTGAGTGGTTAAGAGGAAGGATACGACATCATGGAGTAGAGAGAGAACTGGCACTTACGTGAAAGTGCCACTTATGCTAAGAAATTACTCTGAAAATCCATTCAATGAGAATGGAGCTATGTCTATAATCAGTTTTTATAAAAAACTCAAGATTACTAAACTGCAACCTAATACATAAATAAAGCGTGCAACCTGCGTGAGCAGAGTGCACGCTTGGCTTTTATATATGCCCCTCATTTATCATGTATCAGTCTCGACCGTTTGCCCCATCATCGCGTAGAAAGGGAAATACCAGAACTCCCAGAAAGTCCTTATGACTCCTGGGACGACTAAGTTGCGGTAGTAAAAGTAGAGAGATAATTAGTGTTCATTCCTCCAAGTGGCGGGTGAGCACTTGAAATGTTGATTGAAAACCTTATTGAATGTATTGCTGGAATTAAAGCCGTTGGAGAGCGCAATTTCCTCAATGGAGGAGTTGCGACGGCGTAACAAGTCTTGCTTTGCGCTTTCGAGGCGGAAGATATTCATTTGTTCGGTGAACGTATGCTGATACAATTCCGTCATCATACGAGCGACATAAGTGCGGTTAGTGCCGAGAGTCATTGCCACTTCTTCCAGTTTCAGTCCTGCTTTCAGATAGATTTTCTCCTGCTCTATGAGAGTGCGAAGTTGGAGAAGGAGCATATCTCTGTGGCTCATTTCCTCCACATCTCTCTCCTCCACATTGGCTATCATAGCGAGATATGCCTCCTTTTGCACCTCATCTTCCGTGTCGAGGATGTCTTTCTTTTCGATGATGGTGTGGGCATCAGCAATGATTATGTTTTCTGCAGTTTGTTGTTCCTCCTGTTCTTCCTCTGTCATATCGTCTTCCTCCATAGGCTGCTTAGCGATGATAGCTTTTACCATCGAGTGCATTCTATGGCAATAGATGATGCTTGCGATGCAGACTGCCATCGTAAGAATCTGGAGGGATATAACAAAATACATACTGAACATTTTGCAAATATAACATTTTTTTGTAACTATGAGCGTATTTCTCCGTTTTTTTTCGTGTAAAAATACAAAATAATGCAATTCTGCAAAGTCGGGGTTAGCAAATGAATAGGTTCATTTTGGTTCGTTATAGCTCGATTCTCAGTTTATAGCCAAAAAACAAAGAGTTGAAAGTTGGGTGGAAATCTCTTTCACATCCTACATTCAACTCTTGCTTATCAGAGGCAAGCTTCACAGCCAGCATCTGTGTTTTAGTAAACAGGATTTTGTTATTTTATATTAGAAAGCATAGAAATTTGTCGTTTTAATCACCTTACCAGCGTAGAAGTCTTAGTGGAATCGACCTTCGTGGAGTCGTTCATTGCAACGCTGTTGGTGGTGGAAACGGTGACGCTGTCCTTCTTATGGGACTCAGCAAACTGCTGTGCGTCCTGCAGTTCAGCCTGTCTGTAAGGCATTTGTGCAGCGAGACCGAGCGAGAGAACGATGGCAACGCATGCCACAGCCTTATAGAGAGGCTTGAGGCGAGTCTGCAAACTGATGATGCGTGCCTTGACATGAGGTGTCTCTTCTTCGCCAATGATGGAGAGGATGCGCTGGTCGAAATCAGCTGACAGCTGGTCTTCCATCGTTTCGGACTGCTGATATACGAACAGGTCGCGGTATGGCAACAGTGCTACTGGCACGTCCTTCTGTGAGAAGAATGTGCGCAGGATGCGTTCCTCTTCGAGCGAAGTCTCGCATTGGAAATAGCGATCCAAAAGCTGTTCGATATATTTATAGTCCATATTGAGTAATGATATTATACTTTGTTTTGATATACTGGCGAGCTCTGAAGATGTTTATCTTTACCTGGTCTTCGCTTATCTCCATGATTTCAGCGATGTCTTTGTATGATTTCTCTTCGAAATCTCTTAGTTGCATCGCTGTGCGTTGCTTCTCCGGAAGTGCATTCATCAGGCTTCTTACCACCTGCAAGCGCTCCTTTTCCTGCATCCTTTCGTAGGGCGTGCTGTGGAGATTGTCGCTTATCACGTTGGAGAGCGGTGACTGAGAGCCTTCTTCGTCTTTGCTTTCAGTGGGTGAATCGATGGATATCGTGCGCCTTGTCTCCTGCTTTCTGACAGTGTCTATGGCGAGATTACGTGCTATTGTCATAGCCCACGGTTCGATAGCTTCCACTTCTTCCCAGCGGTCTCTTCGGTTCCAGATTTTTATCAGTGTCTCTTGGACGATGTCTTCCGCATCCTGCCTGTTGAGCGTGATGCGTAATGCCAAACGAAAGAGCTTGTCTTTCATTGGCAGAACATCTGTCTTGAAACTGATATTTTTCATCTTTGCTCTATTTTAAGGACTATATTACTTGGGGGAAAGTTACAAACTGCGTCGCTATTTTAACATTCTTTTAGATAAATCAGCCGTAAAAGCGGCTGTCACAGTGGCGGGATTGCCGTTATTTCTGGATGATAGTGCCTTGCGTTCCGTCGATGGCAGTGGCGAGAGTGATGATTACTCTTGTCACTCCAGCGTCGATAGCATCGAGGGCATTCTCTATTTTTGGAAGCATACCGCCTGATATTGTGCCGTCGGCTTTGTAGCGTTCAAAGTCGGAATGGGTGATTACAGGTATCACGCTATCGTCATCATCAGGGTTGCTGAGCACGCCTTTCTTCTCAAAGGAGTAGATGAGAGTGACGTCATAGCCCACTGCTGCCAGTGCTTTGGCAGTCTCGGCAGCCATGGTGTCGGCGTTGGTATTGAGAATATTGCCCATTCCATCGTGGGTAAGAGGGGCTATTACCGGCACGGCACCTTGCTCAATGAGGGCAGAAAGGGTTGCGCCGTCGGCACGATCTACATCACCTACGAAGCCAAAATCCACCATTTCATCGACTCCTTCGATGGCCATCTTCTTCAGAGGACGCTTGTGTGAACGGATGATATTCATGTCGGCACCGGTCAATCCGATGGCATTGACACCGTTGGCTTGCAGTTTTGCCACAAGGTTTTTGTTGACAAGGCCGCCATATACCATAGTTACCACCTCCAGCATCTTAGCATCCGTTACGCGTCTGCCGCCTATCATGACGCTTTCTATGCCGAGACTTGCGGCTACTTTGGTGGCTCTTCGTCCGCCGCCATGCACGAGTATCTTCTTGCCTTCTATGGCGGAGAAATCTTTCAGGAGCGCATTGAGCTGGTCTTCGCTCTCTACTATTGCTCCTCCTACTTTCACTACGGTAATCTTTTCCATTATTATTTGTGTTGTTTGCTTGTATGTTTATTAAATGCAATGCGGAAGGCTTCATCCTGCCGTTGAAGAAAACGGCATCAAAACCCTCCGCAATGCTGATGTCTATTCGAGATAAGTGTAACCGTAAAGGCCTGCACGATAGTTGGATATAAACTCCTTTCCCTCTTCGGCAGTAATCTTTCCTTCCTTCACAGACTTGGCAACCCATATCTCAAGGCGACGCACAAGGTTCTTCGGACTGTACTGCACGTACTCCAATACGTCGGCTACCGTCTCTCCATCTATGGTCTTGTCGATGGTGTAACCATTCTCATCGACGGATATATGCACAGCATTCGTGTCGCCAAAGAGATTGTGCATATTGCCGAGAATCTCCTGATAAGCGCCTACGAGGAATACTCCTATATAATAATGCTCGCCTGGCTTGACAGCATGAAGCGGCAGATAACTGGTCTGCTGACCTCCATTCACGTAGGCAGCGACCTTTCCGTCAGAGTCGCAAGTGATGTCCTGAAGCTGCGCTGAGCGAGTAGGACGCTCGTTGAGGCGCTGTATTGGCATGATAGGGAACAGCTGGTCTATGCCCCAAGAGTCAGGCATACTCTGGAAAAGGGAGAAGTTACAGAAGTATTTGTCAGCCATTTGCTTATCCATATTGCGCAGGTCGTCAGGCAGATGCTTCTGATGGTGAGCCAGTTCTGCTACCTCATGACCGATAGCCCAATAAAGGGATTCCACCTGTGCACGGGTCTTCAGGTCGATGATACCGTGGCGGAAGAGGTCGAGAGCCTCGTCTCTGATGTCTTCAGCATCATGCCAATCCTCAAGCATAGAGCGTGTAGAGAGCTTGTCCCATATCTCTGTGAGGTCGTGAACGAGCTGGTGATCGTTCTCTCCAGGCTGGAAATCCTCCGGCATCTGTGGCACTGATACGCTCTCAAGAACATCAAGGATGAGCACAGAATGGTGTGCAGTGAGCGAGCGTCCGCCCTCGGAGATGAGTGTAGGGTGGGGGATGCCGTTCTTATTTGCCGCATCTGTGAAGGTATATACGCAGTCATTGACATACTCCTGGATGGAGTAGTTGACGCTTGACTCAGAGTTACTGGACCTTGTACCGTCGTAATCGACGCCCAATCCGCCGCCGCAATCCACGAATTCGATAGGGAATCCCATGTTGTGCAACTGGACATAATACTGTGCAGCCTCACGAAGCGCAGTGGAGATGCGTCGAATCTTAGTGATCTGACTGCCGATATGGAAGTGTATAAGCTTCAAGCAATCGCGCAGTCCCATTTCATCGAGCAACTCCAGAGCAGTGAGAAGTTCGGAAGAGTTGAGTCCGAATTTAGAGGCATCGCCCCCGCTTTCCTGCCATTTTCCAGCGCCGGAAGAGGCTAATTTGATACGTATTCCGAGGAAAGGCTTCACATTCAGCTTAGCAGCAGTCTCAGCGATGATGCGCAATTCTGGCAGTTTCTCGACCACGAGGAATAGTCTCTTGCCCATTTTCTGAGCCAAGAGTGCCATTTCGATGTAGTTTTGGTCCTTGTGTCCGTTGCAGATTACGATGCTGTCGGAATCCATGTGCTGTGCAAGTACGGCGTGAAGTTCAGGCTTGGAGCCGGCTTCCAGTCCGATATTATACTTAGCTCCATGCGAAATGATTTCCTCTACGACAGGTCTCATCTGATTGACCTTGATAGGGAAGACGATATAATGGTCACCTTTGAAGTCGTATTGCTTAGTAGCTTTCTCAAAGCAAGCGGCTGTAGATTGGATTCTTGTGTCGAGTATGTCAGGGAAGCGTAGCAGCATAGGGGCGGAGACGTGGGCGGTAGCAAGTTCGTCCACGAGTTCTTTCAGGTCCACCTGAACGTTGTCTTTCTTCGGTGAGACATAGACGTGTCCTTTCTCATTGACTCCGAAGAAATTGACTCCCCAACCTTTGATGTTGTAGGTTTCCTTGGAATCTTCAATGGTCCATTTTTTCATTTCTTACTGTTTGATAGTTGATTAAGTAGTTCGTGTCTTGAAATCTTTCGCGAACATCAAAAGAAATCGTATTCTCTAATTTGTTATTTTAATAATATTATCAGCGGCAAGGTTTACCATTTCCTCGCTGTCCATCAGTGAGATGTCAATGATATGGTTAGCTTTCATATAGAATTGCTCGCGGTATTTCAGCTGTTCGGTGATGAAAGAGAGCAGTTCTTCCTTGGATTTTCCCACGAGAAGTGGGCGTATTCCCTTTCCCATCTGCAGGTGGGCATAGAGTATTTCCGGCGTAGCCTTGAGATAGACGACGTCGCTTGCGGAGTTCATATAGTCCATGTTGTCGTAGAAACATGGCGTTCCTCCACCGCAACTGATGACCACATTCTCAAACTCCGCTACCTCATGGAGCATATTATGCTCAATCTTTCGGAAGCCTTCTTCGCCTTTTTCGGCAAATATTTCTGGCACTTTCTTTCGCATTCGCGTCTCTATGTACCAGTCGAGGTCGTAGAATGGCATACCGAGCTTTTTGGCAAGCACCTTTCCTACGGTGGTCTTTCCGGCTCCCATGTAGCCTATGAGGATTATTCTCTTCATCTTTGGTTGTTTGGTTTTTATTGTAAACCAGCCGGTAACGCGGCTGGCACAGTGGCTCTTCTTGAAAGAAGAATGAGGAATGAAGAATGAAGAATGGCTGACGCCATTTGGATTCTTGCTTCTTGTTCTTGCTTAAACCAGCCGGTAACGCGGCTGGCACAGTGGCGGACTGTGTGGAGTCTTGTTGCGGACTGTGTGGGATCCTGTGGCAGACTGTGTGAATCCTGTTGTAAATGCGGGTGGCACAGTGGTGTGCTATCTCCGGGGCTTGTCGTGGAAAGCGGGGTTATTGGCTTTCCTTTGCGTTGACTTGCCCCGGAGATGGCTTTGTGTTATTATTTCTTTTTGACAGGAGTATTGACGATATTCATGCACTCCTCGTAGGTCAATTCAGCGGCGCGGTCGTGCTGCGCCTTAGGGATGCGGTAGTTCTTGCCCTGATATGCGATGTAAGGACCGTAGCGACCGTTCATCACTTCCAGTTCAGCATCCTCGCTGAAGGTCTTGATGTGGCGCTTCTTCTCCTGTGCACGACTCTGCTCTATGAGGTCTATTGCCTCTTGCAGAGTAATCTTCATCGGGTCGGTGTCTTTAGGAATAGACACATATTTCTTCTGATGAAGGACGTAAGGACCGAATCGTCCGGTGCCGATGACAACGTCAGTGTCCTCGAATTTGCCGAGGTTGCGAGGCAAGCGGAAGAGCTCCAGAGCCTGTTCGAGAGTGATAGTTTCAAGACTAAGTTCCTTTGGCAACTGGGCAAAGCGAGGCTTTTCTTCATCGTCAGCGGTGCCAATCTGTACCACAGGACCGAATCTTCCGATCTTGACAGATACCGGTTTGCCGGAAGCAGGGTCTTCGCCAAGCACACGCTCGCCTGCTTTATGCTCCGAGCGTGAGTTTAATGTCTTCTGTACGATAGGTTCAAAGTTCTTGTAGAATGACTTTATCATCGAAGTCCATTGAGCCTTTCCGGCTGCGATAGCGTCAAATTCCTCTTCGACATTAGCAGTGAAGTTATAGTCCATGATACCAGGGAAGTACTCCATCAGGAAGTCATTGACCACATTACCTATGTCAGTAGGGATGAGTTTGCCCTTCTCCGAGCCTACCATCTCAGTCTTGGTGTGCTCATCTATCTTGTCTCCTTTCAGCGTATCGATGACGAAAGTCTTCTCTTCGCCTTTCTTATCGCCTTTCTGCACATACTCGCGCTGCTGTATAGTGGAGATAGTAGGAGCGTAAGTAGAAGGACGTCCGATGCCGAGCTCTTCGAGTTTATGCACGAGTGAAGCCTCAGTGTAGCGGTTAGGACCGATAGTAGCGCGCTCAGTAGATGTGATTTCCATGCGTGAAAGCGCGTCTCCCACCTTCATGTTAGCCGGCATTGAACTGCTTTCTTCGTGGTTGTCATTATCATCATCGCCATCGCTTTCGCGATATACCTTGAGGAAACCATCGAATGTAACTACCTCACCAGTAGCGACAAACTGTCTCTTCTCGCCAGAGATGCTGATGTTTACCACGGTCTTCTCTATCTCAGCGTCAGCCATCTGCGTAGCGGCGGTGCGCTTCCAGATAAGTTCGTAGAGGCGCTTTTCCTGCTGTGTGCCCTCGATAGTCTGGTTTGACATATAAGTAGGGCGGATAGCCTCGTGCGCTTCCTGTGCTCCCTTGGTGTGGGTGTTGTAGTTACGTGGCTTGCTGTATTTCTCGCCATAGAGTTCTGTCACCATTTCCTTAGAAGTGCCGATGCAGAGTTTGGAGAGGTTTACGGAGTCGGTACGCATATAAGTAATGTGTCCGTTCTCGTAAAGGTGCTGTGCCACCATCATGGTCTGCGTAACCGCAAAACCCAGTTTGCGTGCAGCTTCCTGCTGAAGTGTGGATGTAGTGAAAGGCGCAGCAGGCTGTCTGTGGAGTGGCTTCTTCGTGATAGCCTCGATGGTGAACTGTGCATCGCGGCATTTCTCAAGGAAAGCGACCGCCTCTTCATGCGTGTTGAATCTATGGTCGAGCTCAGCATGAAACTCGCTCATATTGCCATTTGCGTCAGGAAGGGCAAAAATGGCAGTCACGCGGTAGTAAGGTTCTGGCTTGAAAGCCTGCACTTCGCGCTCACGTTCCACTATAAGACGAGTGGCAACGCTCTGCACACGTCCAGCCGAGAGCAGTGGCTTGACCTTTCTCCAGAGCACAGGAGAGAGATTGAAGCCCACCAATCTGTCGAGCACGCGGCGTGCCTGTTGCGCATTGGCAAGGTTCATATCGAGGTGACGCGGATGCTCTATAGCGTCAAGTATGGCGTTCTTGGTAATCTCATGGAAGACGATACGGCTTGTCTTCTTCTCATCCAGTCCGAGCACTTCACACAGATGCCATGAGATAGCCTCTCCCTCACGGTCTTCATCGGAAGCGAGCCACACCTTCTTTGCCTTCTTCGCGTTAGCTTTCAGTTCGGCTACGATGCGCTTTTTCTCTTCCGGTATCTCGTAGATAGGCATCAATGTGTCAGGATCGATGCTGATTTCCTTCTTCTTGAGGTCACGTATATGTCCGTAACTGGACATTACCTTAAAGTCCTTGCCGAGGAATGATTCTATTTTTTTTGCCTTGGCAGGGCTCTCCACAATTACTAAGTTTTCTTGCATGTGATGGTTATGTTTATACTTTCGGGACGCAAAAGTACAGAAAAAGTTTGCTTACACCTTATTATATAGTAATTATTTTTACTTTTTTAACAAACTATACTATTTTCGTAACAATAATGTAGCAAATAAAAAATATTTTCTTACCTTTGCAAGGAAAAAAGTAAGTAAAAAAAACACCCCAACATAAATTACAAAATAATGAATCTGAAGAAATACCTGCTCGCGGCAGCCATCATGATTTCATCATTTGCGATGGCGCAGAATCCTACCGTCTTGTCTCTCTATGGCGATGCCAAACCGCCTTACGATAATGGCGATACCGCCAAAGTCACCATCTATCAGGCGCCTCAGAAGAAGGCTACTGGAAGGGCGATACTGATTCTTCCTGGCGGAGCGTACCAGGTTCTTGCCTCTGGGCATGAGGGAAAAGACTGGGCGCCATTCTTCAATAACCTCGGCATTACCGTGGCTGTGCTGGAATATCGTATGCCAAAAGGCGACTGCCGAGTGCCTATTGCTGATGCTGAGAATGCCATGAAACTGCTCCGAAGCAATGCTAAAGCATGGAATATCAATACTGAAGACGTAGGAATAATGGGCAGTTCGGCTGGCGGACATCTCGCAAGCGTCATTGCTACGCACAGCAAAGGTGACGCTGCGCCTAATTTCCAGATTCTCTTCTATCCAGTCATTACGATGGATCCTGCCTTCACCCATATTCAGTCGCATGACAATTTCCTCGGAAAGAAGGCTTCAAAGAAGCAAGAAAACCAGTATAGCAGCGACGTGCAGGTGTCTCGCACCACTCCGAGGGCTTTCATTGCGCTCAGCGACAACGATGACCTTGTGCTCCCTGCGAATGGCGTCAACTACTACGTAGAACTCTATCGCCACGATGTTCCAGCCTCTCTCCACGTCTATCCTGTAGGCGGTCATGGATGGGGAAACTCGCAAGGTTTCGCTTTTCATAATGAGATGCAACTGGAATTGCGCGGCTGGCTTGAGAGCTTCTGATTGTAGTCAGGGCGTAAGTGCTGGCTTTTGGCAAACCGTGTCATTGCCTTTCTTCCGTCCGCATCAAGCCTTTTTAGTCATAGAACTCAGCTTTCGCAAGTGTCCAACTGACTGCTAATCAGTAATAAAATATCAATAAACAAAAATAAACAAATATATTTTTATATATTTTTTCATTGTTTTTCTCTATTGATATTTTTACTTCCCCACGGCAGTGGGGACTGAGGGGCATTTTTCATTTGTGAAATTTAGTCATAGAATAAAGGCGGCGCAGGAGCCAAACCGATGCTATTCCTGTGATAATGAATGCAATGCAGTGTGCGGTATGGTTGCCGTGAAACAGCTCCGTCATCTTTGCATCGGAATGCAAGTCAGGGAAAAACCATACGAATACGAAGGAAAGACTATTGTTTGCCCAGTGGTATATGACTCCTGGGATAATGCTTCCTGTGCGGCAGTAAAGCCATCCGAGCAGCAGACCTACGAGAAAAGCGTGAGGCATCTGTGCTGGATTGAGATGGATGAATGAGAAGCAGGCTGCCGAAACCGCGATTGCCACCCATGTCTGCTTTGTGGTGAGCGGTGCTTCGCCTTCATTTCTCTGTATCAGACGTCGCAGAACGCCACCGCGGAAGACCACTTCCTCTGCCACAGGAGCCACGAGAGCGATGACGATATAGCCCCAGAAACTGCCCAACAGCGCCTCGAAAACGTCGTCAAGGAGATTCTGCGTCCATTTTTCAGGTATGAAATCCTCGATTGTGGCAGTTGGAATAACAATCATCAGGGAAAGTATGAACGTGAGAAATAGTGTACCGAAAGGCTTGCTTCTCAAGTAGTTGATACTCATTTTGCACCAGCCTAATTTCCAGAAAAGCAAAGTGGCAGCCACGCCCGACAAAGCCGATGAGGCTACTATCAGCATCATTTTCTCATTGCCTGCATTTGTGCCGTTCGCCATTTTTATAGCTATATTCACGATGACACTTGCCATCACCTGTATCAAGATGAAGGTAAAAGTATATAAAAGTGCGTCGTAATACTTCTTCATTTTTGTTTGTTTTATTGTTGTTTTGTTTCAAGAATAATGTCAGAGCATTGCATAATTCTATAAGTCTTGCCCGTTTGTCAAGCTTCCAGCAATGCAGATATTGTCCTATTTTCCCGTTTTGGTTTCAGTAGAAATAACGTCTTTATAATATATTGATAATCAATGAGATATAATAGCATAGTTTTTGGGGCGTAAAAGCATAGATATTACCGCCTAAAAGCTATGCTATTACAAGGTAATAACTATGCTATTGCAACGTAAAAGCTAAGCTATTACGAAATGCCCTCTCCGCTTTCCGTTTTTGTCCTATATTTCTTTATGGATAACTCAGCTTTCGCAAGCAATAAATAACCCCTCAGTCCCCACTACCGTGGGGAAGTGAAAACATCAATAGAGAAAAATAAAGAAAAAATAGATAAAAATATATTTGTTTATTTTTATTTATTGATATTTTATTACTGATTAGTAGCCTGTTAGCTACTTGTGAAAGTTGAGTAGATAATTTTACCCACCCCATCAAGAAATAGCAACTGCGTCAGCGCGATTTTTCACTTTTCACTCTCCACTTTTCACTTTTCACTTTGTTTTTTTAAGAACGCTTCCGCCTCCATAGCATCAGCCTTTAGTTGCATGGCAAGCCCAAAGACGGAAGAGAAACGATGCTCTTCACGCATCTTCTTGTAGAGTGCCACAGTCATCTCCCTGCCGTAAATGTCAGCGTCAAAGTGGAATATGTTGGTCTCAAGAGTCAGTCCGTTGATGCCGTAAGTAGGGCGGTGACCGATGTTCATCATGCCGTTGAAGGTCTCGGAGAAGCCTTCCACCCTCACTTTCACAGCATATACGCCGCCAACAGGAATCACTTTCAGCGGGTCGATAGACAGGTTTGCCGTAGGAAATCCTATCTTTCTGCCCTCATGAAAGCCCTCCACCACGGTGCCGTGCATGGTATATGGTCTGCCAAGACACTCCATCGCCTGCTGGCAATGCCCGTCGGCAAGGAGCTTTCTGACCATCGTAGAAGAGTAATGTCTGCCGTCTGGCATGGTGATACCGTCGCAAGGCACCACCTCAATGCCTATTTCCTCACCGTAGCGCTTGTAGTCTTCGAAGCCTTCTCCTGGCTGTCGCTTGCCGAAATGATTGTCGTAGCCGAGCAGTAGCAGTCGCACGCCGAGGCGGTCGTGCAGGATTTCCTTCATGAAGTCGTGGGCTGAGTAGGCTGCCATCGGCTTATCGAATTGCAGCACAGCGCATTGGTCGATGCCGCAATGTGAGATAAGTTCTTGCCTTTCCTCCACCGTGGTGAGCATATTCGGCACGTATGACGAGTCGAAAAGTGTGCGTGGGTGGCGGTCGAAGGTTATCGCCATTGTGTGGTCGAAGCCTTTCTCCTTTGCCACGGCTATAAGACGACGGAGCACATGCTGGTGACCCAGATGCACTCCATCGAAATGTCCTATCGTAGCAGCAGTCACTACGTCACTGCGAACGCCGTTGTCTTTGCTTATTTTTAATGTTGTCACTGAATAGAGTTTGTTAAAATGAAGAATGAAGAATGAAGAATGAAGAATATAAATTACGTTTTCTTCCTTTGGTTTCCCAAGGGAAATGGACTATAATATATTCTTCATTCTTCATTCTTCATTCTTAATTTATAAAAGACTCTCAATCTCCTTGTCCAAATCCTTTATCTGAGCATCACGCTTATAGAGCGAGTTGGATCTGTCGATGAGGAAGAAAGTAGGGATAGAACTCACGTTGTAACGTCTCAGATACTGAGAGTCGAGGTTGTCATTATCATGCACATTGACCCAAGGAAGGGCGGCAACCTGTGTCTTCCAGAAGTGCTCGTCTGGGTCGATAGACACCTGGTATATCTCCAGACCGCGGTCGTGGTATTTATTATACACCTCACGCATCTTCATAATGCGCTGAGTGCTGCCCTCTGCCGCAAAAGCATGGAAATCGAGAAGCACCACTTTGCCCTTCAGATCAGTGAGGTTGCGGCGCTTGCCTTTATTGTCTATAAGGCTGATGTCTATGATGTTTGACACGCCAACCTTGTTCATGTCGATGACAGGACCCTGACTTTGAGCCTTCATGATGCGCATATTCTTCATGCCTTCCAGAGCGATGTTGTGGAGGTTCTTGCCACGCTCAGCCTCAGGATAGAAGGTGTCCCAACTGGTAGCCACGGCTGCAAAGACGCGAATGTCCTCATGGCTGGAGCGAGGATTGAAGATAAGGCGGTTGCCCAAAGCCTGGAACAGAGCGAAATATGAATACGCCTTGCCTGGCTCCTTGAAGATATAGTTGCGCTTTACGTAGTCTTTGTAAGCCTCCACGATGCTCTCAATGCTGTCTTCAGACTGCTTGATGCTGAGCACAGGCGACTTCTCTATGGCGATAGCTTGGTTCAGGAGCTGGTTCTGGAGAATGGACAGCTCCTTGATTTTCTCACAGTTGTCAGAGCCTTTCACCTCATATCTCACAGCCATAGTAGGGTAGGAGGCTGTAAATTCCACCGTCTCTGTGGAGTCGATGCTCACATTGATGATGTTGCGGGCTATGCGAAGACGGAAAAATTCTGGCGCTGTCACTGCGTCACCGCTGAAGTCGAAGGCGCCATCCTCACCAAGCTTTACAGAGTCGAGGACTACAGGACCGTCCAGACTCATGTTCTCAAAGTAGAGCACAGAGTCCTTAGCGTCAGTGATATTGCCGCTTACGTGGAATTTATTCTGCTGACATGAGGCGATGCTCAGCGCACATGCAGCGAAGAGAGTGCATCGAGTGATGCGGGAGATAATCTTGTTCATTGTCTGAAAATTTTCTGCAAAGGTAATTCAAATAGGGGGAAATACAAAATTTCGACTCTCTTTTCTTTCATATAAGGTGCTAATAATAATTAAATATTGCCGTATTTGGTGCCATTTTACCAAAATTATCACTACTTTTGCCCTTTGAAATGAAAAGGTATATCATCATAATCATCATAATGCTGGTCAATGGCGTGGCGGTAATGGCGCAGTCTGACGTCAAGACTAAAAATGTGGAAGACCACCAGGTCGATATGGACAGCCCTACTTTTGTGCCTCTTGTCCGCGTAGGAAAGGTGCTCGAAGGCAAGGATAGCATTCAGTATATGGAGATGAATAATGTCTATGTCTATGCTCCAATGATTTTCAAGAATGAAAAGCAGCGTGAAGCCTATAATCGATTGGTTTACAATGTGAAGAAGGTGCTGCCGCTTGCAAAGGAGGTCAACAGGGCTGTGCTCGAAACTTATGAATACCTGATGACTTTGCCTAATGAGAAAGCTCGTCGTGAGCACATGAAACTCGTCGAGAAAAGCATCAAGGAGGAATACACTCCAAGGATGAAAAAACTCACTTATTCTCAGGGAAAACTGCTCATAAAGCTTATCTATCGAGAGACAAATTCCTCCAGTTATGAGCTTGTCCAGGCGTTCCTCGGACCGGCAAAAGCCACATTCTATCAAGCTTTTGCATGGCTTTTCGGCGCCAGCCTCAAAAAGGCGTACCAGCCAAATGGCGTGGATAGGCTCACCGAGCGCGTCGTTCGTATGGTCGAAGCAGGGCAGCTCTGATTATTCCGTCTCCGCGTTGATTATTTCGTTCCCTCATTTTGACGATTTCATCCCCTCGCTTTGATGGTAGGTTCTCTCCGCTCTTTCCATTCATTCCCTTTTCTTTCATCCCCATCAGCCCATCTCGTCAGCCGTCCTTGGCTGACGCCCTTCCCCGACAATTCCAGCCGTTTTATTTTGCAATCTCCATTTTTTTTCATAATTTTGCAATCTAATAGATTGAAAACAATAAATGGCAGAAGAATATAACATACACAATGAGCGAGTCTCAAGCGCAGAAAAAGAGTTCGAGAAGGCATTGCGCCCACTCCAATTCTCTGACTTCAGCGGTCAGAGCAAGGTGGTGGAAAATCTGCAGGTCTTCGTCGAAGCAGCAAAATACAGAGGCGAACCGCTCGACCATACACTCCTGCACGGACCTCCTGGACTCGGAAAGACCACGCTGAGCAATATCATTGCCAACGAACTTGGCGTGGGATTCAAGCTCACAAGCGGTCCGGTGCTCGACAAACCTGGCGACCTCGCCGGCATTCTCACATCCCTCGAAACCAACGATGTGCTCTTTATCGACGAGATACACCGCCTCTCGCCTGTGGTGGAAGAATATCTCTATTCTGCTATGGAGGACTATCGCATTGACATAATGATAGACAAGGGACCTTCTGCACGCTCCATACAGATAGACCTTAATCCCTTTACACTCATCGGAGCCACCACCAGAAGCGGACTGCTTACTGCCCCTTTGCGTGCTCGTTTCGGCATAAATATGCACCTTGAGTATTACGATCCTGACACGCTATCCAGGATTATAAAGCGCTCATCGCGCCTCCTCGGAGTGGCAATAAGTGATGATGCCGCCGACGAAATATCCCGTCGCTCCCGTGGTACGCCTCGTATCGCAAACGGATTGTTGCGCCGCGTCCGTGATTTTGCTCAGGTAAGGGGTAATGGAAATATCGACACCGACATCGCTAAGATAGCCCTTACAGCCCTCAATATTGATGAATATGGACTCGATGAAATCGATAATAAGATTCTCACCACCATCATCGACAAGTTCCAAGGTGGACCTGTAGGCATTGGAACCATAGCTACTGCCATCGGAGAGGACGCCGGCACCGTGGAGGATGTTTACGAACCATATCTCATTATGGAAGGTTTTATCAAGCGCACACAGCGTGGACGAGTGGTCACCGAACTGGCTTACGCCCACCTCGGCAGGGATATGTATCGCACAAACAGCCACATCCTTACGCCAGATCTTTTCGATTAAGCCATCGCATCCCTGCGTATCACAGTAAGAAATCAAGTTTCCAATAATCCCAAACCAATCCTATCATCACAATGAAGAAAGGAATTTTCACCGGTTCTTTCGACCCATTCACCATCGGTCACCTTGACATCGTGAAGCGAGCACTGCCACTTTTCGATGAATTGACTATCTGTATCGGCTTCAATGAACTGAAACACTACGATGAACCCGTGGAAGAAAGAATGGAAAAGATACGCAAGGTGATGCAGAATGAACCGAAAGTGAAGGTCGATTCATGGTCGGGACTGACAGTGGATTACTGCACTCGCCACGACATCCACTATATTATAAAAGGTGTAAGAAGCGTCAAAGACTTCGAATATGAGCGTGATCAAGCCGAGATGAATCGCCATCTGTCTGGTGTCGAGACCCTTTTCCTCTTCTCAGACCCACGCTATTCCGCCGTCAGCTCATCCTTAGTGAAGCTTCTGAAGAGCTATGGAAGAGACGTCTCCGAGTTCCTTCCTCCTGCCACCGATTAGCCCCGAGCCAGCCACCGCTAAGGCGTCAGCCATTCTTCATTTTTCATTCCTCATTCTTCATTCAAGAAGAGCCACTGTGTCAGCCGCGTTACTGGCTGATATGCCCCGTCTCTCCTTCCCCTGTAAACATAGAAAACAAGAACCAATATGATAACATACTCAGCAGAAAATGTAAAAATGCCGAAGATACGCAAGCGCGATACATCGGCATGGATCAAGAAGGTAGCTGCCTCTTACGGAAGAAAAGTGGGAGAAATAGGCTATCTCTTCGTAGATGATGAGAAAATCCTTGAGGTCAATAATGAGTATCTCGGACACGATTACTATACCGACATCATCACCTTCGACTATGATGAAGACGACATAATCAGTGGCGACCTCGTCATAAGTCTCGACACAGTGCGCTCCAATGCCGAACTGTTCAGCAAGCCATACGAGGAAGAACTCTTCCGCGTTATCATCCACGGAATACTCCATCTCTGTGGTATCAACGACAAAGGACCGGGCGAAAGAGAGATAATGGAACAGGAAGAAAACAAGGCTCTCGCACTGTTGCAAGGATAATAGCTTTATTATTGCTTTTTTCTATCTATAAGTCCGTAATGTTATAAAAAAGTGTTAATTTTTGTTCTTTTATTTGATTGTTGCGCAAAAACTTAATCAAAATGTTTGGTGTTCAATAAAAAATAAGTAATTTTGCTCACCTTTTAACTTTACCAAGTTACACAACGATTATCAAAAACGAACATAGAACGATAAGAAATGGAAAAAATTGACAAGTTAGACAAGAAGATCCTCAGCATTCTTTCCCAAAACGCACGTATGCCTTTCAAGGATGTTGCCACTGAGTGTAATGTCTCTCGTGCCGCTATTCATCAGCGCGTACAACGTCTCATTGAGGATGGGGTAATCACTGGAAGTGGATTTGACGTTAATCCTAAGTCCTTAGGTTACTCTACATGTACATATGTAGGCATCAGACTCGAGCGCGGATCTATGTATAAGGACGTAGTAAAGCAGCTTGTCAACATACCAGAAATCGTGGAATGTCACTTCACTACCGGTCCTTACACCATGCTCGTAAAGCTCTATGTACGTGATAATGAGCAACTCATGGATCTCCTCAATAATCAGTTGCAGCGCATTCACGGCGTTGTTTCCACAGAGACTCTCATCTCTCTTGAGCAGAGCATCAAGCGTGAGGTGCCAGTTCCTGTTGAGGACTAATACTGACGATTTTCATCACTCGCTATAATTGATACGGATTACTGGGTCGCTGTCTTCTTACTTTTGATAGTGAGAGACTGTCGTGGCTTGGTAATTCGTATTTTGCGTATCGGTAATAGTAGTGGTTTATTCGCGTTTTCACCACTCATTCATTGATATAAATTCCATTAGAATATCATGGATCACTTCTCCATAGACCAACTCCTGCAGCCTGCCTACAATGCTTTCCCTGAGGCAGACCGCCGTCCTGTAATCGGCATCACTGCCAATTACTCCGACATTGACGCCACACTGCGTGACAGATACTATAAGCAGATAGTTACTGCAGGCGGCATTCCCGTCATCATTCCCCCTATTGCTGACGCTAAAATCATCGCTGACACACTGGAACATGTCGATGCTGTCCTCCTGACTGGTGGCGGAGATTATAATCCTCTCTGGTGTGGCGAGAACCCAGTGCCGGGACTTCATAATATCAATGCGGAGCGTGATGGCGCCGAACTAATCCTCACTCGCATGGCATACCATCGTCAGAAGCCGATGCTTGGCATCTGTCGTGGCATCCAGACCCTCGCCATGGCGCTCGGAGGACACGTCGATCAGGACATAATACAGCAGATAAAGCATTCTCAAGACGCTGACCGTAGCGAGCCAACTCATTCCGTCAGCGTAGAGCCTGGCTCATTCCTCTATTCCATCTATGCGCCAAAGAAGGAGAATAACGCCGCTCCTGCCGCTGGAGAAATCATCAATAATCCCCAGAACCCAGCGCCGGAAGCCGATGAAACTGCTGCTCCGCTCACCCTTTATGTCAACTCTTTCCATCATCAGGCGGTAGATAATCCGGGAGAACGCTTCCGTGTCACAGCGCGAGCTAATGATGGCATCATCGAAGCAATAGAGAGTACTGAGTATAAGAGCATAATGGGAGTGCAGTGGCATCCTGAATGGCTGGGCGAAGACGGTCAGCCTTTGTTCCGTTGGCTCGTGGATAAAGCACGCGAATATCAGCGCGTTGGCGCCCTGCATCAGCGCATTCTTACCCTCGATACGCATTGCGACACGCCGATGTTCTTCCATCAAGGCGTCGATTTCACAAAGCGCGACCCACGTATTCTCGTTGACCTTCACAAGATGACTGAGGGACGTCAGGACGCTACAATCATGGTGGCGTACCTTCCACAGCCTAAGATTGGACAGAAATTCTCTGATGCCGTGGAGATGAAAGCGGCGGGACCAGCCGCTTATGCCGACCTTATCTTCGACAAAATCGAGGCTATGGTGGCGTCAAAGTCTGATTATGTAAGTATTGCACGCACGCCTTCCGACCTCTATCTCGACAAGCGCATGGGCAGAAAGAGCATCATGCTCGGCATAGAGAATGGTCTGGCATTAGAGCATGACTTGCGTAATGTACTTCATTTTGCCCAGCGTGGCATCGTCTATATCACGCTTTGTCATAATGGCGACAATGACATCTGCGACTCAGCACGTGGTTGCAACACGCATAATGGTGTCTCTTCGTTTGGCGAAAAGGTGATAAAGGAGATGAATCGCCTCGGCATTATGGTGGATTTAAGCCATGCCGGCGAGAAGAGTTTCTATGATTCGCTCGACATCAGCGCCACTCCTATCGTCTGTTCTCACTCTAATTGCCGCGCTCTTTGCGACCATCCGCGCAATCTTACCGATGACCAGTTGCGCCGACTTGCTCAAAAGGGCGGTGTGGCACACACCACTTTCTATCATGGTTTCCTGCAGAAAGTCGGTGAAGCCGATATTATGGACGGCATAAAGCATCTTGAGCACGCCATAAAAGTGATGGGAATAGACCATGTAGGCATAGGAACCGACTTCGATGGTGACGGTGGTGTGCGTGGAATGCGTGATGCTTCAGAGATTCAGCAGTTTACTCTCGCTTTGCTCCGTCGTCGCTACAGCGATGAGGATATTGCCAAGATATGGGGCGGCAACTGGCTCCGCGTGATGTCTATGGTGCAGAATCACAGAGCATAAGCCTCGCTTTTGCGCCGCTATTTGCCGTCTATCGTAGTGACTTTACATCAATATTGAGTGCTGATACCAGCGCTGTCACATAGTAATAACAATGATAATAATGAATAAAATCTCCCATTTCATCGTGATTTCTGCCCTCGCAGCAACGGCTTTCACTGCTTGCAAGGGCGCTAAAAGTACAGCTTCCGCAGAGACATCTGCACCACAAATCGTCGGTCCTGCTTTCCAGGCTGACTCTGCTTACGCCTTTTGTGCAAAGCAATGCGAGTTTGGTCCTCGCACAATGAATAGTGAAGCGCATGACAAATGCCGTCAATGGATAGTGGATAAGTTCCGCTCTTACGGCATGGATGTGGAGGAACAGAAGAAAGACCTCAAAGGTTGGGATGGCACAATGCTGCGTTCCACCAATATCATAGCACGCTTCAAGCCTGAAGCCGAACAGCATATCCTGCTCTGTGCGCATTGGGATACCCGTCCTTGGTCTGACAATGACCCTGATGAAGCCAATTGGCACACCCCGGTAATGGGTGCTAACGACGGTGCTTCTGGCGTCGCTGTGATGATAGAGATAGCACGTCTCTTGCAGAAAGACACCACCCTCAACTATGGCATTGACTTCGTATGCTTTGATGCTGAGGACTATGGCACACCGCAATGGGAGAGCAATCAGGATAATTCTGAAAGCACTTGGGCTCTCGGAGCGCAGGAATGGGCTCGCCAAATCGCTGCTTCCGCGCCGAAAGATGCTGAGGGAAACATGGTAAGTCCTTACGAATATGGCATTCTGCTCGATATGGTAGGTGGCGAAGGCGCACGCTTTTATCAGGAAGGATTCTCGCTGAAACATGCCAGTAGGATAGTCTCTAAGGTGTGGAGTGCTGCAAATGACGCTGGAGTAGGTTCGTATTTCGTCAGTGAACCAGGCGGTTTCATCACCGACGATCATAACCCTATCAATGAGATTGGTATTCCTTGTATCGACATAATACCTTACTATCCTGACTGCAAGCAGAGCAGTTTCGGTCCGACATGGCACACCATACACGATGATATGGAGCATATCGACCGCAACACGCTTCATGCTGTGGGTCAGACTGTCATTCAGACTCTGTTTAATTAAATGAAGAATACGCTCGACTCCATAGCCCTTACGATGCTGAGGCCGGCATTGTCGCCACTGCAACTGATGCAATTATGTCGTCAGGTGGGTGATGCTACGGCTTTGGTGGATAATTATGACCGTCTCGAAGAGGTGCTTCCATCGCCTTCTGACAAACTGAAAACGGTCTTTCAGTCGATGCCTGACGCATTGGATAGGGCTAAGATGGAGCTTGATTTCTGCGAGAAGCACCAGATACAAGTGCTCATTCCTACTGACACGGCTTATCCGCAGCGACTGAAAAACTGTGAAGATGCACCGCTCGTGCTCTATTATCGTGGTAATGCAGACCTTAATTCTGCCCGCATTATCAATATTATCGGCACGCGAAGATGCACCTTTTACGGTCAGGAAATCATCAAAAACTTCATCAAGGATATAAAATCAGCGTCTCCCGATACGCTGATAGTCAGTGGATTGGCATACGGAATCGATATTTGCGCACATCGTAATGCTCTCGCCAATGGCCTGAAGACGGTGGGAGTGCTGGCTCATGGTCTCGACATGATTTATCCTTCGATGCACCGTGAGACGGCTAAGGAGATGTTGTTGTGCGGTGGTCTCCTGACGGAATATCCGCAACTGACTCGTCCCGACAAGCGAAACTTCGTGCAGCGAAACCGTATCGTGGCAGGAATGAGTGATGCTTCTATCCTCGTAGAGAGTGCTTCGCATGGTGGCGGACTGATTACCTGCGGTATAAGTACGGGTTATGGCAGGGACGTATATGCCTTTCCAGGTCCTGTTACTTCCCCTGCCAGTGCGGGATGCAATAATCTTATACGTGCCAAGGGAGCGTCCCTGATTACTAATGCTGATGATTTCATCGATGCAATGGGATGGGAGAGCGATGCTGTCCTGCAGCAAGTTAAGAAGAAAGGCATACAGCGCAGTATGTTTTATGAACTAAATCCCACTGAGGAAATCATCGTTTCTGCTCTGGAAAAGAATGGTGAAATGTACCCAATCGACCTTTCTTCTGCAGTGGGAATGACTCTTTCGGAGGTCAACTCCATCCTTTTTGCCCTCGAAATGAGCGGCGTCGTCCGCAGTATGGCAGGTGGAATGTTCTGCATTATTTGATAAATATTGCCTCCCAGTCAACCCTTTTCCCCTATATTTACGTGCGTTTTCTTTTATAAAATCTAAGTCGTTGAAATACAATGATTTAGAAATTGAAAAGTAAAAGCATAGTTATTAGGATGTAAAAGCATAGTTATTAGGATGTAAAAGCATAGTTATTAGGACGTAAAAGCATAGCTATTAGGACGTAAAAGCATAGCTATTGCATTTCGATGTCTTTTTCATTGTTTTGCAATACCATTTTCATTGCTTTGCAATACCTCTTTCTTTGCCTCGCAAAAAAATAAAAGAAAGTGCGTTGAAATTCCATAATTTCACCTTTGATGATACTATTCCCTAAGTATATAGAGAATAAAACAAGGTGGAATTATGGGATTTCAACGCACTTTTTTATTGCTTGCGAGAGTGGAGTTTATTTGCCAATATACTTCTTTCCGTTCATTATATATATCTTACCCTTAGCAGGAGAATTTATTTCTCTGCCCTGAAGGTCATAGATGATGGAAGAACGGGATGCAGAAGTATCTGTTTTTACACCGTCAATGCCTGTGGAAGTGTCGTCAGGACGAACAACCTTGATTTTGGTAAGATTGAGAGTGGTGCCACCATCACGGATAATCCATAGTTCGGCGTAATCATCTCCGAGAGTGAAAGTCTGGTCGGCAGGCTCTTCGGAAGACTCCTTGGTATTCACCATTTTGCTATATTTGTGTACCTCGTTAGTCTTTTCTGCATTCTCTGAATCTACAGTCACGAGTTTTGCAGTGGTCAATATCTTTGAGTCATACTTGCTGTCACTGGTCTTTACGCTGATATTGCCAGCCACAGTCACGATGTCGCCCTTCTTGAAACCGCCTGCTACGCTCAGCAGGATGCCGTTGCCGACTTTCTTTGACTCACCGCTGCCACTCACATATCCATTCTTTATAGAGAGAGAAGATGAGGAAGCAGCTGTTGTACCCTTAGCTGTGATGCCGCTCAAGGAAGTAGGGAAGTCGATGAGAGCAGCAGTAGGTTCTGGCTGAGGCTCAGGTGTCGGACCAGGATTAGGCTCTGGGTTTGGTTCCGGATTTGGTTCTGGAGAAGGTTCTGGGTTTGGTTCTGGAGTAGGATCTGCAGAGTCATTGCCGATAATCTTCACGAAAGAAGAAGTGTAAGACTTCAGTTTTGCTTCAAGAGCACTGTTTATCTCAGCGTCAGCATCATCCACAGAATTATTGAATGTGAATGTGAAATCGCCCTTCTGACAGCGTCCTGCACCGTAAGTGCCGGTCACAATAGAAGGAACATCCTTCGCTTCGTCAGGTGTGTAAGAGTAGAATGTGCTCTCGGTGTCGAAGTTGTTATAGCCGGTTTCGCCCTTGAGAGTCTTTACTTCAGCAGGAACTTTCTCGTCGCGTGTAGCGGCTACGTAGGCATCAAAGTGCTTTGAGTTTGTAGCATCGCTGGCATTGTAAGCCTGGAACTTCTTCTGTCCGGTCATCATATTGCCGAAAGCCTTGATGATACCGCCGCTTTCACCGGAGAAAGTGCCCTTTGTGTCTTTAGAAGAACCTACTCCATTATTGATGTCAGAACCCTGCATGGAGATGAGCATAGGGTATTTGCAGTTGCGGAAATAGTTGTTTTCAGAGAAAATACATGAACCTGTAGTTGCTCCTATGCCATATTTGGCGTTGCCATCGTAGTAGTTGTTATAGACATGAAGGTGCTTTGACACACGTACACGTGGGTGACGGGAGTCGGAATGGTCAAACCAGTTGTGATGATAGGTTACGGAATCGACTTCGTCACCGTTGGAATTGAGGTTACATTTACCTGTGTCCCAGTAGTGATTGTTATCCACAGTGGCATTGATAGTGCCTTTCACGTCGAATGAACCGTCGCCTTTTGCCTTGTCTCCGCCCTTGTTTTGACCGTAGAAGATGTCGAGATTATGACCCCAGATGTGATGATTGTTGGTGTCGAAACTGATTCCGTCCTCCGGATGAAGCATGACGGCAAAGTTTCGGAACTCCACATAGCGGCAGTTTCTTGCCAGTATGCCGAAGCCATAAAGAGTGGCATCCTTGCCCACACCCTCGATGGTGAGGTTCATCTGCTGTGTCTTTCCCTTTACCTGAAGTCCGATGGCGGAGCTTCCCAGTGCGTCCATATCGTCCTTTTTGATGGTTCCGATGATGCGGATGGCGAGAGGGCGGGTCTCTGTACCTTTCTCATAAGCACCTAAGATGGACTGCAAACCAGTGAGAGAGACCAAATTTCCCTTATCTTTCTTCATATCTATAGTCACGGTCTTGGCAGTGTTGCCAGTGACATACAGTACACGTGCTCCTGATTTCAGAGTGCCATCATCGTTGTATGCGCCCACTCCGGCTTCTGCATTGTGGTGAGCGTAACCGCTTCTGTTGAAGTTTTTTACGGTCAAGGTGCTGGATGTTACAGCGTCAGCAGTGACCTCAGCGCCGTTTTTTACAGGCACCACCTTGAGAGTATAGTTGCCAGCCTTCAGTCCAAGGGCATCCACACGACCGTAAGAACCGTAGGAACGCACCAGTTGAGCGTCGAGTTTGGTCCATGTATTGCCGTCAGCTGACACATAACCATTGTAACAGGAGTATTCGGAAGCGAGTCCGGTAAACTCCATCCAGGCGGATTCGTTCCAGCCACCTTCAGCCTTTAACTTAAGAGAAGCAGAAGCTGTGACCGCCAAAAGCAGTGATACTGCGAGAGTAAAGATTTTCTTCATCCTTTGAGTCTTTGTTAGTTAGTTAGATGATATTTATGGTATATACGTATAATAGTGTTGTTCTATTTTTCCATTTCTTTCTATATAGTAGTCGGTACAAAGTTATATTGTTTTGCAATATCGACAAAACAATTATATATAATTTGTGTTAAATTCATGCTTTTGGTAAATAATAGTTTGCAGATTGACGCAATTTTACCCAATAAAAGCAATAATTTTGTCGGCAATATGATAATCAATCAAGAGACAAAAGACTTCATTTCGCGCCACTCAGACGAAGATGTGCGCAAGGTGGCACTTAGTGGCAAGCCAGCCAACAGCGTCGATTTGCCTTTTGCCCTCCAGCAGATTGCAGGCAGGCAGACGGCAAAGACAAAGTTACCCTCATGGTATGCTGCAGAGAATGTTATCTTTCCGCCGCATATCTCGATGGAGCAATGCTCGTCAGAGCAGACTGCTGAGTATAAGGTGGCTGTGCTGCAGAGCGTCATGGGCCAGCCTTTTACAATACAATATGAAGCAAAAAAGTGCCATTTCATCGACTTTACAGGTGGCTTTGGCGTGGATTTCTCATATATGGCAAAGCCCTTTTCCTCTGCCACTTACATCGAAAGGCAGGAGCATCTATGCGATATTGCGCAGCATAACCTGCCCCTTCTCGGACTGAAAGATGCGGAAGTGGTCTGCACGGACTCTGTGGAGGCGATGCAAAAGGTAAGCGATTATGCTCACGGAAAACCGCTTGTGGTCTTTATGGATCCTGCAAGAAGGGACACAAATGGGCAACGTACTTACGCTATATCCGACTGCACACCCGATGTTACCTCATGTATTGATGACTTGTTGCGCCAAACTCAAGTGGTGATGATTAAGCTTTCACCTATGCTCGACTGGCATAGCGCGGTGCGAGAGCTAAATGATGCCGCGCAATCACATGATGCTGTGCGTGAGATACATATCGTATCTGTGGGCAATGAGTGCAAGGAATTACTTCTGTTGCTGTCAGATAAGTATTCTTCCCCTTTGTCATTACATTGCGTCAATGATGATGAGAGATTTGTAATTCATGGAATCAATGCAGAGGAAGTGGCAGATAAAAATGCTTCTGCCGAGCCTTTACAGGCTGACGGCGATGAAGAAAGCGATGAATTGCAATGCTCCAGCTCTGTCTTTGAGGCGCAATTCCTCTATGTTCCCAATGCTTCAGTGATGAAAGCAGGATGCTTTAGTCTGCTGGAGAGAACGTTTCCAGTGAAGCAAGTCAGCCTTAATTCCCACCTATTCTTTGCTGATGGCATCGTGAAAGATTTCCCAGGAAGAGCATTCAGAGTGAGAACTGTGACCACTATGAACAAGAAAGAACTGCGAAAGGCGCTCGATGGATTGACAAAAGCAAACATATCAACGCGAAATTTCCCCATTTCACCGGAGAATTTGCGAAAGAAACTCAAACTGAAAGACGGCGGTGAAACCTACATATTTGCCACCACAACGGCTGATAATGACCATATCCTCATCGTATGTGATAAAGATAATATGCAAAAATAATATAAATAATGTGGGAAACTGTTGGTTATTAGCCGTTTTATTAGTATATTTGCACGGAATTTTATTAAGCATGGTATCAACCCATGCAGATGATGTTATATAAAGACAATAAAGATTTAATTTTTCGATGAACGTAATTACAAAGACTGTCTCATTGCCTGATGGACGTGAAATCACCATTGAGACCGGTAAGTTGGCTAAGCAGGCTGACGGCTCTTGTACCCTCAAGATGGGTAACACCATGCTCCTCGCTACTGTTTGTGCCGCAAAGGATGCAGTTCCTGGAACAGATTTCATGCCACTGCAGGTAGAGTATCGTGAGCAGTATGCCGCTGCAGGCCGCTTCCCAGGCGGTTTCACAAAGCGTGAAGGTAAAGCAAGCGATGAGGAAATCCTCACATGCCGCCTTGTTGACCGCGCTCTCCGCCCACTTTTCCCAAGCGATTTCCACGCTGAGGTTTATGTTAACGTAATCCTTTTCTCCGCTGACGGTGTAGATCAGCCTGATGCTCTTGCAGGATTTGCTGCAAGTTGTGCTTTGGCTTGCTCTGACATCCCATTCGAATGCCCTATCTCTGAGGTGCGTGTTGCACGCATCAATGGTGAGTATGTCATCAACCCTACATTCGAACAGATGAAGGAAGCTGACATGGACCTTATGGTAGGTGCTACTGAGGAGAACATCATGATGGTGGAGGGAGAGATGAAGGAAGTGCAGGAGTCTGACCTCCTCGACGCTCTCAAAGCAGCTCATGCAGCTATCAAGCCTATGTGTGCTATGCAGAACGAACTCATGAAGGAGCTCGGCACAGACACTAAGCGCGAGTACTGCCATGAGGTAAACGATGATGAACTCAAGGAACAGGTGGCAAAGGATTGCTACCAGAAGTGCTACGACGTAGTAAAGCAGGCTCTCGAAAAGCAAGCTCGTGCTGAAGCTTTCGATGCTATCAAGGAAGAATTCAAAGAGGCATACGCTGCAGCTCACACTGACCTCACTGAGGATGAGATGGAAGAGAAGTATGCTCTCGTAGATAAATATTATCATGACGTAGAGAAGGACGCTATGCGTCGCTGTATTCTCGACGAAGGCGTACGTCTCGATGGCCGTAAGACCGACGAGATTCGCCCTATCTGGTGTGAGGTTTCTCCACTCCCAATGCCACACGGATCTTCTATCTTCACACGTGGTGAGACTCAGTCTCTCACTACTTGTACCCTCGGTACTAAGCTTGATGAGAAGATGGTCGATGGTGCTTTGGAGAAGTACTACATGAAGTTCCTCCTCCATTATAACTTCCCTCCATTCTGTACTGGTGAAGCAAAGGCTCAGCGTGGCGTAGGACGTCGCGAAATCGGCCACGGTCACCTCGCATGGCGCGGTCTTAAGGGTCAGATTCCTGAGGATTTCCCTTACACAGTGCGCCTCGTTAGCCAGATTCTTGAGTCTAATGGCTCTTCTTCTATGGCTACAGTATGTGCTGGTACCCTCGCTCTCATGGACGCTGGCGTTCCTATGAAGAAGCCAGTATCAGGTATTGCTATGGGTCTTATCAAGAATCCAGGCGAAGATAAGTACGCTGTGCTCTCTGATATCCTCGGTGATGAGGACCACCTTGGCGATATGGACTTCAAGACCACTGGTACTAAGGACGGTCTTACCGCAACTCAGATGGACATCAAGTGTGATGGTCTCTCATACGAAATTCTCGAAAAGGCTCTTGCACAGGCTAAGGCAGGTCGTGAGCACATCCTGAAATGCATCACAGATACTATCGCTGAGCCACGCGCAGAGTTGAAACCACAGGTTCCTCGCATCATCCAGATCGAGATTCCTAAGGAGTTTATCGGTGCAGTAATCGGTCCTGGCGGCAAGATTATCCAGCAGATGCAGGAAGAGACTGGCGCTACTATCACCATCGATGAAGTGGATGGAGTAGGTAAGGTGCAGGTTTCTGCTCCTAATAAGGACTCTATCGACGCTGCTCTCGGCAAGATTAAGTCTATCGTTGCTATCCCTGAGATTGGTGAGGTATATGAGGGAACAGTACGTTCAATAATGCCTTATGGATGCTTCGTTGAGATTCTCCCAGGCAAGGACGGACTTCTCCATATCTCTGAGATTGACTGGAAGCGTCTTGAGACAGTGGAAGAGGCTGGTATCAAGGAAGGTGATAAGATCAAGGTGAAGCTCCTTGAGATTGATCCTAAGACCGGAAAGTACAAGCTTTCACACCGTGTCCTCATCGACAAGCCAGAAGGTTACGTAGAGCGTGAGCGTCGTCCACGTCCAGAGCGCGGTGAGCGTCGCCCTCGTCCAGAGCGTGGTGAGCGTCGTGGTCCACGTCCAGAGCGTGGTGAACGTCATGAGCGTCGCAATGATTATCATGATAATCGCGAGCCAAGAGACTTCAATGACTCTCTCGATCACGGTTCTGACTTCGAGTAAACTCATGCAAATAGCATGGTAAGATGATAGCTTTCATCGGCTGTTGTCTTCCTTATAATACAGAGCGGGCATACCATTCACTGTGGTATGCCCGCTTTTTCGTGTCCTTATGTTGCAGATTTATCATCGTAATGTCATAGATTTCTTGTTGCAATGTCCATATATATTTCGTCTTAATGCTATTATATTGCGTAGTAACGTAGCAGACTTTGCGTCGTAATAAGGTGATAATGCCGCGTTATATCGTAGTAGTCAGGTGATGGTTTTGCGCTAATTATGTTCAATTTCGTTCTATCTTAGAAAACTTTTTCAAATAATTCGTTTTTATACTTCAAAATTGTTACCTTTGCAAGGTCTAATCAGGAATGACAAATTATAATCATGAGAAAGAATATTATCAGACTATTTTTAGGAATAACGCTCCCCCTGCTGGCTCTGACAGCGTGTGATACAGTGTTTGATGTGCATCCTTATGATACGAGGGTGAAGGGAGAGATAGACATAAATGCGAAGAATATAGCCAAGATAGAACCTCTCTGTAAGGACAAAGACACGCTTAGAATAGCTGTGATAAGCGACTCGCACCAGTGGTATAAGGACTTTATTGCAGAGATAAATGACATCAATAAGCGCGATTCCATCGACTTCGTGATACATCTTGGCGATATAACCGACTTCGGAGCTACGCAGGAATACAACTGGGCAAGAGAGAAACTGCAGCGTCTCCGCTATCCATACGTCGTGATGCAAGGCAATCATGACTGCCTCGGCACGGGTAATGAGGTGTTCAGAAAGATGTTTGGAAACAATGATTACAGTTTTATAGCAGGCAGGATAAAGTTCTTGATGATAAACACCAATGCGATAGAATATGATTATTCCGAACCTGTTCCCGACTTTGATTTCCTCGAAACGGAGATAAAAAAGGACTCCGCGCTATTCGATAGGACCATTGTCTGTATGCACGCAGCGCCTTATAGCGAGCAATTCAACAACAATGTGGCAAAGCCTTTCAATCATTATCTGCAGTTTTATCCAGGACTTATGTTCTGTCTTTATGGTCATGGACATCATACAGAGGAGCATGATATCTTCAAAAATGGCACGATATATTATGAAGTAGCGTCGGTAGAGAAACGAGAATACCGCATTTTTACCATCACTCCAAAAGGATATAGCAATGAAGTCATCAGTTTTTAGAATCATAATAGTCACCTTATTATATACGGTAGGCACGCCATTCATGATGGCATCTGAGAGCAATGACAGCATCATGGTGAGTGATACGACAAATATCAGTAGCCATTATGACCGCCGAATCCATCGTTATCGCACGCATTGGAATAGCCTTATCCCTACGCAACACGTGATACAGTTTGCTGGAAACATGGGTTTCGCATCCATAGGTATAGGTTGGGAGTATGGCAAACATCAGCAATGGGAGACGCATCTGCTCGTAGGCTACATACCAAAGTATGACTCTAAGTGTGCAAAAATGACCATTACGCTCAAGCAGAACTACATACCGTGGTCTGTATATATGAAGAATGGCTGGTCATTTGAGCCATTGGAGTGCGGAATTTATTTCAATTCAGTCATTGGTTCCGACTTCTGGTCGAAGCAACCAGCAAAGTATAGCAGTGGCTATTATCCCTTCTCCACACGCTTTCGCCCTAATATCTTTGTAGGACAGCGCTTTACAAAGGATGTGCCTCATAACAAGCGACGTTACATCAAGTCGGTAACAGCGTTTTATGAGTTTAGCACTTGCGATATATATTTCATGCCACTTATCCGTAATGGCACGGTGGAATTCTGGGATATGTTTGGACTTTCGCTTGGATTGAAGTTCCAGGTGCTTTAGTTTTGCTTCTTGAAAGCTTGTGAGTATCGGGCGTAAAAGCGCCCGACACAGTGGCGATGAGGCTGTTTGGCTGCTTTATCATGATGATATGATGATATTGCAACCAAACAGCCTCATTTGTTATTGCGCATTATTTCCGCAATTATTGTGCATTAGTTTCACAACTATTGTGCATTGTTTTCACAATTATAGTGCATTGATTTCACAATTATTGCGCATTTTAGAATATCAATTCCGCCTTGCGGAGGGCGAGATCGCGCTCAGCAATGAGGATTTTTTCGTGCATCTCGTGTACAAACTGGCGCTCCTGAAGGTACTCCAGCAGGGTGATCTGACCGCTATCGAGGCTCTTTTTGAGCAATTCGGAGTTGTCACATTCCGTGAGATGCTTCTTGTAACGCAGGTAAGTGTCCTGTAAGTGCAAAGCTTCGCGATAGACACCTCGCAGTTGGGTAGTGAGATTCAGGCGAGTATCTTCCAGTGATTTCTCAGCAGCTTCGACGTGAAGCTTAGCCACTTTCACCTTTCTACCAGAGCCCCAGAGAGGAAGGGAAAGCCCAAAAGTAGGGCCTTGATACTTCTCTTCGCGTGTGAACTCACCAGTATAACCAATCTTTATGCCAGGAATCCTGCTGCCTTTAGCCACCTTCAGCGATTGCTTCTCAGCCTTCAGTTCGCCTTCAGCCAGCATTATTTCAGGGTGAAGACCGATGTTTTGCGACAGCCAAGCATCGAAATCATTTGATATAGGCGAGAAAATGAATGCCGTATCATTTATCTCTACGGCTTTGCCACCATTGAGAGCTTTCAGTTCATTGAGCAGATTCTCCTTCATAGTGAGGAACTCATCATACTCAGTCTTGAAGAAAAGGAAAGCCTGATGTGCCTTGTTACGGTCGATTACAGTAGCTTCTCCCTTTTGGAAAAGTTTCTCATAAGCCTCCGACATAGCAGTGGTCTCCTCCAAATCCTCATCAAGATGATCCATGATAGCATTGCAATAGACCACCTGTATGCACAGTTTTCTGGCGCTAAGGAGCAGTTGCTGTCTCTCAGAGAGATACTTCAGTTCGCTGACTCTCTGCATTTCCTTAGCCATCTTTCGCTTCTGACTGATGACGGTAGGGAAGTCGAAGCCCTGCGAAACCTCAAACCCTATTCTGTGACCGATGCCTTCTGCACCGAAGAGATAGTCGAATCCGAGCTCTGGGTCCTCCAGAGTATAAAGGTCTTTACTATCCAGTTTCTCAGCCTTATCCTTGATACGAGCAGACTCCAGTCGAGCGCTGTTAGCCTCGATGCTATTCAGGATGTGTGAGAAATCCTGCGCCATGCCTGATGAAGGGATAGCTATCAGGACGAAAACGAGAGCCTTTTTAAGGCAGAAAGCCATGATATTACTTGCTTTTTCTTTGGATATACAGTTCATATATTATAGGCATTACATAAAGATTCAACAATGTGGAAGTGAGAAGGCCGCCAAGCACGACGATAGCCATAGGCGATTGTATCTCATTACCAGCCTTATCGCTGGCTATAATCATAGGAATCAGCGCAAGAGCAGATGTGAGTGCCGTCATGAGGATAGGCGTCACGCGGTCTTTAGCTCCCTCAATGATGTGCTCCCTCTCATGTACGAGGACGCTCTGACGCACCGTCTTGCCGTCGGAAAGTTCTGCAGGAATCATGTCTTCATCATGATTAAATCGGCTGACGAGCAAGATGCCGTTACGCGTAGCGATACCGAAGAGGGTGATAAAGCCGATGATGCTCGGTATGCTCAACACCCATGAAGACAATGCTATGCCGATAACGCCACCGATAAGAGCCAATGGAAGTCCGAGCATAACGATGCCAGAAAGGGCGAAATTCTTGAATTCCACGTAGAGGAGCATAAATATAATAAGGAGAGCGAGCACTGTAGCCGCCACGAGAGTGCGAGTAGCACTGCGAGCACTCTCGAATTGTCCGCCGTATTCGAGGTGATAACCCTCTGGGAGGACAATCTGCTCGTTGACAGTCTTCTGTATTTCATTGACCACAGAGCCTACGTCTCTACCGCTGACATTGGCGGCAATGACGAGTTTTCTCTGCACATTCTCACGGCTGATGCTGTTAGGACCCGACGTAGAAACGATGTCGCACACCTCTTCGAGAGGCACTTTCTTTCCGTCGCCAGTGTCAATCAGAGCGCTGCGCACGCCCTCAATGCTGCCCGTATATTGCGGAGCCAGTCGCATTACGAGGTCGAAAGAGCGTTGTCCCTCATAGATATCGCCGATTTTCTCGCCGCTGTAACCCATCACCACGAGGCGGTTGAAGTCCTCCATAGTGATGCCATAGCGAGCCATAGCTGTGCGATTAGGGCGTAATTGTAACTGAGGAGTCTCCACTTGCTGGTCCACATTCACATCGACGCAACCCTCAATGCCGGAAATAGCCGCCTTAATCTTCTGTCCGGTCATATACATCTCATTAAGGTCATTGCCAAAGAGCTTGATGGCAATAGAGGCGCGTGTGCCGGAAAGCATGTGGTCGATACGGTGACCGAGTGGCTGTCCGACGATGCAAGCGACGCCAGGCACGGCAGCCATCTTCTCTCTGATGTCCTGAGTAATCTCTTCAGCAGAGCGATTAGAGGCGGTTTCATCGAAGTTTACGTCGATTTCGCTGGAGTTGGTGGTCTGCGAATGCTCGTCCAGTTCGCCGCGTCCGGTGCGTCGGCTGGTGCTTTTCACCTCCTTTACCTCACGTATCTTTTCTTCCAAAAGATTGCCGAGACGATCAGTTTCAGTAAGAGAAGTGCCCGGCTTGGTAACGGCAGTGATGGTCAGAGCGCCCTCATTGAAGGCAGGCAGGAAGCTGCTGCCGAATGTGCAGAGCGTTATGACGGCGATGATGAAAGCCGCAGCAGTGGCACCGAGCACAATCTTAGGATGAGTAAGCGCATATCCGAGCGAGCGAGCGTATGCTTCCATCCACTTAGGAGAACTGTCAGAGTCTGCCTTTTTCTCGATGGAATCGCCATTTTCTGCATCTTTGCCCATATTGTTATAATGAGGGAGCACCTTTTTAGATATGAGCATCTGACGGCAGAAGAGCGGAGTCACCGTCATAGCGACGATGAGTGACATTGCGAGAGCAATGATATAAGTGATGCCGAGCGGCTTAAGCATACGGCCCTCCATGCCCGAAAGGAAGAACATAGGAGTGAAGGCAACGATGACAATCAGCGTGGCATTGATGATACTGCTTCGGATTTCCTTGGAAGCATGGAATATAATATCCACATATTTCATTCTCAGCGCCTTGCGATCAGTCTCGTCAGCAGCCGGCTTGTAAGCCTTCAGACGCTTGTAAACATTCTCTACGTCGATGATAGCATCATCCACAAGGCTACCGATGGCAATGCACATACCACCGAGAGTCATGGTATTGATTTCCATTCCGATTGCCCATAGCACGAAGAGAGTGGCAAGGAGGGAGAGCGGAATAGCCAAAACGGAGATGATAGTGGTGCGGTAAGAGCGAAGAAAAAGGAATAGAATGATGATGCAGAGCACAGCGCCCTCGATGAGGGATTCGCCTACATTATCCACCGAAGCCTCGATAAAATCAGCCTGACGGAAGATTTTAGTGTCCATCTCCACGTCTGCAGGGAGGGTTTTCCTTACGTCATTCAGTTTTTCCTCAATCTTCTCTGTCACGTCGAGCGTATTGATGCTTGGCTGTTTGGATACAGAGAGGATGACGGTCTCTTTGCCATTATGTGATGCTTTACCCATCTTCACGGCAGGAGCGATGACCACTTCAGCCACGTCGCCTATGGTGACGTTGTCGCGAATGAGGGAAGAAGCCAGTTCCTCAGGGTCGTTAGTGCGTCCGATACCACGTAGAGCATACTCATTGCCGTGGTCGCGAATGACGCTTCCCTCGCTGTTTTGACTCATGTTTCTGACGGTCTCTTCCAGTTCAGTCATCGTAATGCCGTATGCATTCATCTTGAGAGGGTCTGCCAGCACTTGATATTGCTTGTAGTCACCGCCAATGACAGTCACCTGACTGACACCTCCAGTCGATAGAATGGCTGGTTTTATTACCCAGTCAGCTATGGAGCGGAGGTCCATGAGGGAGGTTGGCTTGTTGTTTTGTTGTTTTGTTGTTTTGTTGTTTAGTTGGCTGTTGGTGTCCTTTTCATCCTTTAGTGTGAGACCTACGAACAGGATTTCGCCCATAACGCTGGATTGAGGAGCGAGCTGAGGCGTGATGCCTTCAGGGAGCGAGCCCGCTATGGTGGTCATCTTTTCGCTGACTATCTGTCGTGCACGGAATACGTCCATGCCCCAATCGAACTCTGCCCATACGAAGGAATTGCCGAAATTAGAACCAGAACGCACACGTCTGACGTTGGTGGCGCCATTGAGAGCGGTCTCGATAGGGAAAGTGACGAGGCGCTCCACCTCTTCAGATGCCATGCCGTGGCAGTCTGTCATCACCACTACTGTAGGGGCAGTGAGGTCAGGGAATACGTCCACATCCATCTTCTGCACGGCGAAAAATCCGCCAATGACTACGAGGATGGTGCCTATCATCACTGCTAACCTGTGGTGGAGGGAGAAATATATTATTTTGTCAATCATTGTTTTGTTTTCTTTGAGTATTCTTATTATATCAGCCGGTGACGCGGCTGACACAGTGGCGGGGGCTTATCTTAGTGTTGATGACCGCTGTGAGGGTCAACGCTGCCGGTGGCTTGCTGCAGTTTGATAAGGACAGCGCCACGTGTTACGATGCGTTCGCCTTCCTTGATGCCATCCTTTATTTCGGTGTTAACGCCGTCGGTGGCACCAATCTTCACTTGTCTCTTCTCGAAGAGTTCAGGGTTTACCTGTACGAAAACGAAGTAATTGCCCATTTCTTCCAGTATAGCAGTGCTTCTGACGCACAGTCTCTTGTCAGCAGAACGAGTGGTGATAAACATATTGACGAATGAACCAGTGACGAAATCGCTCACATTGTCCATCTCGAAGATAACCGGAATGAGAGGCGAAGCGACGCTGGTCTGTCTGCCATAACTGAGCAGATGGCACTTGACATTCGGATTTATCTCGCCATTTACCTTGCCTATATTGGCGCCAGTCACCTTTGCGAGGTCGCTATAATGGCTTGCAGGCACCTCAGCCTTGAGCTGGAGCGTGCGGCTCTGGGTGATGACGGCGATGGCTTCGCCAGCAGAGACATACTGACCATTGCTCACGAGCAACTGCTTGAGATAGCCGCCACGAGGTGCTGTAACAGTCTGGGTGCCGTTGCCGTAGCCCTTCTTCATCGCTTTCAGATTGGCTTCAGCAGTTTCGAGAGCCGCTTTAGCGGCAGTAACCTCCGATTCCATCGCGAGTTTGTCCTCACGGAGAGACTTGAGGCGGTCGTATTCCTTCTTTGCGCGAGCGTATTCAGCCCGAGCCTGAGCCTGCTGAGCGGACAGATTATTATCCACAGTGGCAGAAGCGTCAATGGAGCAGAGTGCCTTGCCAGCAGCGATGACGCTGCCCTCGGTAAGGGAATTGCCAGAGAGAGTGACGATGCCAGAGACCTTAGCTACGGCAGTCACCTCATCACCCTGAGAAGGCAACACCTGTCCGACGGTGCGGATGACGTTGCCGATAGGCATAAGTTCGGCAGGAGCTGTAGCGAAATCCACTGCCCAACTCATTTCCTTAGGGAAATTAGCGCAGTTGGCAGACTTTGGTTCGTGCTCTTCCACAAACTTATGCGCGTCCTCTTCTGAATCAAAAACCTCGATTTCATCGGAAGAAACGGTGGAGTTTATCTTGTCGTTGGTGATGGAAACGGTCAGTTTAGCCTTGCCTTTGGCAGCAGGAGTGATATGTATGTGGTAGATGCCCGGCTCTTCCTGCTCGGTGGTGGTTACGTTGACGGTTTTTCCTCCCGAAGTAAGGGAGATGCTGACCTTACCCTCAGTGACAGGTTTGAAGTCGTTGAGGTTCGTGAAATGGCAGACGAGTTCGCCCTCTTTGCCGGCAACCATCGGAGAAGCCTGTGCAAAAAATTCGATGTCATTACTGTATGCTGTGATAGCGAGGTGGCATTCATGTCCTTCGTGGTCGTGGTCATGGTCGTGCTCTGCGTGCTTGCAGCCTGTCATAATCATAGCGCTGATGGCTATGAGAGATAGGAATTTGAAGAATTTCATAAAAATAACATGTAATATGGTCGCTGTTCGATGCCACATTCCCCGACGGGAATATGGACAGAACAGTGACTATTGGATTTAATTAAATATATGATTGGTAAGGAGATAACTATCAGATGAGGCGGTGCTGACGCCCTTTTTGAGAGAAGATAGTTATACAGAAAGACAGCGCATAAGTAGTTGCTTCCGCCCGTTCTCAGAGAAAATAGTCGGAAGAATCGCTGTCATCAAGCTGCAGGCGGCGCCCTTAGTCCGTGTGAAATGAGAATAGAACTGTCGTGAAAATGATTGAGATAGTTCCATTCAGTAAGGTTTTTAGATGTATAATTGTATTCAGGATAGTCGTTTGTGAAGGCAAACAATGTGCCGGCATGAAGCATCTTAAAGAGCTTATGCGCCTTGAAGACGGCTTTGACTGTATCGTATGACGTGTCATCGAATGTGTAGTCAGACTCGCAGAGCAGTTCCTCATGGTGATGATGCTCTTCTCCAGTCGCCTCATGGTCGTGCAGACCCTCCGCACACTCGATGATGCGCTGATGCTCTATAATCGAAGATAGGTCGGCATGATGATGATGAGGCACGAGAATATGCAGCAGAAAACAGATTCCTGCCAGCGCCATAATTCTTATGCTCATACGTTTCATCATGTTGAGTTATAATTGTTTCGGATGCAAAGATAAGGATTTTTTGGGAATATAAGAAGAATTAAGAGAAAAAATGGGCGCACCCGACAAACCCTGTGGGGAGGACGCACGGATGCTAACCCAAAACTG
>SAMEA104315429__coassemble_328_pt1 | contig 51119 bp, 41 predicted proteins | sample SAMEA104315429__metabat2_high_PE_009 | metagenome-assembled genome bin SAMEA104315429 (sample SAMEA104315429) | gut metagenome | biome: Monkey gut; feature: monkey-associated habitat; material: faeces | place: China | collected 2013
AAAATCAGCATTATTTACTAAATATCAATCAGTTAATTTTTAGAACTGCCCTTTAATCTCTCTGATTCGCATTCATCAATTATAACGACTCTACTAGGAACGCCATATTTATTTATCAGGTCGTCCTTTTGACTATTATACTTTCTCTCTCTTTCTATACGAGTCTGCATTTTCAAATCGCGGATGCGTTCTGCTTCTTCCGCTTTTTCCTCTTCTTCCTCTTGCTTAGCTGTTGTATAGAGCATATATGCACGTATGAATATATATATTGTACATGCTATAAATAGGAACACCCCAATTATATATCCATTTGCATAAATATATGGAGCCACTACTCCTCCTACAAATACTGCTATATACATCAAAATATCTAACTTATTATCATCCATAAACCTATATATTTTTTATGTTAATACCTTTTCCTACAAATACTGAATTTCATTTGTATTGCTTCCTGTTATACAATAGAGATTGACTATTCACCTTCTACGATGATTTTATTTGTTAGCTTGATGGTTACAGGGAACTACGAAATAATCAAGCCATAAGAATTAAATATATGCCTCTATGATGATACTCTGCTATTTAGCATGAATGCATAGAACACATCAAATTGAACAGAATCTCTATTATTCCTGTAGTATCTCAATTTTTCCTTTGTCAGAGATGTAATACCTTAAATGGTGCTTATGATCACATATTAGAAGTTTATCAAAAAAAACAGAACTTACAGTATCAGAGTTATTTGTGACAGACTGTCCATAAGCATAAAATGTACAGTAATATTCAGATTCATTATATACAAAATCTATTTCGCCAGAAATCAGAGATTGTTCACTATTCTTCTCAATAATTCCGACATTTTTAATTATAGGATTTTTAATACTATCACAAAACGCTAAAAAATCATACAGTCCAACTTCACATTTCTTTTCTGTAAAAGAATTGAGAATTTTTTCCTCCATTTCTTTGTCACGTTGATTAGAAATAGCCGGTTCTACATAGGAAGAAACGAACCAGAACAGAAGAAATTCAATTCCTAAAGCAAAAAAACCTTTATACATATTATAATTATTTTTGATGTAAAAATGGTGAGACATCCATCAAACCTTGCTCGCCCGTGAAATATAGACGCCCCATTACCATCTCAAATAAATCGAGCTACAACTTGACCATATATCGAGATTTGATATAATCAACTAATAGAGAGCTTCCTATACCTGTTTGACTACTATAAGTGAGATTGTCTAAGGTTCACAAGTTAGAACAATATGTAGAATGCACTTCCGAATTATATTCTTAATCGCTTCTAGTACGAATATTGTGCAAATTTACATAAAATTTCCGAATTATAAGTCAGTATGAATAAAAAAGCACAATGATTTCCCTCGAATTGTGCGAAATTAGCTTTTTTTTGAAAAAATCAAGGCCACAACTGCAAAAACAACCATCAACGTGCTAAGTCACAATAATTTTTACTATCTTTGAAGCAGTGTTCATTAACCGGGTTTTTAACTTCAAAAATTAGGCTTATGAAAGCAGTATGTGGTCTTGACGTGCACAAAGATAATGAAATAATTTCAAATTAACAATTGTTTAGTCTAAAAATAAACACGAAAATGTCACTTTTATTTATAAACCCAACAAAAGCTCTGAGAATACCACCATATTCCTGCCAATTTTATGGTCTGGCGATTTCGCTGTTTAATAATTTAGTTATTTATAGAGTTCACTTACAATTTGACTATCAATAAGGCTTCCATACAACAAGCTTATGCCTTTGCCTATGCCGAGCGAAGCGAGAGTAACCCGGGACAAAGTCTCGGGATTTCAAGCACGATAAAAAGAGCTGTCTGGAAGACAGTATCTTGTAATTGACGGACATTAAGGCGTTACTTCAGAATCATGCCGCATTCAGGTACTGTCTTCCAGACAGACGTTTGTGTTTAGAGTTGTATTCCCGAGACTTTGTCCCGGGTTACTCTCGCTATGCTCGGTATTGTCTTCCAGACAAATCCTGAAGAATGAACACCCTACCTGATCTCCTTTCCGAAGTAGAAAGTGGAGAAGGCATCATGGGCATATCCGTCTTGATCTACCTTGAAATTGGATGCACTGGCTCCCTTTACCTTTTCTCCAAAGTAATAGACCTCGAAGGCATCCTTGCAATATCCGTCCTTCAGGAGACGGAACGAACTGGCACTTGCCCCAATTATCTTCTTGCCGAGGAAATAGACGTCAAAGGCATCCTTGCCATAACCGTAGCCCAAATCCTTGAATGAAGAACTGGAAGCACCCTGCAACCTTTTTCCTGCATAGAACACTTCGGAATTAGAGATGATATATTTCTTGAAATGCCTGTTGCCCTTATTGCAGTTCGGTCCCTTGTTGCCGCCATTCCATCCGTTGTCAGGACGGTTCTGTCCTCCCCCATGATTAGGTCTGAAGGTGTTATGTCCATGATCTCCGTTCCCTCTTTTGAGAGAGAAAGACAGTGGATCCACCCAAGGCAACACCTTTCCATTCAGATATACATTCTCACGATCTTTAGCATAACCATAGCCAAGCACCACGAATGTCCTGACGTCAGCCTCACGTATCGCCTTGCCTTGAAAGAGAGCCACATTGCCCTTGATGCGATAACCATCCTTATCCATTCTCTGCGCCTCAGCCATTGTAGTGAGCGACAGTAGCACGACCGTCATCATCACCTTTGTAATCATTTTTTTCATATCTGTATTGTTATATTGTTCTGGGAGCAAAAATACGGATTTTTCAGTCACTCAACGCGGGAAATCTTCTAAGACTGTGTAGGGATTTCCCTATCATTGAACCCATATCGGTCATTAGAGCCTAAACAGATTTTGTTTTAATTTATTTTTTCCTTATTATTCTATTTACAAGCAATCAGACGACTGCTATAAACACTTTAGTCAAACAAGAGTGAGAGCTAATTATTTCTTGTTCTGAGCCTTGTCGAGACTTTTCTTCATGCGTTCATTTTCGGCTTTGAGATCGGAGATTTGTGCATTGAGAGCATCCAATTCTGCTTGATGGAGCATATTGACAGCGTCGATATCTACACTCTTTCTCCATCCTGCCTTACTAAGATTTATATTGACACCTATCTCAGCATAGACATTATTATCATGATTTCTCCATAGACGATTCTCTTCAGACTTCGACAATGACTTGCCATCAGCGTCGTGCTCGCTCTTCAGGAGACCTAACTCGGCATATACATCACATAGAGAGCTAACCTTCCAAGAGGAATGCAGACCGAAAGAGATGGACATGGCATTGACTTCTGCCTTATCGCAATAGTTGACGCCAGCGCCAAGGAACGCACTTATGTTCCATACTCGTGTGCCTTTATATCCACAGAATATATTGGTGAGATTGAACATAGGCTGCAACTGGAGATTGATGTTGCTGTTTTTGTTTTCCTCTGATGATGCAGAAGCTACCGTTTTGCCCCAGAATCCCTGCATCTTCAGGCGGAGAGAGAAATCTGGAGTGATATTCTTACCCAATGCAAAGGAAAGAGCGGGAGTGGAACGGTATGACTTAAACGGGCTTTTGGAAAGTCCGAGTCCATGCTCCTCATCTGAATAGAAAGCACTCCAGTCGAATCCTGCCTGAAAGAACCAGTTGCTCAGGAATCCATTTGTTGCCACACTATGCTGCAATGTAGGATAAGTATCCGAGCCTTCCACAGGCACTTGAGTGAAGTCTTGATCGACATTGCCAAATTCTTCTTCGGCAGAAATAGTAAAGTCAGGATCGATATCCTTGTCTTTTTCTATCTGGGCGAATGCTGGAAAGAATGCACTCGCAAGACACAAGGTGATAAATATTTTCTTCATATTACGTTATGATATTATAATTAACATTCAAACAGCGTAGCTATCAAAACAAAGAAGCGATGTAACTATCCTGTATAGTGGCAGTTATCGGCTTGCCATTGTAGGTGTAGAGGAAAGACTTGCACTGCAAGAGCCTATCCACGAGGTCGTCCATCTCATCATTGGAGAGCACCTGTCCGTAAGGTATTGCAGCCTTCTCTGCCAATTCTTCGGCAAGGATAGCATTGACTTCTTCCTCCACTTTGGAATATCTGTTGACGGCAGAATCGACAAGTTCGGTGACAAGGCGCACGGGCTCAAGCCCGTCAAGTCCTGCAGGATAGCCCGACAACTGATAACTCATGCCTCCCATATCTGTGATTTCAAATCCGAGACGTGACAAATCAGCCACTATTGCCTCTATCTGCTCGCTATATGTCTGAGGAAAAGAGACGATTTCAGGAAACAACATCTTCTGCACGTGAGCGGCACTCTCAGCACCTGACTTCATATATTCCTCATACCTTATCTGTGCATCAGCCCTATGCTGGTCGATAAGGACGAGTCCCATTGGCGTCTGTGTGACAATATACTTTCCACAATACTGCAGATACTCATGCGAACGCTCATTCAGGAAACTGCCGATGGTCTCGTTTCCTTCCGTCGTAGATTGCTTTTCATCTGCAGATGCAGAAGGGAAAAGGTCTATGGTATGGGTATGCGGAGTGTTTGCCTCACGTATTCCTTCATATAGCTTTTCCCATTCTCCTGTCTGATTTGCAGCCTTTTCCGCTCCGATACCGAGGGAAGCAGACCTCGTATTCCCCCAAATGGAATGTGCCTGCGAAAGATTAGACTTTGGCGTACCACTGGAAGAACTGGATGAGAGCGTAGGAATCTCGTCAGTTTCTTTTCCTTCTGCAAAAGGATTATAATCAGTATCGACCTCCCAAGTAGGCTGTGTGACATTGTGCAAGTTTTCCGGATTGAAGACAGGAATGTCGGGACGACCCTCTGTATCAAATTCGAGTTCGGTGACAGAAGAATTCTGTCCTATCGCATTCTGCACATTTGCAAGAAGCAACTGCCATATAGCCTGCTCGTTAGTAAACTTTATCTCCGTCTTGACAGGATGGATATTTACGTCAATATCCTCCGGATCCACGGTGAGAAAGATGAAATAAGGAATCTGTTCACCAGACGGAATAAGCCTTTCCACCGCCTTCTGAATGGCTTTATGGAAATAAGGATGCTTCATGAATCTTCCGTTGACGAAGAAGAACTGCGGTGCTCCGCTCTTCTTGGAAGACTCCGGTTTGCCGACATATCCCCTTATTCCGCATATCGTGGTCTTGTCCTCGATAGGCAGGAGCGTCTTGTTTATCTTCTTTCCAAAGAAATCCACGATTCTCTGCAATTGGGTAGTGGCAGGAAGAATCATCACAGGCTGTCCGTTCTGATAGAGTTCAAACTTGACATTAGGATAGACGAGTGCAATTCTCTCAAAGGTCTCGGTGATGTTTTTCATCTCCGTCTTGTCACTCTTGAGGAACTTTCTTCTTGCCGGCACGTTGTAGAAGAGGTTTTCTACATTGAAATTACTTCCAGGAGCGCATGCTATCTCCTCCTGACTTGTCACATTTGATGAGCCTGCAATCTTCAGACAAGTGCCGAGTTCTTCCTCTTTACGGCGCGTCTGCAGCGTTACCTGCGCCACAGCGGCAATGGAAGCCAAGGCTTCACCACGAAATCCCATGGTATGAAGCGTGGCAAGATCAGAGAATTGCGCAATCTTTGACGTGGCATGGCGCTCGAAGGAGAGGCGAGCATCAGTATCGGACATACCACATCCGTCATCAATAACCTGTATTGATGTCCTACCGGCATCAACGACAAGCACCTTAATCGTCTTTGCTCCGGCGTCTATAGCATTCTCCACCAGTTCCTTTACCACGGAAGCAGGGCGCTGGATTACCTCTCCAGCAGCAATCTGGTTGGCTACATAGTCAGGAAGTAACTGTATTATGTCCATTTACCTATAAGTAGCTGGTCAAAAATAATTTTACAATAAATGTTATTTGTATAGGTGTGAATCTTTCTTTTGTGAAAAAACAGCCTACCTAAGAAGTAATTACGAATTCGTTGTTTATTACTTTAATAAATGCTTCGGAAGTTGCCTAGACTATATACATAAGCTTCTGATTTTAGTGATTAAGCATTTAGATATACTATTATGTTAGTACGCTATACAGCCTTAATCGGAGAATAATATGTCATTTAATGAACCTTTATTAAAGTCCAATAATTTACCATTGACTTTACCTAAAAATTGTTTTAATATCCCTACTTTCAAATCTGGACTTGATGCTGAAATCCAAAATTCATTAGGCATTAGAACTCGTAATTTAGAGTATTCTATTAAATCACAATAAATTATAGGATATGTTCCATAATCATTGTAAAATAATGAATTTAATTCCTTAAGTATCCTTATGCGAGTTTTAAAGTCTTTTTTAAATCCAGTTTTTTCATAATCTATACAAGGAAGTAAATTTAAAGACATATTATTTTGAGCTTTCTCATAATTAACATACTGAGATTTAGCAGATACATTATCTCTAAAGAAATGATACGTACCTATATACATGCCATGCTGAATTGCTTTATTGTAATGCTTAAATCTCATTGGATCTTTATAGGAAGCTCCTTCTGAAACTTTTAAATACACGAACTTAATATTCCTGGACTCTAATTGTTCCCAATCACTACTGGTTAATTTATTGTGATGTGATAAATCTATACCTTTATCATTATGATTACCACAACTACATAAAAATATACTAAGAAGAATAATTAATGTTCTCATAATCATATAATGTTATTTTTCTATTATTAAAAATATTATTATAAACCAATTTATATATTACTGAAGTTTCGCAAACATCTACCAAGCTGATAATCAGCAATAAAATATCAATAAATTGTCTTGTTGTTTTGTTGTCTTGTTGTCTTGTTGTTTTGTTATCTTGTCATCTTGTTGATTGCCAATACTAACAACTAAACAACCAAACAACTAAACAACCAACCATTATTGATATTCTAAGCTTCCCCACGACAGTGGGGACTGAGGGGCAATTTTGCTTGTGAAATATGAGCATATTATATTTTCCTCTTAGGCGGCTCACGTCTTTTCTCTTCCTTCAGCACAGCATCGTTACCCTTGCCTCGCCATAGGAAAATGTCGTCTTTATTCTTAGGTCGGATGAAGTCAAACCATGCGAAATTAGGCAACTTATACTTGTCTGGCGGTATCTGACTGATAGGATACATGGTGCCTTCAGCTCGGCAAGTCCATATATGGTCGAGCTTTTTGTCAGCCGTGAGATACATCTTCATGGTGTCAGTCTCAAGATAATTGAGCCCGATAATAGTGGAATCAGCATCATCTACGGGGTAATAGATAGTCTGCACATTGCCCACAGACCATGTCTGACGAGGGTTTCCATCCTCGAAATAGACCCTCATCTCCTTGGCAGCGACCTGATTGAAATGCACGGAATCCATCTGCTCGACGCTCAAAGCCTGCCCTATCACGTCGGCATAATGTATGGTGGAATCCTTCATATAGGCATGCATCACCTCTCCGAGCACCTGTCTGCCCATATTCCATACTATAGGATCCTTGTACATCGTCATACATGAGTCGAGAGAATTATAGACCAAGGAATCGCATACCGCCTGTATGTCATTGCGATAAGCACGCACCTTATTGAAGGCATGTATCTGTCGATAGACAGAATCCGTCTCAATATTGAATGTGTACATCTTGATACTATCGCCATGCAGATAGAGAGTATCCTTCTGCGAATAGTCCATCACGACGGCAGAGTCTGTGGCATAGCCGTAACCAGTCTTCTCTTCATAGTAGATATGATTGCCGAGGAAGATGTTCTTATTGAGAGAATCCACATATACCACATTGCCAAAGCCCTCATTGGAGTTGGTCTTGTTGTTAGTATAGAGGCTGTCTGCGGTGATGGTCTTCGGTCCATTATAGACAGTAGAGCGACCATAGAGCTCAGAACGCTCTGTGGAAGTGTTGTAATAAGCATCCTTTGTGTGGACGATACCATTCTTGGATGTGATTACCGACGGTCCTACTACGTGGGAAAGGGTGGCTTTCGTGTCGTAATACATGGTGTCGGAAGTCATTGTAAACTGCTTATTCTTCAGTTTTACGTTGTAATAGAACACCGACTGGCGTGTTTCCGTATTGTATTGTCCCCAGTCAGAAGTCAATGTACTACCGTTATCCACGAGTTTTCCGCCCTCAAAGAAATAGGCAATGCCATACATACGGTCATAATTCAGGGAGTCACAATAGAGCGTTGACTTCCTATGCTTCAGCACGACATTACGCCTTGCCTCTGCCATCTCATCATTGCCATCATACCATGCGTATTCAGAATGGAGAGACAAAGTATCTCCCTGGCGCATCTTGACGTGTCCGTAAGCCTCGAAACTATTGCTTTGCTCATAGAAATAAGCACTGTCACAGGTCAGCGTAGCGCCCTTATGACGGAATGAAACCTTACCTTTCGCAATCTGAGCATCAGGATGCGGACCATAGATGTCATAATACAATTCGTCTGCATGAACGAGATAAATTCGCTCATCGACCTGCTTGACACCCTTACGATGGCGTCGTGGCTTGACGGAATAGGCAATACTAATTCCAAAAAGGCACAGGACCATAAACAATATGATTCTGTGCCAGTTATAGTTCTTTATTTTTTCAGTCGTATTCACTTTACCCAACCTTCGTATTCAAAGTTACAATTCTTGTAGCGGTCATCCATTCTGACGTAAGTATCTGCCACTTTCTTCTTTACCCATTCATGTATTACCTTGTCACGTTCACGGGCAAGAACGACATTACGCATCACCTGGAAGTCCTCTGTTATCGTGGCTCTGTGACCGTCGATGCGGGTTTTGAGTCTTACTATAGCGCAGACAGTCTTTCCCTTGTCATTGATCATGGTGAATGATTTGGAAATCTGACCCACCTTCAGAGTGTCAACGACGCGAGCCACTTCAGTAGGGAGGTCTCTCATTCTAAACTTAGAGGTGCGTCCGTCTTCATTCTGGAAGGACATAAGTCCGTAACTGTTGCGAGTATCCTTATCATCAGAGATGAATGTAGCACCATTCTCAAATGTGAATTTCTCAGCGCGAATATCATCAGCGATAGAGTCAAGGCGGAGCAAAGCTGCATCGATGGATGCCTGTGGCACCTTTGGCTTGCGCAGAATGTGGCGGAACTTAATCTTGTCTCCACGCTTGTCAATCAACTGTATGATGTGGAATCCTAACTCAGACTCTACAATCTTACTAATCTTCTTAGGATCAGTTAGATTGAAAGCTACTGCTGCGAAGGCAGGATCGAGGTGAGCACGACCAGTGTAATCCATCTCACCACCCTGACGAGCGGTGCCTGGGTCCTCGGAATAGAGGCGTGCCAAGGTAGCAAAAGTGGTCTTGCCGGTGGTTACGCGCTCGGTATAGTCACGGAGATCATCCTTCACCTTATTTATATCCTCGATAGGAATGCGCGGAGCAGAAGTGATAATCTGCACCTCCACCTCAGTAGGCACGAAAGGAATGCTATCCTCTGGCAGGTTGCGGAAGTAAGCTCTCACGTCAGCAGGAGTCACTTTCACGTCCTCCACGAGCTTCTCACGCATCTTCTGCACGAGCTGACGATTCTTGAAATCATCGTGAAGCTCCTGTCGCATCTTGGTGATACTCTGCTTACGATAGTCTTCCAGCTTCTCTCTTGAGCCAGCCATCTGTATCCAAGCATTGATCTGCTGGTCAATGACCTGCGACACTTCAGCCTCGCTGACCTCAATACTGTCAATGGCAGCTTGATGGAGGAAAAGCTTCTGGACAGCCAACTGCTCAGGAATGCGGCAATCAGGGTCACCACCAAAGTCGTAACCTTCCTGCTCACCCTGCAGTCTCATCATCTCAATATCAGAACGCAGGATAGCCTCATCGCCGACAACCCATACCACTTCGTCAAGGAAATTGACTCCAGAGAGGTCTATTGGCTTCGGAATATCTTTGCTTACGCTGTCAGTATCTTCCTTATCGTCGGCTGTTGTCTCCTTTACGGTGTTGCTTTCACTCTGTGGCTCAGTGGCTTTTGAAGCGAAATGCCCCATAGAGCGACTTGCGAAAGTAGTCACTCCGATGAGTAAAAGGGAAGCTATTATATAGTATATTCTTTTCATTCTTAATGTTTATTGACTGTAGCTACTACGTCCTTATTTACCACTACAGGGAACTTCTTACGCAGTCCCTGGAGCCATTTCTTCTCCATAGCATCCTGATAGTCGGATGTCACCTGTGAACGGACATCGCTCATCTCCTTTGGAGCCTTGAGCATCTTACCGTATGTGGCACAATAAGGATAGTCTTTCTTCTCAGCAGGGATAGTATCGACGTCAAATTCATATTTGTCCACGAGGACATTATCACCCTTTTTGAAGAGTCCTTTCTCCACTCTGATCTTCAGTACGGAGTCAGAATTGAAAGTAGAGCGAAGCACTTCCGCCCATTTATCGAAGGAAACGCCTTTCAGTGACTTCTTCACTGCAGCGATATCCTTATTATCTTTGGCATAATAAGCTATGCCTTTGAAGCGTGGGGAGTCCCACTTATATTTCTTTTTATTCTTTTTGAAGAAAGCCTTCAAGCCCTCTTCATCCTTGCTTGCCTTGTCCCATACCTCACGATTGCTGATTTCATAGAGCAGCAGTCCATCGTGATATTCCTGGAAAAGATACTTTGTATCCTGGTCAATGGCAGCGAGAGAGTCGGCACGCTGGTTCATCAGATTGGCAGGAGTAGTGTTACCCTGCTTTGCAAGTGCCTCAATCTTCTCATTTATGACAGCCTCACGGAGTCCGCGAGCCTCGATAAAGTTTCTGATATCCACGCGTAAAGAGTCGAATGGCGGAAAGTCTGCATGCTTTATCATCTTTATGATATGATAACCAACAGACGAGAGGACTGGCTTGGACATCTCGCCATCCTTCAATGCGAAGGTGGCATCTTCAAATTCTTTCAGAGTCTGACCTCTGCTTATCTGACCTATAGAGCCACCGCGCTGTGCCGAACCAGGGTCTTCACTGTATTTTCTTGCCATCTCAGCGAAGTCTGCGCCAGCAAGAAGGGCATTATAGATGGAGTCAGCACGTTGCTTTACCTTGCTCTGAGTCTGCACATCAGCCTGCTGTGCCAAGCGCAGAAGGATGTGAGCAGGCTCCACCAATCCGTCAGGACCTATTCTATCCTTCGTAGATTGATAGATTTTTCTTGCTTCAGCCTCAATATCAGCATCGTCAATAAGAGTAGGACGAATCTGCTGATCGCGATATTCCAGATACTCCTTATTGAAAGAAGTAAGAGTATCAAAATGCTCTTCGAGGGCGGCAGCCACCTTCAGTTTGTAGTTGGCAAACAGTTCCACATATTCCTCCACGGTCTTTCTGTCGATGACACCGTCGGTATTGTTCTTGTTATAGGAATATTCAAATTCGGAACGCAGTACAGGTTTTCCTCCTACAGTCATGATAACAGGGTCATTGACCTGCGCACTTACAGCCAAAGAGCATAGCAGTCCAGCTACGGACATTGCAAATTTCGTCATTTCTATTGTTTGGTTGCTTTATTGATTCTTACATTGTCCAACGGAGAAAGCCGTTGGCACTGTGGCAAATTATTATATAATTATGATTGTTTGGTGGTCTTGTATGCCCGTTGCCAAGAATTGACGGAACGCAACGCCATAACATTGTCATTGCCATCAATCAGACATCAGGACGACAAAACCACCAAACAACTATCTATTTACTGAGGACGGCTGTAGTTAGGAGCCTCTGAAGTGATAATCACCTCATGTGGATGACTCTCAAGAATGCCGGCATTGGTAATGCGAGTAAACTTGGCATTGTGGAGAGACATGATGTCTGCAGCGCCACAATATCCCATACCAGAGCGGAGACCGCCTACGAGCTGATAAATCACCTCCTGAACAGTTCCCTTGTAAGGTACGCGACCAGCGATACCTTCCGGTACGAGTTTCTTTGCTTCTTTCACGCCACCCTGGAAGTAACGGTCGGCAGAACCTTTCTCCATAGCTTCGAGAGAACCCATACCACGGTAAGACTTAAACTTACGTCCGTTGTAGAGAATAGTCTCACCAGGAGCCTCTTCTGTACCAGCTACGAGTGAACCAATCATTACAGAGTAGCCACCAGCTGCCAATGCCTTAACTACGTCACCAGAATAACGGAGTCCGCCGTCAGCGATAAGAGGCACACCTGTGCCCTCAAGCGCACAAGCAACGTCATAAACAGCAGACAACTGAGGAACACCTACGCCAGCAACGATACGTGTGGTACAGATAGAACCAGGACCGATACCTACCTTTACTGCGTCAGCACCAGCCTCAACGAGAGCTCTTGCAGCTTCTCCAGTAGCGATGTTACCTACTACGATGTCCACGTCAGGGAAGGCAGCCTTAGCCTCGCGCACCTTTTCGATTACGCCCTTGGAATGTCCGTGAGCGGTATCGATGATGATAGCATCAACGCCAGCCTTAACGAGAGCTTCCATACGCTGGAATGTATCAGCGGTAACGCCTACGCCAGCAGCCACTCTCAGGCGACCCTTAGCATCCTTACATGCCATTGGCTTGTCCTTAGCCTTAGTGATGTCCTTATATGTGATAAGGCCGATGAGATTATTATTTTCATCCACTACAGGCAACTTCTCAATCTTATGCTCAAGAAGAATAGAAGCAGCAGAATCAAGGTCAGCCTGCTGATGGGTAACGATAAGATTATCCTTTGTCATCACATCAGAAATCTTGCGATCCATATCAGTCTGGAAACGCAGGTCACGGTTTGTGACAATACCCACGAGTTTGTTGTCCTTATCTACCACAGGAATACCGCCGATGTGATATTCAGCCATCATATCGAGAGCGTCCTTTACGGTCTTCCAAGGATTGATGGTCACAGGATCATAGATCATGCCATTCTCGGCACGCTTTACTATTGCCACCTGACGAGCCTGTTCCTCGATAGACATATTCTTGTGGATAACGCCGATGCCGCCTTCGCGAGCGATAGCGATAGCCATAGGAGCCTCTGTGACAGTATCCATTGCTGCTGTCACGAATGGGATTTTCAGGTCAATGTTACGGGAAAACTTGGTACTAAGAGATACCTCACGAGGAAGAACCTCCGAGTATGCCGGAATGAGCAATACATCATCGAAGGTAATACCTTCCATCACTACTTTGTCTGCAATAAATGAAGCCATGATTTTCTTGAATATTTTATATTGCGTGCAAATTTACTACTTTTTTTTCACATATTCACTATAGTGTCCGCATTTTCTTACAGCATTAAATCAATTTAACGCAAACACGGCAAAGCGAATCGACCGAATGCCCTCCAAAGTGGCGAAAGCGACGCATCAACGCCACGAAATGGTAATCCTCCCATTGGCTGCACGATATGCCTACGGAGCATAAGGATTTTTAGTTGGCGAGCTCTGACAGGAACTTGATGCGCACGAGTCGCACTTCATCCTCTTCATAGTCGCCTCCCAGTTCGTCCATAGCTACGGAAAGTTTGTCCGTCTCGCTCTCTCTGAAATAATCATAGATATCATCCACGACATCATCATCCATCACCTCTTCGAGGAAATAGTTGATGTCGAGCTTCGTGCCACTATAGACGATGCGCTCCACCTCGGTGAGGAAATCATCAAAGTCCATATTCATAGACTCTGCAATATCGTCGAGCGCCATCTTGCTGTCTATGCTTTGGATTATCTTTATCTTTCTGGAATTCTTGGCTACAGTACGTATGCGGAGGTCTGCAGGGCGTGTTATCTCATGCTCCGAACAGTGTTTCTTGATTACTTCACAGAATTTCGCACCATATCGCATGGCCTTTCCGCGTCCTACTCCCGGAATGATAGTGTAGAGTTCCTCAAGTGTGGTAGGATACATTGTAGCCATTTGCTCCAGCGATGAGTCCTGGAACACTACGTATGGTGGCACATTATGCTGTTTCGCCACATCCTTTCTCAAGTTCTTGAGCACGGCAAAAAGTTCCGGATCGAGCACTGCTCCTGCGCCTTCAGAAGAAGAATCATACTCTTCTTCATTGAATTCATTATCCTCCGTCACATAGAAAGGTTCTGGATTCTTAAGCCATTTCTTTCCTGCAGCGGTAAGTTTCAGCGTGCCATAGTCCTCTATTTCCTTCTTCAGGAAACCTTCTATGATGGCATATCTTATGACAGGGCCCCATAGTTTGTCCTTCTTCTCTTTCAAATCATCGCCACAACCAAATTCTTCCAATTGGTTATGCTTGTGCGACACTATATCATCAGTAGCACGACCTTTGACAAAGTCAATCACATACTGCGTGTGATAACCGCCTTTTATTGCCTTTACTGAGGAGAGAATACACTGCAACTGCCCCGTGGCTTCTATCTTCACCTTAGGATGGAGACAGTTGTCACAGTTGCCACAATTATCCTTTTCGTATGTTTCTCCAAAATAATTGAGGAGCAGTTTTCTTCTGCACAGCGATGATTCAGCATAAGCTGCAGTCTCCTGAAGCAAGTGACGACCGATATCTTGCTCAGCCACCTGCTTGTCAGCCATGAATTTCTCCAGCTTCTGAAGGTCCTTATGCGAATAGAATGCGATGCATTTTCCCTCGCCACCATCACGTCCGGCACGACCAGTCTCCTGATAATAGCCCTCAAGACTCTTTGGTATGTCATAATGTATGACGAAGCGTACGTCTGGCTTGTCGATACCCATACCGAATGCTATCGTAGCTACGATGACGTCGATATTTTCCATCAGGAAATCATCCTGCGTCTTGCTCCTTACGACAGCATCGAGACCGGCATGGTAAGGCGCCGCTTTTATATCGTTGGCAATAAGTATAGCCGCCAGTTCCTCCACCTTTTTCCTGGAAAGGCAATAGATGATGCCACTCTTTCCTGCCTCTGCCTTGATGAATTTCACTATTTGCTTATCCACGGCATTGGTCTTAGGACGCACTTCATAGTAGAGGTTTGGACGGTTGAATGAACTCTTAAACTCCGTAGCATCCACGATGCCAAGGCTCTTCTTGATGTCCATTCTCACCTTATCCGTCGCTGTAGCGGTCAGAGCAATGATTGGTGCTTTGCCGATACCATCGACGATAGGGCGTATTTTTCTGTATTCCGGACGGAAATCATGTCCCCATTCCGAAATACAGTGTGCTTCATCGACAGCATAAAATGAAATATTGACACTTTGAAGGAATGACACATACTCATCCTTTGTCAAGGATTCCGGTGCCATATACAGCAGTTTGGTGACGCCAGACTTAACATCCGCCTTCACCTTGTCTATCGCAGCTTTGTTCATAGACGAGTTAAGGCAGTGCGCCACACCGTCATTTTCGCTCATGCCGTTGATCACATCCACCTGATTCTTCATCAGTGCGATAAGCGGTGAGATCACTATTGCTGTTCCATCCATGATAAGTGAAGGCAACTGATAGCACAGCGACTTACCTCCACCCGTCGGCATGAGCACAAAGGTGTCGTTGCCGTCGAGCAGATTGCGGATTATCTTCTCCTGATCGCCCTTAAACTTGTCAAAGCCGAAGTACTGCTTCAGTTTTCCTAAAAGGTCAACGTCTTTCATATTATATTAGTTGTCGATATAAAGGTGTTGCCACCTTTTTCTTTCGTTTCTACAAGAGGGGATACTATTCGTATCAATAATGTTTCTCAAGTTGCTTTGCGGCATATTCCTTGGTGACTTCAAACGCCTTCATTCCCTTGCCAGGGCATTCATACATAGCGTCTGTCATCACGCTTTCCACGATAGAACGGAGTCCGCGAGCACCAAGCTTATACTCCACCGCCTTATCCACGATATACTCCAATGCCTCTGTAGTGAAGGTAAGGTCTATCTTATCCATCTTGAAGAGCTTGATATACTGGCGCACGATGGAATTCTTTGGCTCCACAAGTATTCTGCGCAAAGCTTCGCGATCGAGCGGATTGAGATATGTAAGCACTGGCAGACGACCGATTATCTCTGGTATAAGTCCGAATGACTTCAAGTCCTGTGGCTGAACATACTTCATCAAGTCCTTCTGGTCTATCTTGCGAACATTCTGCACGGAGTTATATCCCACGGTATGAGTATTCATTCTCTGTGCTATCTTTCTCTCGATACCATCAAATGCTCCACCGCAGATAAAGAGGATATTACGTGTATCCACATGGATATAATCCTGATCTGGATGCTTTCTACCTCCCTTTGGCGGCACATTGACCATAGTTCCCTCAAGGAGTTTCAGCAGACCCTGCTGCACGCCCTCACCACTTACGTCACGCGTAATGCTTGGATTATCACTCTTGCGGGCTATCTTGTCGATTTCATCGATAAAGACAATGCCGCGCTGAGCCGCCTCAAGGTCATAATCTGCCACCTGAAGCAAGCGAGAAAGAATACTCTCCACGTCCTCGCCCACATAGCCTGCTTCGGTGAAAACCGTAGCATCTACGATTGTGAAAGGCACTTTCAGGAGCTTTGCTATGGTGCGGGCAAGCAATGTCTTACCCGTTCCGGTAGAGCCTACCATTATGATATTGCTCTTCTCTATCTCCACTCCGTCATCTTCTTCCTGCTGCTGAAGGCGCTTGTAATGATTGTACACCGCCACTGACAGATATTTCTTTGCCTCATCCTGACCGATGATATACTGATCAAGATAATCCTTTATCTCGGAAGGCTTTGGCACATCGGTGATATTTCCAAACTTAGCCTTCGCCTTATTCTTGCTATCAGCCATGGTCTGAGCCATCACTATCTCGTATGCCTGCTGCACGCAACTGTCACAGATAAAACCGTTCATTCCGGTAATGAGGAAGTTTACCTCACTCTCCGTGCGTCCGCAGAAACTGCATTGTCTCGTTATCTTCTTTGCCACCTTATTATATATATAGGGATTCTTGTTTCTTTTTTCTTCTTCTGCAAATACCTCTCCCTCTTACTTCTTCACCAATACGGCATCAATCATACCATACTCCTTTGCCTCTTCTGCTGTCATCCAGTAGTTGCGGTCTGAGTCTGCCCACACCTTTTCGTATGGTGTATGTGAGTGATTAGAGATGATGGTATAGAGTTCCTTCTTGAATTTCTGTATCTCCTTTGCCTCAATCTCAATATCACTTGCCTGACCCTGCACGCCACCGAGTGGCTGATGGATCATCACACGACTGTGAGGCAAAGCAGAACGCTTACCTTCCTGACCTGCAACGAGCAGCACTGCGCCCATAGAAGCCGCCATACCTGTGCAGATAGTTGCCACATCACTGGAGATAAACTGCATAGTATCATAAATACCCAAACCTGCCGTCACGCTACCACCAGGAGAATTGATGTAAATAGAAATATCCTTGCCTGGATCTGTTGAGTCAAGATACAGCAACTGGGCCTGTATTGTGTTTGCTGTATAGTCATTTATCTCTGTGCCGAGGAAAATGATTCTATCCATCATCAGGCGGGAGAATACATCCATCTGTGTCACATTCAACTGACGTTCTTCCAGAATATAAGGATTAAGATACTGCGCCTGCGCATTCATCACATCGTCAAGAGCCATTCCGTTCATACGGAGATGTCCAGTAGCATATTTTCTAAAATCGCTCGTAATATTCATGTTATGATATTATTTTTTATATTATTTCAAACTATACGTTGAAACCGGAAAAGGTTTAATCAATACAAAATTACGAAAAAATATCATTTTTCACAAGAAATATCTGTTAAAAAATGAAAACACTACCCCGCCCAAACGGCTCATTCTTTGCAAATACCAGCCATAAGCCTACAGCAAAAGACCAACCACTCGCCCAAAGGTCAACCGTCCTTGGTTGTCCACCACCCCTCCACCCCACCATCCTTACCCCTACATCCCTACAATCCATAAACCAAAAGAAAAAGAAAAATTGTCCTATTTTTCCGACCCCGGAAGCTAATGTAAATCACCCCTCATAACCATCTGATTACAACCCACTTGCAAAAGCATAGCTTTTACACTCCAATAACTATGCTTTTACCTCCTAATATCTATGCTTTTACACTGCAATAACTAAGCTTTCGCACCGCAATAACTAAGCAATAGCAAATCCATACCTAAGACATCACTTTTTTGTTCCATTTTTCCGTCCTTTCACCAGCACCTCTTTCATGCGAAAACCATTCAAAAACTTCCACTCCAAAGCCTGAAAATCCCTCGCGCACGTACATTATATATATACCTCATCTTACCGTCATCATCATTCTTACCACTTCCCCACCCACCCCACTTTCAAAGCAACAAGCGCATCAACCGCTACATTACGCCTCATATACCAATAAAATCGTCCTCAACTCCACCACAAACCCAAATCACAAAAAAAACACTAAAATCACCAAAAACCACCCCACAAACAAGGAAAAACGCAAAAAAATCACCCTAAAATGCAAGTTTTTGAAAAAAAATAGTGAAAAAATTTGGAGGATTCAAAAAAAGTCCGTACCTTTGCATCGCTTTTGAGAAATACTTCTCTTTCGGGCGTTTAGCTCAGCTGGTTTAGAGCATCTGCCTTACAAGCAGAGGGTCGGCGGTTCGAATCCGTCAACGCCCACCAAACTCTTCATCAAGCCTTGGTCCGATTCCAAGATACATAACAATCGGGCGTTTAGCTCAGCTGGTTTAGAGCATCTGCCTTACAAGCAGAGGGTCGGCGGTTCGAATCCGTCAACGCCCACCTCTCTCTCTCACACTGATTCCGTCGATAAGCATTTGCTTAGAGGCGGAATTTTTTTATGTTAAAAAAATGGACACTTTCTTGGTAAGTAGAAATAATTTCATTACCTTTGCACGCAATTAAGCGAGATAATAGTTAAATATAGCAACATAACTGTTGGAAGCAACAACATCACACAATAAATATTCTTGATACAGCATACAACATTAAAAGAATGACATCATAACAGGAGGGAAAATCTACAATCCGTCCATACTTGATACCAGTAGCTTACAGGATTATAATATATCATAGAAAAAATACCAAAACAGAATATAACAAACCATAGGAAAATGAATCTTGACATTTTGACAGCCATCTCACCAGTCGATGGCAGATACAGAGGAAAGACGGAAAGTCTTGCCGAGTATTTCTCCGAGTTTGCACTCATCAGATATAGAGTGCGCGTAGAGATAGAGTATTTCATCGCCCTCTGCGAACTACCACTCCCACAACTTAAGGACTTCGACAATGCCCTTTTCCCACAGCTCCGCGAAATATATCAGAATTTCACAGAGGTGGACGCACAACGCGTGAAGGACATAGAAAAGGTGACCAACCATGATGTCAAGGCGGTAGAATACTTCATCAAGGAAAAACTTGACGAAATGGAGAAAAACAGTCTCGGAGAAGGATATTTCGAACAGAGCCGCGAATTCATACATTTCGGACTCACTTCACAGGACATCAACAACACCAGCGTGCCTCTCTCTGTCAAAGAAGCACTCAATAATGTCTTTATTCCACAGGTAGAAGAACTCATCGCACAGCTCAATGAGTATGCAGAAGAGTGGAAAGACGTTCCTATGCTCGCTAAGACACACGGACAGCCTGCTTCCCCTACAAGACTCGGAAAGGAAATAATGGTTTTCGTATATCGACTCAACGAACAGCTCCAGCTGCTCAAAGCATGCAAGCATACAGCTAAGTTCGGTGGCGCTACTGGCAACTATAACGCTCATCATGTGGCTTACCCAGAGTATGATTGGCGTGCTTTCGGAAACAAATTTGTAAGCGAAAAGCTCGGACTGGAACGCGAACAGTTCACCACTCAGATTTCTAATTACGACCATCTGAGCTCCATCTTCGACGCAATTCGCCGTATCAACACCATCATCATCGACCTCGACCGCGACTTCTGGATGTATATCTCTATGGAATACTTCAAGCAGAAGATCAAAGCTGGCGAAGTAGGCTCAAGCGCAATGCCACACAAGGTAAACCCTATCGACTACGAAAACTCTGAAGGCAACCTCGGCATCGCTAACGCTATTCTCCAGTTCCTCAGCCAGAAGCTCCCTATCAGCAGACTTCAGCGTGACCTTACCGACTCCACCGTGCTCCGCAACATCGGTGTGCCTCTCGGTCATTCTGTCATCGCTATACAGAGCACACTCAAGGGACTCCGCAAGCTTATCCTCAACGAAGAGGCTCTTCAGCGCGACCTTGACAACACTTGGGCTGTAGTGGCTGAAGCTATCCAGACCATCCTGCGCCGTGAAGCTTACCCTCATCCTTATGAGGCTCTCAAGGCTCTCACACGCACCAACAAGCACATGGATGAGAAAACCATTCATGAGTTTATCCAGACTCTGAATGTCAGCGATGCTGTAAAGGCAGAATTGATGAATATCACTCCAGGAAACTACACAGGCATTTGATCAGTTACAAGTAGGTGATCAGAATTATTTTTATAATAGCTATGCTCTATTGTGATACAGCTACGTTCTGTAGAAGAAGGAATGATGCGGGCATCATGACTGATGACAGGACGTAGATGCGCACAAGAGAGTATAGATATTATAATAATGAAAAACAAATATTATTATCTATTCATTAAAAAATAATTTTGATTACCTACTTACAGATAAACGAATATCCCATGGATTGGCATCGCCTTTCCATAGGATATTTCAATAGAAAACATTTTATTCAGATTCAATTTTTAAAGATTATTTTTCAAAAGTAAAATTAAAGTAAATGGAAACACAAAACGAAAACATCGAAAAGGCGCAGAATACTAATTCTGGCGAGACAACCCGTGAGGGCAATTATCAGGAAGGTGGTTACACTCCACGTCCTCGTCAGCGTGTGCGCATCGGACAGCGTGCTGCTTATTCTTCTGACCACGGTCCTCGTCAGGGCTATCGCCCACAGCGTAGCAACGACGACAACGAATTCCGTCCTGAAGGATTTGGCGCAAATCTCATGAACAACCGTCCACAGCGCGAAGATAGAGGGGGATACCAGCCACGCGAAGGTTATCAGCCACGCGAAGGTTATCAGCAGCGTGGTGGATATGGCCAGCAGCGCGGTGGATACCAGCAGCGTCAGGGTGGCTATCGTCCACGTTATCAGAATGATGGTGAATACCAGCAGGGTGGCTATCAGCGTAATCAATATCGTCCACAATATAATAACAACAATGAAGGGGAAGGCTCTGAAGAGCAGATGAACAACGGTTACCAGCCACGTCAGGGCGGTTATCAGCAGCGTGGTGGTTACGGCCAGCAGCGCGGTGGTTACGGCCAACAGCGCGGTGGTTACGGTCAGCAGCGCGGTGGTTACGGTCAGCAGCGTGGTGGTTATGGCCAGCAGCGTGGTGGTTACGGTCAGCAGCGTGGTGGTTACGGCCAGCAGCGTGGCGGATATGGTCAGGGTGGCTACGGTCAGCGCCGTCAGCATTCTGCAGATTACGATCCAAATGCTAAGTACTCAATGAAGAAACGCATCGAGTATGCAGAAAATAATATCGACCCAACACAGCCACTTCGTCTTAATAAGTTCCTCGCTAACGCAGGCGTATGCTCACGTCGTGAGGCTGATGATTTCATCGAAGCAGGAGTAGTAACCGTTAATGGAGAGGTCGTTACCGAACTCGGAACAAAGATTCTCCGCACTGACGAGGTTCGTTTCCACGATCAGCCTGTAACTCTTGAGAAGAAAGTTTACGTTCTCCTCAACAAGCCAAAGGACTATGTCACCACTACTGATGACCCACAGCAGCGCAAGGTCGTAATGGACCTCGTAAAGGACGCTTGCCCTGAGCGCATCTACCCTGTAGGACGTCTCGACCGCAACACTACCGGCGTGCTCCTTCTCACTAACGATGGTGACCTCGCAAGTAAGCTCACTCACCCTAAGTTCCTGAAGAAGAAGGTTTACCACGTATATCTCGACAAGAACGTGACAGCTTACGATATGCAGCAGATTGCTGACGGTATCACCCTCGATGATGGTGAAATCAAGGCTGACGCTATCGAATATGCTTCTCCTACCGACAAGAAGCAGGTAGGCATCGAGATCCATTCTGGCAAGAACCGTATCGTGCGCCGTATCTTCGAAAGCCTCGGCTATCACGTTACAAAGCTTGATCGCGTGCAGTTTGCTGGCCTCACTAAGAAGAATCTGCGTCGCGGTGACTGGCGCTTCCTCACTGAGAAGGAAGTTGATATGCTCCGCATGGGCGCTTTCGAGTAAAAGGAACATCCATATCAGGGCACTTTCCTAAAGCCCTGCCACTGTGTCGGGCGCGTTACCGCCCGATATAACAAAAAAACAAAACCAAACAATGAAAAGAACAAAGATAACAGATGCTCTCAAGAGCACTGCTTTTGGTCAGCCTATCGACGTCAAAGGATGGGTGCGCAGCCACCGCTCAAGCAAGGCTGTTGACTTTATCGCTCTCAACGATGGTTCCACCATCAAGAACATCCAGGTCGTAGTGGACGTGGAGAAGTTTGATGCTGAGATGCTCAAGCAGATCACTACTGGCGCCTGCATCCACGTAGAAGGCATCCTCGTGGAAAGCCAAGGTAAGGGTCAGACTTCTGAAGTCCAGGCTTCTTCCATCGAAATATACGGTCTCTGTGGCAGCGACTACCCAATGCAGAAGAAGGGACAGTCATTCGAGTATATGCGTAAATACGCTCACATGCGCCTTCGCACCAACACTTTCGGTGCCGTAATGCGCATACGTCACAATATGGCAATGGCTATCCATACTTATTTCCATGAGCATGGATACTTCTATTTCCATTCTCCTCTCATCACGGCTTCTGACTGTGAGGGAGCTGGACAGATGTTCCAGGTTACCACAAAAAACCTCTATGACCTGAAGAAGGACGCTGACGGAAAGATTATCTACGACGATGATTTCTTCGGAAAGCAAACTTCACTCACCGTTTCTGGACAGTTGGAAGGCGAACTCGGTGCTACTGCACTCGGCTCTATCTACACCTTCGGTCCTACTTTCCGTGCAGAGAATTCCAACACTCCACGCCACTTGGCTGAGTTCTGGATGATTGAGCCTGAGGTTTGCTTCATTGATATGGACGACCTCATGGACCTTGAGGAAGACTTCATCAAGTATTGCGTAAAGTGGGCTCTCGACAATTGCCAGGACGACCTCCAGTTCCTCAACCAAATGATTGACAAGGGCCTCATCGCACGCCTCGAAGGTGTCCTCAAGGATAACTTCGTTCGTCTCCCATACACCAAGGGTATCGAAATCCTTCAGGAGGCTATCAAGAATGGAAAGAAGTTCGAATTCCCATGCAACTGGGGCGACGACCTCGCAAGCGAGCACGAGCGTTTCCTCGTAGAAGAGTACTTCAAGAAGCCTGTCATCATGACCAACTATCCTAAGGCCATCAAGGCATTCTACATGAAGATAGACGATAAGAAGCCTGTATTCGACGGTAAGGAAATGGAAGAAACCGTACAGGGCACTGACGTCCTCTTCCCACAGATTGGTGAAATCATCGGTGGTTCTGTTCGTGAGGAAAACTATGACAAGCTCCTCAACGAGATTAAGTCACGCAACATCCCTATGAAAGATATGGAATGGTATCTCGACACCCGTCGTTTCGGTAGCTGTCCTCACGGTGGCTTCGGTCTCGGATTCGAGCGTCTCATCCTCTTCGTAACAGGTATGCAGAACATCCGCGACGTGATTCCTTTCCCACGTACTCCAAACAATGCAGAATTCTAAAAGAATCGTCAACATATAAAAAAGGCTCATCCAATCAGATGAGCCTTTTTTATAAGAAAACCGCCACCGTGTCCGCCGCGTTACCGGCGGATATTAGCAAAGTAACCGCAACCGCGTCAGCGCGATTCTTCATTCTTCATTCTTCATTCTTCATTCTTCATTTAATAAAATCAACATTCTCCCACTTCAGTTTGTCCTCATTCTGAGGCTTGCGTTCATCCGCTTTATGACCTATACCGAGAACACAGAGGCAAGAGAGATTGTCAGGCAAAGAGAGAATCTTGCGTATCTGCACATCAGCAGGAGTGCCATCAGCAAGAGTTCTGCCACGCATCTGAGCCCAGCAAGAACCAAGACCGAGTTCCTCAGCCTGATACTGCATGGAGATAGCGGCAATACTTCCATCCTCTATCCAGCAATCATTCTGCTCAGGGTCGCCAAGCACTGCGATACAAGCTGCTGAGCCTTTGAGAAACTGTCCGCCCAAAGCCTTAGCTTCTGAGAGAGCAACTATCTTCTCCTTATCTTCTACCACGACAAACCGCCATGCTCTGACGCCCTTTGACGTAGGAGACATCAATGCTGCACGGAGTATGCACTTCATATCATCTTCACTAATCTTTTCCTCAGTGAATTTTCTATGGCTGCGACGCAGCCTTACAAGGTCCTTAAATTCTGTCATTACTAATATAATTCAATTGGTTTTCGATGCAAAAGTAATCATTTCTTCTTGATTTATAAAGAAAAACGATTGATTTTTTAGTAAATACAAATTATCAACAAATAAAAAGCCGAAAACCAACAATCAATAACCGACAACCAATAACCAACAATCAACAACCAATGAATTATAAACCCTTCCTCCTATCAGCAATGATGACACTTTCATCAATGACAATCCAAGCCATAACACCAGACTCTCTCCTCCAACAAAAAATGCAAGCGGAAGAGACTACCTTCCTGGCAAATATGAAACCAGGATTGCAGCACACCCAGATGATGGCAGTCAGAAAAGCAATACAAGGCGATGACACCGACCTACAGCAGATAAGACAAAGCCGTAACATCCCACCAACACTGCCTGAAGATGTCAGCACTCACTATCCCACACCAGATCTCTGCGTCTTCACTCCAAAGAAATCCACCAATCGTAAGCGCCCTGTATTACTCTATCTTCACGGCGGAGGATGGTGCTTCGGAAGTATCAACAGTTGTGCAAGATTCTGCGCAGCCGTTGCACTCGAAGCTGACTGCATCGTAGTAGCATTAAACTATCGCCTTGCCCCAGCCTTCTCATTCCCTGCACCACTGGAAGACTGTCAGCAGGCAGTCCACTACATCAGAGGCCACGCTCAAGAATGGGGAGGAGACCCATCACTCATCTCTGTGGGAGGAGACAGCGCTGGAGGTAACCTCGCATTATCCACAGCCATGTCTGTAAAAGGAATTTCAAAGGTCATACCTATCTATCCCGTCACAAAACTCTTCACCGAGCAAACCACATCATGGAAGAAATACGCCAAAGGGTATGGCAATGATGCCGAACTCCTCGAAGCCTTCAACGAAGCCTATGCCTACCATCAGGAAAACGATCCACTCGTTTCTGTAGGGCTATGTAGTGACGAGGTATTAAAAGCCTTGCCTCCAGCCCTCTTCATCTCCGCAGGTCACGACATTCTATTCGACCAAACCGCCGAACTCGTCAATCGAATGCAATCCCTCGGTCATCCTGTTACCTATCACATCTACCCCACTGCCACCCACCTATTCATCACAGTGCCAGGTCAGCCCACTGCGTTCCAGGAAGCGGTAAAGGCTGTAAGCCAATTCATAAACAGCAAGTGACAAATCCGGGAAGATGCAACACGACAAGGACGCACAGCAGTTCTTGATGCAGTTCTTTGAAATCAACACTTATGCCACTATGCTGGAATAATATTCTCCATCATATCCCTACAGCAAGAGCCTTGACTCTGACGACATGATGATTGTCATCCCCGTCTTGCGCTCTTACATAAAAACATAAATCGGTCATCAGATGACAACTCTTTCATCGTTGTTATCTGCTGACCGATTTCTTTTCTTGTCCATTCTCCTCTCGAAATAATTTGACCTATAGAATCATATCAAGGCTATACATCACCGTTTCATAGAATTAATACGAATAATACAATATAGCATAGAAACAATACTGACGGAATAAGGTATTAACCTTTCCTCAATAAAACATCTGATGTTGACTTGCGGGCTTAAGGTTAACAATGAAAACAAACCATCAATAAACAACATCAGTATTGCATATAATAGGAATATGGTAACTCCTATTTTTGTTAACATTCTCATTTCCCTAAATTTAACTTAATCGTTTTCCAAATATTTCCCATATCTATGGGACTTCTATGAACATGATAGAATTTCTCTGCAGATTTTTCTCTTATCTTCAAATCAGCATTTTTTAATTCTCCATACCCTAAATTTATATCAAACCAAAACAAGACGGGATCATTTATATTCTGGTAATCGATATAGAATGTTGAAGACTTATTATCTATCGCAATCTTATCTACCTGAAAAGTGTTTATCATAACATTATATTCCACTTTTCTGCCTTGTTTCTTTATATAGTCTTCAATCCCCATTGAAAATGCACCACCCATACTGTGAGAAACGAGTTTAAACGACTCTTCTGATTTCATTGAGGAAATCCAACTTGAATACATAAACTGGGCATATCTGTATCCTTCATTTCTTCTTTGTGTCGCAGAAGACAGATAACCATAATCTCTGTTTGTAAAGCTGACATTGCTATCTTTGAAGAACAGTTTAGCTCCTTGAACGAAAGAAGAATTTGAACCATTCCAATATAATGCCCCTGCAGGTGGTGAACCAGCACCTATTTTACCATTGACAAAAACAACTTTCTGACCATCAGGATCCTTGAAACTTATAGGATTCCCCATGCAATAAGCATAAGGTGAAAGCCAAAGCCATGCTTTTGCACTGATTGCAATGATTAACAAAGCAAGTATTACTATAATTCTTTTAATTCTTCTCATATTGTTTTATTTTATGATTATAACGTTTTGTTTTAAACTGTCTATTTCTTCCTTTGTCTTATTCCACTTACGATGCAACTCCTCTGTTTCTTGAGTCCAGTGGGTATTCCTTAGGTCTATGGAACATTGCGACAATTTCCTATATAGTTTGTCTATAGTGGAATCTGTGCGTTGCTGTGTACAAGCTTTGAATTCTTGAAACACACGGTCTGTATCTTTCTATCAGCGATGATGCACTTCTCCTATGGTGGAAGATGACTCGTCTGGTTGCACATTAGACTAATCTTTGAATGGGACTGCTTGAATATCGCACGCGAGGTTTTATACTGTCCATTGGAAGGGAGTCCACTGATTGTAGCCGACTTTTGTACTGCTTCTTTGTTGAGTATTCAGTAGATTAGGAGGAATTCTCAGTCCGCTTTTATAATAACCTTGTATCTAGACTTTAGTGGTAGAGGTATATCATTTACGTCACTACTCCAAAAGTATTTATAATCCGAAGGAACTTGGTATTTTCTCATCAATGGGTGTTCCGCTAACTCCTCTTCTGTAAAGAAATCAAAATACCTTGCCGAACAAAGTAGGTCATACAAATCCTCATCTTTGATTTTTCCGTAATGCTTTTGCATCGTGTACGCTATTATCCCTTCATTTAAAGAATCAGGTATGGGCTGCTCTATTGCTATACTTACGCCTTCACATTTGATGCCTATATAATAATCATGAATATTATCAGTATTGCCTTTATCGAATTTCATACTATTTAATACATCACGATATCTATGGAAATCTTCACTCCTAACATATATAACTGTATCTATCGGATGGTCAGACATTTCGTTTTCAAAACTCTCAAACGATTTTGAAATTGGAGATGCAACATATCCGATTTTATAATAAAGTATTATCTCACCAGTCTCATGGCATGACGTTAGTAGATACAATAAACAAAAGATCAACCATAAATTGCATGTACGCAATCTATTATTTCCTCCTAGTAGATGTTGGACTAACTGTTTCATAAGTGGTGCCGTAATGATTTTTTCTCATATCTTCCCCGTTTCTAATAGCCGTTCTATTTTCTGCATTTATTGCTTCTTTTTCTTCTTGGCTTTCATAAGGAGTTCCATCAGGAGTAGATTTTTTTCTCCTGTCAGAAGGCGAATTCATATTATCAACTGCATGATAAAATTCATGTTCTAATCGGGTAGCAGGAGATTGATGTCCTCCTTCTGTGGTTCTCAATCCCACACGAGACTCCCATGTTATTATTGATTTTCCATTTTGAGGATTAAACTCGGTTTCCTGACTTTCTACTAATCTGCTGTCTGTTGCATCATACAAATAATAGGTGTGCTTTTGATCATTTACAGCTTGCTTCATAAACTCACCTCCGCCATTCTTTACATTATAGTTATAGGCTTTGAAGAAATCGCTGACAAATTGACTTCTTGAATGTTGGTAAATACCAGGACCGTTAACAGTTAATGTGTTTAGACGATTGTTATTGCTGTAATATACAAGAACAACTTTTTTTCCATCCGGATCAATAAACTTTACCGGATTGTTCATACAATAGGCATAAGGTGAAAGCCAAGGCCATGCTTTTGCACTAATTGCAATGATTAACAAAGCAAGTATTACTATAATTCTTTTAATTCTTCTCATATTGTTTTATTTTATGATTATAACGTTTTGTTTTAAACTGTCTATTTCTTCCTTTGTCTTATTCCACTTACGATGCAACTCCTCAGTTTCTTGAGTCCAGTGGGTATTCCTTAGGTCTATGGAACATTGCGACAGTTCTCTATCAAGAATCGCTTAACTTCATGACACCCTGACGATATTGATGACCGTAAGTCTTTGGAATATAAGGTGCCTGTCGATTTTATATACGGCAAAATTGCTGGAGCTAAGGGATATATGCAAGTAAGAACCTATTCAATTGATGTTCCGTTGATAGATATGCACAGGCTGTCTGGAAATCTTTTGTTAGTGGTTTTCTATATCTATCCTTGTAAAGATGGTTCCATCTTGAAAAGTATACTGAACAAGTCCATACTTCTTACTCCAAGCATAGCTCACAAGTAAATTATTGGTGTGTTTATTAGTCGTTCGGAACAATATAATATCATTGATTATGACCCCATTTATTTTGAGGCACGATGTTTTCAATTGCACTTCATTCAACCAGTTACTATCTAAGAATACAGAAGAGAAACAAATTGGTTTATCATTGAACAATTTCCATATTTCCATTATACCCCCATCTCTGCGATTCTTAAATCCATATCGTACTTGAGCATGAGCAGTATATTCTTTATTACTTGTATTGTAGTGTCCAAAATTAATGGGATTTAAGTTATTACGAATACAAACCTCCAATACTGTGAGAGTGTCTATATCCGCATATTGTGATTTAAAAAACATCCTTTCACCTTCATGCCTATTTGATATCCATTCAAGTTCGTCGTCACTCATATGCGTAATTCGATGATAAACGCAAGTGTTGACAAAACATATAATGAAAAGAATGCAGAGCGACCATTTCAACATCTTTTTCATGGTTCAGGAAGTTTATGTTTCAGGAAAACATCTATAGTGTGAGTCGGTTTCATCCCCGTTGGAATTCCTATCGTCTTTCCTGGTAGAGATAGACCTATCTTTTCTTGAAGATTATTCAGTATATCTCCACCGATTCTTATATTCCCAAAACCGATTTTAGTTCCTATTGCACGATAATTCACAACGTCAGGAGTTTTGTTTAGGCCATCAAATTGCATAGTCAACCCACTAACGGCTGCAGGATTAAAAGTTATTGCCGCTCTTCCTGTAGCCATACTTGAAGCGATAGCCTCTCCACCACCAAGGGAATGTCCAACAAATGTCAGTTCCTTATCGCCCAACTCATTGGACAATGTTTTTGCGTTTTTTATAGCAGCATTATACTGTAGGGCGACCCCTGCAAGTTGCGCTATATCTTCAACAACATCTTCAAAAGAGTTTGTGCCTGCATAAACATAGGCATATTCTGTGGTACCACCTACTGTGCGTTGAAACAATACTGACTCCAAACCATTTTGGTAAAAACGGCTATAGTTCATCTTTATAGACGTTGGAAAGGAGGATATTTTCCAACCTGCAGATTTCAATTGTTCTCTATATTTTCTAACATTTCCTCCATAGACATACGCAGCCATCAGTGCAGCTTCAGAAGCCTTGGGCCTTTCTCCATCAGGATCAATAAACTTTACTGGATTGTTGAAGCTATAGGCATAAGGTGAAAGCCAAGGCCATGCTTTTGCACTGATTGCAATGATTAACAAAGCAAGTATTACTATAATTCTTTTAATTCTTCTCATATTGTTTTATTTTATGATTATAACGTTTTGTTTTAAACTGTCTATTTCTTCCTTTGTCTTATTCCACTTACGATGCAACTCCTCTGTTTCTTGAGTCCAGTGGGTATTCCTTAGGTCTATGGAACATTGCGACAATTCTCTATCAAGCTTGTCTGTAAAGGAATCTCTGAAGCCTCCGTTATGATTTAGATGATTCATCAGTTGTGATTCCAAAGATCTTGCTTTGATGATAATAGCATTCGGATTCATTTTATAGTATTCTAACGCTTTTGTCGTGCATTTCAGTGTGAACGAATCGCATATTTTGTATTTTGTGTAGTAAGACAATGCAAGTTCTGACAGTTGATAGGCAATCGTTTCCTTTTTGCTCAAAGGAGTCAAATAAGTACCAACTATTACGGCAGAATCCGTTATCTCATATTGCTCTTTATTTACCCATGTTGGGACGTATTGCTGAGATGTGAGTTCAACATTTACCCAATCTTCAGGAAACTGGTCATCTTCATCCTTATACATTATATAGCAATGGCGTGGTGCTCTTGCAATATAGGCGTTGGCGCCAAACTCTTCTGCATACAGCATAAATGTCCAAGGGAGCGAATGACATTGACCTTTATGCGTTTTTAGGACTCTTGAAACCAATTGATGATTCCAGTTTTCCTTATCGTCGAAGTCGTACCTGAATGGATTATGCCCGTTGCCCGACCATGGGTAAAAGAAGAAATTGCACAGCGTTATCTGCTTTGCAGTCTTATATTGCGACAGGTTGTTGGCAACCATCCATCGTTTCATATATGCCACATCTTTCTGTATAGGCTCACAGATATCTTTTTCATAATCCAGATTGCCATCAAGGTAAGCCCATTCTGCAATAAAGACAGCTCGATGCAGGGATAAAGATGTCTTACCATCAAGCATATTGGCTATCTCCGTATACGCTTTCTCGTAGTATTCGTCGCCAACATTGATTGGGCGAAAGATACATGTAAAGAATACAAGAATAGCACAATTACTGTTTAGATTTTTTCTATAGCTTTAATCATTTCGGAATTATCAGTTTCAATAGTTTATCTCTCAGCCCAGTCGCCACGATCAAGATTGCGATAGCACACTGCTTCGCCGAGATGGTTCATCTGCACCGTTTCCGAACCGGCAAGGTCGGCAATAGTGCGAGCCACCTTTAAGATACGATTGTAAGCACGGGCAGAAAGATTAAAACGAGCCATAGCCTTACGAAGTATCTCTATGCCTTCCTCGCCAGGATCAGCAAACTGATGCAGCATCTTTTCAGTCATCTGTGCATTGCAGTGTATGCCTGGATAATCCTTAAATCGCTGCTCTTGCATCTTTCTTGCCTTCATGACGCGTTCACGTATCACGCTGCTTGGCTCTCCTTGTGTACGCTTTGATATTTCACTGAATGCCACTGGATGTATCTCGCACTGGATATCTATACGGTCAAGCAACGGACCAGAGATCTTATTCATATATCTCTGTATCTGTCCTGGCGTGCAGACGCATTTATGAGTGCGATCTCCATAATAGCCGCAAGGGCATGGATTGGCTGATGCCACAAACATAAATGAGCATGGATAGTCTATAGTGTAGCGTGCCCTGGAGATGGTAATATGCCTATCTTCAAGCGGTTGACGCAACACCTCAAGCGTAGATTTATTAAATTCTGGCAACTCATCGCAGAAGAGCACTCCATTATGCGCCAAGGAAATCTCGCCCGGCATGGCTTTAGTGCCACCACCACATAGCGCCACCTGCGAAATGGTATGATGAGGACTGCGGAATGGACGCTGAGAGATAAGCGTCGCCTCAGCTCCAAGTTTGCCAGCTATACTATGTATCTGCGTGGTCTCAAGACTCTCAGCAAGCGACAATGGAGGGAGAATGCTCGGCAAACGCTTTGCCATCATTGACTTTCCAGACCCTGGAGGACCTACCATTATTATATTATGTCCGCCAGCGGCAGCTATCTCCATAGCCCTCTTGATGTCTTCCTGTCCCCTGACGTCTGCGAAATCAAGGTCGCAATTACTTTGACTCTCGTAAAAGACCTTCCTCGTATCATAAACTATAGGCTCTGCATCTGCCATATCTGAAAGAAACTGTACCACATCTGACAGCGATTCCATACCATAGACCTCCAATCTATCCACCACTGCAGCCTCTCTCGCATTTTCCTTCGGCACGATAATGCCCTTATATTTCTCCTTCCTTGCAAGTATGGCAATGGGTAATGCGCCGCGGATAGGCTGTAATTTACCGTCCAGACTCAGTTCGCCAATCAACATATATTCATGCAGATGCGTAGTCGGCATCCCCTCATTTGCAGCAAGTATTCCGATAGCTATTGGCAAGTCAAAGACGGTTCCTTCCTTTCTTAGGTCAGCAGGAGCAAGGTTCACCGTAATACTTGCATGAGGAAACTTGTATTTATTATAAAGGAATGCAGTGCGAATGCGACTCAAGCTCTCTCTTACAGCTTCGTCGCCAAGGCCCGAGAGGCTAATATTTTGTCCCGCCTCCACGCTTACCTCCACCTTAACGGTAGTGACTTCAAGTCCATTAACAGCAGCACAGTATGTTTTTACGAGCATATATAATGTATTATTGTGTATAGGTCAAAGAAATGAAAATAATAAAACAGCAACGCAAAATTAGCAATAAAATCCGAGACTTACCCTCATTTCACGATATTATTTCTTTCATCGGCACATTTTTTCACGATATTTAGTTGTTAGACAGCACGAAATGCACATTTTCACATTGAAAACAAAGCAAATATAATATTACTCTCTTCACCTTGACACCTTATCTGACGATTCATAACAGAAGAAAGCCCCTCCAAGCATAATCCTGGAAGGGCTCTCACATTCTGCTTTAGAATATCGATTCCACCGTCTCCGAGGTAAACAATTCCAAAGCCTTTAGTCCCATAATGGAATTGCCCTTAGCATTGAGACGCGGACTCCAAACGGCGATGGAGTAACGCGAAGGATAGATTGCCACAATGCCACCGCCCACGCCACTCTTGCCAGGCAGACCGACAAGGAAAGAGAACTCGCCAGCCTCATCATAGAAACCACAAGTCTGCATGATAGCATTGATACGCTTCACTCTCGACACCGTAAGATTGACGCCTGCATACGAGAATGGCTCATTACTCTTGGCAAAAGCTATAAAAGCGCGCGCGAGGTCCTCACAACTCATCTCCAGCGAGCAGATCGTGCAGTAGAGGCGCAGCACGTCGTCCACCTTATTGTGCAGGTTGCCATGATGCTTGAGCAGATAAGCTATGGAAGCATTGAGATAACAGCAACTGTATTCCGACTGCGCCACCTCGTCAGAGTAATCTATATCCTCGTTTCCGCATAGCGTGCGCACAAACCTCAGAAAGAATTCCTTAGGTTTCTCCACATAGGAGAGCAACACATCAGCAGTGACGAGAGCACCAGCATTGATAAAAGGATTGCGAGGGATGCCGTGCTCATATTCCAATTGCACGAGCGAATTGAAAGCAGAGCCAGAAGGTTCCTTGCCTATTCTCTTCCATAGGTCCGGTCCCATAGCGCTCAGAGCGATGGCGAGAGCAAAGACCTTCGAGATACTCTGTATAGAGAATTTCACGTCGGAGTCCCCTAGCTTATAAGTCTTACCGTCTATAGTGTTGAGACAAATTCCGAACTGGTTCGGATTTACATTAGCCAGAGCAGGGATATAATCAGCCTGTTTGCCTTGTAAGGCATAAGGTTCTATCTCGCGTCTGATGTTTTCCAGTATTTTCAGGTATTCCATCTTGTATTATTATTGATAAATGCCATAGAGCGACAATCGCCCCCTCAGATAGATTTTAGGTATCGCCTGCAAAACTACACATTTTTTTTGGAATGACAAAAAGATAAAGATTCTTTTTTGTAAGGTTTTAGTCGTTTCGAAGATAAAATATCAATAGATGGAAATGTGGTTTGGTGGTTTTGTTGTTTTGTTGTTTTGTTGTCTGGTGGTTTAGTTGTTTGGCAGTTTGGTGGTTTAGTTGATAGTCAAAGTACAAGCGAATCCTACATACAACCTACCCCACATGATTTGGCTGGAAGCCAATACCGAGCGCAGCGAGAGTAACCCGGGACAAAGTCTCGGGATTATAACCGCATAATAAGTAGCTGTCTGGAAGACAGTACCTTAATATTGTTGTTTGGTTTTTTAGTTGATAATCAAACAAGCGAATCCTACATACAACCTACCCCACATGATTTGGCTGGAAGCCAATACCGAGCGCAGCGAGAGTAACCCGGGACAAAGTCTCGGGATTATAACCGCATAATAAGTAGCTGTCTGGAAGACAGTACCTTAATATTGTTGTTTGGTTTTTTAGTTGATAATCAAACAAGCGAATCCTACATACAACCTACCCCACATGATTTGGCTGGAAGCCAATACCGAGCGCAGCGAGAGTAACCCGGGACAAAGTCTCGGGATTATAACCGCATAATAAGTAGCTGTCTGGAAGACAGTACCTTAATATTGTTGTTTGGTTGTTTAGTTGATAATCAAACAAGCGAATCCTACATACAACCAAACAACAAAATCACTAAACAACTAAACAACAAAAAAACGCATAAGACCATCTCGGACAAGCAGCACATTTCTGTTAACATCTAATAAAATACCATCATAATGGTTAAAATTTATTTACAAATATTGACTATTTGATAATTTATACTACCTTTGTCAACAAATCCTTTTCATCATGTTTGACAACTCATTTCCGATACGATTACGTGCAGCTCGTTTGATGTCTGGAATAAGTATGGAAAAACTTGCCCAACTTACCGACAACATCATAACCAAACAGAGTATATCACGTTACGAGAAAGGACTCATGAGTCCTAAGCGGGTATCAAAAATAGCATTAGCTAAAGCCTTGAATATTAGTGAATCCTTTTTTAATGGCACTAATATAACTATTGATATGCCAAGCCTTCGCACTTCAGCCAACAACAAACTAACTGATGAGGATTTCTCACTGATAGAAGCAAAGCTCTCATTTTGGGCAGAACAATATTTTGCCAAAGAATGCGAATTCAATACTTTGCAAACAGGTCATCACATTGACCCGCTCCCCTATCAAAACCCAGTCAAAGGAATAGAAATCTCCACACTTGACGATGCAATCCATGCAGCAGACTTATTAAGACAACGCTGGAATTGCGGTGACGGACCAATAGCAAGCATACTTCGTCTCATTGAGCGCAAAGGCATCAGGATATTATCCACAGAATTGCCACACAAAGTATGGGGGCTAAGCACGTGGGCAAACAATGTTTACCCATTGATGGTATTGGATTTACGTCCAGAAAAAACGACTACAGATCGTATCCGCTTCACTGCAGCCCACGAGTTAGCTCATCTGCTATTCACCTTTCCGAAAGACAGTCCGCTCGGGCTTGAAAAACGCTGTGATATGTTTGCAGGTTCCTTTCTCATCCCTAAGTCTGCATTTATCGAAGAGCTTGGCAGTGAAAAGCGAGAGAAGATCACATTAGAGGAGATGATTGACATCAAGGAGCTATATGGGCAATCCCTTTCTGCTTCCATCATCGCAGCCAGAGATTACGGCATCATCACCACCGAATACAAACAAGCATGGTATGCCGAACACATAGAACCAAATCCTCTTGAAATCAATAATGGTCACTATGCGTTTCCAGAGACTGTTGGAAAGGAGAAGAGAATTAATTCGATAGTGGGGCGTGAACGCTGAAGGTTGATGCTTTTTAGTCGGTGCTTGGGTGATACTCGAAAAAGGGAATTAAGTTCTTGAGTTTACTCATTTACCCTTTCTCTTGACATAATCAAATAAATAATAAAAATAATTCTAAGATAATTTTTCATTTATAAGATTTTTTCATTAACTTTGTAAAACTAAACAATATTTATTCATGAAGTTCAAAATAACCTTGCAAACAAACAGGCAATATGGTAACTTGTTGCCCTTTAATTATCAATATGAGCAATCCGCTGTCATTTATCGCATACTGGCGCAAGCTGATATGCAATATTCATCATGGCTTCATGAAAACGGTTATCTATTACATGAAGCCAAGAGGTTTAAGCTATTTTGCTATTCACCTTTTATCTTTGAGAAAGTAAAACCTTTGCCTGAAGCTGGATGTTTGGATATCATTGGCGAAAAAGCGGTATGGTACATTAGCTTTATACCAGAAAAAAGCACCTTTGAATTCATTCAAGGATTTTTTGCCCATCAAAGCTTTACCATTGGCAATAAGGAACATCGTGTAGCATTTGATGTTGTTGGAGTAGAGGCTATACCTATGCCGCAATTATCTGAAGAAATGGTTTTCCAGGCTCTGTCTCCTATTTGTGTCAAACTGCATGAAGACAACAAGACTCAATACCTATCACCTGACAACCCCATGTTTGCTGAAGGCATACTAAAAGGATTGTTGGCAAGGTATGAGAGCATTCATGGTCAGCCATTTGATATGGAAAACAAGGAGTTTTCATTCAAATTGACAGATAAAAAGGTCAAGTCGAAGTTGATAACGATAAAAGCCAATACTCCATACGAATCAAGAGTGCGTGGATATCTCTGCTCCTTCCGCATAAAAGCACCTTTAGAGTTGATGAAGATAGCTTATGAAGGAGGTGTTGGAGAACAATGTTCACAGGGTTTTGGATTTATTAAAATGAAAGATTAAAATGGAAAGAAATATAGACTTATCAATATTAAAAAAGTTGCCAGAGCTGCAAACACAAGCAGTTTTGGCAATTAGACCTTTAGCACCTTTATCTATGGTGAGCGAATTGCCAGGATCTTTCTATAAAACATTGAAATATCCAAGCAAGAAGATGCTTTGTGGATTATTTGAGAATATGTTAGGTTGGCATTTTGATAACAGTTTGCGACTTGAGATTTTCAAAGATATGGTTAAGGTTCGCAAGAAGCAAAAAATTGATTTGAAAAAGGAACAGTTCATACAGGGATCAACATACTTGCCATTATTGATGGAGTACTTTGATATTTCAGGAAATATTTCCTTGAAAGAATTCAAAAGCATGTTCAATTATAGCGATTTATGGAACAGGGGCTATAGACGTTCTGATTCAAATAAGCACTTGAATGGCTGCAGAAATATAGATGCTTCATTGGTAGCGGAAAGATATAACTTATTTACCAAATGGAAAGATTTGTCAAGTAAAGAAGCAGAGTCAAAGAAAGATGAATGGTTTAAATATAATATAGGTAAAATCCCATGCTTTTACACATCGCCAACACCTCGTGAGTATATCTGCTTGGATGCTGTGATGGAAATTCCTTTAATATTGGATGTGAATTTTGCGGAACTGCTTACAGCAGAGGATAAAACATCCAATATTTGTTATTTGGGTAATAATGAAGGATGGGTCAACATTAAAATCAAAGAGGTAGAGAAATGACAACACATGTTTATCTAAAGTATGCTATAGCTCTCTTGATGGAAGAACATGGTTTGCAAACAGAGCAAGACATCTCATTCAAAGAGATTAAAGAGGAATTAGAGAAAGGGCTTAATACTTTTAGTGTTAAGCCAATAGGTGATTATTGCGGACAAACAAAAGTACAATATGGGTTTACAAAGGAAAAGAATGATGCGAAAAAATTCATCTATTTAGCTCCAAACACAATAGCATCAGAAATTAAAGCCTCTAATTTGTATAATGCCGTTTGTAAGACTTGTTCAGAAGAGAATATTGAATTGCTTAAAGCGCATGAGATATCACAATCAGAAGTGCCAATATCAGGTGAATTTAATAGATTTACTGATAATGGAACAATTCAACGTGGCAAATCAAAAGCTACAATGTTTGATCAATGTCTCGCATTGATAACATCAACAACCGCTTTAAAACCTTGTTTGCAATATAAGTCTGGAGCAGGAAAAATATCAATGGACAATACTTGCCTTATACCAGACTTAGACATCACGGATTTGCAGAATTTCATAAAACTATTCAAACGTATTCGCATCCAAAAGTTAGACAGTTCGTTGATGGTAGGTAAAGTAAAGTGTGATAAAGGAAAGACCTTAAAATATATACCCAAAAGACCGAATATATTCAATGGTAATTTTCCTAATGCCCCACAAAGTAGTGCTTTAGGAAGTATAGCCCTTCTTGGGGCTATAGGGGAGATGACAAAAGAAAAAGATGTTTCAGAACTTGCTAAGAAGGTTCTTGAGAGTCTTAAAGATTGTAATTTCTACGCCATAAAATATGGCGATGCCAGTGTGTTCTCATTCAATCATTTCATAATAAGATTAGCCGAAAGAGGCAAACTGAGAAGAATTGTTGACAGCCTATATTATGTGGAATTATACAAAGAAGGTAGGAGATCAACAAGTAATGCATTTGAATATCAAAAGTTCGATTTGTTTGCAAGTCGTTTCCTGCAGATGTTCAATCGTCCTACGTTTAAGGATTTTCTCGCCTTCAGGGCAGAATATCCATACGATATAGAATTATTATTAAATACATATTTTTGTGATATGGAAAAGATAGATAAAAAAATTGTAATCTCAGCCAAGGAACTTGGTAAATGGCTTAATTATGTAGCTTATCGCTCAGCACAAAAAGAGGTAGGTGCTTCATCAAGTTGGGATGATTTAATAAAAGCTAAAGCCAAAGTCTTAGTAGAACTGGAAAGTTCTGTGTTCTCTGCCAAATCGGGTGATGCTCTTATTGCTTACTCAATAACAAGAGCTGGTCGACTTTCTGGATTTGATGCACCTACAGAAGCCTCTTTGTTTATGGAAAAGGCTGCAAGTGGTGAACTCCCATTGGAGCAGGCAAAAAATTTACTTATTGCGTTTTCAAGATTGAAGTCAAAAAATGAAGAAACAGATAATTCAAGTGATGGTAAATCTATTGAGAATGAAGAAATGACAGAAGATTATAGTAACATATAAAAATAATAATATGGAAATCAAAGGAATTTTAGTATCGCTATTGGCTCCTTTCGAGGATCATATAGCTAATGGAGGCGAAAAATTATTGGGAAACGCCTCATCTATTAAGCGTCGTCCTGATGGACGTGTTTATATCTCTGGACAGATGCAGCGCCATGTGTTGTTTTCTGCAATAGACCGTTTGAATAATGCAGACGAGGCAAAAGGAGACACATTCGTTTCGAACGGTGATGGCATAACTGATAAGATAGAATCAGATTTAAGAGCTGACATGGGAGGATTTATGCATCCTTCCAAAGGTGATTATTCTGGCAGACGAACAGCCCCATTGTCAGTAACTCCAGCAGTAGCGTTGAATGAAAGCGAAGTTGGTCGTGACCTTCTTATGCGATTGCGAGTTAACACAGAGGGAGAAAATGCTAACGAACAAGCTATTGCAACACGTGAATTTAGTCAAGAAGATATTATGCGTATGAATTTCTTTCTTGATGTTACAACTCTTAGCATATCGAAAGCCTACCGCTACGAGAATTCATTCAATGTGGCTACAGTATATTACAAGCATGCAACAGAGAAAGAAAGAAAGCGTCGAGCAGAACTATACCTTAACGCTACTCGCCTGATGAATGATTATGCAAATCAGGCACGCAATGCAGTATGTGGTGAGCCCCAGCAGGTAATAATCGTTTTTGACACTATTCTTAGCAGAAAAGCTTCTCGCTTTTTTGAGGCAGGAGAAACAGAACGTGAGAACATACTAAAAGAATTGGATGAAAGAGGTGCGCAATACTTTATTGGTGATGACTGTACTAAAAATAGTGTATTGAAAGCTTATAATGAAGCTCTCGAGTTCTTGCAGTCGAATGAACTATACACATGCAATTCTGATGACAGCGAAGTTAGAAGTTTCGATGATGTATATGTTAACGGCAAAAATGACGTAAAGCCAACCAAGTCAAAGAAGCAAGAAAAGAAGACAGACGATACTCCCTCTCTGTTTGACTAATAGCATAACAACTACAAATATCTCTGTCTAATGAAAGAAGATAAATGCAACAACATATTGGCCAAGCCTTCAGGCATAACATTAGGACAGCATCGTTCTGATGTTGTGTCTGAAGTATCCGATATATGCCAGATTTTTATTGGCACTTGCGAGAAATACAAAAAGTTGACTGGTAAAGATCTGGCAATGCGTTTGTCTGTCTCTGCAAAATGGCATGATAATGGCAAAGCATGCCCAAAATGGCAGGAAGCATGTAGGAAGGATTTCCATAATTATCAATTGTGGAAACAAAAACATCCTGATCATTCTTTTAAAGAATATAGTTCTGAAAACCGTAACGAAGCCGGATGCCATCTTAGAAATGTCGGCATACGACATGAATTCTATTCATTAGATAAAGCTGTTACCACCAATATGCCTATTTCCATATTGGTGGCTATAGCAGCGCATCATGGGAAATTAGGACTTGGCTTTGAGGACAAATGGATGAGCAATCCTTCTTTTAAGCAATTCTGGAATGTATTTCGCAAGACATCCAATGATATATCAGAAAAAGAGGAATTGACTTTAGTATGTGACAAATTATTAGAATTTGACAATATTAGAGGGTTGCTTAGGTTTGCTGACCATAGAGCAAGTGCAAAAGAAGACGGAGAATTTGTACCCCAATTATCGCTCTTTGATTATCACTTTCCCTTTGCTGACAAACGGGGGATTCAAAAACTTGTAGAGGATAATTGGGATAATGATATCCTGCTTGTGCGCGCTCCAACAGGAGCAGGGAAAACAGATGCTTCTCTTTTATGGGCTTCACGCCAAATTGCCAATCACAAAGCCGATCGTCTTGTAATAGCTATGCCAACTCGATTTACGGCAAATGCTCTCTCTGTAAACGTAGCATCCACCTTGTCTGATACAGGCTTGTATCATTCCAGTGCTTGGTACTCAAAGTATTCGAAAGTGCAAAATGGAGAAATGGATATGACAGAAGCATTGGCGCAACAAAAAATGGCAAAACTTCTAGCAACACCCATTACTGTGTGTACCATTGATCACTTGTTGATGTCTTTGACCTTTACTCAAGAAATCCATCATCTGATTTGCAGCAATCTCGCCAACTCTTGTGTTGTAATTGACGAAGCAGATTTCTATGACGATTTTACTCTTGCCAATATCATCTTCCTATTAAAGGTGCTTCATAATTGGAAAGTTCCAGTCATGATAATGAGTGCATCTTTGCCAGAATCAGCTTTGCAATTATATAGAAAAACAGGATTCAATATTGAAAGTATATTAGAAGATAAAGAAAGCGATAGTTATAAAAAACGTTTCAACATTAAAAAGCTAATAGAGTATGATGACATACAGGACATCAACTATCTTTGGGAATATTGCATAGAAAGAGATAATGCTATTATTTACCTTAACACAGTAGATAAAGCTATAAAAGTATACAAGGAAATAAAAGCCCTTGTATTGGAAAGTGGCAAAGATATCCCTATAATTCTGTATCACAGTAGGTTTACAGAAAAAGACAAACAACGTAAGGAAAATAAATTACTTGATAATTTGGGGAGAAAGGCATGGAACAAAGGTTCTGCTAAAGGCATAGCAATTCTTACACAAATTGGAGAAATCAGTATCAATATAAGTTCCGAACTAATGATTAGTGAAATATGTCCAATAGACCGACTTATGCAAAGAGCAGGAAGATTGTGCCGCTTTGATAACTCTTTTGGTGAAATGTATGCGTTAATACCATATAAGGACAATACTCTCTACCCTGCACCATATGGTTCATATTCACAAAATGAAAAGTCATGGACTCCATGTAATGCTTTATTGTCTACTATCGACATACTTAAAGCTGGCATATACTCAGCGCAAGATTTAGTCAATATTCTAAACAAGGTATATGCAGAAGAAACTGTTTTCAGCATAAAAGCCCAAACCAATGTACAGGCTTTAGAACAAATGCTGATTAACAATTGGCTATTGAATCCAGTTGAAAAATGGAATGATGATGATACCCATTCCAATAGTTGGAGAAGCCGTGATATAGGACCGCAGGGATTAGTTTTTGTAATCAAGCCTGCGTGTACGCATTTTTACAATTATTCCGAATATATGGAATTTGTACTATCCTATTCCATCAGTTTGCCCGTGTATTTACTGGATAAAGGACGAAAAGAACATAGGATTGATTCAGATTACAAAATCACCATCGGCTCCAATGAGTCAATCTTTATCAATGTTATACGTAATGGTTTTTACACATTCGACATAGGTATTGATTTAACCAGTAATGAGGAGGACAATTTCTTATGACAATAACCGGCACACATTTCAACTATTACCAGCTTTGCCATCGCAAGCTATGGCTATTTGCCAATGGCATCAACATGGAACAAGAGTCAGACTTGGTCTATGAAGGAAAGGTGGTGCATGAATCCAGTTATCCGCAACGCACATCAAAATACGAGGAAGTGGAGATTGATGGTGTCAAAGTAGATTACTACGATGCCAAAAACAATGTCATACATGAGATAAAGAAATCTAACAAGGTGGAAAAGGCTCATGAATGGCAACTCAAATATTACATGTATATTTTCGAACAGCATGGCATCTCTGGCGTAAAAGGTATCTTGGAATATCCTCTTTTGCGTAAGACTCAAGAAGTGATACTTACAGATATAGACAGAGAAGAAATCCTGAATATTTCAGAAGAAATCACAAACGTAATCTCTCAAGAGACATGTCCACCTATTGCAAAAAAAGGGATTTGCAAGCATTGTAGCTACTTTGATTTTTGTTACATTAACGAGTTGGAGGAAGAAGAATGAAAAGAAGTTTCTATCTGTTCAATCCTGGCATAGTGGAGCGCAAGGACAATACGTTGAAGTTCACGCCTGTTGTCGTGAATGAAGAGAATGAAGAAATCAAGCAGCAACCTCGATTCATTCCTATTGAGGATGTAGCGGAACTGTATGCTTTTGGAAGTCTTCGAGCAAATAGTGCTTTGTTCAATTTCCTTGGACAGAAAGGTATTCCTGTCCACTTCTTCGACTATTATGAGAACTATACAGGAAGCTTCATGCCAAGGGAAAGTCTTCTTTCTGGCAAGGCATTGTTGGCACAAACATCTGCGTACCAAAACAAGAAGAAAAGGGTAGAATTGGCGCGAAAATTCATTCAGGGAGCAGCTTGGAATATGGTTATGAACCTCAACTATTATAATCGTAGAGGAAAAGACTTGCAGGAAATCATTGATACTATCAAGAGACTGAGCAATACTTTGTCAGATGCCAAGGCTGTGGATGAGATAATGGGAATTGAGGGAAATATTCGGCAAGCCTATTATGCAGCATTCGATATCATTCTCGATGATTTCAACATGGGGGCAAGAACCAAGCAACCACCGGAGAACGAGGTAAATGCTCTCATATCTTTTGGCAACATGATGTGCTATACAGAAACTCTCCGAGCTGTTCATCAAACTCAGCTCAATCCAACAATCAGTTTTCTGCATACTCCTGGAGAAAGGCGTTTTTCGTTATGTCTTGATTTATCCGAGATCTTCAAACCTATTATCGTAGATAGAGTCATCTTCAAGGTACTAAATAAGCATGCTTTAAGCACCAGCCATTTCGACAAGAAACTCAACAAATGTCTTTTGAACGAAAAGGGAAAGAAGATTTTTGTAAAGGCTATGGAAGAACGGTATAATGAAACTTTCCGTCATCGTTCTTTAGGACGTAATGTAAGCTATAAGCATCTTATAAAACTGGAATGCTATAAGCTACTGAAAGATATTTTAGGAATAGAAGAATATAAACCTTTCAAAATGTATTGGTGATATGTATGTGATTATAGTTTATGATGTTGGAGAGAAGAGAGTTGGCAAAATGTTGAAACTTTGCCGTCAATATTTGTGTTGGGTTCAAAACTCAGTATTGGAAGGAGAATTATCCGAAGCAAAACTTCGGGAATTAAAGATGAAGATAAAAGCTATCATTGATGAATCCGAAGATAGTGTCATTGTTTTCACCAATAAAATGGGGTATAATATGAACAAGCAGATTCTTGGAAAAGAAAGAATGGCCACCGATAATTTCTTATAAAAAGTTGTCGATGTCTTTCAAACAACCATATTTCTGTAAGAACAGACCTTCGAAAATGATCTTTGACTTATTGAAACAATATAAACTAAGAGTCTCAAATACGTTCCTAATAGTCCAATCGTTGCTTGTCCTTATCATAATATACCTGTTGTCGTAGGACCACAGAAAAAATATCATTATACATCGACATTTTTCTGAAGATTTTTTGTACCTTTGCATCTGCAATAACATTATTTCTACAGGCATTTATGTCTTAGTTCTAATGGGTTTTAATCGTACCTTTATGGAATTGAAATTTTATTGTGAGTCTGTCATTCCTTCTGATAGATTGTTTTAATCGTACCTTTATGGAATTGAAATAGTGCGTCGTACTCCTTAACGATAGCAATGTCCCAGTTTTAATCGTACCTTTATGGAATTGAAATTGCCTTTATTGATAATCTTTTGTAGCTGACCAACGGGTTTTAATCGTACCTTTATGGAATTGAAATCCTGTTGAAATCAAGTCCGTTGATGGTGGTGACGGGTTTTAATCGTACCTTTATGGAATTGAAATTTTTTAGGTGTGAGCGACATTGCGGACTTGAACGTTTTAATCGTACCTTTATGGAATTGAAATACATTTGACTATTATAAACTGACTCCTCAAGGTCGTTTTAATCGTACCTTTATGGAATTGAAATTGTCTTTCTGAATTTGAAGTACTTTCTGAGCAGACTGTTTTAATCGTACCTTTATGGAATTGAAATATACTTGATTACGATTGTGTAAAAGACCGTGCTTGTTTTAATCGTACCTTTATGGAATTGAAATTCCTTATAGTCATCATCATCAAACAATTGTTCAATGTTTTAATCGTACCTTTATGGAATTGAAATACCCGTTCTCGTGTTCCTCTTAGTGCTTCTAAGGGTTTTAATCGTACCTTTATGGAATTGAAATTTGAGTGGTTTGGTCGATGGTCAAAATCAAGTTGTTTCGTTTTAATCGTACCTTTATGGAATTGAAATAATCGTATTCCAACACGTTCTCGTGTTCCTCTTAGGTTTTAATCGTACCTTTATGGAATTGAAATGCACGAAGTTGCGGTATATACTTCTGTTCTAGAAGTTTTAATCGTACCTTTATGGAATTGAAATTATCTTTCTGCATCTGAAGCACCTTCTGTGCAGACTCGTTTTAATCGTACCTTTATGGAATTGAAATGCAGAAAGAGCACGTTGCTTTTGAGAGGATAAAGAGTTTTAATCGTACCTTTATGGAATTGAAATCGGAGAGAGGTCTGCATTAACAGAAGCAAGACGGTTTTAATCGTACCTTTATGGAATTGAAATGTCAATCTTACATCGAATGAATACGGTTTTGGGGGTTTTAATCGTACCTTTATGGAATTGAAATGATTGATTTCAGTGTTTATTTCACTCAGGACTACGTTTTAATCGTACCTTTATGGAATTGAAATTTATGGCAGGAAGTAAAAAAGGTAAAGGCATAATAGGTTTTAATCGTACCTTTATGGAATTGAAATGAAAGTGCAGGATTACTTACGAGTTACTTTTGGTATTGAAGTTTTAATCGTACCTTTATGGAATTGAAATATTGTCTTACTTCACCTTTTGGCGATAATGCTCGTTTTAATCGTACCTTTATGGAATTGAAATTGTGATGAGGTATATGCACGTCGTCTTATTCGTGGTTTTAATCGTACCTTTATGGAATTGAAATTTCTGCATAAGGATGTCAGCACCAGAACTTTGACCAGTTTTAATCGTACCTTTATGGAATTGAAATTCAAAATCGAAATGAGTCAAAACGGCAAAACAAGTTTTAATCGTACCTTTATGGAATTGAAATACATGAAAGAAAAGCATACTACTCTCAATGAAATGTTTTAATCGTACCTTTATGGAATTGAAATCAATATTCTGAGTATAAGGTTGGACATGACGTTCTGTTTTAATCGTACCTTTATGGAATTGAAATAAATGTTGGTGCTCTGAAGTATTGCGGAAAGTATGGTTTTAATCGTACCTTTATGGAATTGAAATGAAGAAATCAAAGAACAAAGTTATTTACCTTGCTTGTTTTAATCGTACCTTTATGGAATTGAAATTCAAAAGTTGGGTCAAAGAAGTCGTATCTATCGAGTTTTAATCGTACCTTTATGGAATTGAAATACTTTCACTTCTCGTAACCTTCTTAACGCTTTGCGTTTTAATCGTACCTTTATGGAATTGAAATATTGCCACGATGCTCTCTCTCACTGCCATATTGGAGTACGTGTTTTAATCGTACCTTTATGGAATTGAAATAAGTTATTAAAGGTCTTGTCTTACGTCAACGATGGTTTTAATCGTACCTTTATGGAATTGAAATTTGAGGACAACTTTTTTGCCGTTTGGCAACGTACAGTTTTAATCGTACCTTTATGGAATTGAAATTAATGTCCAAAAGAGATAAAACCGAAAGACCAGGTTTTAATCGTACCTTTATGGAATTGAAATAAGGTAACACGAAGATAATCTTGTACCTTATTATGTTTTAATCGTACCTTTATGGAATTGAAATAGCTTAACAAAAAACTCGGTATTAAGGCAGATGCCGAAAGTTTTAATCGTACCTTTATGGAATTGAAATAACATATTGTCTGGTAATAACTCTCTTCCTAGTGCGTTTTAATCGTACCTTTATGGAATTGAAATCGTTTACCGCTTTCTGACGGCTCTGAAATCTATGCGTTTTAATCGTACCTTTATGGAATTGAAATCAAAATGTTACTGTATCAGCGTCTTTCGCTAAAGGTTTTAATCGTACCTTTATGGAATTGAAATGTGTCTATGAGACGTTTGTTTAATGACCAACCGCTCAAAAGTTTTAATCGTACCTTTATGGAATTGAAATAATATACCTTGCAAAAAGCAATGAGAGGAAGAAGAGTTTTAATCGTACCTTTATGGAATTGAAATTTGACGATGGTGATGGTAATATTGTTCTATCTGTGTTTTAATCGTACCTTTATGGAATTGAAATAACTTCGTAACGGCAATTGACCGTCTTGACTTCTTCGTTTTAATCGTACCTTTATGGAATTGAAATATTTCACTAAGGCTATTTGGTCTAGTCGTTTCAAGTTTTAATCGTACCTTTATGGAATTGAAATTATACTCATTGTAGCATTTGCGCAACTCGGCGGTTGGTTTTAATCGTACCTTTATGGAATTGAAATAATCAACAGTTGACTCTAACATATATGGTACCTTGTTTTAATCGTACCTTTATGGAATTGAAATTTTTTAACAACTCAGAGTCACATACAGACAGAGCAGTTTTAATCGTACCTTTATGGAATTGAAATCGGGGTGAACGCTTACGGAAGAATTGATTAGGCATGTTTTAATCGTACCTTTATGGAATTGAAATAGAGTTCGAAGAACTCTTCCCCCCTGGGAGCGTCAGCGAGTTTTAATCGTACCTTTATGGAATTGAAATAACCTAACAAGTTTGACCTATCTTGCAAGCATATGTTTTAATCGTACCTTTATGGAATTGAAATAAAGATGAGCCTTGGGATATTGCTATCGTTAAGGGTTTTAATCGTACCTTTATGGAATTGAAATCTGCTTGCCGAGTGTCGGTTCAAGTCCTTTACCGTTGTTTTAATCGTACCTTTATGGAATTGAAATAGACGTGAGTAAGGAACGGCTTCAGTAATTACACCAGTTTTAATCGTACCTTTATGGAATTGAAATACGTTGCACCCGTCGCACCGGCTGACAGCATCCAGTTTTAATCGTACCTTTATGGAATTGAAATACGCAAGGAGAATCAGCCGTTTTTTGGGCATTTTCGTTTTAATCGTACCTTTATGGAATTGAAATATCTATATACATAGGGATAGCCAGACGAAACCGAAGTTTTAATCGTACCTTTATGGAATTGAAATACAGGCAAGCAGTATGCTGTGTGCGGTACTGTAGGGTTTTAATCGTACCTTTATGGAATTGAAATCAAGGGCGGATTGTGGGGTGTATGCCGTACTATGGTTTTAATCGTACCTTTATGGAATTGAAATTAAGGATGTTGAGCTCTGATGGTAGCATACTCTTGTTTTAATCGTACCTTTATGGAATTGAAATGCGGAAGACTCGAGTGAAGCAATACGAGCAACCTGTGTTTTAATCGTACCTTTATGGAATTGAAATTTGAAAAGGTTAAATGCTGAAAGTGCCTGCTGGGTTTTAATCGTACCTTTATGGAATTGAAATTTGTCACACTCCAACAGCTTGCGAACAATGTCGGTATCGTTTTAATCGTACCTTTATGGAATTGAAATACGGTTGGGCCGTCAGTCCATGACAGTTCAAAATCAGCGTTTTAATCGTACCTTTATGGAATTGAAATACGTAAAACAGGCAACAATATCCGCAACGATCTCCCGCCCCTCGTTTTAATCGTACCTTTATGGAATTGAAATGAAGACCAAAGAGCCTTAGCAAATGAAGAAGATACCGGTTTTAATCGTACCTTTATGGAATTGAAATGGGATAAAATTCACGAACTGTGTGAAAGGAGAACTGAGTTTTAATCGTACCTTTATGGAATTGAAATGTAAGTACATATTGAACATTACCGTTAATATTAAGTTTTAATCGTACCTTTATGGAATTGAAATCAAATATCAGAGCTTCGCCAAAAGAAGGATGATATGTTTTAATCGTACCTTTATGGAATTGAAATTTCATAAGATTAAGCGCAGAAAGTGCCTGCTGATGTTTTAATCGTACCTTTATGGAATTGAAATAGATAATTAAATGCCGAATGACGGACACGTATCAGTTTTAATCGTACCTTTATGGAATTGAAATGTCAGTTCCATATCTTTTTGCATCTGAAGTACTTTGTTTTAATCGTACCTTTATGGAATTGAAATAGTTTAAACTGTTTGTTTTGGATATCGAGACCAAGTTTTAATCGTACCTTTATGGAATTGAAATGACTTACCAGAATTTGATGGTGTGCATAATATTGTCTGTTTTAATCGTACCTTTATGGAATTGAAATAAGAGTTGTACTCATTTTGTTTGTCCTGTTGCATGTTTTAATCGTACCTTTATGGAATTGAAATTAACCTACTTTAAGGTCAGAATAACAAGGCATATGTTTTAATCGTACCTTTATGGAATTGAAATGTGAAAGTCTTACCACCATCATTAGAGTACTTAATGGTTTTAATCGTACCTTTATGGAATTGAAATTTTTAACAGGAAAATTGACAAAAGTGATAAATCAGTTTTAATCGTACCTTTATGGAATTGAAATTTGATGAACTGAAGAATATAGATAAATTTACGCATGTTTTAATCGTACCTTTATGGAATTGAAATATGAGTTTATTGCTAATACTCCTGGTTTACAACTGTTTTAATCGTACCTTTATGGAATTGAAATTTGAATTGGTTTTGCTTTTCAACTAACTCTGCATGTTTTAATCGTACCTTTATGGAATTGAAATTGAGTAACGCTGATACGATGGATGCTTCTGGCAAGTTTTAATCGTACCTTTATGGAATTGAAATAGACGGTCAATAGCAGTGACAGGAGTAGATATGCCGGTTTTAATCGTACCTTTATGGAATTGAAATTAAGTCTTAGCGAAGATATCAGGCTTGCAAGGATGTTTTAATCGTACCTTTATGGAATTGAAATTAAGTCTTAGCGAAGATATCAGGCTTGCAAGGATGTTTTAATCGTACCTTTATGGAATTGAAATGAAGGAACGACTTGAGCGTCTGCGACCGCTGCTCTGTTTTAATCGTACCTTTATGGAATTGAAATGTACAAGTATCAATAGCTCTAATTGCTATCCAAGTGTTTTAATCGTACTTATGGAATTGAAATCCATCATGGTCTTCTGGTACATCATCCGCATACTCCAGTTTTAATCGTACCTTTATGGAATTGAAATTGAGCAATCTGAGCAAGGTAGTGCACCCATCTGCGTTTTAATCGTACCTTTATGGAATTGAAATATGTGTGGGAACTCGACCCTATACTCCTTACCAATAGTTTTAATCGTACCTTTATGGAATTGAAATAGCAATATGAAAATACAATTAGCAAGCAAGGCCTGTTTTAATCGTACCTTTATGGTGCATATTCCGGAACATACCCGTTCAGTATTCCGTGATTGCAGTCAGCAGCCAGAAGGGCTAAAATAGCCTCTTTTTGATGTCTGTTCGTCACCTAAAAGGACGTAAAAATGGATAAATACAATCAAATCTGCGGATTTTTCTGGAGCATGTCCGTTCACTTTTACAGGCTCTTCAGTTAGAAAATCCGTTATATCCTTATAATCCGTGTTCGTTTCACCACTGAGTTTTTTTCGAACGCGGATTTATCGGATTGACACAGATGCTTCGCTCATGGGGAGTGCCACCACCTGATAAAATCCGTTATATCCTTATAATCAGTGTTCGTTTCCCACTGAGTTTTTTTTCGAACGCGGATTTATCGGATTGACACAGATGCTTCGCTCGTGGGGGAGTACCACCACCTGATAAAATCCGTTATATCCTTATAATCCGTGTTCGTTTCACCACTGAGTTTTTTTTCGAACGCGGATTTATCGGATTGACACAGATGCTTCGCTCGTGGGGGAGTACCACCACCTGATAAAATCCGTTATATCCTTAGAATCCGTGTTCGTTTCACCACTGAGTTTTTTTCGAACGCGGATTTATCGGATTGACACAGATGATTCGCTCGGTGAGGTACTGTCTTCCAGACAGCAGTCACTA
>SAMEA104315429__coassemble_331_pt1 | contig 49470 bp, 41 predicted proteins | sample SAMEA104315429__metabat2_high_PE_009 | metagenome-assembled genome bin SAMEA104315429 (sample SAMEA104315429) | gut metagenome | biome: Monkey gut; feature: monkey-associated habitat; material: faeces | place: China | collected 2013
AATATCTGAGGGCATGGCCTTCACACAAATTCATTAATTTTTAGAACTACCCATATAATATTCAAAAGAATGCGTAAGGTCCAAGACGCGCATTGCTTCTGAAATAGACGAATTAATTTTGAAGAAATTGTCAGCAAATGGATTTACACTTTGCTTTTTAAGAGCCCATAGTTGGCTGTTCTTCTCTGAATATGGATTCTGGACCAACAATTCCTTACCTGTCTTTTCATCTGTACGGCTATCAAGAAACATTCCACTATGCTTGTTCATTATTCTATAAGTTCCGTCTCCTTGATGGAAGAACACCCATTGTCTAAACGGACGATTTTCATAGACATAAGCCGTTACGATAGAGTCTGGTGAAAGAATGCGCGAAGTACCAAATGACATCTCAAGGCACATGTCGACACCTGTCTTGTTATAATATCCTATTTCCCACAGCGGATAACCTTTATTGTCAAGACGCAGCAACTGTGCTTTATTATTCTTTTCATAAGGTTTTAGTTCTATCTGATTTACCTTTGAAGTCATTGCTGTATCAAAGGTAATATAATGCAAGGAAGACTTGTTGACTATATTGTAATAGTTAGAAGAAAAATCAACCAAGTCAGCTCTCTTGACAGACTCTACTGCACTCAACTGAATATAATCAATGCAAATGGTATCACTTGCATCACCAAATGTAATTACATTCTCTCCTTTTTTGAGAGAGAATGGCTTGTGGTGCCATTTCTCGGCAAAAGAATCCATATTCCTGCTCGGAGCAAGACAAAGAGTGTCTACAATGGTACCATTTATACTCACCGTTGCCTTTATCAATTTTGGAGAAGCTGCATATTTTAAGATAAGGCGTTTACGAGTAGCCCTTTCTGAATTGACCACAAATGACATGGAACTGTTCTCATCTGTCATCATTTCAGCAAAGCCGTTTGATGCACCACCATTCACTTTTTTTATGCAGCCAATACATTTGGCATTTTCACCTTCAATCAGCATCCCCCTACGTGTTAGCACTACACTGTCGGTAAGAAGTGGAAACTCTTCACTGATTGTCTTCCGCCAATCACTTAACGGCTCATGTTCTATACGATATGGAAGGACATAGTTAAAGAAAGTTTCCTTGTCATACATCTCATGCCAAGGTAAATTGCACCACATGTCACAAGCATCATTTATTGCCTTTATCAAATATTCAGCCTTTATTGTTTTTATATCATACACTGGCGACATTGACGATCGGATGTTAGCCGCTTTTGCATCGAAAAAGGCTGTCCTTTTGTTATGTGCCTCTTTTGATGCATTTACATACAGGTTGTTAATCATATTGACAGCATCACCATTATATGTATAATGGTACGGCATATTTTCAATCAAAAATTTTGCAGCTTCATACTTTAAAGGATTTGGGTCATCTTCAAAATGTTCAAGTACAGCTTCCAGCTCTTTTCTGTTTTCACCAGCAAATTCCAATGACTTGTCCAAACGAGAAGTGCAAGATGCTAAACTAAAAATTAACGTGACGATAGCTAAAAAATATAGTGTAAGTTTGTTCATTTGATTTTGTTGTGGCTTTAATCTTTGTTACTTTATCCTTTCTAAAAAAGCACTCGGTATATAGGCCGTTGCGATAGTAAGCAGTCCGTCTATGACAACCGCTACACGCTGTTGTCCGTGATATCTCGCAACTTTTCCTATTACGCCTTTGAACCTGCCCTCGATTACACGAACTTCCTGGCCTTTCTTGAATTTGTCAACACAGGAAGGAACAAAAGTTATGTTTTCAGTGTCAGAGCCACAAATAATTTTAAGACTTTCGATTTGTTTTGTTGGCACAATGAGCGGCTCTTTGACAATCTGTACCCCATTGTGAAAGTAACGATAATAAAAACGAAGATAAGGGAGGTTTATGTTATCATAAACATATTTTTTCAATTCTTTTTCAGTGCCGTATGCAAAGAAAATGTTTGGAATACGAGATTCTATGACCGCTTTTCTCTTGCCGTTCACAATCTTTACTGAAGTCAATGTCGGATAAAATGCATCTACATGTTTCCCGATAAGGTAGTCGTATGCCTTTTTCTCTCTATTATATGTGGTACGAAGAGCATACCAATGGGGAACATCCGTTACGTTCTTAATAACTTTCTCGCTTGTTCCCGACAAAGCACTTCTTGTGGACACCCCTGTTTGTGAATTCTCTGCCAAAACTGGCTTTTGAACTTCGGGGAGGGCATCGGGGGTAAGCCCGGTGCAGGGAGGGATTTCACCACCTCCATGGGTGATTATATCACCTGATGCATGTTTCTTTACATTCATATCGATGATATAACTTTATTCTAAACAGAATTTCGTAATGTACATAAAAAAGAGTGGAGACCATCATGTTGTCTATTTCACTTCCTAAAGCACCTGCAATTCCCAGTATAGTTGAACAGACTACACTCTCCACATGAGTGATATGGTCACCCAGGGACATCTACCGTTTCTTAGTTCAAAATTATGATTCTGTGACTTGTTGGATACGAGAAGTCTTAAACACAGCGTCAAGTAAACACCTTCTATATGTTTATGCTATTTCTATCACCCGATGTACGCTTTGTATTGCGTGGTCATTTTGTCAATGACTCTTCTTACTTAGCGCAACGAGGGTTGACTTGCCTAATGCCATGAAAGAACTCGTCTAACTGCGGCATAGTTGGATTTAAGGCAATAATAATTGCCATGTGCAAAGATACGAATATTTTCTCAAAAAAAATATGAAAACAACTGCAAAAAACGCATAAATCACAAAATTTCACATTATTTAACCACAAATATTATAATAATAACTTGTCATACCCAACGCTGAGTAGTTACATAATGTTTTAACAAAGATTATGTGATTAAACTCGCGAAGGCTACGATTACTTAGGTACTGAAGTTTTGCTAGTAGCTAACATGCTACTAATCAGTAATAAAATATCAATAAAAAAAATACGTTAGTGTTGTCTGGTTGTTTTGTTGATTGCATTGTTTATACATTCAACAAAATCACGAAACAACAAAACCACAATATTAAACATTGATATTTTACACTTCCCCACGGCAGTGGGGACTGAGGGGCTGTTTATTGCTTGCGAAAGTTGAGTGTTTTATAGTTTTGAAATGTAAGCGTTTTGAGGTACCCATCCGTTTTGAAGGTACTTTTTGTAGGTGATTCTTATATAAAATGTCAATATTCTTAGCAGAAAAATTGCAGGAATCAGAAATTTGAGTAACTTTGCAAGTGCATATCAATATATGCCCTAATTCTAAAAGACAAGAGCGATACATACATATTGCACACTATTAGATCTACTAAACAATGAAATTATGGTATTGATACTAAAACTGTGGCTGTAAGATATATTGGTATAACAAAGCGGGAACCAGTAAGCAGATTTGCTGAGCATGCAGCTTCTGGTACCAATAGAGCGTTCCTTAGATTCCATGAAATCAAAGTTTCTGGGAATTTCAGTCATTATCAAGCAAGGTTATTGGAACAAACATTGATTAACTATTATGGGTTAGAAAAGAATGGTGGTCAACTACTTAATAAGATAAATTCAATTTCTTCTCAAAAATGGAGTAATTTGTCTATCTCTATAGAAGAAATACAATGGTAAGAGAATATTAAATTAATCATTAAAAAATCTGCAATTATGGCACAGGAAGAAAAGAAGAAGAAACGTGTTGTAACAAGAATCGGTGATATATTCTGCATCGAATATGCAACGTGGAAGGCATATTTCCAGTTTATTGCAGTGGATCACTCTGAGTTGAGCAGCCCAACGATAAGAGTATTTAAGAAGAGGTATCCGCTTGACTACGAATTCAATGCAGAAGAGGTCGTGTCTGGGGAAGTCATGTATTATGCACATACGATGCTGCAGACTGGCTTGAAGCAGAATGCATGGACCAAAGTAGGAAAGAGCAAGGATATAGGCGAATTGTCCCATATTCTTTTCAGAATGGCCCCACCTCGGGCAAATACTCTTGAAAGCCTCAAGTCATATAGGTGGTATGTTGGTGGAATAAATCAGGAATATGAGATGATTGGTGAACTAACCGAGGAATACAAGAACAAGAGCCACATGGGTTGGGTGGTTCCACCTATTGATATAGTAGAGAAAACAGAGTTGGGTGAATATCAGGGAGCAATACCGTACTGATTCACCCACTCCAAACCCTGTCTCAAGATGGTACCACATAATTACTTCAGCAATATATGGTATTACAGCCAACAGGAGTATGGAAATATCATAAGAATCTGCTAATCATAGAAAATTCTCTAACTTTGGTACTGTCTTCCAAACTTTATCAGAGAATAGGAGATTACACTTTATCACAAATCGGTCATTAGAAAATCACAAGAAGTTTTTTCTAATGACCGATTTGGGATTAATAAAGAAGGAAATTCACATAACATACTGTCCGCTAAAAGTCAATGTTCATGCGCTCATATCTATGGGTACATGAACATTGACTTTTAGCGGACAAAATTATTCAACAATTATTAGCACCAAGCTAATCTTGGCACACAAGAGTTAATCCACCTTAGGAAGCTTCGCAAGGCTCTCTGCGATGACTTCGTCGGTAGGGATGATGTCGGACATGGTACCGTTGTTGTACTTCTCGTATGCGAAGAGGTCGAAATATCCGGTGCCGGTGAGTCCGAAGAGGATGGTCTTTTCCTCGCCTGTCTCCTTGCATTTGAGTGCTTCATCGATGGCTACACGGATGGCATGGCTGCTCTCTGGCGCCGGAAGGATGCCTTCGACACGTGCAAAACGGGTGGCTGCCTCAAAGACTGCGGTCTGCTCCACTGCCCTTGCCTCCAGATATCCGTCGGCATACAACTGTGAGAGGATGCTGCTCATACCGTGGAAACGGAGTCCTCCGGCATGGTTGGCAGATGGGATAAACTGGCTTCCGAGGGTGTACATCTTTGCCAATGGACATATCTTGCCTGTGTCGCAGAAGTCATAAGCGTACTTACCACGAGTGAGACTTGGGCAGGATGCTGGCTCTACCGCGATAATCCGATACTGATTTTCGCCACGAAGCATCTCTCCTACGAATGGGGAGATAAGTCCGCCGAGGTTTGATCCGCCACCTGCACAACCTATGATGATGTCTGGCTTGATGCCGTATTTGTCCATTGCAGTCTTTGTCTCAAGTCCGATGATGGTCTGATGGAGCAACACCTGACTGAGAACAGAGCCGAGCACATATCTGTAGCCTTCATGCGTAGTGGCAGCTTCCACGGCTTCAGAGATGGCGCAACCGAGGCTTCCCGTGGTGTCAGGATGCTCTGCAAGGATTCGTTTGCCCACGTTAGTGGTCTGACTTGGCGATGGGGTGACAGAGGCACCATAGGTGCGCATCACCTCTCTGCGGAAAGGCTTCTGCTCATAGGAGCATTTCACCATATAGACATGGCAGTCGAGACCGAAATAAGAGCACGCCATACTGAGGGCTGTGCCCCACTGTCCGGCGCCAGTCTCTGTGGTCACGCCCTTGAGTCCTTGCTTCTTGGCATAGTAAGCCTGTGCGATAGCGGAATTGAGTTTGTGGCTTCCTGACGTGTTGTTGCCCTCAAACTTATAATATATCTTGGCAGGAGTGCCGAGAGCCTTCTCCAGATAGTAGGCTCTGATAAGCGGTGAAGGTCGGCACATCTTGTAGAAATCTTGTATTTCCTCTGGAATGTCAAACCACTTTGTGGTGTCATCAAGCTCCTGATCGCAGAGATCGGAGCAGAATACATGCTCCAGTTCTGCCTTGGTAAGTGGCTTGTTGGTCGCAGGATTAAGGAGCGGAGCAGGCTTGTTTTTCATGTCCGCACGTACATTGTACCACTGTTTAGGCATCTCATCTTCGCTGAGATAAATCTTGTAAGGAATCTTGTTCATCATTTGTTGTTTGTTTTGTTATTGTATAATATTCGGAGATTATCTTTAGGAGGTGGGGGGGGGAAAGTGAAAAGTGAAGAGTGAAAAGTGAAAAATCGCGCTGACGCGGTTGCGGTGGCTTTTGTTGATTGTCGAATTGCAAGCGAACTATACAAACAACCAAACAACAAAACCACTAAACCACTAAACAACATAACGCCCTATCTCGCTATCCATCTCTCAGGATTGAGCTTAGCACGCTCCTTGCGCAACTGGAACTGGAGGATGTTATCCCTGCCCACGATGCCGAGAGACTGGCGTGCGGAGACCTTCTGACCGCGTGATACACTGACACTTCGGAGGTTGCAATAGACGGAAATGTAAGCACCGTGGCGCACAAGTACGCCCATTGTGCCACCGGCATTGAAGACGGCACTGACCACTCCATCGTATATGCTGCGCACAGCACTGCCAGCCTGTCCGAGAATATTTATGCCTTTATTGTCGAGTTGCACTCCGGAGAGTCCTTCCACCGTGTGCGTTCCGAAATGACTTACTATGCGTCCACCAGCCAAAGGCGAAGGCAGTCTGCCCCTGTTAGCCTCAAATCCGCCACTTATCAGACGGTCGGCACTGCTCAATGTCTGCGCTTCCTCAGAGGCTTTCTTGGCAGATGCCACCTCACGAGCGGCGCGTTCCTCTTCCAGTTTTGCCTTGCGCTCCATAGCGATACGTGCCGACTCAGCCTCACGAGCCATCTGCTCAGCCTTGGCTTTCTCAGCCGCATTCCTGTCAGCAGCGGCTCTTGCCTCTGCCTTCGCTCTCTGCTCAGCGGCTCTTGCTTCTGCCACACGTCGAGCATTCTCTCGCGCTGCAGCCTCAGCGATTGCTCTCTTTTTGGCCAACAGTTCGGCTCTTCGCTTGGCTTCAGCCGCTTGTTCCGCCTTACGCTTTGCCTCTGCGATGGCAGCCTGGCGTGCTCTCTCCACCTCTATAGCCACGAGTCGGTCGATTTCAGCATTGATGGCGGCATCCTTCTTGCGCTGGTCAGCAATGACAGTCTGGATGGTCTTCTGCTGTTTCTGCAGGGAATTGACCACTTTCTGCTGTTCCTCCTTCTGTCCTTCGAGTGCGGCGTGCTCCTTTTGTCCTTTCTGCAGAAGGGTGGATTTGACGCCTCTGGTCTGCTTCAGTTGCTCATTCTTCTCATTTACGCGAGCCTGCTGCTCCTGAACAGCCTTGCCCTGAGTGCGCTGATAAGCTGCATACTGGCGCATGAAGCGCAGTCGGCGGTATATCTGGCGGAAGTCCTTACCGGAGAATATGAACATCAATTCGCTCTGAATGCCACGGCGCTTCGCCATATAGCGTATGGACTTGGCATACTCCTTCTTTCTGGCTTGCAACTGAGTTTGGAGTTCCTTGAGTTGAGTATTAAGGATACCAATATCCCCATCCAAGCGATGAATATCATGATTGATGGAGTCAATGCTCTGCCTACGACGGTCCATCTCGCCATTTATCACCATGAGTTTTCTCAGTTTCTCCTGCACCTGTGCCTTATTAGCACGGAGAGCCTGCTCCTGACGACGGATATTCTGCTTGATTTTCGCCTGCTCATTGCGCAGACCTTTAATCTCCGAATTGCTCACTTTCGCTCTTGCAGATTTGCCTTTCCTCACGTTCTTTTTCGCAGTGGTGGCAGTCTTGCGGGTGGCAGTGGTACGTTTCTTCTTTACGGTCTTTGAGGTCGTAGTCTTACGTGTCGCCGTCTTTGCCTTGCTTTGAGCGATGGACGGAGAAACAAGCGTGACTAAACACAGTAATATGATGAGCAAACGGTGCATTGTTCTTGATTTGATTTTTATTACATAGACATGAGTTTGCCGAGAATATCCTCAGCATTCACTTCCTTATATTTACCTGACAGCGTGGTCTTTGTCTCCCAATCATTGTCAGAAGTTATCTTCTTCATCTTGATGGTCATGGAGAGTTTGGCGCCATTCTTCAGGGCACTGCTGGAGAATGAGAGCACCTGATTCATCGGAAACTGCTTCTTTCCTAAAGGCGTGAAGCCGCTATATTCCCAGGAAGCGGTAGAGGAATGGGCTGTACCCTTACCAAATTCCACCTGTGCAGCGTCGATGCGACCGCTCTCCGGCGTGGTAATCCATGTGAACTGGAGGTCCTTTGACTTCATCATCACCTTGCGATTAGCCGTGGCATTCAGGTCAACGTCAAAGTTGCGAAGCACAGAATCCGTCAGACGATCAGTGTTAGGAAGGAACAACTGATTCCAGAAGAGCGCCTGAAGGGAATAGAAATCGAGTCCGTTGTCACGCAAAAAATCGAGGTCATTATATGATGCCTTGACATATTCCTTATTGATACGATCGACCACGAGGACGTAATCAGGAGTAAACTCCAGACGACCTACCTCCATAATGCCTAAAGGGGAGAGTGTGATACGCACCACCTGATTCTTCCTCATTTGGAGTTTTCCATCGACAGAGGTCTTCTTTCCCATCGCACCGATGGTCAATCCTATCTTTGACACGATGTTCTGACTATACGTAGCATTGTCAGTCACCTTGCGTACATAGTTCAGTTTCTGTATAGCCACATGCTCTGTAGAGACAGAAGAGGAGACATTGTTTCTTTCTGTTGCCTTCTTCTGCGTAGCACATGAAGCCATGAAGAGGATAGAGGCGAAGATTATGATGTATTTCTGCATTATCATTTATTGTATTTATTTTTTCTTTTTGTTGGCAATAGTTATCTTTTTCTTGATTTCATCGGCATTTACGGTGTCGTCTTCCAATGCCTTTTTCCAGAATCCAACAGCCTCAGCGGTGAGTCCGAGTTTGATATATATGTCGCCGGCATGGTCATTGAGCACTCCAGAGACATCGTCCGGGTCGGCTTTCATCACCTGATCGATGTATATTCGCGCCTCTTCGTAGCGTTCTTCCTTATAGAGAATCCATGCGTAAGTGTCGAGGAAAGTGGCATTGTCAGGCTCTGCCTTAATGGTCTTGTAGCTCATTTGCTCTGCTCGCTTCAGGTCGCGGTTCTCGGTACAGAGGAAGTAAGCATAATTATTAAGGCACTCTATCTGGTCGGGATTATAGACCAAGCAACTGTCATACGCCATGAAAGCCTCCTTCTTACAATCCATGGAATGAAGGATGTCGCCCATAAACATATATACTTTCGACGCCATGTCGGGCGGAGTATCATCATCTATGCGCATCGCTCCATTGCGGAAAGCCTCCAGAGCGCCCTTGTCATCCTGATTAAGGTATCTGGCAAGTCCGAGATAGTAATAAAGTGCCATTTCATCGGGATTGTAAGCTATCGCCTGTTCGCATTCTTTCACCACATTCTGGTCGATGGTATCACGCCAGAGAATGTCGATAAGCTGTAGTCGCGCCTGAATATTCTCCGGACTTATATCCAGCACTTTATTGAGCGCAGCCTTGATACTATCCTTCGGCATTCGCTTCAACTGAAGGTAAGCCACCTTCATTTCAGCCATTTCTGAAGTCTGCTGCGGAAAGGAAAGGACGCGATTGAAGATATTGAGCACGCGAGTGGAGTCGCCTCCGGCTTCCTCATTGTCCTGCACCACTTCGCGCATCAGGGTGATACGGGTGTCGGATTCCGTTCTCGGATTCTGCAATATGGCGTAAAGGAGCTTGTCAGCCTCAACTGTATTGCCCATGGAGCGATAGTAATCCATGAGAGACATCTGCGCTGGCGCATTGTCGGGCTCTTCCTTCAGCACAGCAAGATACTCCTTCCGAGCCTCTTCTTTCCTACCATTACCAAGGAGCCAGTTGCCGAGCATCACCTTGTAGCTGAGGTCATTGGGATGATTTTTCACCAGTCTGACCAGTTCTTCGTGAGCGCCTTCCTGTTCTCCCATATAGGAATAGATCTGCATCTTGGTGAGAGTAAGGTCCTCGCTCTGTCCTTCGAGCACCTCAAGACGATTGAGAGCACTGAGCATTTTCTTGTAATCCTTCTGCTGAAGGTATATCTTTGACAGGATTTCTACGTAGTCACTGCGGTCTGGATACCTTTTGGCAAGGTCTTCATAGACATTGGCAGCCATAAGCATATAGTCCTGTTTTCCCTCACCACTTACCTTTTCCTCACGAGAGAGGTAGTATTGGGCAAGCCTTTCTGCAAACTCATCATTATCGGGGTCGAGGCGAAGCGCGGTCTCATAGTGTGCCTGCGCCAAGGAATCGCGTCCGAAAGCAGCCTCAAAAGGGGCTAATGCGAAGTGAGTCTCTGAGGCATAAGGATTTATCTGCAAGCAATGACGGAAGAGTTCGTACGCCTCAGTAAACTTTTCTGCCCCATTATACCTCAAGGCTTCAAGGTAGAAGTAACGGTATCGGAGCATATCATCATCCGACAGGCGCTGCTCCTGCTGGGAAACTGGCGTCTGATTCTTCTTGTCTTTCTTCCATCCGAAAGCGGAAGTGGAAAGGCATGTCAATAATATTATAATGTATATGCTTCGCATTGTCTTCTATGTCTATTATGCTTTGAGAGGGCAATCAAGATTATTTTGATAATGAATAGATAATTATCTATTTTTCTCATTCTCTCAAAAATAATCCTGAAAGCCTAATTTTATGAAATGAAATCTATCATCTACATTGCCCAGAACGCTGGATGATTACTTCGTTCCGGTATGTCCGTAACCTCCATCGCCACGCTCTGTCTCGTCGAGTTCTTCGACAACGGTGAATTCCACCTGCTCATGACGAGCCACAACCATCTGGGCTATGCGTTCTCCTGGATTGATTACGAATGGCTCTTGCGAGAGATTGACGAGCAATGTCATCAGTTCGCCACGGTAATCTGCATCCACTGTGCCTGGAGTATTGAGCACTGTGATGCCCTGCTTCAATGCGAGACCGCTGCGTGGACGTATCTGTGCCTCATAGCCTACTGGCAGAGCGATGTGCAATCCTGTAGGAATCAGACGGCGCTCCAATGGCTGAAGCGTGATTGGTTCGGTGATATTTGCACGCAAGTCCATGCCTGCGCTCTGTGGAGTGGCGTACTCTGGGAGAGGCTGAGAACCTTTATTTATTACTTTTACTTGTAGCATTTTTTATTAAATGAAGAATGAAGAATGAAGAATGAAGAATGGGAGTTACGTTTCTTTTAGTGAAAAGTGAAAAATCGCACGCGGTTATCAAGTGAAAAGTGAAAAATCGCGCTAACGCAGTTTGGGACTATTATTACACTATTGGGAGACTGGTACCGTTGAGCTTCTGATAGAAATCAAGGGCGAAGACGTCCGTCATGCCACTTACGAAGTCAATTACAGCCATAATACGCGTCTCAAGATCATCAGAATTGATGTCATACTGACTGCTTACCCTGCGCAATAGTTGCTTAGAATAAAACCTTTCAGGATGCACCGCCGCCTCTGTCATCTGCTCCATCAGCGTATTGATGATGTGATAACCAGCCAACTCTATGTCGAGAACAGGCTTGCTGCGATATATTTTAGCGTATGCCGTCTCTGTACAACGCTGATATGCCAATCGTTCTCGCTCGTTCACATGGTCGATGAGTTCACCTTCGAATGTACCATCAAGTATTTCATGCTCATGTTTCAAGAAGGCTTCTGCACATACATTCTCCAGTTTTCCTATCACACAAGCTCGCATATAGACCACCTGCTCATTGTCATCGGTCAATTCTTCGTCCTGGATTCTCTTTAAGATGCTTGCTTTCACATCGTCTTCGAAGAAGCCGAGCAATAGATTTTTTGTCTCTTCAAACGATAGAATCTTGAGCTTATGGGCATCTTCGATATCCATTATCTCATAGCAAATATCGTCGGCTGCCTCTACCAGATAAACTAATGGATGACGAGCATAACGCAATGGTTCGCCATCATCGCTCAGGCGCTTCATACCTAATTCCTCTGCCACACGACGGAAGAATTCCTTCTCGGTGCTGAAAAAGCCGAATTTACCATGACTTCCTGCACATGAAGAGGCGAAAGGATACTTCACTATGGATGCGAGCATCGTGTAAGTCATGACAAAACCGCCCTTTCTTCTGCCGCAAAAGCGATGAGTAAGGAGGCGGAAAGCATTGGCATTGCCTTCGAAATGAGTGATATCATCCCAGAAATCGCGATTGAGCAACGGCTTGAGAGCTGCGCCTTTTCCTTCCGTAAAGAATGTCTGGAGTGCTTTCTCTCCTGAATGTCCGAAAGGAGGATTGCCCATATCATGCGCTAAGCACGCCGTAGCCACCACCGTACCAATCTCTTCTATCAGCGTTCCGGCAAATTCTGGATGGCGCCGTATCACATCCCTTGCCACGTCATTGCCAAGGGACATACCGACACTTGCCACCTCAAGACTGTGCGTAAGGCGGTTATGGACGAAGATACTTCCCGGCAAAGGAAACACCTGCGTCTTGTTTTGCAGTCGGCGAAACGGTGCAGAGAAGATGAGACGGTCATAGTCTCTCTTGAATTCAGAGCGGTCATCATGACGCTCCGTGTGGCGATTCTCTTGTCCGAGGCGCTTTGTGGATATGAGTTGTTGCCAGTTCATGCGATACGATGTAAGGTTTCACGCTCAGTAGATGGCTAAAGAATCGCACGAATATCCTTAACCATCTACCTATGATTATTATCACTTACTTAAGCCAAAAGCTTCTTTACGATTTCGGAAATCTTCTTGCCGTCAGCCTTGCCAGCAAGTTGCTTGCTCGCAATGCCCATCACTTTGCCCATTTCCTTCATGCTCTGGGCACCAGTCTGCGCAATAATCTCCTTGACCACAGCCTCTATTTCTTCCTCAGACATCTGCTTTGGGAGGTAAGACTCTATCACATTGACCTGTGCCATCTCCTCTTCTGCGAGGTCTGGACGATTCTGTGAGGTATAGAGATCAGCAGAATCATGACCCTGCTTGGCAAGTTTCTGGAGTATCTTGAGTGCCTGTGCATCTTCGAGAGTATCGTTAGCACCTGGCGCTGTCTTTGCTTCGATGAACACTTTCTTAATGTTACGCAATGCTTCGAGGCGCACCTTATCGCGTGCCTTCATTGCTTCCTTGATATCATTACTAATCTGATCGAACAACATAACTGTATATATTTAAAGGTTCAACTTACATTTTATCTTATTATATCCACGCTTTATCTTATTATATCCACGCTCTCACGTTGTAAAAGCATGGATATCAGCCTTCTTTTAGCCTTTAGAAGCAGATTATATCCGGCGTGGTGTTACTACTTTGTGCAGTCTCTTCCGGCATAATCTGAGTGGTGCGTGAGAGACGGCGAAGCTCTTCCAACTGCTGGCGCGTACGCTTAGAAGTAGGAATATTCTCCACCTGGAGGATAATATCTTCGTTATCGAGGTCTTCCGGCTCAAAGAGGAATATCTGTGGGCGGTTCTTATACTGAGGATTATTCTCATTAGGACCGTAATAATGGTCGCGACGCTCACGTCTTCTGTTACGTATTTCTTCCTCAGCAGCCTGTCTTGCCAATTCTTCCTGACTCTGATGAGTACGACGATGCGTTGTCATTCCATCTATATCATTGATGCCAAAGCCAGTAGCAAGGATGGTGACTTTCACCTTTTCGCCAAGAGTTGGGTCGAGGGCAAGTCCCCATTTGATTTCAAAGTCACGTCCAAACTTGTCCATAAAGTCATTGACGTCACCCATTTCGTCCATCATCAGTCCCTGACAATCCTTGTCATTACTGTGGAAAGAGATAGAGAGCAGAATGCGCTTGGCATTGAAAATATCGTTATCATTGAGCAATGGTGAGTTGAGAGCATCGTCAATAGCGTGTCTTACGCGTCCATCGCCCTCGCCATATCCTGTACTCATGATTGCTACACCGCCGTCCTTGAGCACAGTCTTCACGTCATTGAAGTCGAGATTGATAAGTCCATGCACTGTGATAATCTCAGCAATACTCTTTGCTGCCACGCTGAGAGTGTCGTCTGCTTTGCCAAATGCCTTCAAGATAGGAAGCTCACCGTAGATACGACGCAGTCTTTCATTATTGATAACGAGGAGTGCATCGACATTCTTAGCCATCTCTTCTACACCGTCGAGTGCCTGATCTATCTTTCTCGCGCCTTCAAAACGGAAAGGAATAGTCACGATACCAACGGTAAGAATGCCCATGCTCTTTGACTCGCGGGCAATGACAGGAGCAGCACCAGTACCTGTTCCGCCACCCATACCTGCGGTAATGAATGTCATCTTCGTACCATCATCGAGCATACGATGTATCTCGTCGAGGGTTTCTTCAGCAGCTTCGCGTGCCTTTTCAGGACGATTGCCTGCTCCGAGCCCTTCCTTTCCCAACTGCAAATGCACCGGAACTGGCGAATCATTCAGCGCCTGAGCGTCTGTATTGCAGAGCACAAATGTCACATCATGTATGCCTTCACGATACATATGGTTGACAGCGTTGCCACCACCACCACCTACACCAATGACCTTGATGATGCTATTGTCTTTATCTTCCTCGCCAAAGTCGAGGATATTGTTTTTATATTCTGCCATATTATTACGATTCTTAACTATTATATATATATGTGTAGATGATTATTCATCTTCATCTGCTACGAAGTTCTTTATCCAATTCATCAGTTTATTGCCTATTCCTGGCTTCTTTTCGCGAGCTTCCTTCTCCTGCTGCTTGCGCTCTTCTTCCTCCTGCTGCTTACGTGCTTCCTCTGCTACACGGCGTTCTTCCTCTTCTTTAGCCTTCTCAGTAGCAGTCTTTACCTTACCTGTTCCTGGCTGTTCCTCTGCTGGCTTGGCTGGTTTTGCAGAGTCTTCTGCAACAGGAACTGGCTGATTAGCATCGAAGATATCCTTCTGTGGAACGACTTCAGGGCCGGCACAGTTGATTTCTCCCTTAGCCAGAATACTGAGAATAGTATTCATCATGCCATTGGAAGCAGTCACATCTGTGCTTGAAGAGTGAACTTTGAATGTCACATTCTTGGCAATGCGCACCTTAGCGATATGGGTATGATTGCGGAAAGCCTCATCAATATTCTTCATATTGCTTGCTCCACCGGTGAGGATAATGCCAGCCACGAGCTTGTCTGTGAGCTCTTCTGGCACTTGATGCCAGACATTCTGTACGATTTCCTGCACACGTCCCTCTACCAACTCAATGAATTTACGGCTCTCCACCTTACGTTCATTGTCGATATTGTAACTGACAGAAGCATCAATCTCATTGTTATCAGTGTATGCTGAAGCGTGGCGGAGCTTCATTATCTCTGCATCAGACTCCTCCATCTGCAGAGAAGCGATGTCCTTAGTGATGTTGTTGCCTCCCAATGGGATAACTGCCACATGACGAAGGATATTCTTGCTGAATACCAATACGGTGGTAGTCTCGGCTCCCATATCTACGAGCATACAGCCAGAGCGCTTTTCTGTATCGGTGAGGACGCCGTCAGCGAGGGCTATAGGAGCGAGATACATCTCTGCTATCTTCACTCCTGCACGGTCAAAGCAGTTGTTCAGACTGTGATAGTGCTTCTTTCGCTGCAGAATATTCAGGAAATTGCCTTCAAGATGCGAGCATTCTATGCCTACAGGCTCAAGCTGGTACTGATTATCCACCTTGTATTCCTGTGCCACGACGTCCAGAATTTCAAAGTCCTTGTACTGCATTGCGCGGTTATTGTCCATGAGTTCATTGACCATATCGGCAGTGACGAGAGCCGAGTCAGCCAAGTCTTTTACCATAACGTTGCGCACAGAGTGTATGGACTGTCCGCCCACACCGACATATACCTGTGCTATCTCCGCCTTCATGGCGGTCTTCAGTCTGGAGATAACATTGGTAATACACTGCACTGTCTTGTCAGCGTTATAGACAACACCCTTTCGGATGCACGCGGTAGAGTCCTCTTTTACTACTGCATTGACAGTAAAACTGCCGTCATGGTTCTTTTGTCCGGCAATACCAGTAATCTTTGTTGAGCCAAGTTCGATGGCTACGATGAAATTCTTTGAAGGCATATACTGATCAGAATTTTAATGTTTTGACTTTTTTGTTGAAGATTTCTCACTCTTTGCGTCAGACTTTTTCTTGCTCTTGTCTTTCTTTTCCTGCTTCTTTTCCACAGACTTTTCTGACTTGGAAGAAGACTTCTCCGATTTGGATGATTTCTTATCTGACTTAGAGGTTGTCTTCTCTGACTTGGAAGAAGGCTTGTTCTCAGACTTCACAGCAGACTTTTTATCTGCCTTTTCCTCTGTCTTATTTGGTTCGGCAGCAGGCTTTTTGCCTGCATCCTCTTTCTTTCCATCCTCTGCTGACGAGGTAGAAGGTTGGTCTGTAGGTTGTGGTGTCTGCACGACAACAGGGATAGGCTTGGCATGCTTGCTCAAATCACGGCGTGTACAGATGACCTGATTAGGGTATTCGAGCGAGATATATGAATATTTATTCCATCCTGCCACCTGTAATCCATAGCGATAGAAGAGGTTCATACGATGGAGTTGGTTTGCCACAAACTCAGAGACGAGCTGCTGCCTGCGCTCCTTATTTCTGTGATTAGGCAGTTCTCCGATGTTGATGATATGCTCTCCTACTCTTGGCACCAATTCTATCGTGCGGTCATTGAGCATATTTATCTGCTCTATCTGGTTTCTCCAGAAGTCATCATCCATGATTACCTTTGCCAGGATGCTAAGGTATCGGCATGCGAAATACCTGCTAATGTGCCCCGTTACGATAATCATGTCGGATGTGTATTGCGAGTTTGGCATCACTCCGCCATTGTCATCGATGTAGTAATCATCCCCATTGTCAGCTTTGACTCTCATCACTGGCGTGCGCTGTGTCAAGGTAATATTGACGTATCCCTCGTTAGTGATGTAGCATTGTGCCGTTTTCACAAAGGCAGTATGCAGCAATAGGTTTTCTATTCCACGCGTATTTATGTCCTTTACCTTCTTGGAGAGCGGGTAAAGAGAGTGGGATTCCAGGAGATGTTTTACCTCAGCCGTCTTGAGGAAACCGTTTTCATTCTCATCCTCGATATTTATATCCACCTTGATACACACCTTATTGGCCTCATCGGGCTTATTCCATGAGACCATAGCAAAGCCAAGGTAGATAAATATAATTATATCCACCATGACAAGCAGGCAATATTTCCAGTTGATTCTTATTTTCATTTACCGTATGAGATTGGCGTCTCTACTCTATGACTGCCTTTCCTTATTCTCTATGATAGCCGCAATTTCCGGCATATAATTGTCAAGATCACCGGCACCGAGGATGATGAGCACATCGAAATCTCTTTGCTTTACGAGGTCGAGAACGTCCTTCTTATTGATGATACTCTTCTCTATTCCCTCGCGGAGGTTGTCATATATGAGTTTGGATGTTACGCCTTCGATAGGCAATTCGCGTGCAGGATATATCTCTGTGAGTATTACTTCATCCAGTTGTGACAGCGCATCTGCGAATTCTTTGTAGAAATCACGTGTGCGAGTATATAGATGTGGCTGGAAGATAGCTGTGATATGACGATCCTTATAGACCTCTCTCATGCTCTTTACACTCTGGTATATCTCCTTAGGATGGTGCGCATAATCAGAGAGGAGGACGTGCTTTGCATTGCGAATGCGGAAATCGAAGCGACGGTCAACGCCCTTGTATGTCATCATACCATAGCGAATCTCGTCGGCATTGCATCCATTCAACTGTGCCATTGCCATTGCTGCGATGCCATTGTCGATGTTGATAGGCACTGGCTGTCCGAGGTTTACGCCTGTGATGTTCTCTATAGGCGAGATAAAGTCGAAGGTAATCTCTCCATTCTCTATCTTTATATTCTCTGCATGGAAGTCTCCGTGCTCGATGGAGTAGGTATATGTGCGTACACCTTCCTGCACATCAGGTTGCATCTCCAGTCCTTCGTGGATGATGAGAGCGCCCCCTGGCTGGATGAGAATGGTGTAATGGCGGAATGATTCGAGGTATGCCTCTTTCGTGCCATATATATCCAGATGGTCAGGATCGGTGGCAGTGATGACAGACATCCATGGTCTCAGCCAATGGAAAGAGCGGTCAAACTCGTCAGCTTCTATCACCACATAGTCTGAATGGTCAGAGAGGATATAGTTGGAACCGTAATTTTTGGAAATTCCGCCAAGGAAAGCATTACAGTCTGGAGCGCTTTGGTGCATGATATGCGCACACATTGTGGAAGTAGTGGTCTTTCCGTGTGTGCCAGCGAAGCATAGACCTTTATGCGATCTGGTCAGTGTGCCGAGCACTTGTGCACGCTTTTGTATGTCGAAACCTCCGTTACGGAAGTATTGCAGTTCTGCATGCTGCTCAGGAATGGCAGGTGTAAAGACCACGAGACAATGGTTTTTGTCACGACATGCCTGCGGTATCTCATCCACATTCTCTTCATAATGGATGAGCATTCCTTCCTTTTCGAGTTGCTTTGTCAATGCGGATGGGGTCTTGTCATATCCTGCTACTACTAATCCTTTGCGGATAAAGTAACGTGCTATGGCTGACATTCCTATGCCACCTGCTCCTACGAAATATACTGACTTTATATCTTTGGTGTTCATTTTTGTTGTTTGTTTATTGTTGTTGCGGCGGGGGCTGGTCATATCGGGCGTAAAAGTGCCCGACACAGTGGCTGGCTTCGCCTTTGTCTGGGAGACTTGTTGCCTTGATGAAATGGCTATTTCTTTGCTAATTTCAGGACTTCCTCGGCTATGACCTCAGCGCTATTGTGATAGGCTAACTTATATACTTCCTTCTCGATGGATGCTATTTTCTCTTTATCAGCCACTAATGCTATTGCTTCATCTACGAGGACAGCGCGTGAATCCTTGTCTGCTACGAAGATAGCGGCACTCTTGTCAGATAGAGCACGAGCATTCTTGGTCTGATGGTCTTCGGCTACATTAGGAGAAGGCACGAGAATAGACGCCTTGCTGAGAAGACATAGCTCACTGATGGAACTGGCTCCGGCACGGCTTATGACGATATCAGCGGCACGATATGCAGTCGCCATATCACTGATAAATGCCTGCGGCTTTACCAATTTCGCATTCTTTTCCTTAGCAATGCGCTGACATTCTTCAGCATAGTATTTACCTGTCTGCCATACAACTTGTATGCCAGCCTTCTCAAACTTCTCTATTCCGCCAGCAATAGAGTCGTTTATGGTGCGAGCACCGAGAGAGCCTCCTATTACAAGGATGGTAGGACGGTCGGCTTCGAGTCCCATAGCCTTGCGTGCCTCAGCCTTTGTCATGTTATTATCGAGCAAAGCCTGGCGCACTGGGTTACCAGTCTTGATGATACGGTCAGCCGGGAAGAATCTTTCCATGCCGTCATAAGCCACGCATATCTTCTCTGCCTTTTTGGCAAGTGACTTATTTGTCACGCCAGCATACGAATTCTGTTCCTGTATAAGGCAAGGTATTCCCATGCTATAAGCAGCATTCAGGGTAGGAGCAGAAGCATATCCCCCCACTCCGACAGCGACGTCAGGATGGAAATCGCGTATTATCTTCTTCACCTGCGAGCGACTTTTGATGAAATCCATCATCACTCCGATGTTCTTCGGGCTCCAGAGAGGGCGTATAAGTCCGCGTACTGGGAGTCCTATGATTTCGTATCCAGCCGCAGGAACGCGTTCCATCTCCATGCGTCCTTTAGCACCTACGAAGAGGATTTTAGCGTCTGGGCGCATTGCCTTGATAGCATTAGCTATAGAAACAGCAGGGAATATATGGCCACCAGTGCCACCTCCGCTGACGATAATTCTAAGTTCCTTGTCCATATCTTATAGAAGTTAAGGAGTTGTTTTCTTTATTTTTTTGTTCGGGAATAATTCCTTCACCTTATTATATTATACGCTTTAGACCCTGAAAAGGGGCATTTCCATTTCATATTGTCTCGCTGACAGAGGGAAGCAGCATTGCCTCAAGCCTGTGCTACGTCCGTCACGGCTTTCTGCTCTGAAGGAGTTTCTTTCGTAGGAGCATCCTTCTTGGCAGCCGTTCTGCTTATACTTAGTATGACACCGAGGTATGCACAGTTGATGATGGACGACGTACCACCTCGGCTAATCAGCGGTAGTGGCTGTCCAGTAATAGGTACTATTCCCACAGCAACGCTCATATTAAACAGTGCCTGCGTGACTATCAGCAATGCAAGTCCCATAGCGAGATAAGCCGGGAATGGATTTTTACAGTTCTTGGCTATGGTATTGGTGCGATAGAGCAATACTATATACAGGAAAGCTACGATTATTGCTCCGAACAATCCGAACTCTTCCACGATGATAGCATAGATAAAGTCGGAATAAGCCTGTGGGAGGAAGTCGCGCTGAACCGAGTTTCCTGGTCCTTTACCCACGATATTGGAAGAGACGATAGCGATTCTGGAATATCCTACCTGGCTGTTTTTGTCGAGGTCATAATCCTCTGGCGGTATGTCTCTCTTGTCAAAGAAGCCTAAGATACGTCCTTTCCATGTGTCAGAACGGTGGGTAAACTTCTCCCAAGCTGAAGGTTTTTCCTTTTTCTCATACTTCTTGAGATGCGCTTCTGGAATGGAAGAGATGTCAACGCCTTGCAACTGCGCTACGGATGTAACGTCTGTAAGGTGCATTTCGTCCTTATCTTGCATCTGTTTATCCGACGGTGAGTGTCCCACCATGAGGATAAATGCTATTGCCAGAGCCACCAACAGTAAGACGGCAGAAACGAGATAACCTAATTGCTTCATCGGAACGCGCCCGATTAGCATCATCAGGAATACAACGAATGCCAGCATAGCAGCCGTGGAAAGGTTCTCTGGGACGATTGGAAGTATCAGGAATAAGCTTGCTATGAGGATGTATTTCATCGTCTGTGGAGCCGCTCCATCCTTTGTCTGCATCGCACTTAGTATCTGCGCCGTGACGAAAACCATCGCCGCTTTTCCTAATTCTGACGGCTGAATATTTATCGAACCTAATGAAATCCATCGTGAAGCGTCATTCTCTGACACACCGAAGAAGAGGACGAAGATAAGCATCGGGACGGCAACAATAGAGAGAACAGGCGTTACGAGCTTGAAATAACGACACTTGATATTCACCAACGTAATCATCACAAAGATGCCGATACCAAGACGAAAAGCATGAGCTACCGCCGCACTCCAATAGTTTCCCGACCTATAGCCGAGGGTAGAGGATGCGGAATACACCTCCACTATGCTGATGACGCACAGCAGAAGAAAAACGATCCATATCACTTTGTCGCCTTTGAACAGTTTGTTCAGTTTCTCAAACGATGCCAATTGGAGTACCTTTCTTTGTTATTGTTGTTATATTGTTACGATTAAAGCGTTTCAATACATGCGCTGAAATACCTTCGAGCCTCATGGTCCAGCCAGCTGCATCCGCCATTCTGGAGAGCCCTGACGGATGTATGCCGCTTAGAGACTTTTGACATTCTCGCGGAATTGCTCGCCTCTATCCTCCATATTCTTGAAGAGGTCGAAGCTGGCACAGCATGGACTGAGCAGTACGGCGTCACCTTTCTTTGCCATTTTATGACAAGCCTCAACGCAATCCTTCATGGAATGTGTGTCGGCTTTCGGCATATCGAGGTCATCGAAGGCAGCATGAAGCTTGCTGTTGTCTGCTCCGAGATAGACGATTCCTGCGCATTTCTTAGCCACGAGCTGATGGATGGTGGAGTAATCATTACCCTTATCCTTGCCTCCTACGATGAGGATAGTAGGACGCTCCATAGCTTCGAGTGCCACTTTGCACGCGTCCACGTTAGTGGCTTTTGAGTCATTGATATATAGGATGCCGTCTTTCTCGCTAACGCGCTCCAGTCTATGCTCCACTCCAGGGAATGTCTCAAGACACTGGCGTATGATTTTCTCATCGATGCCTACCTGCATTGTGGCGAGATAAGCGGCGAGAGCATTGCGCTTATTGTGCTGTCCCATCTGCGAGAAGGTCAGCTGGAAGCGTTCAAAATCGCTATCTTCAAAGCCCATCAGGGAAGGATGTCCTGGATGAACAGGGCGTGAAGACGGTGTAGGCTGCGGTGCATATCCCTGCTGTCGCTTTGACAGTTCCTCGATGATGTGGTCATCCTGTGCCCAATAGACGAAGGTCTCGTCAGGAGTTTGGTTTTGGATGATGCGCATCTTGGAGTCGGTATAGTTCTGCATAGCGCCTTCTTCACCGAGCTCTGCCAGCCCATAGCGGTCGAGATGGTCAGGCGTGATGTTCATCAGTACGCTGATATCAGCGCGGAAATCATACATATTATCGAGCTGGAACGAACTGATCTCAAGCACATACCAGTCATGATCGCCTTCAGCCACTTGTAGAGCGAAGCTTCTTCCGATGTTTCCGGCAAGTCCTACGTCGCGTCCCGACTTCTGCATGATATAGTAGATGAGCGATGTGGTGGTAGTCTTTCCGTTGCTTCCTGTGATACAGATGCACTTGCCACGACTGTAACGCTTTGCAAATTCCAGTTCGCTGAGAATAGGAGTATGCAGAGAGATGAGTTTCTGGACGAGGGGTGCAGTGTCAGGAATGCCTGGGCTTTTCACCACTTCATTTGCCGAAAGGATTTCTTCCTCCGTGTGATGACCTTCTTCCCAACGGATATTATGCTCGTTGAGCTTTTGCTTGTAGTTGTCCTTGATTGTGCCCATGTCTGACACAAAGACATCATAGCCCTGCTTCTGAGCGAGGATTGCCGTTCCCACTCCGCTCTCTCCGGCTCCTAAAACTGCTAATTTCATATTTTATTTCTTTTATTTCTTTACTTTATATTGTGCAACTTCTGTAGCCACACCCTTTATCTTACCTTCAGGGTAATGATTGCCAAAGCGGCGAGGAGAACTGTGATAATCCAGAATCTTGTGGTAATCTTTGACTCCAGCCAGCAGCCTTTAGGCCACTTTAAGATGTATTTTGCATCTGGAATGAGCTGCTCTGGCTTTACTCTGAACGTGTCATGAATTGGGGCACGCTTGAAGAATCTGATTTTCTTTCCACGCTTATTGCCGAATTTTGCTGTCTGCACCTGAAGCATTACGCTGATGCTCTCTATGAAGAAGATGAAGCAGAGTATCGGGATAAGCAATTCCTTATGGATGATAATAGCCGTTACGGCAATGATTCCGCCAATGGCAAGTGAACCTGTATCGCCCATAAAGACCTGTGCTGGATAAGCATTGTACCACAGGAAACCGATGAGTGCACCCACGAAAGCACAGAGGAAGATTACCAATTCCTGCGACTCTGGTATGTACATGATGTCGAAATATGCCGCATATCCTATGTGGCTGGAGACGTAGGCGAGTATTCCGAGGGCGACACAGATGATAGCCGAGTTGCCGGCACACATTCCATCCATGCCATCATTGAGGTTACTGCCATTGCTCACTGCCATTACTACGAAGGTGGTAAGGAGGACAAAGAATATCCAAGTGGCTGCACTCTTGTACTTTCCGAGCCATGTAAACATGGTGGAATAGTCGAGATTATTATGCTTCACGAACGGAATCGTGGTGGCTGTAGCCTTTACCGGTTCGCTCTTATGCACCACGACCTCTGTACCTTGCTTAGTGTAGGACACGTTCTCACGCATCACTGCATCCGGACTTGCCCAGAGTGTGAGTCCTACTATCAGTCCGAGGGCTGCCTGACCGATGAGCTTGTAGATAGGTCGGAGTCCGTCTTTTGTCACCTTCATCTTGATGTAGTCATCTGCAAAGCCTATTGCTCCGAGCCAGACGGTGGTGACAAGCATCAGAATCATGTAGATATTACGCAGTCTTCCGAAGAGAAGGCATGGCACGATGGTGGCTACGAGGATGATGATGCCTCCCATTGTAGGGACGCCTTTCTTTCCTACATTATACGGATCAATGGATTCATCGCGCTGGGTCTCTGTGACATTGTTTCGCTTCATCCATTTGATGAAGTACTCGCCAAACCATACTGAGATGACAAGCGAGAGTATCAGCGCGAGGAGCGAGCGGAAGGAGATGTAGCTCCACATACCCGAACCGGGAATATCCCACTGCTCTAAGAATCTGAAGAAGTAATACAGCATTTTTCTTTTTCTTTGCTTTGGTTATTTTTGCTTACTATTGTTGATATAATCTGGCGGTAACGCGCCCGACACAGGAGCTGTCGATGACATTGGAGGATTGCCTTTATCACCCTTTGGGGTTACTCTGCGAAGGCATTGCGCACCTCTTCACGGTCGTCGAAATGATGCTTTACTCCCTTTATTTCCTGATAATCCTCGTGACCCTTGCCTGCAATGAGAATCACGTCGCCTTTTTCTGCCATCATTACCGCTGTGCGGATGGCCTCGTGACGGTCAGTGATACTGACGACTTTCTTCATCTGCTGCTTATCAAGCCCTGCCAGCATATCGTTGATGATGTCCTGTGGCTCTTCAAAGCGTGGGTTGTCACTGGTGATAATGACGCGGTCGCTCTGCTTGACAGCCTCTTGCGCCATGAGCGGACGCTTGCCTTTATCGCGGTTGCCACCTGCTCCGCAGACTGTAATAATCTTTCCTGACTTTCCTTCCATCACCTCATGGATGGCATTGAGCACATTTTCAATGGCATCTGGAGTGTGGGCATAATCCACGAGAGCTGTCACTCCGTTGGCTGAACGGATTGGTTCGAGGCGTCCTGCCACGCTCTTCAGCGTGCTGAGCACCACGAGTACATCCTCTGGATTCTTGCCGAGCATTACGGCAGCTCCATATACTGCGAGGAGATTACTTACATTAAACTTACCAATAAACTGCACTCCGACCTCCTGTCCATTGACTTCGAGATACATTCCCTCAAAGTGGCACTCGATGATTTTAGCATGAAAATCAGCGAGGGTGCGTATGGAATAGGTCTTGACAGTCGCCTTGGTGTTCTGTGTCATCACCATTCCGTTCTTGTCATCGGCATTGGTAATGGCGAAGGCACCTTTAGGAAGGTCGTCAAAGAACTTCTTCTTCGCATTGCGATAGTTTTCGAATGTCTTATGATAATCGAGGTGATCGCGTGTGAGATTGGTGAATATTCCGCCGGCGAAGGTCAGTCCTCCGATACGCTTCTGAGCGATAGCGTGGCTGGAGCATTCCATGAAAGCATACTCACATCCTGCCTCCACCATCTCAGCGAGCAAGGCATTGAGCTCGATAGGGTCTGGAGTGGTGTGGTCGGTATGGTGTGGTTCGCCATCGACATAGTTGCAGACAGTGGAGAGGAGTCCGCATTTATGTCCCATCTTACGGAACATATTATATAATAAGGTGGCGATAGTGGTCTTTCCATTCGTTCCTGTCACACCTACGAGCTTGAGTTTCTTGGTTGGGTCACCATGGAAATCAGTAGCGACTTGTCCTACTACATCCTCGCAGTCAGCCACCTTTACATAGGTCACTCCCTCGGCAAGCTGCTCTGGCAGTTGCTCGCAAAGCACAGCGACAGCACCCTGCTCTATGGCTTTTGGTATGAATTTATGTCCATCCACTTGCGTTCCGCGCATTGCGATGAAGAGGTGTCCCTCTTCGATGCGGCGGGAATCAATGTTTACGCCCTTTATCTCACAGTCTGCATTGCCATGAATGCTGATAGTGGCAATATTCCTCAGAAGGTCATTTAGTTTCATATTTATATTCTGTTTTCTTGTTTTATTCTCTTTATGGAAAGCGAAATAGAGTGCTGTAAGCATTTGGATTATTCCATTTCCAGAGTCACCCGAGCGCCCCGACGGTATGGTTTTCCGTAGGCGATGCTCTGCTGATGCACCTTTCCTCTTCCTTTTATTATGACTTTCAGTCCTCTTGACTCAAGGAGATAGACGGCGTCGCGCGCTCCCATTCCCATGACATCCGGCATGATGCCTTCTGGCGTCATAGGAACCTTACTGAGCTTCACTTCCTTGGTCTCCTTCTCTGCAGTGCCCCAGATAGGATTTCCTGTGGCGTAGCTGCCGCTCCATTCGGTCGTGGTCTTGAGTCCGAGATGTGACAACACATAGTCTGCCGCCAGGATATTTCCGCTCTTCACCTCTGGAACGAAGCATGAGAGCGAGTCGCGTGAGGACGAGACGTCATAGCGCACATTGCGTGCCATGATGCCTTCGGCAATGTCATGAAAGACCTGTCCGCTCATCAATCCGCCGGAAGCAGGAAGTCCTGATTTCTGAATGCAGACGATACAACTGTACTTCGGCTTTACAGGATTGCCATCAGCATCCTTGCCTGAAGGGAAGTAGCCACAGAAACTGAGGAGGTAATCCACTGTGCCCGACTTATAACTGCCGTTGTGTGCCTTCTGCGCTGTTCCGGTCTTGCCTGATACATGGAATGACTTTGAACCTGCTGTCTTGCCTAATCCTACGTGTACCACCTTATATAATATATCCTGTATCACTCCGATGGAGGCCGGATTCTTACATATCTGATTCTTGATGACCTGGACAGGGAACTCCTTTATCACCTCTCCGTCCTTCTCTATCCTGCTGACAAAGCGTGGGCGCACCATCTTTCCGCCGTTGGCTATGGCGTTATAGAATGTGAGAGTGGATATAGGCGGCACCTGCGTCTCATAGCCGATACTCATCCACGGCAGCGCCGTCTTGCTCCAGTTTGCCCAATGTCTGCCCGTCTTGTCCTTCCTTGGATGGCGCACACGCGGTGCTTCATACTCTGGGAATGGCAGTTTCAGGTCGGTGGCAAGTCCGAGACGATGGATTCCATCCACGAATTTTCCTGGGTTATCACCGTAGAACTTGTCTATCAGCCAACTGACTCCGATATTGGAACTGACCTGAAGTATGCGTGAGACATTGATATCTCCGTAACCTCCACGGTGCCAGTTATGGTCGCGCATCTTTGCTCCGTGCATCTCCATAATGCCACATCCTGTGTGGACGATGCAGTTGGCTGTGTCCTTGATGTATCCATCATCGATGGCGGTGAGGATACTTGCCGTCTTGAATACTGAGCCTGGCTCAAGCAAGTCAGCAATGGCATGGTTACGTCCTTCGTAATATCTGCCGAGGGAATCTTTGTCGAGATTGACCATTGCCTTTATATCGCCGGTCTCTACCTCCATCACTATTGCCACTCCGGTGTAAGCCTTATCCTTGATAAGCTCTTTCTTGAGCGAGCGTTCTGCCAGGTCTTGCACGAAGACGTCTATGGTGGAGACGAGATCTGCGCCATCCACGGCGGCGGTATCGCTGATATTGATAAACTTGTTGAGCACCTTTCGTCTGTGCTTGATGCCCGGTGTGCCGGCAAGGATGGTGTCATAGGCAAGTTCCAGTCCTGAGTATGCCTTTCCACTTTCCTTGTAAGCGGCTCCCACGATGGATGAAGCGAGACTGCCATAAGGGCGATTTCTGACCATCAGCTCTACGCCGCTGAATCCGCTGCGATAAGGTCCGAGACAGAAGATAGGCAGCTCCTTCAGCTGCTTGTATGTCATATAGTCGATGCGTCGCTTCCAGATAGGATAGCAGCGCTTACGTCTTCCTTTGGAGTCGATGTAGGCATAAGCGGCCTCAAGCGAGTCGAGAAAAGCCTTGGCTGAGCGTGAAGGAAACACGCGGTGAAGTCCTTCGCACAGTGCCAGCAGGTCTTTCGTAGGACGACCTAATGAGTCATGCCAGAGCGTATCGCACTTGGAATCGCGGATAGCCTGGAAATCCATATACACTCTATACTCTGGAAGGTTGCACGCAAGGGGTTGGTTGCCTGCGGCGAGTATGTTTCCACGCAACGGATTTACGAGTACGCTGTCGAGTCTCACCTTGGCAGCGACTGTCTGCCAATACGTTTTCTGCACCGTCATGATGTAACCTGCACGTAATACCACAACGACGGCAAGAAACGTCATAATCGCCGCTACCACGCGGTAACGACGCATAGATTTTCTATTGTCGAATTCTTGCTTCACTGTTCTGGTATATTTATCTTGTATGGAGGCTCGGTAGGGATAAGCAGCGTACTGTCTCCCCTATGCGAGAGCATCTCCAGAATGTTACTTTCACGGCTTTTCTCCGTCAATATGCTGTTATAGACGGTAGCCTTATAACGCACTGAGATGAGCGTCCTTTCGAGTTGGTCGATTTCCACCATCTGCTTCTGGCACTGATAACGACACGTTATATATATAATGAGGAAAACTGCAATTAGAATCACCAGTTTCACCTGTCGCAGAAAGAGCGTCGCAACGAGCGTGCCTCCGAGCACCTTGCTCAGCGAGAAGTTCTTCGGCGACCCGGTTTCGCCCTCATGCACCTCCTTGCGGATGATGTCCTCTATGGTCGGTTGGGGCTGTTCCGGCTGTTCAGAGTCGTCATCTTCCTGTGCAGGCACAGGCTCATCCTCCTGCTGAAGTGCTGGGGCAGGAGTCTCCTCCACAGCCGTTTCGTCCGGCTGTGCAGGATTTATGATAAGATTGACGTCTTTTTCCTCTTGTTTCATTGCTTTTCTGCTATTCTTAATTTTGCACTTCTTGACCGCGGATTGTCAGTTAGTTCTTCCTCACAAGGGATGATGACTTTATTGTTCACTGCCTTGTAAGGGGTAGAAACCCTGCCGTAGAAGTCCTCGTTGCGATGTCCTTCGGGATTACCTGTCTTGATGATATTCTTTACTATCCTGTCTTCGAGCGAGTGATAGGTGATGACAGAGAGCCTTCCGCCCTCGCCGAGCCACTCCGTAGCCGCCTGGAGCATCTCGCGAAGCGCATCCATCTCATGGTTGACTTCTATGCGGAGCGCTTGGAAGAGCTTCGCCATGTCCTTCTTCTCACGCTCGCGCTTGAAGAATGGATCCACCACTTTGAGGAAATCGCTCGTCGTCTTTATCAGTCCCGACTGTCGCTGTTTCACTATTGCCGAAGCTATTCGACGCGACGTCTTCAGTTCTCCATAGAGATAGAAGATGTCTGCCAATTGGCTTTCTTCGTATGTATTGACTACGTCGGCTGCGGTCAGTCCGGCGCGTTTGTTCATTCTCATGTCGAGCGGAGCGTCAAAGCGGAAGCTAAACCCTCGCGTCTCGTCATCGAAATGGTGGGAACTGACTCCCAAATCGGCAAGGAGTCCATCGATATGGTCCACGCCATAGTAGCGCATCCAGTTGTCGAGATAGCGGAAATTGCTTCGCACAAAGGTGAAATTCTCTGGCGCATCACCGATATTCTGCTCGGCATCTGGGTCTTGGTCAAAACTAAACAACCTTCCTGTACCATCGAGGCGACGCAATATCTCACGGCTATGTCCGCCTCCTCCGAAAGTAACATCCACATAGATGCCTCCCGGACGGATATCGAGACCGTCAATACTCTCATTCAATAGCACTGGAATGTGATACATAGTTGATTTGTTGTTTTGTTATTTAGTTGTTTTGTTGTTTTGAAAACAGCCCGAGTTCTTTAGCATTCAAGCCTTTATATTCTCACTCTGACGAGCATCATAAGTCACTCGTCACACAGTCAACGGCGCATCGGCAAAAGAATCTCCCATCAATCCCTCAAGGGCTTTGCCAAACTCCTGCTCATCCATATAAGGCGCGGAAGCTCCGTCTGAAGGCCACACCTCAATGGTGTCGCCTACGCCAAGGAAGCACACCTGCGACTGAATGCCTACCTTCTCCAGCGCTCGGCGAGAGAGAAGCATTCTGCCACTGGCATCGAGAGTCACCACTTCCACGTCGGAGACAAACTGACGGTAAATCTGCTGATGCTGCTTGTTCCAGCGATTTAGGCGTGAACGAAGAGCATCGACCTGCTCATTCCAGACACTCTCGGGATAGATGACGAGGCAATCCTGAAACACATCCTTTCTCACCACCACCTGCTCTTCGCCTGATGACTGCATCACCTTGCGGAAAGCGGCTGGCAGAAAGACACGGCCTTTCGCATCAACCTTCGCTTCTATGTTTCCAAGAAACCTCATTTACCGTTTATTTCAAGTTTTTCCTTTTATGCTGAAGTGGCGCTACGGACTGCACCTTTTCGGCTGTTCTTATTGCTTTATTCTCAATACGTTGCACGTAATATATAACACGCACGTTCTTATATATACGAGTTACGTTTGGCAAAGGTACAATTTTTTCCCCACTTTCCACCACTTTCCCCCACTTTTTTCTTGATATTTTTATATTTTAACTTTATTAACAAATCGCTTTCCTTACCTTTTACCCGATAAAACCCGAATAAATCGCATCGATTAAAGTGTTTTACCCTCCCCTTTTATCCCAGATGGAAAAATAGGACAATTTAATTTCCATCGTTTCACGAAATGCCTTATGATTTCATTTTTCTTCTTCAACGCATCAAACGACGTGAAAATTCGCAAGGATTTTCCATATTTTTATATTGCATTGTACGTCAAGCATTTACACAAAAGCACCATCACTGTTTTCTCTTTTTCACACTCCCAGCACGTCAAAATCAAGTCACGATAGGACAATATCTATGCTTTTACATCCTAATAACATAGCTTTTACGCCCTAATATCTATGCTTTTACCCTCCAATAGCTTAGCTTTCACATTCCCTTATCCGTGCCTTTTTCTACCGAAACCGCGTCTTTCACACTCTTTTTTCTTTCTTTTTCCTTAAAATATATAAAAAACCACCTTATTATTTCTTCCTTTTTACCCAAAAGCAACTGTCCTTTTTGTAACTTTACGTTCGGGAAAAATAGGACATTTTCTCTCTTCCTCTTTCGACTATTCATAATTTCCTTCTCGCGTTCATTTATTTTCACACTGAATTATAACGCATTTGTAACAACATTATTTGGTTGTTTTGAAAAAAATAACTAACTTTGCATCGTTTTTTGCGCCCGTACCTATATGATAGAAATCACTGAACATACAATCAACATCAAGAATATACTCGCCTCAAAGCTGGGCGAGAAAATGAAGTATGTACCTAAATTCCTGGTCAACTGGCTCAAAAGGATTGCCCATGAGGACGATATCAACAAAATCCTATGGGACAACAAAGGACGCGAAGGCTACGATTGGCTGGAAGGAGTCCTCAATAACCTCGACATAAAAATCAAAATCGAAGGCATCGAAAACCTTCCTTCGCCAGACGACCCAAAGCGATATACTTTCGTCAGCAACCACCCTCTCGGAGGTCCCGACGGCATAGCTATCGGCGCGGTAATAGGCAGACATTTCAACAATAATTTCAGATATATCGTCAACGATATACTCATGGCTCTGCCTGGGCTTGCTCCTCTCTGCATACCGGTAAACACCACGACCAAGAAGGAACGCTCTTTTCCCGCTGTCATCGAGGCTGGCTTTGCAAGCAACCATCACCTCCTGCTCTTTCCTGCCGGGCTCTGCTCCCGCAAAATAAACGGAAAAATTCAGGATCTGGAGTGGAAAAAGACTTTTATCACTAAAAGCATTGAGACTCATCGCGATGTGGTTCCGATTTTCTTCAGCGGACGCAACTCGGAGAAATTCTACCGCATTGCAAATATATGCAAATCACTGCATCTCAAAGTCAATGTCGCAATGCTCTATCTCGCCGATGAGACTTTCAAAAACAGTCACAAGACTTTCACCATAAAAATAGGTAAACCTATACCATACGAGACTTTCAATAAGTCTAAGAAGCCTAAGGAATGGGCTGCTTGGGTGAGACAAAAGGTCTATGAACTGTAATTCCACACCACATTTTAGCAAAGAAAACACAACAACCAAATAAAGATGAACGAAGAAGAAATCATCCAACCGATTCCTAAAGAGGTGCTCATGAGCGAACTCACTCACGACAAGCAGCTCAGAATGACAAACAAGAGCAATAACGAAATATATATCGTAACTGCTCATGACTCTCCTAACGTGATGCAGGAAATCGGACGTCTGCGCGAAATAGCTTTCCGTACTGCTGGTGGCGGCACTGGAAAATGCGCCGACATCGACGAATTTGACACTTGCGAAAACTGCTACAAGCAGCTCATAGTGTGGAACCCTGAAGAGAAAGAAATCATAGGCGGATACAGATACCTCATGGGCGACGAATGGGAATACGACAAAAACGGACAGCCTATACTCGCCACAAGCCACATGTTCCATTTCTCTGACAAGTTCATCAAGGAATATGCTCCGCAGACTATCGAGCTCGGACGCTCTTGGGTGACCGTGGAATATCAGAGCAGTAAGATGGGTGCTAAGAGCCTTTTCGCCCTCGATAACCTATGGGATGGCCTCGGCGCTCTCATGGTCATCAATCCTAAGATGCGCTATTACTTCGGAAAGATGACGATGTACCCAAGCTACATCCGCTCGGGACGTGACATGATTCTCTATTTCCTCAAGAAATATTTCGACGATAAGGAGGGTCTCATCACACCAATGAAGCCTCTCAAACTCGACACTCCAGAGGAGGAACTGGCTCAAATCTTCTGCGGACGTGATTTCAAGGAGGATTACCGCATTCTCAATGGCGGCATCCGTGCGCTCGGATTCAACATCCCACCACTCGTCAACGCATACATGAACCTCAGTCCTACTATGAAGCTCTTCGGCACTGCCATCAATTATGGTTTCGGAGACGTTGAGGAGACCGGCATTCTCATCGCTGTCGATGAGATTCTCGAAAACAAACGCGTGCGCCACATCGAGTCTTACATCAAGGAACATCCTGAAGCCATGTGGTTTACAAGTGGGGCTAACAAGATTATCTACAAAGAAAAAGCCGTATAATCGCTATGATTTTTTGTTGTTTGGTTGTTTTGTTGTTTAGTTGTTTTGTTGAATGCAAAGAAATAACACAATCAACAAAACAACTAAACAACAAAACAACAAAACAACTAACTAAACACCTCACGAAGCACATCCCAAGATTTCAAAACATGAAAATCTGGAATATGCAAAGTGTAAAAGCGGAGCAGCACCTCTATTACATTATTTCTTTGCACGCGCGAGAAACGAAACAAATGCATATTTGAAGCCGACATCCTCATCAGATTACGAATATTGCGCGCCTCTTCACTTCCAAGGAAATCCTTGTGCGTAGGCGGATAATGCGTGAACAATCCTGCTCTAAGGTCAAAAAAATCTCCGTCAGCGTAATCGTCCACATTCGGATAAAAACCCAAAAACTTTGAAACCCTTATCATAAACATAAGGTGAAAATTGGCGGAAGCTACACTGGAAGCATCATACCACACGAGACTGTTCTCCACAAAATCATATAAATAAGGATTATATTGCTCCGAACGAGTGGCAAGACACAGAAACTCCGCGATGAAAAATGATACGCATAGTTTCACATTATCATAATGCAACGTGACGTATGGCTCCGCTATCCTCGCCTCCTTCAACTGAGGAAGCAATGTGGCTGAACGACGGTCGTAATTCACTTCGAGAATGCTCAACGGCTGAAAGTACTGACGACGCACACCGCCCTTGCCCAACTTGGGCACACGCCATATCACGCTCACCCTACCATACTCGCGGGTAAGCAAATCTATGATAAGACTGCGGTCGCCATACTTCACTGTCCTCAAAACTATACAACGGGTCTTTTCCTGCATTTTTAAGCCTTGTTTTGCGTGATTTTAGGGCAAAATTACTATTTTTTATCCAAAATATAAAGAAATTTCAAGAAAAATTTGGAGATTTCAAAAAAAAACAGTACCTTTGCATCCGCTAAATGAAACGAATAGAGAAACGCTTCATCACAAAGTGAATATTATCTCTCATTTTCATAGTAGCTACACTTCAATGGTCCCTTCGTCTATCGGTTAGGACGAGAGATTTTCATTCTCTAAAGAGGAGTTCGACTCTCCTAGGGACTACAAAGCAAATATCTTATTCGTCATCTCGGTGTGATTCGATACCAGCAACGTTGTCGGATTGCTTTTGTCATGCAAAGCCATTCGGTAAACTGGGACAAGGTGGCGAAGGATTTCAATAAGAAGTCCGCCAGGGCAGCCTGATAAGCGCAAGACCCAAGGCTAAAAATTATTAACTCATTCAAATCAAACCACTAAAATGGCAAATCACAAATCATGTGAAAAGAGAATCCGTCAGACTAAGACAAAGACTCTTCACAACAAGTACTACGCTAAGACTATGCGTAACGCAGTTCGTAAATTCCGTGCAACTACTGACAAGGAGGAGTGCATCAAGATGCTTCCTGCTCTCCAGAAGATGCTCGACAAGCTCGCTAAGCGTAACATTATCCACAAGAACAAGGCTGCTAACATCAAGTCAAGTCTCGCTCTTCAGATCAATAAGCTCGGCTAATTTTCACCCCAGACCATCGCTCTTTTGCCAAAATAGCTCGTCTATCAGATGGTCTTCTGCCCTAAAAAGCAGACTTTAAAAAGACATAACACAAGATTGTTTCCATAATAATTTTTTGTTGGAGGCTGCAGCCCGGGGTGGGTAGCAGCCTCTTTTTTATTTCCACCCCACCCCATCAATCCCGCCATCTTCCTCAACACATCACCCAGTCACAGTGCCAGCACCACCACAAAAAGGTCCCCTCAAGAGTCCGCCACTGTGTCGGGCGCGTCACCGCCCGATATAATCACCCCGCAATTTCGCCCCTTTCGCGCGCACGCACGTAAGAAAACCACCCAAACACTTGTTTTTTCCAATTCTTTTTAGTACCTTTGCAAAAGAATAAAACCAAACTAAATCAAGACAAAAAATATCACCAACATAAAATGGAAGAAACGCAAAACAAAGAAACAAACTACACCGGCAGTAGCATTCAAGTGCTCGAAGGTTTAGAGGCAGTACGTAAGCGTCCAGCCATGTACATAGGAGACATCTCCGAAAAAGGACTCCACCACCTCGTAAACGAAACAGTCGACAACTCTATCGACGAAGCAATGGCAGGCTACTGCGACCACATCGAAGTCACAATCAATGAAGACAACTCCATCACTGTACAGGACAACGGACGTGGTATCCCAGTAGATGATCACCCTAAGCTCCACAAATCTGCACTCGAAGTAGTAATGACCGTGCTACATGCCGGAGGTAAGTTCGACAAAGGTTCTTACAAAGTCAGCGGTGGTCTTCACGGAGTAGGCGTCAGTTGCGTAAACGCCCTCTCGTCACACATGCTCTCGCAAGTGTTCCGCGATGGTAAAATCTACCAGCAAGAATACGAACAGGGAAAGCCTCTCTACCCTGTTAAAATCGTAGGTGATACTGATAAGAGAGGCACACGCCAGCAATTCTGGCCTGATAGCACAATATTCACCACCACAACATACAAATACGACATCATAGCACGTCGTATGCGTGAGCTCGCTTTCCTCAATGCTGGAATCAAAATCACACTCACAGACCTCCGTCCTGAGCTCGATGAAAACGGCAATGTCCCAGAAGGCTGGAAACCAAAGGTTGAGGTATTCCACGCTGAAGACGGACTGAAAGAGTTCGTGCGCTACGTCGATCGTCACCGCACTCACCTCTTCGACGACGTCATCTACCTCAAAACAGAGAAAAACGGTGTGCCTATCGAGGTCGCTATCATGTATAATACTGACTACAGCGAGAACATCCACTCCTACGTCAATAATATCAACACCATCGAAGGCGGTACTCACCTCCAGGGATTCCGCACCGCTCTCACACGCACACTCAAGTCTTACGCCGACAATGAGCCTACTCTCGCAAAGCAAATCGAAAAGGCAAAGATAGAAATATCTGGCGAAGACTTCCGCGAAGGCATCACTGCTGTCATCAGTGTCAAGGTTGCTGAACCTCAATTCGAAGGACAGACCAAGACAAAGCTCGGAAACTCCGAAGTAGCAGGAGCCGTTCAGCAGGCTGTAGGCGAAGCTCTCACCTACTATCTCGAAGAGCATCCTAACGAAGCAAAGAAGATATGTGAAAAGGTTATCCTCGCCGCTACTGCCAGAATCGCTGCTCGTAAGGCTCGTGAAAACGTGCAGCGTAAGAATCCTATGACTGGTGGAGGACTCCCAGGTAAGCTCGCTGACTGCTCTTGTCGTGACCCTAAGCAGACTGAAATATTCCTCGTCGAGGGTGATTCCGCTGGTGGATCTGCTAAGCAAGGACGTGATCGCCACACACAAGCCATACTCCCACTCCGTGGTAAGATTCTTAACGTGGAGAAAGTGCAGTGGCATAAGGTGTTCGAATCTGAGTCTGTAAGCATCATTCTCCAAGCTATCGGAGTGCGATTTGGCGTTGATGGCAACGATACAAAGGAGGCTAACATAGACAAACTACGCTACGACAAGATTATAATCATGACCGATGCCGACGTCGATGGTTCTCACATCGACACACTTATCATGACTCTCTTCTTCAGATTCATGCCACAGGTAATCCAGGAAGGTCACCTTTACATCGCTACTCCTCCGCTCTATCAGTGCTCATACAAGAACAATAAGGAGTACTGCTACACCGAACAGGACCGTCTCAACTTCATCGACAGATTCTGTAATGGCAACCCTGACGACTCTCGCCTGCACACTCAGCGATACAAAGGTCTTGGTGAAATGAACCCAGAGCAACTTTGGGACACCACCATGAACCCTGAATCACGCCTCCTCAAGCAAGTTACCATCCAGAATGCAGCAGAAGCTGACGAAATATTCTCTATGCTTATGGGTGACGATGTAGAGCCTCGCAGACAGTTCATCGAGATGAATGCCACATACGCTAACATCGATGCGTAAACGCAAAGCAATGGGATAACAATCCTAAAGCAATGGGATGATAGCCCAAAAGCAATGGGATGATAATCCTAAAGCAAATATAATAGACCGCAACCTCACGGTATTCCCACCTTAAACAATGCTACTAAAGCACCGTAAGGTTCACATACAGCCGTGAGGTTGCGCTCGTTTTCTTTTATATGTGCACACGTTTTCTTTTATATGTGCGCTCATTTTCCTACATATATGCGCTCGTTTTCTGTTATATGTAAGTGGCTTTCATAATAAGAAAAACGAGCAATAGAAAGGCAGAAGCATCACTTCTACAATGGTAAATGCGCTTAATATAAAGACAAAAAGCGGGCTACAAGAACGTAGAAGCACACTTTCTACCCTCTAAAAGAAAAGAATACACATACTATTTCACTGGCAAATAAGCGACAAAACAAGACCTTCGTGTCTCCTAAAACGCTGACAAGATATTTTGAAGAGCATATTTCATAAATTCCTTATCTTCCTGTTACTCTCCATTTCTGCGGGAGTGATGAATGCCAAAGACAGGTATTTCATCTGTCATCCTACGGCAGAGAAAGGTGAAGAAGTATGGTTTCACAGCATCTTACCTATCAACGAGCTCCCTGATAGCGCCTCTATCTCCATTTCCACCACAGGCTTTGTCCTCGTATATGTCAATGGAAGAAACGCCACCACAGCGACTTTATGGCCCTATAGACCAAACAATTCTCCGGGTATTGCATCACAGGACATCGACATCACTACCCTATTAACCTACGGACGCAATGTCATCTCCATCTGGTATGCACCATGTCTCCAGCCTCTCAGCCCGACATTAGGCTCTATAGGCAATGCTTTCACAACGCATTCAGACAGCATTTCTGACAGAGAAAACAATGCTATCGCAACGCATTCAGACAGCACTTCTGACAGAGGAAACAATGCTTTCACAACGCAATACCAAGGCTCTCAAACTGGAGATTGCCAGATTTCAGTCTGCATCACCACCGTCACTGAAGGCAAAGAGCAACGCTTTTGCAATACGGAAAGGGACTGGCTATGCAGCATTGCCGCTGGAAAAATGACCCGAAAGGGTGAAGATTACGACGCAACAGCTTACCAACAAGACTGGAAATCATTCATTTACGCCGTCACACCACTATGGATTGGCGCAGAGAAATCAATGCTGTCACACCCCATTCTAAATGACATCCCTGACATTCCACTGCGTGCAAGGAAGATCTTTGAGCCAATATCAGTCTATGAAAGCAATGATACCACCCGCTGTTATTTCCCACTTGGCGCGGAAGGACAGATAAGACTGACGATTAGAGGGGCAAGAAAAGGACAGGAAATCGACGTCAACGGTATGAGATACCGCTGCATCGGCAAGATGGATGAGCAGTTTTTTACACGCTTTACCACCGTCAAGACCGACTCAATCATTATCACAAGCCGCGACGGAACGAAGCTTCCAGAACTGGCTGACGCCGAGATAATAGAACTAAAACCCGATGAATCCGCTCGAATAGGGTTCTAATCACTGACTAATAAGATAGGTTTCTGCGCCTGAAATGATAGTAATGTGACAGTAAAACCTATGGTATCAGCCAATAAAAACAAGGATATAATATATGGAAAAAATAAAGGAACTGAGCATAGAGCGCATCAGAGAGAACTGTGACGTTCCCTCTTTAGGCGATGATCTCCTGCTTTTCAGCGAACTGAAGATGCTTCCTCAGCTTGACGAACCAAGGAGAATGAACTGCCTTATCGTGGCTGTCTGCACCGGAGGTAAGGGTGGTTACATTCTAAACCAGAAGGAACATGCCATCAAAAGCGGTGATGCCATGATTCTAACTGATGGACAAGTGGTGGACAAAATATGGATGAGCGACGACATAAAGGGCATTGCACTGCTCATTTCCAATCCTTTCATCTTCGAAATCCTAAAGGATGTGCGCAATCTTAGCCTCCTTTTCCTCCTTACTCGCAATCATCCTGTCTTCCCAATGGTAAGCAAAGAGATAAGGACAGCAAATGAATACTTCAAGATGATCGAAGAGAGAGTGGTGGGAATGGACTATCCTTTCCGTAAGGATGTGCTGCGTCTGCTGCTCCTTACCATGATTTATGACCTTGGAAGCGCCTACTATCGCGTGATGAACTCTTCGGAATTGTTCAGTTATGACACGAAAGGCGAGAAGGTGTTTGTGGAGTTTATACAGCTCGTAGAGAAGCATTGTCGCCACGAAAGACGCGTCAGTTGGTATGCAGAGCAACTTGGTCTCACTCCTAAATACCTGTCGGAGATAATCAGTAACGTAAGTAAATGCACTCCAAATGCGTGGATTGACAAGTACGTAACTAAGGAAATACGCATACTTCTACGTCAGACAGACATGAAAATCTGTGATATTGCAAAGGAATTAAACTTCCCAAACCAGTCTTTCCTCGGCAAATACTTCCGTGAAAACGTAGGTGTCAGCCCTAATAAATATCGTAAAGGCATCGAGGGAGAGTAGTTTTATGACAATAAAGCGAAAAGAAGTAAGCTATCATTGTATAGTATTAGTACAATAAAGCGAAAAGAGAAAAATACCATTGTCTATCCTATTATAGGATGAAAGCATAAAGGTATTCTTCTCTTTTCGCTTTTTTTGATTGTAAAAGCAATGGTTTCGTAGTGCGAAATCAATCGTTATGCTTGATATAACCATCGATTTCGAGTTGCTTAGCGCATTCTTCGAGCCACTGATACCATTCTTTTCCGAAGCGTCGGATTAAGGGTTCACGGAGGAATTTCCACACTGGGAGGCGCAATTCACTACCCTTTTCCCTCGCACATTTGCAGACACTCCACTGATTATAGTTGAGTCCTACGAGACCATCACCAAGCTTTACCTCGCGAATAGGATAGAGAGCACAACTGATAGGCTTGCAGAAAGAGGACTTACCAGCACGAAAAGCTTTCTCTGTAGCGCAGAGACAGCAGTTGTGAATGCATTTTCCATCAATCTCAATGTCATCATAATATGTGAAAACGCAATCCTTTCCGCCTACGATACTGGTGACAAGGTCGCCTTCCTGATCGGTGTAAGCGACTCCTTGCTTGTCTATTACGGCTTGAGCAGATGCACTCAGGTCGTTCCACACTATGTCGAGAGAGTCTTCCAGAGCAGTTATTTCATCGAGAGTGACCGGTGCTCCGGCATCTCCTTCGATGCAACATTCGCCCTTGCACTTCTCAAGATCACAGCAGAAGTACTCGGTAAATATGTCTGACGACAGGATAACGTCGCCTACTTGTATCATTGGTGCCATTAGTTTGTTGAGTGGTTGTCGGTTGGGGGTTATCGGTTTGGGGGTGTAGAGTAAAGGCTATTGAGGATTATCACCATATTATCGGGGATTATCACCATGCTATCGGGTCACGATTATTGGCAATGAGGTATGTATTACACTGCGAAAAATGATGATTACCGAACCATCCTCCGCGATTAGCAGAAAGAGGTGAAGGATGAACAGACTCAAGAATGAGGTGACGACTCTTGTCTATCAGTTTGCTTTTGCTACGTGCATATCCTCCCCAAAGGATGAAAACGACGTGCTCTTGCGTCTCAGAAACCTTTCGTATGACAGCATCCGTAAACTCTTCCCATCCTTTTCTCTGATGCGAACCAGCCTCATGCTCACGTACAGTCAGCGTAGCGTTGAGTAGAAGGACGCCTTGTTCAGCCCAGCGACGCAAGCTTCCATTGTATGATCTTACCCCTTTCTGAGCCGCAACAGCCGACAATTCCGGTACGGTACCTATGTCATTCTTCACTTCCTTGAAGATATTAACGAGAGAAGGAGGGAGCTGTATGCCGTCTTTTACAGAGAAACAGAGACCTTCAGCCTGTCCTGGTCCGTGGTAAGGGTCCTGTCCGAGGATTACTACCTTTACCTTATCGAGCGGGCAAAGGTTGAAAGCATTGAAGACTTCGCTTGCTGGCGGGTAGCAGATATGATGCTTGTATTCTTCATGAACGAAGGCAGAAAGGCGCTGGAAGTAATCCTTTTGGAACTCTTCTTGCAGGGCTTTACTCCATGATTCTTCTATTTTCACCATGTTATTACGCTGTTATTGGATTATGAGGGGTTGGCTTTGCCTGCCAGAGATGGGGGATTGCGACAGCCAAGGACTGGACTTTTGCCTGCCAAAGACGGCTGTCTATCGGGCTGGGAATAAAGGCAGATGTGCACCCCATCATTGGTTCCAGCGTTTGGGAGCTGGGTGAGACGAGATGCACATCAGATTTATTTAGCCTTAAAAGGATCGCTATTGTGTTGCTTAATCGACGATAAGGTTCTCACCAGTCATATCAGCAGGCTTCTCAAGACCCATGATATGGAGGATAGAAGGAGCTACATCGGCAAGACGTCCGTCCTTGACAGTGGCAGAATTATTGTCTGTCACATAGATGAAAGGAACAGGATTGAGTGAGTGAGCGGTGTTAGGAGTGCCGTCAGGATTGATAGCATTGTCAGCATTACCGTGGTCAGCGATGATGATAGCCTCGTAACCAGTAGCCTTAGCAGCCTCGATAACCTCGCGAACGCAGTTGTCCACAGCCCAAACAGCCTTAGCTATAGCGTTGTAAACGCCAGTGTGACCAACCATATCACCATTAGCAAAGTTGACAACGATGAAGTCATACTCATCCTTCTTGATGTTAGCCACGAGCTTATCCTTTACCTCGTATGCAGACATCTCAGGCTTGAGGTCGTAAGTAGCGACCTTAGGAGAAGCCACGAGCACACGGTCTTCGTTCTCATAAGGAGCCTCTCTACCGCCATTGAAGAAGAAAGTAACGTGAGCATACTTCTCAGTTTCAGCGGTATGGAGTTGCTTTTTGCCCTGCTGAGAAAGGTATTCTCCGAGAGTATTCATTACGTTCTCCTTAGGGAAGAGGATTTCTACACCCTTGAAAGAAGCGTCGTATGGAGTCATGCAGAAGTATTTGAGACCAGGGATAGTCTTCATTCCCTGCTCTGTGAGGTCCTGCTGAGTGAGCACCTGAGTAAGCTCCTTTGCACGGTCATTACGGAAATTGATGAAGATAACAACGTCGCCTTCCTCAATTTTGCCGTTAACGGCAGAGTTGGAGATAGCCTTAACGAACTCGTCTGTGACGCCTTCGTCGTAGCTTTCCTGCATAGCCTGCACCATATCAGTAGCCTGTTTGCCTACGCCAGCAGTGATAAGGTCGTATGCTTCCTTAATACGCTCCCAACGCTTATCGCGGTCCATAGCGTAGAAACGTCCGATGATGCTTGCGATAGCAGCGTCATTAGCCTTACAAACGTCAGAAATCTGCTCGATAAAGCCCTTACCAGAGTGTGGGTCGGTGTCGCGTCCGTCCATGAAACAGTGAACGAAAGTCTGGTCTTTGAGTCCAAATTCCTTACCTATCTCGATGAGCTTGAAGAGATGATCGAGAGAAGAGTGAACGCCGCCATTAGAAGTAAGTCCCATGAGATGGAGCTTCTTACCAGTCTCTTTAGCGTATGTATAAGCGGCAACGACCTGTGGATTCTTAGAAATCGAACCGTCCTTGCATGCACGATTGATCTTTACGAGGTCCTGATAAACGATACGTCCAGCTCCGATATTGAGGTGACCCACCTCAGAGTTACCCATCTGTCCGTCAGGAAGACCTACATCTTCACCAGACGCCTGAAGCTGAGAGTGAGAAGAAATAGCTGTAAGATAATCCAGATAAGGTGTAGGAGTGTTGTAGATAACATCACCTTTACCATGCTTACCGATTCCCCATCCGTCGAGAATCATCAGAAGTGCTTTCTTTGCCATTTTATATACTATTGATTTTGATTTACCTTCCGCATCGTGCAGTGTGAGTCGGTGATAGCTATTTGTTTTTGTTATGTTGGGTAGTCCCTAAATGTTTGAGTCATGAGATTACCGTAAATAGCTAATAACCGAATACTTTGAGCGAGTGCGAAACAAATATTTTTTATTTCCTTTCGACTTACAAAGGTACTGTTTTCTTATGAAAACAACAAGAAAATCAGTTGTATTTTTTCACCCACTCCGATATTTTTGTTTTAAGATAAGCGATAAAGCCTTCATCGCCTATTACATCAATGTCGTCGTATAGTCCGAGTACGAATCTGCCAATACCAAGATAGCTGCAGACCTCGGTGCGGAAAAGCCATTTTCCATCCTCAGTCGGAGCGGTGGAAGGTAAGGCTTCCGGGTATTCTTCGAGGAGGATATTGTGCGACAACTGACCGAGTTTCATCTCTACGATGGTGCGCTCTTCTCCTGAGAAATTGAAGATGTCAGTGTGGACAGGCTTATGCTTCTCTTCGTCTTCCCATTGCTGTTCGAGCAGTTCCACGCTTCCCATTCTGGACAATTTGAATGTCTTGTTGGTTCCGCTCTTCAGTTCATGACATCTGATGTCATTATTGTTATTCATGAAGAGAAATGGCTCTACGATTCTGTCGCTGACGGTTTTGCTATGTGGCGAAGAATAATCCACGATTTTCACCTGCAATTTGAACTTGATTGCCTCATGTAGAGTGCGCATGATACGGCTGACATTCCTTCTCATTTTCTCATTTTGGAGGATGCGGAAGTCATAGAAACGCTCCAGTTTTTGGGACAGTTCCTTCATGCGTATCGTCTTTATCTCACTGTTTTCCAGCAGTTGACGCATAAGTACAGCTTCCTCATCAGTGAACTGAACGAGGTCGAAAATCTCCTTGAAGAATGGAGATTCACGTGAGATAAAATAGTATTGCTTATGCTTTTCGATGACGAAACCAGACTGACGGAAGAAGTCAATGTAGTAATAGAGAGATCTTCGGGATATGCCTACTTCTTTGCATATCTCGTCAGTGGTGTAATGTCTGTTCTGTATTAACAGGAGCAGAAGGTCGAGTTCTCTTTTGAGGTGGTCGTGTCTCATTCTTTTCCAAAGTCGATGGTGAGTTGTCTTTCCACTACTCCTGCGAAAGTGAGGCGGTGGTATGGTGATGGTCCATGCTCTCTGATGGCGGCGTAGTGGGCTTTTGTAGGGTAGCCTTTGTTCTTTTTCCACTGATAGGCTGGGTATTCCTCGTCTATCTGCTTCATGAAATCATCACGGTAGGTCTTTGCCAGGATGGAGGCTGCCGCTATGGATAGGTACTTTCCGTCGCCTTTTACTATCGTGGTGCTGGGGAGGGGGGATGATATCATATCAGCCGGTGACGCGGCTGACACTGTGGCGGTGACGCTCTGAGAGATGGCGGCGGCTCTTTCTTCCAGGGAGAGGGTGGCGAAAGGGATGTATGGCTTGAACTTGTTGCCATCCACTATTACGGCTTCGGGACGTAGGGAGAGACGATCGAGGGCGCGGTGCATAGCGAGGATGGAGGCGTTGAGGATGTTGATATGGTCTATTTCCTCTGCTGTGACGACGCCAACAGCCCATGCGAGGGCATCACGCTCTATCTGCTCTCGAAGGATATAGCGCTTCTTCTCGGATAGCTGCTTGGAATCATTGAGGGTCTCATTGACGTAATCGTCGGGCAATATGACTGCCGCGGCAAAGACGGGACCTGCCAAACAACCTCTTCCTGCTTCGTCGCAGCCGGCTTCTATTTTGGATTCGTAGTATTTGTTCTGGAGCATTTCTTTGGGGGGAGGGGAAAATATCCGCCGGTAACGCGGCGGACACGGGGGCTCTTGTTAAATGAAGAATGTAGAATGAAGAATGAAGAATGGCTGACGCCGTTGGGATTCTTGCTTCTTATTCTTGCTTATATCCGCCGGTAACGCGGCGGACACAGGGGCGGACTGTTGGGTTACTTCACAAGGGAAGTGGGGACACGGTGGCGGGAGTCCTTATTTCGCGAAGGACCAAATGATGATGCCTGCCGTGGTGGAGACATTGAGGGAGTGCTTGGTGCCGTACTGCGGGATTTCGAGACAGCCGTCGCAATGGTCAATAACCTCTTGATGTACGCCTTTTACTTCATTTCCGAGGATTACGGCATACTTTTTTCCTTCCTCTGGACGGAAATCATTGAGCATGGTGGAGCCGTGGCATTGCTCTACTGCAAGTACCTCATAGCCTTGCTGATGGAGCGACTTGAGAGCTTCGAGAGCGGCAGGGAAATACTTCCAATCGACGCTATCCTCTGCTCCAAGGGCTGTCTTATGGATTTCCTGTTGTGCTTTTAGGGTACATTCCCTTGCCGTCTGAAGGGCAGAAGGGTCTGTGACATGAGCCTCATCGACAGGATATGGCGTGGCGGTGATGCCACAAAGATATATGCTCTCCACGCGGAAAGCGTCGCTTGTGCGGAATACGCTGCCTACGTTATACAGCGAACGGACGTCATCAAGCACCACAATGAGGGGCCGTTTCTTTGACTTTTGAAACTCCTCCACTGTGAGGCGGTGCATTTCTAATATGCTTAGTTTGGGGTTGGAAGACATAGTTTTGTTGTTTAGTTGTTTTGTTGTTTGGTTGTTTTGTTGTTCGACAGTCCAGCCTTCATTTTAATTCTATCAACCAAACAACTAAACAACAAAACAACTAAACAACAAATTTAGAACATCTTACTAACTCTCTCTATTCCAGCGACAAGAGTATCGATTTCCTCTTTAGTGTTATAGAGAGCAAAGGATGCGCGTACCGTGCCCTGAATGCCAAGACGGTGCATAAGTGGCTCAGCGCAATGGTGACCAGTACGAACAGCAATGCCGAGGCGATCGAGCAGTGTTCCCATATCAAGATGATGGATATCACCGACGAGGAAACTGATGACAGCATCCTTATCAGGTGCCGTTCCGAAGATTTTCATGCCCGGAATCTGCTGCATCTTCTCCATAGCATAGCGAGTGAGCTCGCGCTCATGTGCAGCGATATTGTCGATACCGAGGTCGAGCATATAGTCTATAGCGCGTGCAAGTCCATGAGTAGCCACATAGTCAGGCGTGCCAGCCTCGAATTTGAACGGCAGTTCGGCATACGTTGTTTTCTCGAAAGTCACCGTACCAATCATCTCTCCTCCACCCTGATATGGCACCATTTTCTCCAACCATTTCTCTTTTCCATAGAGCACTCCGATGCCAGTAGGACCGTACATCTTATGTCCGGAGAATGCAAAGAAATCACAGTCGAGGTCTTTCACATCGACATGGATATGCGGAGCGCTCTGTGCGCCATCGACAAGGACAGGTATGTCATGCTGGTGTGCGCGGCGGATAATCTCTTTGACAGGGTTTACAGTGCCGAGGACATTGCTGACATGCGCCACGCTGACGAGCTTAGTGCGCTCATTGAGCATGGAATCGAAAGCATCGAGGTCGAGTACGCCTTCGTCAGACATAGGAATAACGCGGAGACGAATGCCTTTCTTGAGTCCCTGCAGCTGCCAAGGCACGATATTGGAATGGTGCTCCATAGTGGAGATAATGACCTCGTCGCCTTCCTTAAGGAAAGAATCAGAGAAGGAACTTGCTACGAGATTCATGCTCTCCGTGGTGCCACGTGTGAAGATAATCTCCTGAATTTTATCAGCATTGATAAACTGTCTGACCTTCTCGCGCGCAGCTTCATGAAGGTCTGTCGCCTGCTGAGAAAGGTAATGCACGCCTCTATGCACATTGGCATTGACGTTGAGATACTCCTCACGCATAGCGTCGAGGACGCAAAGGGGCTTCTGAGTGGTAGCTCCATTGTCGAGATATACGAGAGGTTTGCCATAAACCTCGCGTGAGAGGATAGGGAAATCCGCTCTAACTTTATTTATATCGTAGTTTGCCATTATCTTTTCCTTGTGTTAGGTGTATCAGGATGCAAAGTTACAGAAAAATATTAAGGTATGCAAAAATCGGGGATTGATTTTTCCCAAAAGGGGAAAAGTGACTGCATTAGCACTTAACACACTGATATAAAGATGATTACCAAATGTTATCGCAAGTAATTCTGATGACAATGGCTTTTGGCTTTGCAATATGATGTAGCAGAGAAAATTGGTCTATTTTTCCGTATTAGAACAGGCACCATAAAGCGGTCTTATAATATATTGATATTCAATATGTTACAAAAGCATAGTTTTTACGTCCTAATATCTATGCTTTTACGATGCAATAACTATGATATTAGGAGGTAAAAGCTATGTTATTGCGATGTGAAAGCTTTGATATTGCTAAATAATGGCTTTGCAGTCTTGCTTTTGTTCTGTTTTTCCTACAATTACAAAAGCAATTATTTATGCGAAAAGCACAGTTACAGTCTTTTCAAATCCTCAAGAAAGGCTTTGAGAGTAATTACTTCAACCTTCGGAAAAGGTATATCATGTAACACATTGAAATGGTGATCATGCGTTACAACATACTTTGCATTTGAAACTATGGCACAATCTACAAACTTATTATCATCTTCATCAGCTTTTATCAAATGAAAAGCATAAGACGGAGAAACCATCTTTACATTTCGACGATTCAAGATTGCTGAAACTATCAATTCAGACATCAATGGAGAGATATTCCTCGCAATGACCTCTGAATACTCTTCAATTATCTCATTGCTAATGCACATAACATATTTACCATCAAGGAAGTCTTGCCATGCTTGATAGTACTCATTGCGTGCCGATATTGCCATGATGAGGCAATTTGTGTCTATTACAATATTCATCTACGATAAGGAGTTCTCTCATGAAGGGTGGCAAAACTGTCGAACTTTTCTTGAGTCATAGTGCCATTGTCCCACATGGCATCCATTTCTTCCTTTGCCTTTTTTGCAAAGAAATCGGATATTGCCTGTTTGAGATCGCTCAAGGTCTCATCACTCTTAACCCATCGCATCATATTAAGGATGTCAATCTGAGCATCATTTAAAACCGTTGCAGCCATATAAAATCCTTTCTTTCTACTTAATTCATTGGCAAAGATAAACTATTCTTTGCAAATCACCAAGAAAAAACAAAGAAAAATAGATACAAAAAAATGGAGTGAAGAGGGTCGAAAATACTCTATTTACTTATTTTAAGTTAAATATAATTAAACCTTAACTACATTTAACTGCGAAAATGTTGCATTGAACTGTTTGTGCACACTCAGACACTAACTTTGCACCCAGATACAAATATCACCGCAATAAGCGGGAAATAAACGAGAATAATAACAAATAAAACAGATACTATTATGAAAAAGAATGCTACAATGGGTGCGAACAATGGTCAGATGATGATGAATAACGGTTCGGTAATCATGAAGAAAGGTGCAACAATGGACACCAACGTAATGGCTTCACTCGTAAGTAAAGCCAGCAGATACCTCGCCGAGGCAAAGACTTTCGGGGAAAAGATGCTGGCGAGAGTGGCAGCAATCTACAGTAAAGAACTGGAGATAGAGGTGAATCCAGCACAGACTTGGGCACTGTTAAAGGCGCAGATGGCTTTTGGTGCGGTGCTTATCACTCTCAATAATCTTCCTCTTTTGATTCCTTCTTTGATTTGGTGTGGTGTGGCTTGCTTGAAGGCTAAGGAGTGTTTAGGGGATAAGGAATAGTAAATAGGGAATAGGGAATAGATAATAGGGAATAGGAGATTAGACTATACTCTTGAGGTTTAACGCTCAGGTTCTTAGTCTAATCTCCTATTCCCTATTATCTATTTCCTATTCCCTATATACGTGTTACTTGCAAAGCTTACAACCTTCACACTTGGAAAGCTCACCACGGAAACGCTTTTCCACAAGATGATGGAGACGATCACGCAATGGCGCCATCTGAATGCGGTCGATTACCTCGCCAACGAATGCGGTCTGGAGAAGCATTCTCGCCTCTTCGAGGGAGATGCCACGCTGCTGCATATAGAAGAGAGCCTTGTCATTGAGCTGTCCCACCGTAGAGCCGTGGGCACACTTCACGTCATCCGCATAGATTTCAAGCATCGGTTGGGTGAACATACGCGCCTGCTTAGTGGCGCAAAGATTCTGGTTTGTCATCTGTGAAGCCGTCTTCTGAGCATCTTTACGCACAAGCACACGACCTGCAAAGGCTCCAACAGCCTGCCCGTCAACCACATATTTATATAGCTCTTGCGAAGAACAATGTGGCACGCGATGGTCGATAAGCGTGTTATTGTCCACATGCTGCTGTCTATCCTCAATGGTGCAACCATTCATATAGCATTCAGCACCCTCACCAGAGAATACGAGGTCGGTGCGATTACGCGTCACACCATTATGCAATGTGATGACATTATGATTCACACGGGAGTTTGCCTGCTGATGGATATACACATTGCTTACGCGTACATTCTTATAATGAGTCTCCTCAAGGCAAGTCATATCGAGGTGAGCGCCATCGCCTACCATCACTTCCACTACCTGAGTGGTGAGGAAATTGCGGTCGTCAGCGGCGTGGTCGCAGAAGAGTATTCTTGCGTCAGCACGGTCTTCGAGGTAAATAAGCACGCGGCGATTGACCATAAGGTCAACGTCAGAGCGAAGGATATTTATCACTTGAAGGGTGCGATCCACCTTTACTCCCTTCGGGAAATATATCAGCAGAGCATCCTGAGCAAGCATGGTATTGAGCGAAGTAATGGCATCCTTGTCGTCAGCCAACTGGCAATACATGGCGCTCACTTTGCCAAAAGCCGCATGAGCCGAGAAATCAGCGAGACTACCCACGAATACGTCTTCTGGAAGTTCTGCCTTTGGAAGGGCTTTCTTGTAGAAGGCATCATTCACGAC
>SAMEA104315429__coassemble_332_pt1 | contig 49277 bp, 40 predicted proteins | sample SAMEA104315429__metabat2_high_PE_009 | metagenome-assembled genome bin SAMEA104315429 (sample SAMEA104315429) | gut metagenome | biome: Monkey gut; feature: monkey-associated habitat; material: faeces | place: China | collected 2013
ACCAAGATATTCAGAAAAGCTATCTGAATTTGGAACGGTTAACTGGACACCCTATTATATAAATAAAAATACAAGCGTCCAAAAATGATTGGGGTGATTCCCTGAAGATAATGCATCTTTGTCGTCAGTATTTTATAATATTAGAAAATGTACAGCGACAAAGACTTTCTGATTCCGCTATAAACAGAAGGTGTACCAAACGGAATTTCGATTAATTTTTTGTATTAATCAAGGTGTTGGATAAAAATCCTGAGTGTTGGCTCCTGTTATGTGTTGAAAAACATAAAGACAACGCCAAAGGATAAACTTTATACTCTTCTTCCTGAGTTTTGGGAAGATGAAGATTAATAAAAATGAAATTAACATTTAGTCAAATTAAGGTATAACCTCCATTAGCTTGTGCTGATGGAGGGCTAAATTTCGTATTTTTGTTTCAAAATTAGGAAAATGATGCCGCCGTGCAAAGTTACAATATTATTTTGAGATATGCAATACGGCGTTGAGCGGATACTTACGTTGAACCAAGAGAGGCAAATGTACAATCGTTTCTTTTTGCTTAACAAACCGATGGTGTCATATACGATCAGGTTTAAAGATTTGCTGAAAGTTTGGGAGAGATTAAAAGTTGATAATAATGTTGTCATATTGTCAGTGGGGGTATATCTTGGCACCTTTTCTGATTTGTATGGAAAGCATGCGAACTTTAAGTATGCGGAAGGAGAAGGCTCTTTTAATGGGGAAAAAATATTTGGGTTACAATCTGCGATGCGTGCTTTTGTCATTATGTCGAAAGAATCCCTTCCATATGTTGAGCACTTGAAACTCGATTTTGAGCATGATGAATATGACAAGAAGTTGGCAAAGAATTTACAATGTATAGATGCTGAAAGTTGCTTGTACTCTAATGTCTATTCAATAGATGCAGCAAAAAATAGGATACTCACTGTTTTACGCAAAGTGAAACTTGTAAGTAAGTCCGAATTTACTAAATATGTAGTATTAAGAGTTGAATACAACAATGATAGTTCTCTTTTTGACTTAGAAAAAATTCAAGGAATAGAGAACTTTATATCCTCATATAAAAAAGCAAAATAATTATGGATACAAAGGCAAAACTTATAATTGATAGAAATAAATTTTCTTCACTTTTAGTAAAGAGAATTGCAGATGGACAACATCTTTTAGCAAAAGAAGTACCATCAGAGAGACAATTACAAGATAGTTATTACGGATATCCTGTGAGAAACTCAATACAACCTGTTGAGTTTACTGATACACAGAATACTTTTATTTCAGAGTTTCATAAATGGACAGACTATAATAGTGAGATGCTGAAGCAGTATTTTGACATACCTAATAATGAATATCAAACCAAGTATGTCAAGTGTGGCCAAGCTCTTGTTATTTCAGCAAATGAAGATATAATTGAACTCTATAAAGAAGAACTTCGGGACAAAATTAATTATTTAGATTCTCTCAACGACAAAGTTGAACTGTTACCATGCTCATTAGAAGACCCAATTGAAGAACCGAAAAAGGAAAAGCAACCACTTCTGTTTATTAGTCATTCGTCTTATGATGAGAATATCGCCTCGGCTTTAGTTACGTTGTTGCGTACATTAGGCTTCAATAAGAGTAATCTCTTTTGTAGTTCTGTGCCAGGCTATGATATCGCAGAGGGAGAAGACATTTATGAAACGTTGGTTTCGAAGTTTACGGATTACAACATCTATGTCATATTGCTTCTGTCGGCCAACTACTATAAAAGTGTGGCATGCTTGAACGAGATGGGAGCAACATGGGTGTTAAAAGCCAAGTATTCAACATTGGTTTGCCCAGGATTCACAATACCAGAGATAAAGGGAGCGGTCAATCCTTCTAAGATGGCTGTGGTATTGGATGATGCTAAGCGAGTGAACGGAAAGTTGAATCAATTGAAAGACCATTTGATAGAGTTCTTCTATTTGCCAGAAATAGAAGATGATACCATTTGGGAGAATGATAGAAATAAATTCTTGAAATCTATGGGAGAAGGATGATATGAACATGGGAAATTTTCAAGAATGGATAGTTCCAATATTGTCATCTATAGTTGCTGTTGCAGTAGCGGTAATGACCTGCAAATGGCAAATGAGGACAGAGTTAAGAAAAATACTTGAAAGCTATGTGTCCGATAAGAAATATAAGGCATATTATGATGCTGTAAATTTGGTCTTTACCCTTTTAGAAGAAGGTAGACAAAATAAGACAGTAAATTCCGACGCAAGGTTTCATGATTTGTTGAAAGTCAAGCAAGATCTGTTTGTATATGGTTCTGATGAAGCGTTTAGATCCTTTACTGCATATCTTTGCTCATGCACTCCAAATTCTGATGGTAGTGACGTTTTTAAGCCTTTGCTTGATTTCATGTTGATTGTTAGAAGAGAAATCTCTGGAGGTAAGAGTTCTATTTCTACCGATGACATTATGCTGAACTTAATGCAGAGCAAAGAGGAGCTTCGTAAATATCATGATTTTCTAAAAAAGAATGGAATGTAGTATCAGATAATTGTTTGATAACATTAAAAAATGTTGCAGATTTCTTGGAATTTGCAGCAAAGTTAATGAGGAGATAACATTTATGAAAGGAATAGTATTAGCTGGTAGTAGCGGTACACGTTTGTACCCAATCACCAAGGGTATCAGCAAGTAGCTGATACCAATCTTTGATAAACTATCACGAGAGTGGCAATGCCAAGGAAAGCATTCCTAATCGTATCGTAAGCGTCAACATAACTACGTAACAATAACCAATTTGCAACCCATAATCAAAAAACAACGAAACTCCAACTTGGAGTTATACCGCATTATCGTGATGCTCCTCATCGTAGCCCATCATAGCGTCTTTCATTCAGGCGTGATGGAGGAGATGGCACAGAATCCGCTTTGTGCCAAGAGCCTCTTCTTTTACGTCTTAGGAATGTGGGGGCGAACTGGCATCGACTGTTTCGTGTTGATAACAGGCTATTTTATGTGCAAGTCACATATCACCATCCGAAAGTACTTGAAGCTTCTGTTTGAAGTCATCTTTTACAATGTCGTGGTATATAGCGTGTTCGTTGCCATTGGCAAGCAACCATTCTCAGTCCAAGAACTGTTTTGGGCTATATTTCCTTTCAGAGAGATAACGGGCATGTTTGTGCCATGTTTCCTGCTTTTCTATCTCTTCATACCATATCTTTCAATTTTGGTGTCACATATAGATAAGAAACTTCATGTAAGGTTGGTGATGTTGTGCCTGTGCATTTATACGATGACCGTCACTTTGCCACAGTTCCAAGTGGCGATGAACCACGTCTCATGGTATTGTGTGCTTTTCCTCATCGCCTCATATATCAGAAACTATGGTTTGTTGCCAAGTGTCAGCACGCAAAAATGGGGGGGCATCACTTTGTTGTGCATGGTACTTTCAATAGTCAGTGTCGTTTGTGTCGTCTATTTTGATATGAGATTGGGAAAAGACACACCACCTTATAAATATGTCAGTCCAAGTGGAATCTGTGCAGTGTTGACCTCCGTGTCATCATTTATGTATTTCAAGGACTTGAAGATGAAGAATAGCCGATTCATCAATATGATTGCAGCAAGTACCTTTGGCGTTTTGCTGATACATGATAACAGTGCTGTTATGCGTCTGTGGCTTTGGCAAGAGATCTTCCATATAAAATCTATTTATACGCTAGATTTGGCAACAGCCGTATTTATGATGATATTGACCATTCTTGCTGTATTCATTATTTGCATCCTCTTTGATATGTTGCGCAAAAATACCATTGAGAAGTGCATACTCAATCAAATCAATAAGAAATTATGAAAATCAATATAGTGATTCCTTGCTACAATGAGCAAGAAGTTTTGACAAAGACTATAGAGGTTTTGGGCAAGTTGTCAGGACGAATCAAGCAAGAAACAGGGGTGGATACCCAACTTTTGCTTGTCGATGATGGCAGCAACGACAAGACTTGGTCGATGATCAAGGAGGCGGCTAAAACACATTCCTTTGTCAGCGGCATTAAACTTTCTCATAACCGAGGACATCAGAATGCACTCTGGGCTGGCATGGAGGCTTCCATCGACCATTACGATGCGATGGTTAGCATAGATGCTGACTTGCAGGATGATGAGAATGTCATCGTAGATATGGTTCGCCAGTTGCAGGAGGGCAAGGACATCGTTTATGGCGTCAGAAAGGAGCGTAAGACAGATACTTTCTTCAAGCGATTTACGGCACAGTTGTTCTATAAGATTATGCAGATGGCAGACAAGGAGGTTCTTTACAACCATGCCGACTTCCGCTTGATGAGCAATCGGGCTTTGAAAGCTTTGATGCAATATCCAGAGCGCAATCTTTTCCTTCGTGCTATTGTTAGGGAATTGGGATTCAAGGAAGGCTATGTCTATTACGATCGTAAAGCTCGAGAGGCAGGAGAGTCCAAGTATCCTTTGAAGAAAATGTTGGCTTTCAGTATTGATGGCATCACATCATTTTCTGTGGCTCCTTTGAAATTCATTACATTCATAGGCTTGGCGATGACACTTTTTGCCATCGTTATGATAGTCTTTGCCTTAGTGGAGCATTTCAATGGTGCAACAATCCAAGGTTGGACTTCGATTTTGGTGTCCATGTGGTTTATTGGTGGAATCATTACCACAGGGGTTGGCATCACAGGATTGTATATCGGCAAGATATATACGGAGGTGAAACGCCGTCCAAGATATTTTATTGAGGAAAGAATATAAATTAAAAGAATAGCAATGAAGTTAGTAATAAGAATGTTTTCTGACGTGAGAATTAAATATACTGTCCTTCTCGTATCAATCCTTTATTCACTGAGTTTCTTGTTTTGGAATGTGGATTTGGTGGATAATTTCTATTGGATAAACAGAACATCTTTCTATCAAATGGATTTTATGAATATCTTGTCTGATTTTGTATGTAAAATTTGGCTTTCGATATTTGGCAAGACCGTTTTGTCCTTACGCTTGTTGGGGTGGTTATTTTATGCAGGTGCAATGCTTTTGGTGTATGTTTTCCTGCAAACGAAAGAGCAGATGCGCAATAACTTGTATTTTCTAGCTTGTGGATTTATATTTTTGGCAACCGGTACCCAAAGAATGTTTACGCCCGATTCTCCAACAGTGTTTTGTTTGGCGGTAGTGTCTGTTTGTTTTGTAAGGTATTACAAGCAGCATTTTAGTTCATTGTATTATTGCTTGGCTGTCATCGGAGCTTTTGCCACTTGTTTCAGATTTCCCAATGTTTTACTGTTTCCTTTTGGAGTAGCTTTGGCGGTGCTCTATGATATGTACACCAATAGAATTTCTGTAAAGAAAATCGTTTTTCGTGCAGGATTGTCGATTGCTTTGTTTGTTCTTCTCTATTCCTTGATGGTTATGGTCTTGTCTGGAAGAACGGACTTATTGGCATTTGCTGCAGATGGAGTGTTGAGGCACAAAGTAGGACCATCTCATAATTTGGGACATTTGATATCTATGTATAAAAGTACATATTTTTGGCAATTGTCTAATTGTGCCAATCTCTTTTTGATGTTCTATATTGTCAAGAAAGTCATCAATGTTACTAATCAAAAATGGATAAGTTTTGTTGCGCTGCCTATTATTGTTATTGTTTTGGTTAAGCACTCCATATATACCTCAGAGATTTATCCTTCATTTTGGGGACTTTGGGTACTTTTGTGTATTTTACTTTTGGAATACAAGTCAAAAGAAAAGGCGGAAAAGATGGCGTACGCTTCTTTCATGTTCTTATCTCTGATAAGCATAGCTGGTTCTGATTGTGGCATCATGAAACTGATGCCATATTGTGCAGCGGTAACTCCGATTTGTTTATGTTGGAATAAAAATGTGGGGGGGCAAAGTCGGTATGCCAATTATATGATGGCTATTTTGCTTGCCACATCTGTAATTGTAAATATGAAGGACATTGGTAAGTATACAGCAAAGTTAGACACCCCTTGTTTGGCGCATTTGAAAATGACAGAACCACAAAGAAATGCTTATCAATCCATATTGAAAGATGTTGAGCTATATGGCACAAAGGGAGAGAATATCTATTATGGAATGAGGTATGGGCATACGATGTATGCTTTGACAAATTCTGTCCCACAGTATTATAGCTCATTTTGGATGTTCCAGAATGATTACAATGAACTGTCCTATGTTATTGGGTTGATGAAGAATAATCACAAATTAGTTTTGTTTGATCTCACCAAATCAAATCCTGCCTATTTTGAAAAATCAGGTTTGAAAGTAGTAGCTCAAACGGAGTATAGTAACATTTATAAAATACAATAAATCGACAAATAATGTCACAAAAAACACAAACAAGCAATAAGCGAATCGCAAAAAATACGATGTATCTCTACTTGCGAATGTTCATATCGTTAGCTCTTTCTCTAGTGACTGGGCGAGTGGTGCTTCGCACGTTGGGAGTCGATGACTATGGCATCAATGCCGTAGTGGGAGGTGTGATTGGAATGTTTGGTGTCATACAGGTATGTATGATTGGTGCTACCTCTCGTTTTATTACCTTTGAGTTAGGGCGCGGTGATGCAAAGCGATTAAAAGATACATTCTCGACGACATTAACTATCCATATCATCATAGCATTAATACTTTTTATAATTCTTGAGACTATAGGTTTATGGATGGTCAATTATAAATTGGTTATCCCCGAAGGGCGAATGTTTGCAGCTAATTGTGTCTATCAGTTCAGTATCATTTCTCTTATGTTTGGAGTTACTCAAACTCCTTATAGCTCTGCAATTGTTGCCCATGAAAAGATGGATGTATATGCTTATTTCGATATATTAAATACTGTATTGAAATTAGTTATTATCTATTTGCTCTTAATTGGTAATATGGATAAGTTGATTCTTTATGGAATATTGACTCTATGTGTTTCAACACTTATTATGGTGCTTAATCGTATTTATTGTATTCGACATTTCCCTGAAACTCGTTATCATTTCATTTGGGACAAATCTTTGCTGAAGCCTATCTTTGCCTTTTCTGGTTGGGATATATTGGGCAACGTGGCTGTGATGGCACGAGGTGAAGGAGTCACGATATTGATCAACATGTTCTTTGGTACCGCCTTGAATGCTGCGGCAGGTATAGCTAATACTGTCACAAGTGCAGTTGGAGGATTTTCTGGTAATATCATCATGGCTGTGAAACCGCAAATCATTAAAAGGTATGCTGATGGCGAGTATGACGCAATGATTAAGTTGACGCATGAGGGTACCGTCTTGTGTTTCATCTTGATGACTTGCTTGTCCATTCCTTTGATGTCAGAGATTCATTTTGTGCTGAATCTCTGGTTGGGAATCGTACCAGCTTATGCCTGTGTATTCACCAACTTGATTTTGCTTTTCGGTATTATTGGATGTATGGGTAGCATCGTGATGAATATAGTCCATGCTACGGGAAAAATCAAGAAGACCAGTCTTACCAATGGATGTATATATATAATGGTGCTTCCGATAACGTATATTGCCTATAAGTGTGGTGCACCAGCTTGGGTTCCGTTCGCATATAATGCATTGGGATTGTTCATCGGAACAATGTGCAACATATATTATATGACAACTTATGTGCCTCATCTGAATGCCATTGGATATTTTAAGCAAACAGTTCTTCCTTGCTTTGCGCTGTTTACAGCGGTGGGCATCCCTGTTGCACTCTTACATTATTATATGGAAGAAGGTTGGCTTCGCTTGCTGGTGTCGATACTTCTCACTGTGGTATTGACAGGGCTAATCAGTTACAAGTTTATGATAGACAAGGAACTGAGAGAAAAAGTGGTGATGAAGGTGAAGGAAAAGTTTATAGATAGAAGATAATGACGTCACGTAGTTTTTAGAAAAATAGAACATTATCATGAATATAATCAAGAAGATTTTTAATCGCTTGAAGGCAGAGTGCATTTGGGCGAAAATGGGATTCTATACAAGATTTGTATATTATCATAGAAAGCCTTTGCTTGTGTATAAACCTACTAATATGGGGGGGGGAACAAGTATCGGAATTTTGTGATTTGGCAGTCGTTTCTTTCAATAATTCAAAGGTTGTTGAGTATCAGATTCGGTCACTCAATAAATTCTTCAAATTTCCATTTCGGTATACGGTATTTGATAACTCTACAAAAGAAGACGTGTCGGCAGAGATACTGGCTATTTGCAGAAAGTATGAAGTCGGGTATGTGAAACTTCCAAGACAAGAGTTCTTGCCAAAAGGTTGGGGAAGTTATTCGCATGGAATAGCTTGTAACTATCTATTCCGGAAGTTTGTGAAATTTGGTGGTGCCAAGTATTTTATGCTCCTTGATCATGACCTATTCTTGGTAGATGATTTTGATATTTCAAAGAAACTAGAAGCGCAGTTTTTTTATGGAACAAGGCATGGCAAGAAGCTTTGGCCAGGTCTTTGGGCAATGCCGATGGAAAAATTGCTGAAAAAAGGAGTTGATTTCCGTCCGTCCTTGCATTTGCATGGTGATACGGGTGCTTGTAATTATTACCGTTACTTCAAGGGCTTGGATTGGAGTCAGTATCAGATAGTGAAGGATGTTCATTGTTTTTTGGATGACAAGGATGATGATATTTTCCGAAACGGCTACTCAATGATGGATAACCGTTGGCTCCATTGCTGGAATGCCTCAGATTACATGGGTAAGGGTGTTGATAACAAGATGCGCAGAATCTATAAAATGTTGGATGAGAAACTGAAATAGAAGAAATGCCTATATATCGCAATTAGAGCGTAAAAATAGTGGGACGCAGTAGAGGTGATGTACATTACGAGAGATAGTGTTTAAATGGGTATAATATAATGATAATATTGTATGTTTTTTTATTTTCGATGATACTTTGGCCATTGCTTAATGCTTTGGCATGGAATGCTATTATTGGTAAAATTGCAAAGAAGGAATGGAAAACTGCATTAAATCAGTTTTTTGATTTTTTACGAGCAAGGTCTGAAACACGAGTCTTTTTGGCTTATTTGACAACAATGGGAAGTCTTGCAGGAGTTCTTCCGCCATTTTTGTCTTTTGTGCTTGAAATATCAACCCAAGATACTTTTATTAGATTGGGAGGATATATAAAAGACAATACAGGATATGTTTCTGCCTTTTTGGGTCTTCTTGTATCCTTTATCTATGGATTACGTTTGTATTCTAATAATTTGCCAAATCGGAAAGAATGGAAAATGCAGATGCATTCTGCTCAGCTTGTCATATCAAATTTCCAATTTGATATGACTCCAGAATGGTTTGGTTATCAGTATGAGAGATCTTTAAAATCTTTGGGTACAAGATATTCTGAGTTTATAAATTTTCCAATTTCATCTATGCCTTTAGCATTGGCTATAACTTCAAGGAATAAGGAACGAATACTTGGAATTTTTGAGCATGATTATCTAAATGTAACGGAGAAAATAAGAGAAATCGTTTCAAGAGAAAGAAAATCTCTTAATTCAGAAAAATTAGATAAGGTTATTGAGTCTTTTTCTAAGCTTCAGAAGCTATTTGAAAACTTCGAGGTAGAGAAAATTTCCCAGATTGTATTAACAGTAAAAGAACTGAACAATTCATGTCGTAATCTTCGTTATGATGGAAGTGGGAATTATGCAAACAGTTACGTAGTTAATGAATTATGTGATGTAGTTTCAGAATTATATCAAAAAGCAAATAATCAATGGATTTCATTCTTAAAGAAAAAAACACTGTTAATAGCAGGGCCAGCTGGAATAGGGAAGTCTCATTTTTTAGGAGAGTTGCTTACAGAACGACATAAGGCTCAATTGCCGACTTTGTTAGTGACTGGCAAAACTTTTGAATCATCAACAGAACCATTATCCCAACTTTGTTCACATTTTGATTATGTAGGTCGTAACAATTTGTTCTTAAAGGGACTTAATGATTATGGTAAAAAACTTAATCAGCGTGTTCTTCTTATAATAGATGGAATAAATGAGGGTGCTGGAGTTGATTATTGGAAGATTCATCTTCAAGATTTTATACATCAGATAGAATCTTATGATTATTTGGGAATAGTCCTAAGTGTTAGAGTCTCTTCTTCTCGCAATTGGGCGTATGAACTTGTACATGATGAAGACTTTTCTGTTTATAACTATTCTGGATTCAAGGGAAATACACAAGCTGCATGTGAGTATTTTTTCCGTTCATTTGAACTTGAATTTCCAACTTGGCCAATTATTGGTGAAGAGTATTCAAATCCGCTTTTCCTCATAAAATATTGTCGTTCACATCAATTGTCTGGATTGCCACTTGACCAAGAAGACTTTTGGACTACTATTAGGAATTATTGTTCTGAGATAAATAAAACTTTAGCTGAACAATATCACTATAATTCTGCCCTTAATTTAGTGTTTGACTCTCTTGTTAAGGTGGCTGAAATAATGGTAAACGAGGATAAAAGGTGGAGTTTGGAATATAAAGATGTAATAGGTAAGTTGAGTGATGTCGCAAAATATGTTGACCAACCAAATCATTTTTTAGATTATCTAATAGAAGAGGGACTATTACAAATAACTAGTTATGATGACAAGACTTTTGTGGATTTTGGGTTTGAACGTTTTGGTGATTTCTTTATCTCGTATTATCTTGTGAAAGAAAATTTATATAGCGATTGGATTTTAACCAAAAATGCTTTTGATTTACATGCACTTTCAATTTTAGTTCCAAAAATTCAGAATAAGGAATTGTTTGAAGTTGCGTCAGAAAACAAAAAGTCAGAATGTTTTTCTGCTTTTTGGGAGTCGTTGCCATATCGAGAAAGTTTGACTGCCCAAGCAGAAAGTTATTTAAGTAATCTTTCTGTAGGGGATAAACAACTTGCTATTTTGACAAGTTTTAGATGCTTGACAAGGTCTGATTATCCTCTTAATGGAAATACTTTGTATGATTTGTTGAATTCTATGTCTTTGGCGGAACGTGATGTACAGTGGAGTGTCTATATATCAGAAGAATTTGGTGACTATTATGAAAGTGCACTAGCATTAGTAGAATGGGGATATCGTGTATCACAAAGTGTTCTTGAATCTTTGAATGAAAAAGTTTTACAACATTGTGCCGAGGGCTTATTATGGATTCTTTCGTCTACAAACCAAAACCTTAGGGATAAGGCAACGCATGCTATAGTAAATCTTACTGTTGGGCGACCTATTCTAATGAAGCATCTCATAGTGCGATTTGCTCAAGTTACAGATCCATATATCCAGGAGCGTCTATGGGCAGCTATTTATGGTGCTGTTCTTTGTAGCCAATCATCTGATATTGCTGGCTCCATAGCGAAAGTTACCTATAAGACAGTTTTTAAAGTACAGCATGTTATAGAAAATATTCTGGTACGTGATTTTGCGAAGGGTATCATAGAATATGCCATTTCTATTGGATGTGATATTGATATATCGATGGAGACTCTTCATGCTCCATTTAATGAAGTTACTATTCCCCAAATACCAGACGGTGAGGAGATAAATCGTCGATATAAGCTTGATTTTGATACAATAAATGACAAGGACATATATATTGCACAGGAAGCTATTCTTAGCTCTATGGCCACAGAACATGACACAAGAGAACACATGTATGGTGATTTTGGTCGTTATGTTTTTCAATCGAATATTCAAGCTTTTCCTGTTGTTCCTAAAGAAATGTCATGGTGGGCAATTGCCATGATTTTTGAAGAGTTTGGATATGATGCAAGTTTGTTTGCAAGTTTCGATGCTCGAAATCATAGTTTTGATCGTGGAACTCATCGCATAGAAAGAATAGGTAAAAAATATCAGCGAATTGCATTAAACAGAATTCTTGCAATTCTTACAGATGTATTTCCTGATGCCAAAGGAGAAAATGATTGGTTCAACCCTTGGCTTGTGCAGAGAAGTATAGATCCAACGATAGCTCCTTTAGGGATGCAAACAGATAATAGAAATGATAGGTATTCTGTTCCTGTTTATGAAATAGATGCTATAAAGGATGATTTTAAATGGATGAAATCTACTACCAAGATGCCCCCAATAGCTGATTATTTGCAGATAACTGATTCTATTGGTGAAAAATGGATTAATTTATTTTCTTATAACAAACAGACGTTTCAACCTAAGAGCATAGATAAGCCAGAATACATTCGTGATCTATGGGTTTTTGTTCAGAGCTTCGTTATTGATAAAAAGTACTTAAATAAAGTGACGACGGCGATATATAAATATGGTTTAGAGGGACGTTCATTCCATGAAAATGGTGAAATTTATCATCTCTATTCTCGTGAGTTCTTTTGGTCAAGTAATTATCAAACTAATGTTGAACAAACAGGCTATTATAGTCATGTTCCATTTTCTATATCAAATAGGTGTTGGGATAAAATAATAACAGAACCAACATACTTGCAATATCAGCAGGATTCTGATGAGGATTCTTCATATGAAGAGTCATTTAGCATGTTGTTGCCAAACCAATGTTTGTATAATGGATTAGGATTGATGTATGCTAAAGAAAATGGAGCTTGGGTAGATAAAGATGGAAAATTAACTTGTTATGATAATTTTGTTTATGGTCATGGGCATTCAGCTTTGCTTGTTCGCCAATCTGCTATAATGAATTATCTAAAACAAAATGATAAAATTATAGTTTGGCCAATCCTCATTGAAAGAATGATAAGAACAAATCATGGTATGGATTCTCATCGTATTCAATGTGGGGGCTATGCTTATTTGACACCCGACGGAAAAATAAAATATAAGTTTAGGGATTTTGAGCCAACAGCTTTTTCAAAATGGAAGAATAGACAAAAAGGAAAAATAAAGAAACAAACAGATAAAGTCAAAATAATCTTGGCAAAGCATCATTTGTTAAAGTTGTCATTAGAGGAGCAATTGCTCTATCTTTCAGATACTGAAGATTTATTTGCTATTGATTTTCAAAATGATATAATAAGGAATCCAGGGGAATCTTGATTTTTAAGAAGTAATAGTTGATAAAACAGCATGTGATAAAATATGCGTCCAACACAGGATAGAAAGACATCTTCTTATGAAGAAGTATAAGTAAGCCGTCACTTTAGACCATTTTGCATACCGTAAATTACCATTAGATCGTAAGGTTTTAACATAACGATTGGTTACCTTGGCATCCGGATTCAAAAAACAGAATTATGGAAATATGGGAATACTTAGGAAAGTTGTTCTTAAGAACTCTGAAATGCTTATAGCTATAGGGCATCTATAGGGTAAATCCATTCCCATATGAAAGATTAGGGCGGATCGTCAAGCTATGCTCCTGTAAAGAGAAAACAGATGAGTTGAAGAAGTGTGCTTAGCCACTCCTTCAACTTAAACGATAATAAATATCTAGACTAAGATTGCAAAACGAAAAGCTTACTAAACTTCCAAGAAAACAACATAGGACAAGGAATTGTAGAACAAGATGTATTGAATATATGAACAAAAATTGTTATATTAGGCAGATACGGGGTGAAAAGGCTTTATTGCTATTTTCTTATTTGCAAACTTTGCCAGAGAATTCTAGATTTTCCTCTAGGCTAATGTCTTGTACGGAGAAGGTAATATTAGATTTGAGACATCGTAAGCCCTTGGATTGGAATGTCTTGCAGGATAAATTGGAAAATGGAATACTGATGGAGGATCCTCAAGAGCATTTGTTTTCGCATTTAGTTCATACGGAAGAGGGATCGTTTACAGTGTTTCCTGGACCATTTATGTTCTATCAATACAATTTGAGTAGATTGTTGGAGATTGCTAGATTGTCACAGATTCCCAAGAATGAACTCGGAATAGTGTATGTATTGCTTCAATTCTCCCAAATTATTGCAGAAAGATGCAATGTTGAAAGATATAGTATTGGTAATCCTAATAGAGAAAATGTATATATCCCTGATAGGAAAAATCTTTATGCTAATATAGACAAGTTGAATTTCTCTAAAAATCAGATAGAAGAGATTTGTGAAAAATATAGTGTTGATTGTAAAGCCTTTGAACAGTTGGTTTTTAAGGCAAAAAGAAAAGATATTCGCAAGTCTCTGAAATATGAAGGGTATTCTGATGCAATAACATTGACTCCTTTTTTCAAATATGATAATGGGTATATCTTGCTGAGTCCATCCGCCTTGCTTCATTCATCATATAATATTTGCAAGGAAGTATTAAAAGACAAATTTGGCGAATCTTTGGTTGGAATCTTTTCTAAGATTCTGTTTAATGAAACTGCATGTGTGTTGCGTAAGATTCCTGAACTTCTCTTGGGAGAGTTTTGCGTTGATGGTATGAATTGTCTTTTATATGGTGAAGATGACAATAAAGCTTTTTGTGTTGTTCCTTATGTTGCCGAAAAAAGATGCTCATTAAGTCAATTTTATGAGAAAGTAAATAGTTTTGTCCGAAATCAATTTAATAAATATAATGGCATTTCAATGTTTGTTGTTGTCTATTCACTGATTGATGATTCGCCATTTCCGTTGATGGTTCCAAACAATGTGTTCGCATTGAGTATAGATGATTTTAAAGCTGTTATGAGTCAAACTGAGGCAAAACTTCTCACCTTATATTATTATCTTCAAGATAAAATGCAGATAAATGTATCTCCAACCACACAAGAAATAGATTTGTTTGCTTTGTATTCTCAGAAAGAGTATAATTTTTATTTTGAGGATAAAATCGGTGAGTTGTATGTGGAAATAGGAACTGCGTTGTCATTGCGTGGAAAATGTTATGTAGATAGAGATGAACATTATGTATATTCGCCATTTTTAGAAAGGAGAGTCCCTGTTGTTCATGCTCACGATATTTCTACGGGTATTCCAATTTATGAGCCTCTGTATCCACCAGAGAACTATATGTTTCTTATGTTGGAACTAGAAGGAAATGCCTTTTATGTCCAGTATGAAGCAAAAAATCAATTATGTTATGAGGTTGTTCATAGTGTACTTTTGTGGTTATATGCAGCATTTAAGGTTAAACATATAGCCGTGTTGAAAGATACAGTATATGTTAAGTTAAATATTGTGGAGAAAGAAGAGATCGTCATAGAGCAAAAGCAAAGGGTGTATGCTATGAATCTTTTATTTGGGCAGGAAGAATCAGTAAGTCCCGAAAAAGTTGAAGAAGAATTAGTAAATCATTTTGTTACTTTGTTAATTGGGCAAGGGGTGATTTCGGAAGAATTTACTTCAGCTTTGATTCATAGTATGTTTGAGGAGTCTGGCGGACATTTTATGTTGACAGATGTACAAAACGGAAACCCTTTGATAGAATATGATGGGATAACATCCTGCCATTATGTAAGTCATAGATGGATAGACAAAATTTTAGATGAGATAGCTGACTATTTGAAAATCAAAGGTTCAGAGAAAAAACTATCCATCGCAGAATCAAAGGCTATTATGGTGAGAGTCATGCAGTATCTTAATCAAGAGACTTTGGAAATTTTGAAGAGTTTGAATACTCAACAAATGCTTGATTCTTGTTTGCGTTTACACCATGCAATGATCTATTGGTCTAGATTAACTTATTATCGTTTTAAGTATATTTCATCCGCTTATCGATATATAGGGTCAGATTTTGAAAATCAAGAGCGTTATGCTAATGATTACTCAGAGATGAATACATTAGTGCAGTGTATTATAGAAAAAATAATCCATGAAGATTTTCATAGTGATTCTAAGACCTTCAATATAGAAACGCTCGATCGTCTGTTTGCACTGATGCATCATATCGTAAATATGGGAATTTATTTTGATATGTTGAATGCTGAAATAGCAGATTCTGAAATTGTGATTTTGCAGAATGGAAGAATTGTATTCCCCAATATTATTGAAATTAATAATGCCTATATATCAGTTCTACGTAGCCATACTTTAGAATTTCAAGATGTTCTAATGAAGCAGAGTAAGATTCTACCAAAGTATGAGATTGATTTGAATAATCATGAATTTCAAGATGTATTTATTGCTGAGTTTGGAATTGGCATCAATCAATTTTTTGCAATACAAAAGCGAAGTGTTGAATATGCAAATGAGTCAGCTTCTCCAATAGTGAACATGCCAAAAGAACAATTTATAAGTGTGATTTTAGGTAATTGTTTAGAAAATCAAGAGGTAGCGATCTTCTTTGATAACTTTGTCTTGTCAAAAGAAGTTTTTGTAAAGGTTTCGCTTAAAGACAAATTGCCCCAGCGTTTTAATCGCAGTGTCCAATTATCTACTCGACCATGGATTTTATATGATGGTGAAATACATTATTCTTCAAAAAGTTTATATATAAGTCATCAAGTGATGATAGAACGCTTGGATTCTGGTATCATTTCGCACTCATCAAAGTTGATGAGCAGCTATATCGGGAAGATTAGTGAAAGAAAAGGCGAACAGTTTACTCGTTCTCTCGGCAAATACTATAGAGATTTGGGTGATTGTAATATTTCCGTATATTTGGAGGTCCCAATTTGTCCTGGAAAATTATTGCAAGCAAAGAATAATCTTGGTGACATAGATGTATTGCTAATCAATATGGATTTGAAGAAAATCGTTTGTATAGAAGCAAAAGACTACTATGAAGCCAGAACCATATATGATATGATGTCGCAAAATAATAAGATCACAAAGGCCTTGCCTAAGGTCATTGAACGTAACAAATGGTGTAAGGAAAATAAATTGCAATTTAAAAAATATGTAGTCGAAGTTGACGATTCTTATGAGGTGAAAACCATCTTTTTGACTTATCATGAGCCTACCTACAAATATTTCTCTCACGTGAATGAAGTTGATATTCCGATGGTGTCCGCTTTTGACATCATTCAAAATCCTTTTATTGTGTTTGAATGATTTTTTCCAAAATGAATAATATATTTAGACGTGCCAGTAATGTAGCCCATTACTTGGCTAAGGCTTTACCTACCGATTGGTATTGGTTGAAGCGGAGTGTGAAGAATTCCATGTTGTACCGAGGCGAGGAGTATTTGGCTAATCGCCTGCTCATCATGGGACATAGTGTGGAGAAAGGAATTACGATGCCCAACCGACGATATGGATTTGGGTATGGAGTGGTTCGCTTGCTCATATCCTTGTGTCAAGAGTATCGTGCCCAATATGGCTCGGAGAAAGAGGCGTTTCAAATCGCATTGGATGATTTGCGAGAATACTTGCAGATACATCAAGAGGCGAATTTTGAGTTGCCTGAAGACATCGAAGAGGGGATAAGGAAGTTGATGGCTTTCAAGACTGGAACGGAAGTCGATTGCAAGCTGGTGACGAAAGAGGAGTTCTTCGCTTACTCTGATTTTGCCTCTTTTGCTCACTCTCGCCATACAAGCCGTTGGTTCTCTGATGAGGAGATTTCAGATGAAACGATAAAAAGAGTGATAGAGTTGGCAAATACGGCTCCCTCTGCTTGCAATCGCCAGAGCGTGCGAGTGAAATGTGTGTCTGGTGAAAAGAAGAATGAGATTCTGGGCTTGCAGAATGGAAATCGTGGGTTTGGTGAGAAAATCAACAAGTTGCTTGTCGTGACGTTCCTGCAACCATCATGGGAGTATGACATACAGAGTGCAGGATACCTAGATGCTGGTATCTATACTATGAATATCTTGTATGCCTTGCATTATCATCAACTCTGTGCTTGCACCTTAAATGCTCATTTTGAAGTGAAGAATATCGAAAAGGTACAGCAAATCTTAAATTTGAATCCTTTGGAGGTTCCTACTGTCTTTATTGGCGTGGGTAAACCTATGGAGAAGATGATGATTGCAAAGAGTGAACGAATTGGAGTTGATAAGATTATAGATTTTTTGAAATAGCTATGGATTTTGAAATAATAAAGGGATTGGTTAGCATCATAACTCCTTGCTTTAATGGTGAAAAGTTAATATTCCGATTGTTGGATTCTGTATTGAAACAAGATTATCAACAAATAGAAATGATAGTTGTTGATGACGGATCTATGGATAAGTCAAAGGATGTTATTTTAAGGTATGTTGATAAGTTCGCTAATCGGGGATATAAATTATGTTATCTGTATCAAAATAATAGTGGTCAAGCTTCTGCCATTAACAAAGCATTGCCTTTGGTAAAAGGAGAATTCATAGCTTGGCCTGATTGTGATGATTACTATAAATATGCTGACTCCATAACAAAATTGGTTCGTTCTCTTTCTTCAAAAGATGATTTGGGATTGGTTAGAACTCTTGGTACATATGTAGATGAAACATCACTTCTGCCTTTGGGGTGGAATTTGAAGTTTGGAAATTTAGATAATGCATTTCAATCTATTTTAACTTCTGGCTTTTGTGCTGTGCCAATTTGCTATATGGCAAAAGCTAGTGCTATAAACAAGGCTATTCCGAACCGACATATTTATGATGGGGATAGGCCACAGAATATTCAAATGTTTGAGCCTTTGGCGTATTATTTCAAGTGTGCTGATGTTGGGGAGTCTTTGGTTGAAATATTAGTACGTTCCAATTCTGATTCACATTCTCAAAAAAGCATATCCCAACAATTGGAAGACTTGGATGGATATATTAGAATCCACATGAATACATTGGATGGTATGGATATATCTAATGAAAAAAAGGATGCTTACAAGCAAGTTGTGCGTTCTTGGATTGGAAATGAAAAGTTGAAATTATGCATTTCTATGTATGATAAAGAACAGGCATGTCGAGTGCATTCAGAATTAAAATTATGGAAAGTGAGCATTTCTAAGAAGGATGAGGCTAAGTATCAGATTCTACGTATCTATCCAGGTTTGCTGAAATTTTTGAAAAAAATATATAAACATGTTTGATAGTTTGATTTCTGTTGTGGTTCCTGTCTATAATAGACAGAAGACATTGAGAGTTTGTGTCGAAAGCATACTTAACCAAGAGTATGGTAATTTTGAAATTATCTTGGTTGATGATGGAAGCACGGATCAATCTTTGTCAATTTGTTATGATCTAGCTAAAAATGATAATAGAATCCGTGTGATTCATCAAGAGAATCAAGGAGTGAGCACTGCTAGAAATGTAGGAATCTGTAATTCCCATGGAGAATGGTTGACATTTGTTGATTCAGATGATGTTCTTAAGACTTGTCACTTGTCACAATTAGTTCTTTATGGAGAAAATGCAGATATGGTGATGGTCAATAGATGTTGGGGAAAAATCATTGATGGAGAGTTTTTGGAGTTAGGAAATGATTGTGCCGGACTAGAAAACCGATATGTTAGAGGTTATGATAAAATTATTGATTATCTCTTTGGTAAGCACGACCCTTATGAGCATTGTATATGTTCTAGTGTTGATAAGTTCTACAAAATGCAGTTGATAGATACATATAACTTGTCTTTTGATACTGAAATTAGTTTTGGTGAAGACCAAATTTTTGTCTTGAGCTATTTGCGTCATTGTAATGCATTAATGTTCTCCAATGTGGGAACTTATATTCTTTGCCCATTTCAACATGACAATCATTTGGGTGCAAAAGTTAGAAGCCCGGAAGAGTACATGAAAGGTTTTCGACGAAACTATGAAATGTTGAAAACTGTGGCGGAAGAAACTAATTCTAGATATGCTCGTGACTATTCTATGGATTATCTAGTAGATAGATTGTTTACGAGAATTGTGTATCGTTATCTTCAACCACGTTTATGCTTAAAATACTCAATCGGAAAATTATATAAGTTTATGAACTCACAGTACCTCCCGATAATTTATCGTGAGCGCATACCCGTAGATATCATACGTGACAATAGGGTTTCTAAAGATTATCAAATGGTAAAGAATGGTCATTTGGGGCTGTTTATGGTATTTGCTTTCGTTAGGGAATTGAAGAAGTGGTTTGTTTCTGGAATTAAACGTAGATTATAAAAATGGCACAGAAGAAAAATAGTATTGAGGCTTTCCGTTTTTTGTTTATGCTGATGGTATGCGTATGGCACTATAAAAATGTTGCATACATAGCGCATGGGTATATGGCGGTAGAGTTCTTTTTCATATTGTCGGGATTGCTGATGTATTTTTCTGTTAGCAAGCCTAACGCATTAAGCGTTTTTGATTATACATTGCGTAAGATGAAACGGTTTGCTCCTGATTGTTTGTTCTTGATGGCGTTTGTGTATCTTAGACATATGATAGTTCCTGCGTTGTTTGGGCGAAGAACATTTGATTTCTCTTGGACATTGCAGGCTTTGCCTGAAAGCCTGTTTTTGCAAAACACTGGTATTTATCTTGGGGGAGTAAATTTCCCCATGTGGTATGTAAGTGTACTTTTGTATGGAGGAGCTATCGTGTATTCGTTGCTAAGATATTATCGACATTTAGCATTATCTGTTATATTTCCTATAGTCATTCTTTTTGGCTATACTTTTATTTTCAATATGGATGATAGGGGAAGAATAGATGGCTTTGACCTATATGGATGTATGTACGTGCCAATGTTACGTGGCATTTGTGACATCAGTTTGGGGGTTGTACTTGGCTATGTCTTGGCAACAAGGCAAACTATAGTAAAGCGGATAAGACCTTGGGTAATTGATGTTTTGAGCATATTGGCACTGGTACTTTTCTTGATATTTGCTTTTATGCCAAGCAAGGATAGCTATGATAGATATTTGCTAATCGTGATACCTATGGTTTTGTTGGCATGTTGGCAGAAAAATTCGCTGTTGAATCGTGTTCTCAAATCAAATGTTTGGGCTAGGTTAGGAGGTATCTCATTCCAAATGTTGGTTTATCATGGGTATATTGTTATCCCATTTTATATGACTTTGAAAGAACATCTTTGTGTGGAACTTCCAATATGGTTGGATGTGTTTGCTTTTTCTATAGTCTGTACATTGACGTGTTGGATTTTGAAAATGATAATATATAGGATTAAACCTATTATGATTTCTATTCTGCTTAATAAATAATAATGATGAATATATCTCTCATCATCCCCATTTATAACGCCTCTTCCTATCTCTCCTCGACTTTAGAGGCTCTTCTTTCCCCATCCTCCCCATCCGTCGAAATCATCTTGGTGGATGATGGAAGTACGGATGCTTCGCCTTCCATCTGCGATGATTATGCAGCAAAAGACGAGAGGATAAAGGTGCTACACGAGCCTCATTCGGGTGTCGCCCATTCTCGGCAGGTGGGACTGGAGGCGGCGAAGGGGGACTATCTCCTCTATGTGGATGCCGATGACCAAGTGAACCCTGGCATGATAGCCGATATGTACCAGGAGGCTGTGAGCCAAAAGGCAGACATGGTCATCTGCGACTATCGGGAACTGACGTATGATGGGGAGGTGTATCGCAAGCAGGAACCGACGGCACTTTCTGGGGAAGCAGTCTTGGAAGACATTCTCTCAGGCAAGCTCTATGGTGCCTTATGGAATAAGATGATGCGTAGAGAATGGCTTATGAAAACTAAGGTATCATTTCCTCAAGAGTTGACAATGAGAGAAGACCTGATTTTTTTGAGTCAGTGCCTTCCTTATGCTCAAAAGATAGCTTATATAGCTAAAGCCTATTATGGTTATGAACGCAGAAATACATCTGCATTGACAAGTAATTATTTGAATGAATCGCCAAGCTATTATAATCAGGAAAGCCTGTGGGTGAGTCTCATTCTAAAGAATAAATCTCTCTCAAATAGTATTCGTTTGCAATTGGAACGTTATTATTTTAAACTTTCATACATAACTTTATTAAAAGGATTGTTTGATAAACAATTATGGAATGAAAGATTCAAATCGCATGAGAATTTATTGGATTATGGCTCAGGTTTTAGAAGAACGATAGTAAGTTTTGCATTCTGCGACCATTTTCGTATAGCTCAATTCATGCGTACCATTATCTCAAAAATCAAATCATGAAGATAGGAATATTAACTCAGCATTTCTTGCTGAACTATGGAGGCATCATTCAGAATTTTGCCCTCCAACAGGTACTTATGAAGTTAGGACATGACCCCCTGACTTTTGAACATGATACTTGTTACAGCCGTACACGATGGTTTTTACGAACAATAAAGCATATACTGAGGACTCGATCTTTTAGAAATCTTCCTGTATATCCTATTTACAATGGACGCATCGGTAACAAGAATTTTATCAAGTTTGTACTTAAAAATATCAAGTCGGTTCCGGTTACGGACTTTACTCCTTCGCTGACTGCACAATATGGCATTGATGCCTATGTCGTGGGAAGCGACCAAGTGTGGCGTCCTGCTTTCAATCTTGGCCCTCGGTTGGGTAATATGTTCTTGAATTTTGCTGATGATAAGGTGAAGAAGCTTTCGTATGCAGCATCTTTTGGGTGTAAGGAATGGGAATATACGAAAGAACAGGAAAGAGCATGTTCAAAGCTTGCCAAGCGGTTTGATGCTATATCTGTACGTGAGGCTTCGGGAGTGGAGTTATGCAAGGAGCATTTCGGGGTGGATGCTACGTTGGTACTCGACCCGACGTTGCTCTTGGACAAGGAGGATTACGCCAAGGTTTGTGCAGAAGTGCCGAAAAAGCAGAAGCACATCTTTGTTTATTCCTTGGTGGTGAGTGAGGGAGTGCTTGCTGTGGCAGAGAAAGTCGCAAATACAATGGGTATTTCTGTTGTGGTGAAGCAAGCTGGAGACAAGGTGAAGCAAGAAGATACGATAGAGGATTGGTTTGCTGAGTTCCGTGATGCCGATTATGTGGTCACGGACTCGTTCCATGGTATGGTGTTCTCCATCATCTTCAACAAGCCTTTCTCCATCGTGATGAATCCAAGCGGTGGTAATGATCGATATATTTCCTTGCTGTCACAGTTGGGACTGATGGAGCGAATCGTGAGTGATGAGTTGCAACCAGTCTTTTCGGCTATTGACTGGAGTGATGTCAATCATCGATTGACGGAACTGCGGAAGGCAAGTTTTGAATTCTTGAAAACTAACTTAAAATAACATATATGACAGACAAACCTTTTATTTCGGTAGTCATACCATTATATAATAAGGAGAAAAGCATCGCTCAAAGTTTGCAAAGTGTCTTGAACCAGAGTTACTCTGACTTCGAAATTGTGGTCGTAGATGATGGTTCTACGGATAAGAGCGTGGAAATCGTGGAAGGTATTGAGGATGTAAGGCTCAAACTGTTCAAGCAACCTAATGCTGGACCGAGTAAGGCTCGCAACACTGGAGTTGGTCATGCCAGTGGAGAATGGATTGTTTTTCTGGATGCAGATGACGAGTTGCTCCCTAATGCTTTATCTATTTTCAAGGGTATCATTGTAGAACATCAAGATGTAGATATTATCGATTGCAATCGCTATGTGCGTATGGGGACGCAAGAGAAAATTGGGTATCATCCATTGGAGGGCTATATCAAGAATCCTTTCAAGAAGTGTTTCTATAGATTGGTGTCACCAGGAGAAGGGCGTGCTGCTTTCAGAAAGACCTTGTTGCAAAAGCATCCTTATAATGAGAAAATTAGACGATTTGAGGATGCGGAACTGCTCATCAGATTGTTTTCTGAGGCTAAGGTATATTCCTGTAAGAAAGCTACCATGATTGTGAACTGCGATTTCTCTGCAGCTAGTCATCCTCGCAAAGATGTGATGGAAGATTATTTCGCATATTTAGATTTCTCTAAAGGAGGTTTTTGGCGAAAAATGTGTGTGTATCGCACTTTCTTGGAAGAGCGAGAGCTTTATCCAGAATATGGAAAATCGCATTATGCCAAGATGTATAAGCGATATGATTGGTTGTTGATGTACAAACTATTGAATTGGTTTGGCAAATTCTTTAAATAAGTTGATTTGATGAGAGTTTTATGGATTGGTGGCTCTGGGCTTTATGTACCGAGTCATGCCTCCAAAGGAGGATATAACGGTGGTGGATGGGTCGCCTCTGTGCAAAAAGAAATCATGAAATGCGAGGATGTTACGCTGGGCATTTCTTTCTGTCAAGATGGTGAACCAGAAAAGGTGGTGCAAGAAGGAGTGACCTATTATCCTGTACCTAACCATGTCAAGTCTCGCAAGGATAAAATTATCGACTTGTGGAAGATACATGACGTGAAGAGGGACGAGGTGCTTTGGCCTTATTATGAGGAAAAGTTCAAGAAGGTGATTGATGACTTCCAGCCTGATGTAATTCATATCTTTGGGTCGGAGTTGTATCAAGGGCTTGCGGCAAGAGTGGCTGATGAAATCCCGACGGTGCTCCACATTCAGGGGCTCCTCTCTCTCTCTATATATATATTCCTCCCGCCAAGCGTTTCGGCGTGGGAGTTTTATATGAGTGGCAAGGGATTGAAAGGGATGTATCATAACTATCAGTATTTAGCCTATTGGCATCGCAGTGTGCATCGTGAGAAGGCGACATTGAGGGCAGTGCCTCATGTGATAGGTCGCACCGATTGGGACAGACAAGCATTGGCTGTATTAAACCCCAAAGCTAAGTATCATTATGGAGGAGAGATTCTCAGAGATGTATTCTATGATGAGAAGGAGAGACGCATACCAATCAAGCCTGTCATTACCTCTACGATTTCTTTCCCTACTTACAAAGGCTATGATGTGATTTTGAAGGTGGCAAATATCTTGAAGAACGAGATGCAATTGGATTTCGAGTGGAATGTGTTTGGCAATGTGCAGCCTGATTTCATGGAGAAGCATATTGGTTTGAGACACAAGGACTTGAATATTAACCTCCGTGGTGTTGCATCAGCTGAGGATATCCGTGATGCCTTGCTATGTAGCACCTTGTACTTCCATCCGTCATACGTGGAGAACAGTCCAAACTCTGTGGGTGAGGCGCAGTTGACAGGAATCCCTGTGGTTGCCAGTAGAGTGGGGGGTACAGATTCTATGGTAGCGCATGAAAAAACAGGATTCTTATATCCAGTCACTGATCCTTATATGGCTGCTTATTACATCAAGCGCTTGATTGATAATAAGGAGGAAAATATGGCTATTGGCATAAAGGCAAGGGAAATTGCCTTGGTTCGTCATGACAAGAGGCAAATCGTGAAAGAATTGTTGGATGTCTATGAACAAATAAAGAAGTAATATCATGATTGCTATTTTAGGAAAACTCTTTAATATTTCAGCATTGGTCTGTATGCGGTTCTATCCCATGTTGAATCGTGCGCTTTAGAAAAAAGAAAGGTGCTATATTGGGTAGAAATGTACAAATACCAGGGAAACTGAATTTGGTGACAAGTGGAAACAATGTCATAGCCATAGGTGACAATTGTTACTTCTCTTCAGGTGATGCCGTTAATCCTATATCAAGCAATCTCCAAGGTGCTATCTATTTAGAAAATGGAGCATCGCTAAAGATATGAAACAATGTCGGTATGAGCAGTACTCGTATGTGGATACATGATAGTGTCACCATTGGTGACAATGTGAAGGTTGGAGCATGTGTGCTGATAACAGATACTGATGCTCATCCTTTGGATTATTTGGCTCGTCGTTCATCTAATGAAGGCACAAAGTCTGCTCCGATTGTTATAGAGGATGATGTTTGGGTAGGTGCTCATTCTATCATTTTGAAAGGTGTGACCATTGGGGCAAGAAGTATTATAGGGGCAGGAAGCGTAGTGACAAAGAATATTCCTCCCGATTGTGTGGCTGCAGGAAACTCATGCAGGGTGATAAAGAATTTAAAATAATGAAACAACGTATTGATTATATCGACCGAATGAAGGGCATGGCAATCTTCTTGGTTGTCATGGGACATGTTTATGGTATGGCTTTTGCGCAGTCTGATGATGTTGCGTATAGAGTTATTAGTTCTTTTCACATGCCTTTGTTTATGTTCCTGAGTGGTCTTGTGGCTTGCTCAGGTGTAGTGGCTCCGTATTGGGACGTTAGGAAGTTGGGCAAGAAGTTGAAAGGACTGCTGTTACCATTGGTTGTGTTTGGAATGTGTTTCACCATGACCTTTTCAAAAGACTTCTTGACTGGCTTGATAGGCTTTCTTGAATCGCCAAACAAGAACGGATACTGGTATCTGATGACCTTGGCTGTATTCTATGTCTCTCTTAGTATTTATAGATTAAATTTAAAGCAAAAATGGTTTATAGATGTAGCATTAGCCATAGCAATCTGGGGGGTCATGTATCTCTTATGGAAATATACGTCTCAGACAAAAGATTACTTCTGTCTGCTGAATTGCGGTAACTTTTATCTGTTCTTTATGCTTGGCGTTTTCACCACAAAGTACCGGTTATTGGAAAAGGCGAAGAATGCAAACTGGCTGTTCTCTGTCTACATCGTGCTTTATGCCGTCTTGTTCTGCGTAGAGATGCCGATTCATGCTTTGGACAGCTTGAATTGGCACATCCTCATGCCGTTCTGCATGGTGTTTGTCATTGTTACCTTGTTTATGGCACGCCATGGCGAGACGTCGTGCTTCGAACGTATATTAGACTATGTGGGCAAGAGAACGCTTGATGTTTATGTGCTCCATTATTTCTTTATCAGCGTTGTTCATCTGCAAGACGTGGGTAAATACATGGAGGAATCAGGCAATAGTCTGCTGATGTTTGTATTGGCAGTCGGCTTAGCCACGGTCATTACTGCTTTGTCTGTTGGCGTAGGACATGTACTTCACAAAGGACGGCTGATTCAAAAATTGGTTTATGGAAAATAAAAAGAAAACAATAAAGGCGGTGGCTCCTTTCGCTCACCCCGGTTTCTTGAACTTCAAGCAGGCGCCGTTTGCGGCTTGGGTAAGAAATGGGGGGATGGTGGCGCAGGAGTACTATCCTCCTCGATGGCTGCATGGAGCGGCGTACCGATGGGAGCTGCCTACGATATGGAAGAGTAGGAAGGAGGCACGACTGAGGTTCGTTGAGCCGGTGTCGCTTTCGTTCGACTCGTTTTCCGACTATGCGAGGTACGAGGTTGTGCCGATGTTCTGGGACTGTTGGCCTCGCTACTTCGAGAAGACTTGCCGATGGCTGAGAAAGCATGGGGTGAGGACGGCGATATTTTCTTCGCGTCAGACAGCAGAGATGATGCAAGAACGTTTCTCCGGGAAAAACAAGGGATGGCAAAAAATAAATGTCATCTGGTGTCCTGAAGCTGTGGATGATTCTGTTTATCAGAAAGGAAAGCTTTTGAAAGACAGAAATATTGATTTGTTGGAGTTCGGACGTTCCAATGATAAGGTATTTAAGGTTGAACAATTAGAGTCAATTTTCGATAACAATAATTGCAGTTTGAATCATGTCTGTACCAAGCAGAATGGTAAGTTCATCTATACCAATGAGCAACTATATGAGGCGATGGGTAATGCAAAGGTAACTATTGCTTTGCCCCGAAGCATCACACAGCCAGAGATTGCTGGTGATATAGAAACTCTTACGCAGCGATATTGGGAGTGTATGTTTTCTGGAATGGTGATGGTGGGGCATGCTCCTCAAGAAGTTATTGACTTTATCGGGTATAATCCTGTGATAGAGTTTAATGATGCTATTTCTTCGGAGGCGTTGATTGCTGATGTGATTAGTCATATAGAGGACTATCAGCCTCTTGTGGATAAAAATCGTGCAATTGCAAAAAGACTTGGTAGTTGGGATGTGAGAATAGCATGGCTGATAGAAGTGCTTGAACAGTTGGGATATGAGGTCAAATAAGTATAGCTTTCACTCTGTAATAACTATGCTATTACCTCCTAATAACTATGCTTTTACCTCCTAATAACTAAGCTTTTACAATGCAATATCATAGCTTTTACAAAAGGCTTTCTCCAGGGAGGGGTGGGGCTTCCAGGAGAAGGTTATGGTGTAAAATGACTCGTTTTTAACATACATTCACAACTTTTCGGCTATTATTCTCAGAAAAATATTTTTTGTAAGAGAAGTTCCACTCTTCCACCTCTGGTGGTCTATATATATGACATTCAGCGTGTTAGATGAGGTGGAATTATGGTGGAATTATGGGTGGAACTTCATGTAATTCCACCCATATTCCACCCGTAATTCCACCACCCGCAAACGCTTGATTATCACGATGATAACCATGCAGAGGTGGAAGGGTGGAATTACAAACAACAAAAAATATTTTTCAGAAAAAGTGTACGGAAAAGTAGTAACAACCGTTAAAAAGTGGCAGAACAAGGCAGAAACGAAACGATTGTCGAACAGGCGTATCAATATGTTTGTGAGCACTATGACGTTTCTGTTACAGCCCAAAAATATTTGAACGTATATCGTTCAATATTAAAGAAAGAAAAAAACGCAAAACATGAGGATAGCTCACATTCTGTGGTCAATGGGCACAGGCGGAACGGAAAATATGGTGGTGGATATCGCCAGTGTTCAGTCAGAGAACCATGAAGTATGTATATTCGTGATTAATGATTGGGTAGAAGAGTATATGCTCAGAAAGCTCAATTCAAAATGTAAGGTGGTGTTAATAATGAGAAAGCCTGGAAGCAAGAATCCTTTGCCATTGGTGAGATTGAATTGGAAATTATGGCGATTCCATCCGGATATTATCCATTTCCATTCGTCGCGTAGCATAAATTGCATTAAGTTATGTGGAGACACACTCAAAATCAGAACTATTCATGGCATCGGTAATAACCCAAAGGATTTTAAGCCTTGTTGTAAGTTGATTTCGATATCACAAGCTGTTGCTGATTTTACCAAGAAGCAAGGATATGATAGTATTGTTATTCATAATGGTATAAGGGTGAAAGCTATCAGTCATGATTCTGAAAGCAAGCAGCGTAATAAGCCATACCACTTTATTCAAGTAAGCAGATTGGAGATAGCAACCAAAGCTCAAGATGTCTTAATAAAGGCTATTGCTAAACTGAAAGCTGATGGGGTAGATAACTTTGTCATGCATCTGGTGGGGGATGGGGATGATTTTTCTGTTCTTCAAAAGCTTTGTGAAGATCAGGGTGTGAGTGACATCGTGAAGTTTGAAGGACGTTGGAATCAACAAAAGATTTATGCTTTTCTTTGCCAGTATGATTTGTTTATTCAGTCGAGCCGTGATGAAGGATTTGGCTTGACTATCGCGGAAGCGATGGCTGCGAAAGTTCCTGTCTTAGTGAGTAATATTCCTGGACCTATGGAAGTGATTGACAATGGAAAGCTTGGTATGTCTTTTGAAAATGAGAATCCTGCTGATTGTGCGGAAAAAATCAAGCAGTTTATACTAAATGGTAGGAACGTAACTCAGGTGGAAGATGCCTATCAATATGTAAAATCGCATTATGATGTTTCTGTGACAGCACAGAAATACTTGGAAGTGTATGAATCCATCTTAAAAAAATGAAAAGATTTATTGTAATATTATGTAGTTTGGTAGCTTGGGTATCAAGTTTGTTTGCTCAAGATAGTACAAAGGTTTCGTCACCTTTCTCGGTATCTTTGGAACTATCTACAAAGTATATGTGGCGAGGTATTGAATATGGTACAGCACCTGTGGCATTCCCTATGCTGGGCTATGGCTATAAGGGCTTTAATGCCTTTGCCATGGGTGTCTATGCGGTGAATGGAAGCCATCAGGAGGTGGATTTAGGCGTGTCTTATACCATGAGTGAGTTTACTGTGGGGGTATCTGATTACTATTATCCTTCTGCTGTAGGTGAGAAGGATGGATATTTTAAGTTGAGTAATCGTAGTACCGGGCATTGGGTGGAAGCTTATGCCACATGGACTGGTGAGAAGATTCCTTTGTGGGTAACACTTTCTACTTATGTATTTGGTGCCGATAAGAATGGAGAGGGGAAGCAGATGTATTCCTCTTATGCTGAAGTGGGGTATACGTACTCTTTTAATGATAACAATAGTATGGCGCTCTGTGTGGGAGCCAATCTGAACAAGGGATTCTATACTGACTGTCAGAGTGGATTTAATGTGGTAAACATTAATGCCAAATACAGCACGGCATTCAAGTTTGGAAGTTTCCGACTTCCGGTAAGTGCCAGCTACATTCTGAATCCTTATAAGAACAAGTCATTCTTTACCCTTTCACTTTATTTTGGAATATAATGAAAACAGCCGTTATCTTATCTGCAAGGCAGGATAAGGATACTGAAATTCCTTATCCTCTGAAACCCTATCATAAGGACATATGCCTGATGGACAGAACCATCGAGGCATTGACTGCTCTCGATTATAAGGACATTTATCTCGTTGTGGGGGGACAAGCTCAGATGTACCATAAGTATGCTTCGGAACATGTACACTTGGTTTTGAACACCGATTATAAGTTTACTTCGTCTATGGGATCCTTAGCATGCGCTGCTCCATATATCAAGGAGGACTTTCTGTTGGTAGAGGGGGATACCTTCTATGAGTACAATGTGCTGAAAGCTTTATCAGATACAAAGAATGAGAACTGTTTTGCCATCACAGAGGAGTCGGGTAGTGGTGATGAGGCTTTTGTGGAAACCAAGAACGGGTATATCACCAAGGTGAGCAAAGACCGTCATCAGATATGCAACTTTGAGGGTGAGCTGTTGGGCATCGTCAAGATATCGAAGTTGACGTTTGACAGGATGATGCTCAAGTGGAAAAGTAGCAATAATCCTTATCTCAACTATGAATATCTGTTGTTGGATTCGGCAGATGTGCTCGACCGTCCTTATATTCGTTTTACCAATCTGATATGGGGAGATGTGGATTGTGAGGAGGATTTCAATAAACTTTGCAATTATATATACCCTAAACTGCGTAGAAAGGAAGATCCTTTTGATTACGACAATTTGATTTCTTATCTGACGACTATCTTTCCTCATGAGCAAATAGAGAATGAGGTGAAGATTACACAGATAGGAGGTATGTCGAACAAGAACTTCAAGGTATGCAAAGGACAGATGGAGTATGTCTTGCGTGTGCCAGGAAATGGTTCGGAAGGTATGGTGGTGCGCAGCAATGAGGAACAAAACTCCATGCAGGCATGTAAGATGGGTATCAATCCTCCAGTGAGATACTTTAATGCTCAGAATGGTATCAAGTTGGCTGATTATGTGAGGAACGCAGAAACGCTTAACGGGGCTACTATCCAGCGCCCTGCTAACATGAAAAAGATAGCTGCGATATTCCATACTTTGCATCATTCGCATATACGTTTTGGTAACGAGTTTAATGTGTTCAAGGAGATTCTCAATTATGAGGTTCTTCTTAAGCAAGCTGGTGGAAAGATGTATGATGGTTTTGAAACCATAAGAGAAAAGGTGTTCTTGCTGGAAGATTATCTCAATCAGTTGGGAGTTTCTGTTAAACCTTGTCATAATGACTTAGTGGCAGAGAATTTCTTGAAGGCAGAAGATGGTACCATCTATCTCATAGATTGGGAGTACTCGGGTATGAATGACCCTATGTGGGATATTGCAGCCTTGTTCTTGGAGAATAACTTTACGGAAGAGAACCAAGATTATTTTCTCAACCATTACTTTGAAGGAAAGGAACCAGAATATGCAAGAAGAAAAATTTTGGTTTACCAAATACTGATGGACTATCTTTGGGCTGTATGGACGGTTATCAAGGAAGCACAAGGGGATGACTTTGGTACATACGGAAGAGATAGATATAATCGTGCAATAGAAAACTTAAAGAAAATAGATTTATAATGAAAGCAAATACATCTGCGCTCATGCGCAAAGGTTATACTACAGGAGTACTCTCTGGTATGACATGGGGCTTGGACACCGTGTTAATAGGTGTGGCTATGGCAATGGCTCCTTTTGTGGAGAATCCTGTACTTCTTGTTGGTGGTACTTTTATCTGCAGTATGCTTCATGATGCCTTTGCGGCATTATGGATGCTGATTATCATGGGATGTAAGGGAAGGCTGAAGGAACTGTGGCCTGCCTTTAAATCGAAGGATGGTTTGTATTGTGCTTTGGGCGCTTTATTTGGCGGACCGCTTGCCATGACTTTTTATATGCTCGCTATTGCCAACGGCGGTGCTGCGCTTACGGCTACGGTAACGGCTTGTTATCCTCTCTTGGGATCGGCTATGGCGATGGTGATACTGAAAGAAAAGGTTCGTCTTCGTGGTTGGCTCGGATTGCTGATTTGTATCATGGGAATCATCTACATAGGTTATACTCCTGAGAGTGAAACAGAGGTCAATATTATTGGTGGAATCATGTTAGCTGCCATTGCTGCTATAGGATGGGCAACAGAAGGTGTGGTCTGCGGATATGGAATGAAAGCTGGCAATGTGGACCCTCAGATGGCTTTGCTTATCCGAGAGTTGACTTCTGGTATTGTCTATATCTTATTGGTAGCACCTATCATGGTGGGTGGATACGACAATTTAGTGACGGGTACAGCAGCGGTGTTCTCGGATACTGCTTGCTGGATGACAATGTTCTTTACCGCTCTGATAGGTATGATTTCCTTCTTCTGTTGGTATACTGCCATTGACTTGATAGGTGCAGCCAAGGCGCTATGTCTGAATGTAACCTATTCTTTCTGGGCAGTGGTTTTTACTTTTGTTATAGTAGGTAGTGCTTTGTCGATCAATATTATAGTGGGGGCTATCCTGGTTGTAACAGGCGTTGCAGTAGCTACCTTGGTTTCACGTAAGAAGAAATAATCAAAAAAATGAATGCAATTATATTAGCTGCAGGCATGGGAACGCGTCTGCGACCTTTAACGAATGATTGCCCAAAGTGTCTGGTGGCGGTGAATGGAGTTCCGATGGTGGAGCGACAGATACAATTCTTGAAAGAGAAAGGGATAGATGATATCACCTTGATTTCTGGATATAAGGCTGAAGCTTTAGAATACCTGAAAGATAGATATGGGGTAGATATTGTCTTTAATGACAAATATGATACTTGCAACAATATCCATTCTCTCTATATTGTGAAAGAGCGTTTCCATGATACCTACGTCTTGGAAGGCGATGTGTATATGGATAAGAATATTCTTCTGTCTGATGTTTCTCAATCTACCTATTTTGCCCGTAAAAAGAAATATGAGAATGAGTGGGGGCTGGAAGTGGACGAAAACAACCGCCTTGTGAAAATCAACATAGGGGCTGGTGAGGGATATCTGATGAGTGGCATCTCTTATTGGAAGAAAGAGGATTGTCAGAAAATCATAGCTCACATGGAGGAGGTTTATGCTTTAAAAGACTGCACCAATATTTACTGGGACAATATGGTGTTGGATATTTATCCTGAGTTGGATATTCATGTGAAGGAGATTGAGGATATCTATGAGATAGATACACCTGAAGAATTGAAAGAAGTGGAAAGTAAACTAAAATAAACGACATGAATGAAATAAAGTTTGATGAACTAAGAACTATCCAAATGGATATTTTACAAAATGTGCATGAATTCTGTTTGAAGCATCACATCAAATATTCATTGGCATACGGAACTTTATTAGGAGCAGTGCGTCATGGAGGATATATTCCATGGGATGATGATATTGATATCGCGATGCTTCGTCCTGATTATGAGAAATTTATGCTGCAATATAAGGATGACGTGTATAAGTTTGTCGAATGTCGATTGGACAAGGATGTACATATCGGTTTTGGAAAGGTGGAAGATACGAGAACGATTGTTATTGAAGGAGGAAATACCAAAAACTTAGGTGTGAGTATAGATGTATTTCCTATTGACGATCTACGCGATACTTACGAGGATAGTATTAAGTATTTTAAGAGTTTCAAGTGGAATTGGTTGATAAGAAAGGCAAAGTACAGAGAACTATCTATAGTGAAATCTTTCAGCAAAAAAATTGCTGTTAGTTTATTAAAGGTAGTATGTTTTCCTTTTTCGGTACATTCACTGACTCTGAAGAATATAAAGCGCGCACTAAAAAACGAAAAATCACATTCTAAATATGTCGGATTAATATGTGACGTTAACGTTTTTACGAGTGAAGTTATGGAACGCTCTATATGGTCTGAATATCAGCCAATTTCATTCGAAGGTAAGACTTTCATAGCTGTAAAAGACACAGATAGTTATTTAACATGTTTATATGGTGACTATATGAAACTGCCACCAAAGGAGCAACAAATACCTAAGCATGATTTTGAAGCTATTTGTTGGAAATAAACATGTATTTTAAAACCTTGATTAATATTCAATACAAGCAATGAGAATTATTGCTAAATTTTACACATGGTTCTTGATTGTTTATTTCCCCGTATGTATTGCATTTGCTGCTACAATTGATTTTGACTGGAGCGATGAGATATTGACAGTCTTGCTATACTCATAATGCTCTTGGGCTTGATTTCTGGTAAGTCGAAGCATTTCGGAGAGTGTATAGAGTTTATCGCTTTGGTGGTGTTCGTAAAAAGCAGAATCAATTATACGCCTTGGCTTCTTTGCTTAAGGTGCCGGCATTGGGAGCTGTGGTAACAAAATCGTTCCCTCCCTACAGTATCATCGGCGGTGTGCCAGCAAAGATGCAGAAGATGAGTTTCACTCCTGAACAGATTGAGGTACACGAGCGCAAGCTGAACAAATAGAACGAAAAGAAAAATATGAACATTATTATAACATCGCCCTCTCTCAACCCTAACGAGAACGTGAGTGGCATTTCATCTGTTGCGCAGTTCATCATAAGCAACAATGGCGGACAGCGCTACCTGCATTTTGAACTCGGCAAGAAGGACAAAGAGATGGGTGGATGGCATCGCATTCCTTCTTTGATAGGAAAATATAGGGAATGGAAAACAATGTTGTCTTTACATCCTGATGCCATAATACACTATAACTTCCCGCTTTCAAGGGCTTCGCTTCTGCGCGATCCGTGGTTTATGAGGTACGCCTGGAAGCGGGGACGAAAGATGGTGGTGCATGTGCATGGCGGACTGTTTCTGACGGCTCCATATATTCCTGGCTATCTGATGCGTATCATGCGATGGGTGTTCGGACAGAACTTGCCTTTCATCGTATTGAGTGATATGGAGAAGGACATACTGCAAAAACGACTGGGAGCCAATTACGTTGTATCGCTTCCTAACTGCGTAGAATTGAATGATGCTCAGGCGTTTGAACTAGAAGGTGGCGCTCACGATGAATCGGTACCGTTGCGCATTGGTTATCTTGGACGCATAGAGCCGAACAAGGGAATGACAGAACTGCTTGCTGCTTGTCAACAGCTTAAGAAGGAAGGCATTGTATACAAGCTTGTGATTGCGGGAAAGGAACAGACGGAAGGAGAATATCTGCCACTGTTCGAACAGCAGCTTGGCGACAACTTTGAATATGCAGGACTGGTGTCGGGCAAGACGAAGTGTGATTATCTGCGAAGTCTTGACGTCTTTGTTCTGCCGTCATATTTCGAGGGTCTCCCCATGTCGCTCTTGGAAACTATGAGCTACGGAATAACACCTATCGTTACGCCGGTGGGAAGCATACCGCAAGTTGTGAAGGACGGTGAGAACGGTGTGTTCATCAAGGATCATGACAGCGACTCCATCGTAACAGCCGTAAAGCAAATGAATGCGAACAGAGCGCAGCTGAGAAAGTTGGGTGAGAAAGCAAGAAAGACTATCTTCAAACAATTCAGTCCGAAAAAGTACATTAAAGAACTAAACGACATATATGCTGACTTGGATAAAGGATTTTGATAAGTTTGAGGCTCGCTTCAGACAGTTTGGAGGTTGGCGACGTATGGCAATACGCTCGTATGGGAGTGCTGCGGGATGGCAAGTGTGATTGATAATAAAGTAGGAAGAAAGATAGCACTCTCAAATCCAAATCGGTCTGTCGGTGAATTTGCTAAAGTGATTGAAGAACTTGAACGGAACAGGACTTTGCTCAAAGAAATGTCGGAGAACTGTAAGGAAAGACAAATACAACTCTCATGGGAGGGAAAAACAAAGAAAATGATGACCTATTATGAGCAAGTGAAGGGGCATATCGAAACTAAATTGTAAATAGCGTGTAACTTATTGGGTTACACGCTATTTTTTTTATTCATTGCTTTGGTCAGTTGAAATAAAACTTCCAGTAAATGACATTTACTTTCTATGCGTTAAGAAGGTTTTGAAGTATAGACACAAGACCTACGAAATAGCAATACTATAATTTGGCATTCTCAGTGATATAGCCGTGTCTGTAAGCATAAAGGAGTTCCTTGAGGTCTTCCACTTGCTGTTTCAATTCTGCACCACGGTCTGTATCTCCTACACGCATACGATGTCCAGATGTCTCCACAATTTGCTTGGTGGAAACGATGTCCGTACCACGCATGACTGCGTCAACGGAAGATGTGAAAGGCTCATGCTGAACGAGTTCAAAACCGCTGCTATGGTAAACTAATGTGTAACCAGCTATACCGGTTTCTTTATGATATGCTTCTGCAAAGCCACCATCTATCACCATGAGTTTACCGTTTGCCTTGATAGGTTTTTCACCGTTTACTACGTGAACAGGCACGTGTCCATTGATGATATGTCGGTGTTCTCCGTGCACGTCGAAGGCATCGAGAATGCGGTCAATGGTGGCTTCATCATCACGTAGTTTGAAGAAGTAGCCCTTCTCCTCAACGTGTGTTTCCTTTTCGCTAATGAAGTAGCGTTCGAAGGTTGACATCTTAGACTTGTCAAAGAGGCAAGAGTCTTTTCCGCACCAAAGATACAGGAAATAGTCGATGGCATACTGACGCTCTTCAATTGGTGTGTCCAACTGGAAAGCAGAGCGAACAAGGAGTCCTGTTTTCTTCATCAGTTCCTTACCAGAATATTTCTTACCCTTGACGAGTTCCACTTCCTTGAGAGTTCCATCCTCATTGAGCGGAACGGAAGCATGGAAGAGGAGGTTATCATTATAAATTGCGTACATACATCCATGAGAGAGAATAGTGCGGATGTGTCGCTGGAGCTTTTCGCTTACGCGGAAGGAATGGTTGAGTTTATCCATCAAGTCAAGTTCTTCCTTAGTAAACTGCAACGGATTCTTAGGGTCGATGGTAGGGAAAAACTTATCTTTCAGTTCGTAATCCTTACCATATAGGTGAATGATTCCCTTCTTATAGTCGATGTCTCTGAGGAGACAGCGGTCTTCCATGTTCCAAGTAGGATTGCGAAGGAATATATTTGCTTCTGCCTTGAATTGCAGGATGGAGATAGCCTTGTGCATCATGGCAGTGAGACGGAGGGTCTTCTTATCGAAGCGGTCACGATTCTTGTCGTTGAGTTTTGGCTTGAAAGCATCGCAAGGATCGTCAGCATAGTGCTCCATAGCATAAGTGGCGAGAGGCATAAGATTGATGCCATAGCCTTCTTCAAGCGTTACGAGGTTAGCGTAGCGTAGCGAAAGACGTATTACATTGCAGATACAAGCGTCATTACCGGCTCCTGCACCCATCCACAGTATGTCGTGGTTGCCCCATTGTATATCCCAGGAATGGTACTGTGAAAGGTAATCCATGATGATGTGTGCGCCAGGTCCGCGGTCATATACGTCGCCGAGGATGTGAAGCTGGTCAATGGAAAGACGCTGGATAACCTTACAGGTGGCAATGATGAAAGCGTCAGCACGACGAGTGGATATGATAGTATCGATGATAACGTTGACATAAGCCGTCTTAGCAGCTTCAGCATGATGCTCATAGAGCAACTCTTGTATGATGTAAGAAAACTCTCGTGGCAGAGACTTGGAAACCTTGGAGCGCGTGTATTTGCATGAAACCTCACGCAATACTCTTACCAATTGATATAGGATGATGTGGTACCAGTCATTGATATTCTCCTCTCTTGCCTTGATAATTTCCAGTTTCTGCTCTGGATAATAGATGATGGTGCAGAGTTCTTTGAGTTCAGCCTCACGTAAAGTATTGTCAAATAGCTCATATACCTTACGCTTGATATTTCCAGAAGCATTCTTTATGACATGGAGAAAAGCCTCGTTTTCACCGTGGATGTCAGCAATGAAATGTTCAGTTCCCTTAGGAAGATTGAGGATAGCGGAGAGATTGATTATCTCAGTAGCCGCAGCTGCGATGTTAGGAAACGTCTGTGAGAGGAGTTGCAGATAGCGCATATCCTTCTCGATGTCGTATTTCTGTTGATGTTGCATGGTGATTGATTTAATTTTTTGATGAATGTTTTAGGAATTAGATTTGGTTTAGATAGGGATTAGATTGTTTTCTTACATATATATTGACGGATTTTAGGTTCATAATCATAATGTTATTTTACAGTGATTTCTTATCAGGAAGAATCGGCATATAGCCTTTTTCCATGTAGAAAGTGTTACTAATGTATTGAAGAAGACGGGCAGTAAACTTGCTAATGCCTGCCTTTTTTGCCAGAATGGAAAAGTTGTCTTCATCATAAGATGAAAATCGCAAGCATTGGAAAATCTGACAGACAGTGTGAAAAGAGACTCTACCTGAGAGCGTAAAAACTGGCGTAAGTTCTTTTCTTTCTGCCACATGCGAGATTACCTTGCAGAGTCTATTGAAAGACTTTGCATATTTGTCTTTGTGAAATTTCTGCTTAAATCTTGGCAAAGCATTGACATCGAGAAGAGAAGGCATAGAGATACCAGCCATTTCTGCACCTTCCATCATCAATGCGGTGACGCCATTGTCGTGCGCATAGATGAAAATACGTTTGAATGAGAGGTCCTTATGCAATTCCACGAGGCTATTAGTCTCCTCAATCAACTGCGCCGTCACTTCGTCGCATCGCTTTGTCGAAGTGGTGACGTCGAAGTTACGGTTATCATTCCACATCTTTATTGCCACGCATTTCTTGACGAAAAGCACCTCTGGTTCAGTGATACGTAGAAGGTAATTGGTGTCAATGACCTTATGATAGATTGCCATCAGCAAATCTTTTGTCTCCTCATCACTTTTATGAAAAAGAGCAGGGTGGGGGATATTAACGATTCTCTTCTTCAATCCAAGGGCTTTAAGAGAATCATAATCCTCTTGGCTGACTGCGACAAGAGCCTGGCACTTTCTTACCATAAGAAGCTGATAGCATACCAATCGTGGAAGTTTCTGTTTCCAGAAATCGAGATCAACCACTTCAGGCGCCAGTCCGCCATGAACAGAAAGGAGCGTGAAAACCCCCATTTCTGTTGCCTTTTTCATTACCATCGCTGCCTTGAAACTCCACGCAGCGTGTATGTGGAGGATGTCAGGACGGAATTTCTTGACAAATCCTCTGATGTTTTTACGTATAGAAATGACATTATCCCCCAGGTCACTGTCGGTAATGACGTGACTTTCGGCCACATTGCGGGTAGCTCGAACGAGGCATTCCACGTATTCGGGAGCCGTTCCCGCCTTAGGGTCCATGGTGGGTATGTAGTGGATAATTGTCATTATATCTTATGCGTGATAAAGTCGTATTTGTCTGCAAATAGGTATTTAATCCTCCAGAACAAATCTTTGAGGGGCTGAATGAAATCAAGAAGTGGAACTATCAGTAATGGAACATGAGCACGGAATGTAATCATAGCTTTACGTGCAAAGAATGCGCGAAGAGCATATTCCACGATGAAAGCGAAGATACTTACTCCGAGAGCAATCCAATCCTTGGCAATAGAACCATAGATGATGCCGGCAACAAGAGCGAGATGGCATAGGTGCATCAAGCCATTGTCGAGGTGATAGAGAGTCCTGAGTCTATAGAAACCATCAAGACAGCCTTGCGCATTGATAGCGAAGAGATGGTTGTTGCCCCATCTTTTCTTGAAAGGAGTATCCTCTATGAGAAACGATGATGGTGCAATCGCAACGCCAGTATTCTCTTTGTTTGAGAATTTATTGACGAGGAATGCATATTCTCCACGTACAAACTTCAAGTTTCCGAGAAAACCGTTTTCCTTCATAAAGAAGTCTTTTCTAATAGCCACGAGAGGAGAATTGGTCGTAATGCCCTTTCCTTTTGTGGCAGACCGAAGATTATAAGCAGCGTGGACAGAGTGTTCGTATTGGTAAGCGAAAGGAGCATCATCATCATAGAATGTGTGTCCTATTACAATCTCTTTGTCATCAGAGCAGTACTGAGCAAAGCTACGAAGCCATTGGCCATTTTCAGGCTTGCACCAAGCGTCTGTGACGATAACCCAAGGGTATTTGGCAGCCTTGATGCCGAGCGTGATAGCCAATTTCTTTCTGCTAATATATCGTGAAGAATGAGGCAAGAAAGTGGCGTATAGTTTCTTATGATTAGCAAATCGCTTTATGACATCGTCGGTATCAGAATCACTTTCATCAGCCACTACAATAACTTCATAATCAGAAGCATAGTCTTGCGACAGAAAAGAAGGGAGGCTATTCTCCAACTCAGGTGCGTTATCGTGAGCTATAATCACGATGCTCATTTGCTTATTTTGCGTTCCAGTATTGACAATATGGTTGGTATCAGCATCTGAAGCATCATTGCTATGGTCTGGCGCTGAGGTGTTTCCTTTATGTTCTGGTGCTCTGAAGAGAGCATTGAACATCGGCGACACTATCGCCAAGAATAGTGTCACCGCTGATATTATAATTGTTATGGTCGTAATCTCTATCATTTGTGTAAATGATCTATTTTTAACTACGTTGAAATCGCAAGCATCTGCAACGGTTAATGCAGAGAACTATCATCGATTTACACCGAAGTCTATATTTTCACAGTATTGCCTTATATTATCATTGACTCATGAAGTCTTATCAAAGATTCGCGTGAAAACAATGTAGAGCATCAGAGCTTGTCGGACATTACGCCCACAGGAAGACGGCGACAGTTGTACTGTGAAGCCATTATCTCGCCGTAGGCACCGGCAGAACGCAATGCTATCAGGTCGCCACGATGACATTCATTGAGCTCAATGGCTTTGCCAAATACGTCACTTGACTCGCAGATAGGACCCACCACGTCATACTTCTGAAGACCTTCATTGCTTGAGATATTCTCTATCTTATGATGAGCCTGATAGAGAGCTGGACGAATGAGGTCTGTCATGCCTCCATCCACTATGGCAAATTGCTTGTGCTTGCCTCGCTTAGTGTAGAGGATGCGAGTAATGAGTGAGCCCATCTGTCCTACTACAGATCTGCCCAATTCGAAGTGAATCTCCTGATTAGGCTTGACATTAAGCCCATTGGCATAGGTGTCGAAATAAGCTTTGAAGTCAGGAATTGGCTTTCCGTTAGGATCATCGTAGTCAATGCCCAGTCCTCCGCCTACATTTATTATCTTTACTTCAATGCCCTGCTGGTCAAGACGTTTGAGTAATTCATTGATTCTAACGCATAGTGCTTCGAAATCATTCATCTCAAGGATTTGGCTACCTATGTGGAAATGAAGTCCGAGAAACTCGATGTTGCTCAGACGTTCAGCCTCATGGATAGCTTTCTCCATGTCTTCCATCGGAATGCCAAATTTATTCTCAGCCAGTCCCGTAGTGATATTGGCGTGAGTATGTGCTCCAACGTCAGGATTGATGCGGAAGCAGACCTTTGCCATCTTGCCTTTAGAAGCTGCAATAGAGTCGATGATATGAAGTTCCTCAAGGCTTTCGACATTGAAACAGAATATTCCAGCATCAAGAGCGAGGATTATCTCCCAGTCAGCCTTGCCTACTCCAGCAAAGACAATCTTGCCAGCGTCAAATCCAGCATCCAGCGCAGCTTGTATTTCGCCACCGCTGACGCAATCCACTCCCAGTCCAGCCTCTTTTATCGTCTGCAAGACAGCGCTGTTAGCATTCGCCTTTATGGCGTAATGTACGTGGAAGTTTTTGCGATTTCTGATTTCTTCATTTATTGTTTTAAGAGTGGCTTCAAGAATCTCACTATCATAGTAATAGAAAGGAGTCTGTAAGCCATTGAATTTTTCTATTGGAAATGAGCCTTTGTTCATTCTATATAACGTATAATGTAGTATTATTATTGTGTGTTGTGCTGTTGCTTTACCGTGTCATATCCCTCAAGTCTGCTTAGCATGAGTATTATTTTCACGCCAGAAAGAATGATTTTCTTTCGTTAGAAGACCGAGGGATATGATTCTGGAGATTACTTATTGAACAGTTGTGCGGAGAGATTCTGCAAGGCTCTTTTCTTGTCTTCTTCCTTGATGAGGAAAGAGATGTTGTAGTTTGAACCACCGTATGAAATCATTCTTACAGGAATGTCACGCATCGCATCTGTAGCAAGAGTTTCAAATCCTACGTTGTTCCATTCGAGGTCACCCACCACGCAGATGATGCACATATCCTTATCAACTGTGACAGTGCCGTACTTTTTCAGTTCATTGACGATTTGGTCGAGATGAGTCGATTTGTCGATGCTGACACTAATACCTACCTCTGAGGTTGTAACCATGTCGATAGGAGTGTTGTAATTCTCAAATATTTCAAACACTTTGCGCAGGAAACCAGTGGCGAGAAGCATACGTGAAGACTTAATCTTGATAGCAATGATATTGTCTTTCGCGGCAACGGCCTTGATAGCACAACGTTTCAGAGTATTGTTGATTACAGTTCCGTCAGCCTCAGGGTCCATAGTGTTCTTGATTCTGACAGGAATGCCAGTAAACTTAGCAGGTTGAACGCAAGTAGGGTGGAGAATTTTAGCACCGAAATAAGCCAGTTCTGCAGCCTCTTCGAAATGCAGTTGATGCACAGCTTCCGTCTTATCGACGATACGAGGATCATTATTGTGCATTCCGTCAATATCGGTCCAGATGATTATTTCATCAGCCATGAGAGCAGCACCGATAAGAGAAGCGGTGTAATCAGAACCTCCACGCTGGAGATTGTCCACCTCTCCGTAGGCATTACGACAGATGAAACCCTGGGTAATATAGATCTGATAACCTTTATTGGCACTCATTATCTCAGAGAGATGCTCCTTGATATAAGGTGCGTCAGGCTCAGCATTCTTGTCAGTACGCATGAAGTCGAGTGCATCGATAAGCAAAGCCTTTATGCCAATCTCCTTGAGATAATTGACCACCATATTGGTGCTTATTACCTCGCCCTGAGCAACGATAATTCTCTCTTCGAAACTTGTGAATATATCTTTGGTGAAACTACGAAGATAACGGAACTCGTCAGCAAGGAACTTGCGAGTGGTCTCCTTCATTTCCTGAGTGGAATAGAGCTCATCGACGTGCTTCATATATTTCTTTTCGAGGGTGTTGATGACCTCATTAGCTCCGTCAGAGTTTTTCTTGTAGAGGTAATCGCACACCTCAATGAGCGAGTTTGTCGTTCCAGACATAGCAGAGAGCACTACGAATGTAGGTTCTCCAGACTTTGTTATGAGTTGAGAGACATCCTGCATACGCTGTGGTGAGCCTACGGATGTACCTCCAAATTTCATTACTTTCATGTTCTTGTGAATTATTTTTGTTTGTTTTGAGTTAATGTTGTTTTCTTTGTTGTTTTGAGGTTTTGACATTTTGTTATCCAGCCGGTAAAGCGGCTGGCACAGTGGTGTCTTTTTGGGGCGCTGTTTGTTATTCAGCTGGTAACGCGGCTGGCACAGTGGCGGCTTTTTGGGGCGCTGTTTGTTATTCAGCTAGTAATGCGGCTGGCACAGTGGTGGCTTTTTGTTTTATTTACACTGCCACTAAACAGCCAAACGAACAAACAACGATCAGCCTATCTGTATTGCTCGGTGATATCTTTTATCTGTCTGTCCTGGCATTGATATACGATTCCTGGGAATTTGTCCAGCATCGGAATATTATGAGTAGTCATTACTACAGCGGTGCCAGTGGCAGTGATTTCCTTGAGAAGAGCAACGATATTGTCTGCCGTTTCTGGGTCAAGATTCCCGGTAGGTTCGTCTGCAAGAATCACCTTCGGATTATTGAGTATGGAACGAGCGATGGCAATGCGTTGCTGTTCGCCTCCAGAAAGCTGATAAGGCATCTTGTGCTTAGCCTCTGTCATTCCTACGCTTTCGAGCACTTCGTCGATACGTTTTTCGATATTCTCCTTTTTCCATCCAGTGGCTTTGAGCACAAACTCAAGATTCTGGCAAACAGACCTATCAGTGAGTAGGAGGAAATTCTGGAAGATGATGCCCAACTCACGACGCAGAGCAGGAGTCTCCTTGCGCTTGAGTTTCAGCATATCGCGTCCCAAGACGACAGCATTCTCTGCCTCTTCGATGTCGAGTTCAGCATAGATGCTACGCAAGAGGGAACTCTTTCCGGAGCCCACTTTGCCTATAATATAAATAAATTCTCCCTCGTTGACTTTGAAATCAACGTTTTCGAGAACGTTATCACCATCCTGATGATAGATATTGACTTTGTGATAATCTATTAGTGACACTTTGATACTTATACGTTTAGGGTATTATTGTTAATCTTTCGCCAGAAGAAGGAGCTGAAACAAGGAAACCCGAATCAGTGCTTATGCCAATTGGAATCATGGCGCACAGCGAGCTCCTTAGCAAGATCTTCTATGCGAAGTCCTTTACTCGTGAGGAGTACTATGAGATGATAGAACATATCAGCGCCTTCATATATGAGGCGGTCGTTAGTTCCGTTTGTGGCTTCGATGACGAGTTCGAGAGCTTCCTCGCCCACCTTCTGAGCCATTCTGTTGAGTCCGTCATTGAAAAGGCTGGTGGTGTATGAGCCTTCCGGCATTTCTTCGTGACGTTTTTCTATAAAGTCTTGTAGTTCGCTAAGGAACAAGAGTGGATTTTTCTCTTCCATTTCTATTATTGTGTTTAATGTTTATTGTATTCTTGCTTCCTGAGGTTGCGGAAGGACAGCATGGATAAGCAGTTATTTATTTTCCTCGCCCCAGCAAGTGTCAGTACCAGTATGACAAGTAGGACCGTGTGGATGGACTTTTACGAGCAGGGTGTCATTATCGCAATCGACCTTGATATCCACGAGGTCGAGGAAGTTACCACTTGTCTCGCCCTTAGTCCAAAGCGTATTGCGAGAGCGGCTCCAGAAAGTCACCTTCTTCGTCTCGAGCGTCTTGGCGAGAGATTCCTCATTCATGTAACCGAGCATGAGCACATTCTTGGTCACGGCATCCTGAATAATGGCAGGTACAAGACCGCCACCTTTCGTAAAATCTACTTTCATAGTGTGATGTCTTCTTACATTGTTGTTTGTTGTTGTTACTTTATATCGTTTCAGCAGAGACTATATATATGGGTCATCAAAACTATTTAGATAATCAATAAATAATAAAAGGTGATTTACCATTATTATTTTGACAATCTACTTAGCATTGAAACCGCACTAAATCCTGACGTTAATGCCCTCTTTGCGAAGGTATTCCTTAAGCTCAGGGATAGGAATTTCGCCGAAATGAAATACGCTTGCAGCGAGAGCAGCATCCGCTTTTCCCTTTTGGAAAGCATCTCTGAAATGCTCTTTCTTTCCGGCTCCACCGCTTGCTATCACAGGGATAGGTAGCATATCGGCAAGTTGCGCGAGGGCTTCATTGGCAAATCCCTGCTTCACACCGTCGTGATCCATTGAGGTGAAGAGAATTTCTCCAGCTCCTCTATCAGCTACTTCCTTAGCCCAGTCGAGCAGAGTGCGCTCCACTCTGACTCTACCTCCGTTGAGATAACAATGCCATCCATCTTCATCGTTACGGGCATCAATGGCGCATACGCAGACTTGAGAGCCAAATTTGGCTGCTATCTCGTCTATAAACTCTGGTCTTCTGAGCGCTGCACTATTGATGCTGACCTTGTCTGCACCAGCGCTGAGCATTCTGTCCACGTCTTCTATTGCATTGATACCGCCACCAACGGTGAATGGGATATTTATTTCGAGAGCAACTTTTGTCACCATATCCGTGAAAGTCTTGCGTCCTTCGTGAGAAGCTGTAATGTCGAGATAGACGAGTTCGTCAGCTCCAGCATCACTGTAAGCCTTTCCCAGCATCACTGGATCGCCAGCAGAGCGTAGGTTTACGAAGTTAGTTCCTTTTACAGTCTCTCCATTTTTTACGTCAAGACAAGGTATAATGCGTTTTGCAAGCATATTCAAAATATGAAATAATATTTAACCCTAAATTAGAACTACAATCCCGACATTCCGAAAGCCTTTAGTCTCTCGATGTCTATTTTTCCTTCGTAGTAAGCCTTTCCGAATACCACGGCAGGGATATTAGCTTCTTGCAGTGCCTCAATATCCTCATTGCAAGAGACGCCTCCCGAAGCTATCAGATACATTTCAGGATAGGCTTGCATGATACTCTTGTAGAGGTCTATTGCCGGACCTGACAGAGTGCCGTCCTTTGAGATTTCTGTACAGAGCACATTTCTTACTCCATGCTCCATATAGGTCTTGAGGAAAGGAAGCAGATGCTCGGATGAGTCCTCTTTCCATCCGTTGATGGAAACCATTCCATTGCGCACATCGGCACCGAGAATAATGCGTTCGGGACCGAATTTGTCGAGCCAAGAGAGGAACAGTTCTGGATTAGTCACCGCAATAGAACCTACAGTCACCATGCTTGCGCCGGCATCGAAAGCCTTGCGGATGTCCTCTTCTGTCTTTATGCCACCTCCGAAATCCACCACGAGTGAGGTATTGGCAGTTATCTCGCGCAGTACAGCATCGTTGACGATATGATGGCTTTTTGCTCCGTCAAGGTCAACGACGTGCAGTCGATGAAATCCCATAGCTTCAAACTCCTTCGCTTGAGTCACAGGGTCTTCATTGTAAACCTTTTTACTGTCGTAGTCGCCTTTAGTTAGGCGCACGCATTTACCTCCGATGAGGTCAATGGCTGGGATGAGTTCTATCATTGGGCTGATGAAATTTCGATGAAGTTACTTAATATCTTATGACCTACCACGCCACTTTTTTCGGGATGAAACTGCGTGGCAAAGAAGTTGTCTTTATGCAGAGCAGCACTGTAAGGCAGGATGTAGTCAGCTGTTGCAGCGGTGTAATCGCACATCTCGCAGTAATATGAGTGAACGAAATATACGTAATCCCTTTCAGTCAACCCATTGAAGAGTGGTGACTTGAGGTCGTATATAGAGTTCCATCCCATTGCCGGCACCTTCTGCTCGTGCTTAGTAGGCTGAAACCTTTTTACATTGATTGGGAAAATTCCTATGCAGTCGGTGTCACCTTCCTCAGAATGCTTGCAGAGCAACTGCTGTCCGATACAAATGCCAAGCACAGGTTGCTTTAAATCGGCAATCAGAGTGTCGAGGTTGCGTGATTTGAGATACCCCATAGCATTGCGTGCCTCGCCCTGTCCGGGGAAGATTACGCAATCAGAAGAAGTCAGTTCGTCGGCATTGTCGGTCCATAAAGGTTCTATTCCGAGTCGCTTTACGGCATTTATGACCGAGAAAATGTTTCCGGCGTTATATTTCACTATCGAAACTTTCATCTCAAGTATTATTTTTGCTTGGTTGGTTTAAACTTCGTGCAAAGGTAAGAAAAAAATATGATATAAAAATAATAATAGTTGGATAATCGTCAATTTCGTAGCATTTTTAACCTAAAAGTAACAATCTAAACGTTATTTTGAGTGAAATTATCCTGATTTTATTATAGTCTGGTGGTTTTGTCGTTTGGTTGTTAGTTATTTGGTGGTCTTATTGTTTGGTGGTTTAGCTGTTTGAAAAATCGCTTACACATAGACTATCAACCAAACAACAAAACCACCAAACGACAAAACCGCTATTTCGCTATAACGACCTCAATGACCTTGTCAATTTCGGTAGGCACTTTATCGAGGCAAAGCACAATGCCACCTTCGCATTTCTGAATTTTTATCTTTTGCTTTGTGGCAAAGTCGAAAGCATTCTTTATCTTGCAGTTACCCACTGGTAAGAAGAGACTTTTATCCTGCAGATTGAGGATATGAACGAAGAGACGATTGCCCTTTTGAGTAGTTGCTCCCCAATCATGAGGCACGACAATACCGCCACGAGTACCGTAGATTGTTTCTCCATAAGTTTTCATCCATTCACCAATCTCGCTTAAGCGCTCAAGCGCAACAGCTGGCAGTTCGCCATCTGGCTGAGGACCAATATTCATAAGGAGGTTAGCATTATTGCCAGCTGCCTTTACGAGATAATGTATCAATGTCTTGGTGGATTTATAATTCTGATCCGTGATCTTATAGCCCCACATTCCATTCATTGTCTCGCAAGTCTCCAAAGGAAGTTTGCTGATGTCCTGTCCAGAGAGTCCTGCCTTATTTTCACCAGGAAGGTCGCGTTCAAACATCTGGAAGTCCTCACCTTCGAAAGGAGTATGATGATGATTATTTCCCACGAGGCAAGAAGGCTGAAGACGGTGAATCAATGCGTATTGCTCAGGCAACTGCCAGTCAAACCCAGGGTTTTCATCCTGATCCCACCAACCATCAAACCATATTGCTCCTACCTTGCCGTAATTGGTAAGCAACTCCGTCAACTGATTATTCATAAACTGATAATAGCTTTTCCAGTTGCCTTGCGGATTCGGGCGACCAGTTCCGCGTCCGGTTCGTCCCCAGACAGCATCTTCACGATACCAGTCGATGTGCGAATAATATAGGTGAAGACGTATACCTTGCTTATGACATTCGTCTGCAAGTTCTTTTAGAATGTCGCGACGGAAAGGGGTGGCATCCACTATGTTATAGTCAGAATACTTCGACTTAAACATAGAAAAGCCTTCATGATGGCGAGTGGTAAAGCAAATATATTTTGCTCCAGACGCTTTGATAGCTGCAATCCATTTGGCTGCGTCAAACTTTGCAGGATAGAATCCACCTGCTAATTTCGCATATTCTTTATAATTCAGGTCCTTATTAGTCATTGTCCATTCGCCTGTGGCAAGCATACTATAGAGTCCCCAGTGGAGGAATATTCCAAATTTAGCATCCTGAAAATCTTTGCGCGACGCCAGATTCTCAGCCGTAGGATTGTAATGCTGAACTGTGGTATTATCATCATTCATAAAGTTCTGAACCACTGCGGCATTAGCAGTCAAGCATGAACACCCTAAAGAGAGGATTACGGAGTATAGTTTTTGTCGTATATTCATAATTGAATCATTATATTTGGTTGGTAAATAGGGTGTCCAGTTTGTCGTACTAAAAACGCACTGGATTAGCCCTGCTTAAAATGTTAATTTAATGTTCTGATTTTTAACGTTTTAGTAACAGAAATAGTTCTTCGAAAATTTGTGTATCTCATTGATTTTTAGTAACTTTGTATAGAATTATAATCATCTAAAAATAATGAAAAAGTCAGAATCTACATCTCGTAAAGAGACTCCAGAAGAGGAGCTGAAACGTCTTCGTGAAGAGATTAAGTCCCTGAAGT